>WNFM01185931.1_pt2 | contig 67208 bp, 48 predicted proteins | sample 5400271 | NCBI WGS metagenome assembly WNFM01 (sample SAMN13153352, study PRJNA577476) | soil metagenome | isolation source: 60 cm saprolite on Douglas fir-dominated hillslope | place: USA:California | collected 2013-09-17
ATCCGCTGTACGACCCGACGACCCTGCTGCAGACCGCGGAGTGGCTATTCAGCAATGGGATACCGTTCAGCTTCCACATAACGGCCCGCTATCTCGACCCCAACGGCTGTTACAACGACGGAGTCCCAGAGGATGTTCCGCTACACACGCAGCCCCTTATGATCGCCGCCATCCGTACGATGCAATTGTTGGGCGGCGTGATGATCCATCACGGCTACACCCATCAGTACTCGAGCATAGCGAACCCGTATACCGCTGTGACAGGCGATGACTGTGAGTTCTACCGGATCACCAGCAACAGCAGCAACGGCGTACTGACATACGGGGGTCCGCTGCCGCCCGACACCGACTCCAGCTGGGCCCAGGGGCGATTCGACGCCTATGCGGCCGAGCTGACCGCATCGGGCTTTACGATGCCGGGGCTCTCGACGTTTCCGGCCTACTCTGCATCGGTGCCCGACTACCAGGCCGCGGTACGGACGTTCGCAGCACGGGCGGAGAGAACGCTTTACTTCCCGGGAGTTCTGACGAACCAGGCCATCGATTACACGCGCCCCGCAGGCCAGTACGTCCCGTATAGCGTTCAGGATGTCTACGGATCCAAGGTGCTCCCCGACACGCTAGGTGGCATCGATCCGGCCGTGTACTACAACATTCCGCCGCGCCTGCCTGCGGATATCATCGCCGATGCTCAGCGCACGCTGGTGGTACGCGATGGCGTGGCGAGCTTCTTCTACAACCCAGAGGATCCGCTCAGCTACCTCCAGCAAACTGTCCAGGGCCTGCGCGATCTCGGCTATCAATTCGTAAGCCCTCAGGACGTGTAAGTCAAATAGATTGCCCGAGAAGGAGATTCGTCTGCGGACGATTGCCAGGACACAAGCAGACGCGCATCGCGGTACTCGTGACCGCGCGCGGCTCTGGCACTCAGGCGTGGTGGCGGGTGCGGCTGTGGCTGTGGCGCTCGCGGTGGGTGCGCCGGCCTCAGCCGCGGAGGTACCAGGGCCCTGTCCAGCAGCAGCGCCACTGGCGCCTAGTGCCGCCGGTGAAGAGAGCTGGTTACAGCGGCACATTCGACGCTTCCGCGGGTATCCGCACCTGGATCGCGCCTATCGCCTCATGAAACAGGGAAAGACGCAGGATGCGACGGACGAGCTTTACAGCTACCTGCGCCGGGACCCATATGATCAAGCTGCTCGGCAGACTCTCCTTATCCTTCTATACGAACAGCGTAGGTACGCGGAGACAGCGTGTGAGGCAACCTCGCTACTGACGGTTGAGTCACGGAACGCATCAGCAATGATGTATCGGGCGCTGGCTGAACAGCGTCTCGGGCAGAACGCCCGGGCACTTGTGGACTTTCGCGATGCCGCGGCAAACGTGTCGGCCCCAAGCGCGGAGAGGGTGTTCGCCGCCAACTCTGAGATTGATCTGCTGATCCGCAACGGCAACTTTTCTGAGGCGCAGGAGGTTTTGGAGAGGATTGCTCGCGAGACGGATGACTTTGCGTTCTACTATCGGAAAGGCATAGTGGCCGGTGCCCTCGGGCACGACGTCGAGGCCCAGAGCGCCTATCAGGCCGCGATCCGTAAAGCGATTAAGAACTCGGATCGTGCGACCGCAATGGCCGCGGAGGGACAGGTAGTAGCGCGCCGGGGACGCTGGTCCGAGGCTCGTGCTCTACTGCGTGCCGCGCTTGACATCGAACCCCACAACCCCGACTTGATACGCGCACTCGTTACAGCTGACCGCCACCTGGGCATTTACGACGAAGCCGAGAAATTGATTAGTGCTGTGCTGGTGGTGGCGCCCTCACGGCCTGACCGCGAGGTGCTCGCCGAACTGTCGGTCACCCGAAAAGAGTGGGCGCGCGCTGCCGAACTGTATGCCGCGCTGCTTGAAGAACCCGGTGGAGCTGAGGATCGCTATCTGCTGACAATCACGCTCGCACGAATCTACCGGGAATTAGGACGCCCCCTCGATGCGAAAGCGACGCTGCGCAAAGCGGCCAAGATTAAATTGTCGCCCGAAGCACTGGGAACTCTCGCCGCACGACTTGACGCGGATGGCAGAACATCAGAGGCGGCGCAGATCCTCGAGACCAGAGTTGCGCTGAGACCCAGCCCACAGGTCCATGCGAAGCTGGCGATCCTCGATGAGAAGCTAGGAAACCGCACGGCGGCAATTACTCACCTGCAGGATGCGCTGCGCATGGCAGATACCCCCGCGCTGCACGAGCGCCTGGGCTACTTTTATGCCGGAAACGGGAATTACGCTTCCGCGGCCCGGGAGTTCGAACGGGCGACGCCGCGGGGGCGCCCCGGACCGTGGCACCTACGTATCGCTGAACTGTACGCAGAAGCCGGTGACCGAAGCAGGGAGCTCGCGCACCTCGATCTTGCGGCCGCTGAGTCGCTTGAGCCCGCATCACGCCGATACGTCGAGCGGCAGCGCGGCTTTCTGTATTCGCAACTCGGTGACACGGAGCAGAGCATCGGGGCATGGCGCGCCGCCGTAGCCGCGGGCCTCGATGACAGCGGGATCCACCTGGATCTCGGCTTCGCCCTGCTGAAACTGCAGCTTTGGGACGCAGCAAGCGCGGAGTTTCTGCGATCCAATGAGCGTGAGTCGTCCCCGAATATCCTGTACTACATCGCGCAGTGTTATATGAAGCTGGGGCAGCCAGTTATTGCTCTCAACTATCTCAAGTTGGCTGAACGCGACGCCCAGCACCTCGATGCAAGCATGCGCAAGGCACTCTACGATCAGCTCGGATTCGGCTACAGCGCGGCCGACAACGAACTGGACGCTGCTGGTGCCTGGCGCAACTCGCTCGGCGTTCGCTACGATGCGGCCATCGCCCTCACGCTCGCGGCTGCCGAACGCCGCTTGGGGAAAACCGATGAAGCCGAAACTACAACGCGTGCCATCCCCTTCGCGGACCTCACCGCGCCGCAGCGCATCACTCGTGCGGAGTTGCTCGCTGATATACTGGAGGGCAAGCGGCTGTTCAGCGCTGCACACGCTGCGCTCATGGAGGCCTACGAGCAGCAACCTACAGCGGAGCGCGCGTACCGACTGGGGCTCCTCGCACAGCGTGCGGGAAATGATGCCCAGGCCGCGGACGACTTCGAAAAGGCTGTCGCCCGTGGGCCGGACAGCTTGCTCTACGCGGAGTCACTTGCCTACGCCTACCGACGGGCTGGTCGAACCAAACACGCCGAGGAAGTACTTCAAGGCATTGTCGCCGTGTATCCTGATCGGGTCGCGGCGTACCGCGAACTCGCCTACACGCAACTCGACCTCGGGCGTCTGAAAGACGCGGCAAGCGCGCTGCGCCAGGCGATCGACGTGCAGCTGGCGACGACGACGACGTCAGAGGGCGAGAGCGCTTCCGAAGCGCTCCCTGCGATGCGCGCGGAGGACGAGACGCTCGCGCGGCGTTTTGCAACGATCGTATACGAATCCTATCGACCGAACGGTGGCCCAGCGGCAGAAGGCACCCTCAGTGGTGGCGTCATTCCGTCTGCTGGCGGTGCGGAGTTGTCCTACTCTCCTGCAGGAGCGATTCACCGCAGCGACAACGCGTTGCAGTTCGCCGCGCGGCTACTGTGGACAAATGAGCCCAGCGGTCTGGCCATCGACCACCAGTCGCTGCAGGCAGGCTTCAGCGTGCGCTACAAGCCACTGACGCAAGCTGACTTCTTCGTCGGAGCCGAGCGCCTGGTGAAAGTCGGGGACAATTCCCAGAGCGACTGGTTGCTTCGTGGCAGTTTTGGTCTGGGAAGCGAAGTCGAGCGACAGGACCAAAGGACACACTGGAACTACTGGCAGTTTTACGCCGACGCGGGTTATTTCCTGAGCTCGCGGAGTGAAGCCACGTATCTGGAATTTCGCCGTGGGATCACATTTCCCGCTGCCGCAGGTCTGTTAATTACGCCACACGTGGTTTTCGCGTACCGTCAGCAGAGCCCGGATCCTACCCGGACGTCGATCTCCGAGGGCGGCCCGGGTGTGTCGTTCAAGTACCTGTCTGGCGGCACACGCTACGAGAACCATGGCCCGAGCTTCGATGCGCTATTGCAGTACCGCGCGCGGCTGAGCGGACGGGGCCATGGCGATTGGGTGCTGACGGGCGTTGCGCGGTTTTGAGTCCAGGGGCGGCGGACCGTCAGGCGGCCAACATCAGCGACTGCAGCACCGTCCAGTCGGACGTACCACTCGGGACCATTGTCTGGCGGAAGTGCCAGTAGAAGCAGCCGCCGCTGTATGCCGGTACTGAAGGCACCCGGTAGCCGTAGAATCGCCGGATCAGCGCGGCGCGCGTGGCTTCATCGCTCGGGATCTGGTCGCCCCACCCACATTCGCCAAACCCGAGACTTGCACTGGTAAACCGCGTGGCAATCGCGGCGAACATCGTGTCGAGCTCGCTCTGCGACAGGCGATGACCAGCGTTCTGATCTTCGTAGTAGCTGACCAACACAAAATCCAGCCCCGACCGCATCCGGTGCCCTGGTGGAATGTTTCGGTCAACCCAGGAGATCATCTCGTAGCCGGGCGTGGGCGGATTCTCGTAGTAAAGCGTAAGTGCCGTCAGCTTGCCGGCTGCCTTGGCCGCGTCGTACATAGTCTCGATCTTGGTAATTACATCCTGACCGAGCCAGTTGCCGTTGACTTCGTTGCCTATTTCCCAGATCCGGACGTATGGGCCCAGAGTGGAAAGATACTCCGCAATGCGCGCGCCGATCGCAACCGTCGTGAGCTGGCTCATCGCGCTTGAATCCACCGGCAGCCCCATTACGTCGCCCTTGTCCGACAATGCCCGCACGGACTGAAGATAGTCGGATGCCGCGGGCGACCCTCCCATCGGCGGGTCAAACACCGTGCGTATGGTCACTCGCCTCGGAAATGCCGCAACCGAGCTCAGCTGCGACGCGAGTTGAACGGTCGGATCGTCGGTCGTGATTCCCCACAGCCACGAAGTAGCAGGCTGCGGCGCAATGATGCTCACCGCCGCCGAACCGGACCGAGTCGGGTCGGCCTCCGACACCGCCGTGATCGTCACCATCGCTGGAGACGGCACGGTTGCGGGCGCCGTGTAGACACCCGCAGTCGAGATCGTACCGATGCTCAAGGTTCCACCGACGAGCTCATTGACCTGCCAGATCACCGCCTTGTTGGAAGTGTTGGTGACGGTAGCTGTGAAATTCTGCGTAACACCGCTCCTGAGGCTGGCTGCAGCGGGAGTCACGAACACCGCGATCGGAGGTGGAGGAGGCGGAGGAGGAGGCCGAGGAGACGGTGGTTGTGCAGAACCGCCTCCATTGGACGGCCCCGACCCGCTGCCCCCGCATCCCGCGAGTTGCGCCAACGCGGCGACAAGTCCCGCGATCACGCGGCGCCTCTTGGTATTACCCTCCGGATCCTTCATCTGACCTTACCCCCAATCTGCGCACTGCTTCAAATTGTCGGTTTACTTAATCTCCGGTGATTTCCCCGCGATGCAGAAAATCATAGGGGTCGACGCGGCCCCTGTCCAAGTGTCGCAACTCGAGCACGCGTCACCCGGCCGAGCTCTGGGTCTGACACTACCTGTGTTGCGAACCCTGTCCCATGGCGGGATACTTTCTCCTTCCAATCGGCAGGCCCTCTTGGCATCGACCCCATCATGCGCAAAGCTCCGACTTACAATCGCCGCCGTCTGCTGGGGGCTGGACTCGCGGCGATCCCGTTCGTTGTACGGCCTCGCGGCCTCGCACTGGCGTCTGCGGAGCGAAGACCGATGCTCTCGGGAACGTTTCTGCAGCTATTGGCGGAGCATCACACTTGGCGGGAGGAGCAGTGGGTGCACCTTTTTGACGCCTTCCGGCGACTGAACTTTTCGAAAGTGATCCTCCAATGGGTGATGAGTGATGGCCAGTCTTTCTTTGCTTCGGACGATGCAAGCAGAGCGAAATCCCCCCTCCAAATGATTCTGGAGCTGGGTGAGACCACCAACATGGGCATTGTCGTCGGCCTCGTGCACGACTCCGACTACTGGCTGCGCATCACCCAACCAAGCGCTGCGGTGGCTGAATTTCTCGCGCATTGCGAATCACGAATCGTGCAGCTCGTCACGGAGATTACGCCGCTGTTGCGCGGCTACCGAAGCTTCTCTGGATGGTTTATGACCGAGGAGATAGACGATATCAATTGGCATGAACCGGCAGCTACCGCTGTCTTGCACTCCTACCTACAGCGAGTGAGCGACTATCTTTGTCTGGCGTTCCCGGGAATTCCCATTGCGATCTCGGGCTTTTCCAACGCCCACTGCACACCGGTGCAGCTAGAGGGTTTTTGGCGAGAGCTGCTGAGAGCTGCGCCGTCGATCAGCACGGTACTGTTCCAAGACGGCATTGGCGCGCGGAAGCTGACATTGGAGAATCTGCCTCAATTTCTCCGCGCCGTTCGTGCCGCCACGGATGCTAGCGGACGCCGTCTGTGGTCAATTATCGAGCTCTTCGAGCAGACCGGGGGCGCGCCTATCGATTCGGGTGAGTTCCGTGCGAGCGCTGCACAGTTTCCCCGAGTGGCCACCCAGCTGCAAGTCGAGGCCGCATGCGCATCGGCGCTCATCGCGTTCAGCGCTCCCGACTATCTGCTAACGCCGACGCGGCGCGCAGCCGACCTGCTCTCAAGCTATTTGGAATACATCCACTCTTCGGGCAACCTGTCGTAGTCCGCATTGATTCGACCGGCAGTGCCCAACCGCCGACGTTTTCTTGTGTTCGACGTCAATTAACCGAAAACCGACCCGCAGGTCAGTACTCCCGTCCCGTGTCGAGTCACTCTCTGGCTTATCGTGGAAACGGCTCGGTTAGGGCTCCTGGCGATGGCGCGACATGTCTCACCCGAGGCAATGCCACGCGAAATCTCTTCGCCTTCACCAAAGCTAAGGACTCTGGGGAAACGGCTAAGTTCGGCCGGCGCAATACCGCCAGGGGCTTGAAGCACTCGATAAAGGTTGGTGTTTCGCTGACCCATTGAGACCGCCTCACCAATATGACCGGAATGGACCCTGAATTGATGGTGGCCAGGGGTGGAATTGAACCACCGACACGCGGATTTTCAGCGGCACATCGCGGGTTCATGGGGTTCAACTATCAACCGCTTGCAGCGCTTGCCAACCCCGATCCCAGCTTCATCACGGCACAATTACGGCACACCCAGTCTGGGTTCGACACATTCCTGGCATGTCGATTGAATTCACTTCAGTGGATGTGATCACCATCTTAGTGACTCGACGAATCAATCGCAGGTCAGCTGCTCTCCCAACGAAAGAGGGACGGACAACCCTTGGCTGTCCGTCCCTAAAACGTTACTAAACGCAACAATATGACTCCCGAGATGACGCCAACGGGAGCACGAAACGGCCCTGAACCGAACTAAAAGGGCATTTCGTCGATCCCCTCTCGCCCATTTCCATTCGCCGCCGATCATCCGGGCGGCCTTCCGCCGACGACGACGATGGATTCGCCGAGCGCTCGCTGATATTCCTCCTCGTCGATTGCATCCACCGAGCGCAACTTCGCCAACAGCTCTTCGATCAGTGAGCGCAGCCCAGGCCCCGGCGTGCCGTGCGCGAATGAACTCTGATACTTGATCGGCCCGGGGATGATCGCGACCAGGAAGGCCATCTCGGCCGGCGTCAGGGCCCGGGGTTCACGACCGAAATAGGTGTGGGCCGCGGGCCGCAGGCCACGCAGGTCCGGTCCCCACTCGATGATATTCAGGTAGATCTCGAGGATGCGCTCTTTGCCGAGCGCCGACTCGAGTAGGAATGTGATCGCCAGTTCCTGCAGCTTGCGTCCGAGCTGCTTGTCGCGCGACAGGAACAGGTTCTTGGCCAGCTGCTGGGTGATTGTCGACGCGCCGCGCGCGGCGCCGCCGCGCGACCAGTTGGTGAGCAGCGCGGTGGGTAGTTCGCGCAGGTCGATGCCGCGATGCCCGTAGAAGCCTGTGTCTTCGGCAAGCAGAAGAGTGTGCACGAACAGCGGCGGAACGTCGCGCAGGGCGATAAAGTCGGGGGATGCGGGCGAAACGTCGATGGGGTGGTGCGGCCCGGGGCCGTCATCGGAGCTGAAGATGAAATCGCCGCGCAGGCGCGCGATCGCCGGCGGCATCTGGCGTGGCGGCCTGAAATCGATCTTCTGGCTCACCGAGAGCGAGGCAGGGTCCGCCAGACGGCCACGTACCCGCACGTCGATAGTGGCCGAGCCAAGGTCATGGCCGCCGCCGGGCGCCATTTCCAGGCTTTCGGGCACCGCGAGCCCCGATGTGCCCAGCAGTTGAGCGAAGTCTAGCCGCCGCACGCCGAGTGCGAGATCGACTACCGGATCGGTGTCGAGGTCACGCAGCGCGAGCGAACCCGACAGGGCCGCACCGGCCACCGTCGAGTGGACCTCGGGGATCTCGATCGTGGCCCCGGCCTGCCGCCAGGCGCCATCGAATCGTAAGGTCACGTCCGTCGGATCGCCGAGCTGCGGTTCACCGGCAGCGTTATCCGCCAGCGCTCCCAAGCGCGCGCCGCGCGCGCCCAAGTCCACGTGGAAACGGAGCGCGTCGCTGCTGGCCTGAAGATCCACGCGGCCGTCCGCAATACCACCATCGAGCAGCGGGTGGGCGTCGCGCCGCACGTCGAGCAGACGGCCGACGTCGAGCCCACGTGCCTCGACGTTCCACGCGCTGCCCACCGGATCCGCCCGCTTGCGGATTGACAGGCCGGCCTGTGGCTCCACCAGCGTGAGCCGGAGGTCCTCGCCGAGAATGCCCGCCATGTCCCAGCCAGTGGCCGGCGAGCTGACCCTGACCCCTGCTGGGCCCGCGAGAGCGGCGGCGCGAACTGCGAGTCGCAGGCGGCCGGGCCACGTGGCCGCGATCATGTCGGCATGCAGTCGCACTCCATGACCGAGGTCGAGATCGAATCCCTCCAGTCGCAGCAACGGCCAGACGCCGACGTGTACCACTCCGATTCGGGCAACCATGCGATGGCGCGCGGCCGCGGACTCGATCCGCGCACGCACGGCGTGCTCGAGCGTGGATCTCAGCAACAGCGCGGCCAGGCTCGTGAACAGCGCCGCAGCAATCGCTCCGAGCCACCACCGCCGCCCGCGGATTCGAATCCTAAACATCGACACAAGGATGCCACAGCCGGATCGTGCGCCGGCTGGTGGGCGTCGGGTCGCAGACGGCCTCGATCAGGTCCGCTTCAATCGGGCCCTTTGGGAGGTTTACGGCCAGTAGTGAAGGACTGAAACCGCCAGTGTGAGAGTTTGATCCGATTTTGCGCCAAAACTCCCGCTGCCCTTTCCCGCGGCTCTCGTGCACAGCGGATTCGCAAAGGTTCGAACCGCGACTGTCCCAAATCGGCGCTCGCGGACCTTATAGGTCACGTAGGTACCGCTGCCGTGAAAGTCGCCACAGTTTAAATGGTGGCCAGGGGTGGAATTGAACCACCGACACGCGGATTTTCAGTTCTGGAGGCGCGTTCTGGCGGAAGGATGCTCACTCGCGATGTAACTTCATCAATCCCTAAGTTTCAAATAGTTAGGCACTCTTCGACGCTAAATCATGCTTGGCCAAGAGATCGAAGTCGGAGCTACCCCGAGGTTACCCCGACCAAACCGGTGGCCCCGGGGTTACCCGAGTCGATGTCATCTGCACGAGAGCGACGCCCGACTCACGGCTGGGCGGCGTTCCGGAAATGCCTCGGCACAACCCGTCGCCCCAACGTATCGGCCCGAACCGCAAAAGTGGACGTGTCCATTTACACGGCAAGCGGACACGTACACTCTTGTTCGCTACGATGTACCGATCATCCGCACGTCTAGACCGCGCGAACACGCGGCCATGACCACACGCTTACTCTTCATGTACCCTCCAAACGCAACGGAAGTATTACCCACGAAGTCAGCTGCATCGCTCCAGCTATACAAAACGCGGCCGCTTGGGACAGTCGGCCACAAACTCCATCCGCCGGTTACCGGTACGTAACAGTTGTACTTGTTCCGGCACTAGCAATGCTACTGAGTGAGCTCCATTCGGACAATTTGGCCGTCACTACGCCTAACGTAAATGACTAGCCCGCCACCGACAAAACCCACGGGCACCCTGGTTGATACGTGCCACACTTCACCATGAAGTACTGCGTCGTACCCACTTATCCACTGCTCCTTGCTGGCCTTCTGGCTATGCGGCCTCGCGCAGTACCATGCAGTTCGTGCTGCGACAATAGCGGCACGCTCCGAGTCGATTCGGTGACTCTCTGGGTGAACGCATCGATACGGCACCAATCCAAGGTCAGTTCGAACACAACCCGACAGGCCGCCGAAAGCAACAGCAATTGCCATGGTCGTATTTCTCACGATGCCTCCCTTACAGGTACCACAAGTCAATTGGCTACTGGGGGGCCGCCAAAGTAGAAAGTGACAGTGGCAGTTTGTACCGATCCGTAAGCCCCAGGATAGCTTCGTATATTCCAGATGTCGGCTCGCGACGGGCGCACATCGCGGCACGCCTGAAAGCTACAAGCCACCATGTCCCACAAGCTGTACGGACTGCGTACTGGGAACGGATGTGTATGCGACACATAAAGAACCTGCTCACCTTCAGCAGTCTTGTAGGAAAGATCCACCTTCGGCTGACCCGTCTCGTCGGTAAAACCTGTTCTCATAACAAGCTTGAGAGAACCATCTGACTCTCGCACAACTATCAAACCGTGTTCAACATAGTCGGTACCCTGTGTTGAAAGCTTCCAGTTCAAATCCTCGTCAGTCTGAATCTCCGGGTGCTCAGACTTCAATTCTTTCACCGCATCAGGTTCGACAGTTGTGTAGTCCTTTGAATCAGCGACATCTGACCCCTTCTCGGGCTGGTTTGCGTGTGCCACGTCAGTTGCATCTGGTTGCCAAGACGCTGCTGCGCTCAGTGCTCCCCCGATCGCTCCTCCCGCAAATCCCGCGCCGAACGATCCTCCCATCGCCATGGAGCTAATGCCTCCGGCTATGCCGCCGACAATGGCACCGCGTAGAACAGTTGCTGCGAAGCTCTTGCCCCCCAGTCCAACAAGCCCGGAGAAATTTCCCCCAATAGGTCCTGCTATGGCTCCCGCGACCAATCCCACCGCGAACCCGATGACAAAGGACTGAAAATTTCCACCGTAGATTGCACCCATGATCAGCGCGCTAATAAAGGGGCCGGCGACAAAGGTGAGCACGACGCTGAGTATCAGCGCTCCCCATTTCTTGAAGAAATGCCCTATCCCACTGAATAGCTTGCTCAGCCACGACAGCCCCGACGGATCCGTCAGCGTCAGTGGCATGTTCATGACATAACTGAACGGATTGATCGCCTGGCTAATCGCTAGCGTTTGGATGATTGGGTCCGCGCTCAAGAATCTTCCAATCACTGGGTCATAGACTCTGCCGTTCATGTGGACCAAACTGACCGAGTCCAGCATTTCGTGCCCCGTAAACCCGCGACGCGTGGTGTTCGAGAACGCGGTGTAATCTGCCGTCGTCGGGATACCCTGCCAATTGCTTCCCCTCCTAGCCCCAAATGGGGTGAAGCTTTCGTGCACCAGCACGCTAGCCGAGCTGTCGAGCACCAGATCCCCGCTTCCCAGGTGGTCACTCGTCGTGTAGTACGTACTGCTGGTGAGGTCCGAGCGTCGGGTGAGGATTGCCGAGCCGGAACCGGCCGGAATTAGATGCCGGTACTCGGTCGGAGCCGTGCCTTTAGTCACCTTCTCCATGATTCCGCCGATGTAATATGTGACTTCATGCACCCCGGCGTAGTTGGCATCCTGCTTCCAGCGTTGGCGGCTGGTGTTGTAGTTGAACGTCGTGGAATTGCTGCCAAAGGCAATTGCGCTCGGCAGGTTGTAACTGGTCCAGGTGAGCGCCCCGCCCTGCCGACTGGTGGCATTGCCGTTGGCGTCGTAGCAATACACGGCCGTTCCGGCCTTGCGCACCGCATGCGGCTGGGCATAGGTCGGCTGGTATGTGCAGCCCGTTTGTGCGGTTGTGTAATCGTAGCTGCCTACATCGCTCTTGCTCGTGATGTTGCCGGCTTCGTCATACCCCACGGTTAGATTCGCCGTCCCGTTGAGTGTCGAGCTCGAGATCCGATTGAGCGTGTCGTGAATGAATATCTCGGTCTGGTTCGGCAGTTGCTTCTGATCCTTGCGCTGCGACAGGTTGCCGTTCGGGTCCCACTGGTAGGCGAGATCCTGAAGGCTGTTGCTCACCCCACCTGTACCCTCCTTACGCGTGATCAGCTCATTAGTCCAGGGTGTGTAGGTGGAGCTAACATTGACGCCATTCCCCAGCACTTCGGTCATCGGGAGCGATGAGTCATTCGTGGCACTTAAGCTCCAGAACACCGTCCCGGCGGCGTTGTCCTTCACTTGCTGGGCCGCCCCGTAGCTGTACAGGTACTTCAGTACAAACGGGCTCCCGGTGCTCGCCGGGTATGTGACCGTATCGACTGCCCCAATGGCGTTATAGGAGTAGCCAATCGTGTAAGTTGCATCCTCCACAATCGCCGTGCTGGATGGGCGCCCCAAGGAATCAAAGACGTTATCCTCCCGATAGATACCACTTGTGGCATTGCAATTGCTCGCCGAAGCGGCGATGACGCACTGGAGCCGGCCGATGTTGTGCGAAGCGGCCACAGTTCCATAGACCCAGCTAGTCGTACCGTCCAGGTCTGTGCGCGAGGTCATTCGCCCGAGCAAGTCGTACACGAAATTCGTGTCGTGGACCTTTGCATCCCGCTGCGTGACGAGTTCGTTCAGCGAGTTGGGGGTGTAGATCCAATGGCCCGTGTCCGGATCGGTCGAATCGGTCTTGAACCCGCGGACGTTGTAGACGTAGCCGGTCGTCGCTCCTGTCGGGGTCTTCGCATCGACGATTTGTGTGAGATTGCCGAAGACGTCAAAGGTGTATTTCGTGGTCCCGCCTGGAGCCGGATCAATGATTTGCCGGAGTTTACCGGCCACATCCGTCCACTTCGAGGTCGCATTGCCGCGTGCATCGGTGATGGTGGTCTTCAATCCTGCATAAGTCATTTGGGTCTGGCGATCCCAGACGTTGCTGGCGTTATAGAGCTTGTCAAATGTCGGCCGATTCAGCAGGTCGTAATCGAAATGATGGTGTCCATTGTCCGGCGCGGCGTAAGGCAGATAGGTCTCAGATTTACGACCGAGCTGATCGTAGTTCGTTCTCGTCCAGGTGAGCGTGCCTAGGACCCGATAACCGGCTTCGTACTTTGACCGCCCCAACCCATCGTAATGGTGCAGGGCGCTCGTCACGTAGCCACCCGCTGAGTCGTACCGGGTCTCGGTCACCCGCAGCCGCAGATTGTCCGTGACGGTCCAGCACGACGCGGCGATGCAGTCTTCATAGAGCCAGGTCGAATACGTTGAATCCGGCCGATTCTCCCGATTCTTGCGGGCGAAATTGTCGTATAGCCAGGACACCGACATATTGTTGGGATCGGTGCTCGATGCCTTCGCACCATAGCTGTAGTTGTAAGCCGCCGTTGCCGCTTGGCTCAGCGCATTGGTCACCGACTCCGGAAACGTGCAGCGCGCCCCATAACTCGACGTGGTCGTGCGCGTCGGCATTGTGACCCCGTTCTGATCCAGTCCCACGATGCCCACAGAGTTCACGTTGCCGCACGTGTCGTACCCGAAGTTCGTGACCGCCTTGAGCGAGGTACTGGTGGGCTCCGCCGTCTCGGAAGTGAAACGGCAGTAGGCCGTATCCACCGCATGATCGACCGTTCGCGTTGCGGTGGGTTGTGCCGGCGATTGGCCTGTGATCGAGTTCTGCGTCGTCGTCCGGGTCGGCTTATCCAGGCACCATGTGGCTGTGCTGAGTGAACCGAAGGTATTTGTGGTTAGCGACGTCCAGACATAGGTGTTGTTCGGCGAATTCGAATCATTATCAGTCGTCACCGTCTGCGCCGTCAGCGGGTTGCCGTAGGTGTCGTATGTGAACGTCGAGACACTGGTCTGAATCAGTGGAGTGCCAGCGGTGATCTCGTAACTGGTCGATGTCGCCGTGTCGAGATACGGGAAACAACGGCTTGAACCGCTGGTTGTGGTGGCCGCGCACCCGACTAGGCCCGCGCTCAAATCCGTGACACTGAAGTGATTGATTGTTCTGGCGATCAGGCTCGTGTTATCGGGCTGATACGTCTCCCGCTTGAATACCGTCCCCGTATACGGGAACGCTTGGTTGTAATAGACGTACTGGTAAAGTTGATTTCCAACCCTTTCATCCCGAGAGCGCGTCTCGGTGAAACCCTCAAACCCCCGGCCCTGGCGATTCACCCGCGCGCCGTAATACCAGAACGTGTTGTTGAACGTGCCGCCGATGCCGTCCGATTGGGTTGCCTGGCTGACCACATACAGCGGAGCGATCACATCAACGTCCGGGAAGACGGCACTGGTACTAACGGTGTAATTGTTCTGCGAAATCGGCACATAGGTCGGCGAGGCCGATATGTTCCACCCATCCGAAATCGTTATGGCCAGGTCCGCCGGCGTCGCCACACCATTGTGCAATCTGACGCTCACGGGATAGGGGGATGTCGTGCCAATCGATGCCAGATCGTCGAGCCCGTCTCCATCCTGATCAAGGGGTCGATACCCATTCGTCGAGTAGGGCAAGTTCGTGGCCACTTCATTGGTAAACACCGTACCGCGCGACAAATACACGCCGAGGTTGCCGTTACCCGCCGTGTTCACCAGAATATCGGCCAGGCCATCGCCATCCCAATCCACTACCGCGACTGGGACCTCAGTGCCGTTGCCCCACGTTAAACTAATACTATCGGCACCGTTGCATTTTGAGATGTCCACAGACGTCGTCAACAGGACATCGCTGCAGCCGTCCGAGTTGAAATCCCCGAAGCCGTAAAGCCAATTGTTATCGCCGTAGACCTTGTCTGCGTTGAAGCTCGTGCCATTGGACAGCAAAAGGTGATAACGGAAGAAGTCAGACTGACCATTCGAGGTCTCCTTGTAATAGATCATGTCTTGCCGACCGTCACCGTTGAAATCCAATGCGCGCTTACGCCCTACTCCCACGCTGGCCATAATTTGAATGAACGGCGACGTCGGAGGTAATCCCAAGGTCTGCGCCTGAACCGCAGCGGCAAAACTGGGCGTCGATCCGGTACTGGTGTTGAGCCGGACGTACAAATACGTGTCCAACCTCAGCGTGACCAAATCGGGACGTCCATCACCGTCTGTGTCGGCCAGAATGTTCTGGCTTGAAGGATCAAAGGCGATGCCGGTTGAGGTGCCGACAAACGCACTGCCGTTATAGGCGTAATACCACCAGACGCCGGAGACCGGCGTCAAGAATCCATCCGCCATTCCACCGAAGAGGTGATCGACAAGCGTGTTAAATTGATCCGTAGCCCCTGTGTTTACCGGCGTGCTGTATCCCGTGCCGCTTGAAAAAGCGACAAACCACGAGCCGCCCGAATAGTAGGCAATGTCGGTTTTCCCGTCGCCATTGAAGTCGTAGTTGAATTGCCCGCCCGAGCCTGTGTTGAGAGTCGCACTTACCGTGCTTTGAACGCCGGCCGAACCGTCTTGATAGGCGACGGTCGTCGCCCTTAAACAATCCGTCCCCGCGCTCCCCGCACACTCCTGAATGCTGCTTAGCCGATCTCTCTGCGTTGTGGGTGTCGTCCCGTACGTCAGGATGTACTTGCGCACCGAAACGCCGGAGCTCTGTACATTAATATTGCCGAGTACCTGAGTCTGTTGGACATTTCCGCCGGCGACGTACTTGCTCAAGTTTGTGACACGGGCCTGATACGTGAAACTCACGGTATAGGGGTAAGTGCTGCCGTTCGTACTCGGCGTCTGGGTGTACTGAATGGAGGCCGGTTGCACGGCCCCGCTCGTCGTCGAGTAGGTGACGATCAGATTGTCCGCCTGCGTCTGCCGGTCGCGCACCTTGTTGAGCATCCAGGCGTAGGGCGTGGACCCACCGTTGGCGTAGGCCTTCGAATCCGCCGTGTTGCCGTACTCGTAATACATTCCGTCCTTCCCTTGCACAATGAAGTAGGAAGGCCCGTTGCCTGCCGAACTGTAGGCTGTGACATTTGAGAAATTAGCGATCTCGGTCTGATACGTGGACCCCGCGACCCCGTAGGTCCCGCTTGTCAGCCGCAAGCGATTCCCATCGAGACAGAAATCATCACTCAAGGTCAAGGTGACGGCCGCGGGCGAACCCCCGTTGTCGGCGTACGTCTTGTTGCAGCGAGTAATCGAGGACAAACCGCTTAATGCCCAACCGGGTCCCACTGAGCCATCTGGCCCTCCGCTCGCGTAGCTCAGTGTCAGGTGCGGCTCAAGCCCACGCGCGCCGGGCGGCGTCCAAATCGGAATCTGATAGGTCGCGGCACCCATGGCCGAGACCGCGAACTGGCCGGGCGTGCGTCCCGCCGAGGTGACCGACAGCAGAGCCATTGCACTCGGCCCGGAAGGCGGCGTGGACGCTGGCGCACCGATCGCCGCGATCAGCGAGGCATCCGGCTGTGTGACCGCCAAGGCACCGCCTTCAACACGCGCCATGAAGTTGGTTTGCTTGGGTGACAAGCTCTGAAAATACAATCCACTTGCCTTCTCGTTGGTGAACCGCCCCGCCATCAGCCGATAGGTGTCCGCCGAGGCGGAGGCATCCGACTTGACAGTCGTGCTTGCGGAAAAGATGGGCCCCGGCGTATGGCCATACAGAAGGTAACTCGGATCGGTGGACGTGGCGCCCTGCAAGTAAACGTCGGAAAGCTCGTCGGCATTGAAATCGCTCACGACGACGACGGAGTCCAGGGGCGACCAATCGGCCCCAAACCCGTCCCGGCCCCACGCCTGCAGGGCTTGGACGGCGAAGAGTTGCTTCCCGCTTTGGGCGAGCAGCACGCCGTTCATATTCGGCTCGAACTTCGCAGGCTCTGTGGTTCCCGGTCCGGTGCCCGCAATCGGGTAGGCCTGCACCAGCAAGTCACTGTGCCCGTCGCCGTCAAAGTCACCCGCAAAGACTTGCGCCTCTGTCGACGCCCAGTTCAATCCCGCATAGCCGTCGTCCCAGCTCTGATCGGGCAGCTTCGCTGTGAACTGCCCGTTTGAGTCCGCGAGAACTACAGCGCTCAGCCCCTTGGAATCGGTCGGCTGGAAAAACAGATCCGCACTACCGTCCCCATTGAAGTCGCCGGCAATGATCAGATGCTGATCGGCCGACCAGGTGAGGCCGGCCGCGTCATTGGGGATGGTCTGACTGATCGCTCCGACCCCGCCGTCTTCTGTCAGCAGCAAGTAATTGTCGCCGGGCGTCTTGCGCTGTAGGAACAGGTCAGACTTCCCATCACCATCAAAATCGCCCACAACGATGTTGTAGGTGCCGTCGGTCCAGGGAATGCCGAGGTAGGCATTGCCCCAGGTCTGAAGCGAGGTGTTGAGCCCCACGCCATCCGAGAGCACGATGCCGCTGGGTCGGTTGGGGTCTTTGGAAATGTATAACAGGTCAGTAAGGCCGTCCCCATTGAAGTCCCCGGGATAAAGATCGTAATCCTGGGCGCTCCAGGAGGATTCGGCGTGCACGAACGCGGACGCACTCAACGCCACCGCCACTAGTAAACCCTTGAGCAGTGCTTTCATACTCGGGTCCTTTACGTGGAATTACTCTTGCTGTTAAGACAGGGCTAACCCCGTGATCCCCCGGCCCTGAACAAAAATCCGTCCAGCGACAGCATCTGAGGCTTGCCGCCACGCTCGATCGTCACGTTCACCGACGCACCCTCAGACAAGCGGCGCAGCTCCCCAATGGCTTCTTTGGAGTTCTTGAGGGCCACGCCATCAATGGCGGTCACTCGATCGCCCGGCTTGAGGCCTAAGCGCCCGAATACATCGGAATGCGCGCTGGGGTAGAGCTCCAAGGCCCGAAAGTGATCGCCCTCAAAGACCGGCGCGATCCGCACAAACTCGGTCAGGGTGTCCCGGCTGTCCGCCACGGCCGCGGGATTTGGCATAGTGCCGCCAACCGTGAGCAATGCGGACATGGTCGGACCTGCGCCGGCAGGCGAGGCCCGGCCTTCGATGTACAGCCGCGCACGATAATGGTCGCGCTCCAGCACCACAGAATCGGAATAGATCTCTTCCAAGCGCGCGCCGTTGGCCAGAATTGCCCCAGCCTTGTAAGTTTGTGGTGAAAGGACGTTTACGCCGATGTCCGCGTAGCCTTCGCGGCTATTGCGGCCGACTCGCGTGGCCGTCAAATGAAGGGGAAGGGGCACCTTCGAGATCGAGGAATCGGTGCCGAGCGGCGTCGGCTGCACGATGCTGATCGGCCCGGTCGGAGCATGGCGCGGCGGAACCGCCTTCGCGATCGCCGCCTGTTGGTGTGCCCGCCACCATTGTAGGGGCTCAAAGCCGGCGACCCACAGGACGAGGATTCCAAACCCGACAGCGAGCACAAGCCACAGCACAGCGACTGGCCAGCGCGCGACTCGTCTGACCTCCCGCTCCCCTCGCTCTTTTTCTGGACTTGACAACCCGATCCCCACAGGTTGCATTCCCAAGCGTTGTGCACTGATGGTGCGCTGTAGAGACACAGACCGTCAATAGGCTAGACGCGTCTTCTTGAAAAATTCACGTAACGGCAAAGAACCGACTCATCGGCACTTGAGCAGCCCCATTTGGACCAGACTCCGCTGCATGGCGAGGGGCTCCTGGCCGAATCCCTGATCCTCGCGCCTACTGCGTGACGCAACCCGCTGAATGTTGATTGGCCTTGCGGACTCCAAACTGGCGAAACGCTCATCACCTGAACGGATCTCGATCCCGCATTCTGAGCCCCTGACACTGCACGACACCCCGCTGCGACCCGGTGCTGATTAGGCGAGTGGCCGCGTGCCTGAGACCATCCGACTTACGATCCCATGCTCGATCACATCCCCTTGCCAACGGCTCGGGATAGGCACCGGATTCCTTGGACGATGGCGTAACCAGTCCCGCTTGGTGGCAGCCTCATAAGCTCAATCGCTATCCGGGCCATTTGAAGCGCTTTGGGGCGGTGACACCCCATCTCCTTGGGCATAATCGACGCCAAAGCTGCGCAACAAATCAACGGTGTCTCGGCTATCGGCACAAAGCGCAATGGTCTTCTTGCCCGTAAGGTGACCGATCTCATGAATCGAACGTACCATCTCGCGATCGATCGGATCACTCAACATGTCTTGAACAAAACTGCCGTCAATTTTCAGGAAATCCACGGGCACGTGTTTAAGATAGCCGAAGGACGATAAGCCAGTACCAAAATGATCTATTGCAAACTTGAAACCCAGTTCCTTCATGGCGCTAACAAAGCGACTAGTCTGAGAGAAGTTTTGGACTGCAGCCGGCTCACTCACCTCGAAGCAGATTTTTGTCGGGTCAATCCCCGTTCGATGTAATTGGTCGACTACATAAGGAGTGAGCTTTTCGTCGTCGAGGCTTCGCCCCGACACGTTGATTGAGCACATGACCAGGTGTTTCCTTTCGGTGGTCGCAGTGACTAACGAACGAAACGCATTCGCAATGACCCAGCGATCCACCTTCTTCGAGATCCCGTGCTCTTCCGCTGCCGACATGAATTGAACCGGTGAGATAAGTTCCTCGGTCTCGCTGCGCATGCGTAGTAAGAATTCGAAATGCTCTCCATTCTCCTTCTTTTGAAGCGGCATGATCGTCTGCCGGAACAGTTCAAAGCGATCTTCGTGGAGCGCACTGTCAACACGTGCGATCCACTCCATATTGCGGCGTCGGCGCATCAGGTCAATGTCGCTCACGGCAAACGAATGCACACGATTGCGACCGGCCTCCTTACCCGCCTGACAGGCGATTTCGGCCGCGTTCAACACTGACGAGACATCGCCATTTTTGCCAGAAATGGGCACAACACCAATGGTGGCGCTCACGCTGATCGCACTGTCGTTCCATGTGAAATTGACGTTGTTGACGGCCTCCAGGATCGTCTGGGCGGTACGCATAGCTTCGGAAGGCGAGCAATTCTCCAAAAGGAAGCCAAATTCGTCGCCTCCTAGCCGCGCCACCGTGTCGCGCCAGCTCATTTGTGACTTCAGCAGATTACCGACCTGAACCAGCAATGCATCGCCCGCGCTGTGGCCATAACTAACGTTTACGATCTTGAATTGGTCAAGATCCAGGTAGCACACCGCGTATTCGGCCTCGTGCGCCTCTGCGCTCCTGAGAGCGCGCTCCATGCGTCCCTCAAACTCGCGCCGATTGACCAAACCCGTTAACAGGTCCGTAGAGGCTGCCGTCTGCTGTTTCCTTGCTACCACTTGGGCAATTCCTGACGCAGGATGCAACACTGCCTCGAGCGGCACGTTGAGGAACTGCTCACGCAGTTTCTCCATGGCCGCGTCAAAATACTCCACCGGCACGCCCACGCCGTTGTATCGGCTCAACGCAGAGAGTCTGCCCGTGAGGTGAGCCGCAATTGTCAGCGCGCCAAAATCAAAGCCCTCAAGCATCAGGGGTACAATATTGCGGCGACATTTCATGGCCTCCTCGATCTCTCTGCGCAACCAATCTCCGGAATCGACGCACCGCTCCAAAGCCGATGGAGTTAGGACCACCACAAAATGGGCCCTCGACCTAATGTTCTCCAAGATAACGCTTTCGAAGTCTCCGCTTGCAATTCCACTGTAATCGAAGAACACGTCGAATCCGTGTTGGGTCAGGTGTTGATATATTGCTAGCGCCCAAGGAAAGTTGGTGCGCCGGTAGCTGAGAAAAACAGTCTTTTCGACACGCGCCATCACAATCACCCGGTCTCCAATAGGAGCACCCAACTAGGGCGATCTGGTGTGGCATCAAGGGCCATGCTTGTTCGAGGTCCTTACCAGCGCTTCAATCCCACGGTGTATGCCGAGCACGTCGCCCGCTTACTTTATGCCTAGTCATCTCAGGGCGCCCAAACCTTTTCGTACCGTCGAGGCTATCCAGCGACGGCCATATTACAAGGATAGCTTTAGAGATCAAACGAAAGTCATCCTGGATATTGGACCCATGTTCGTTGGACGGCTGCTTGACTGCTGGGCCTCGCAAAGTGGCATGAAAGCGCACGAACACGCAGTAAGCGCTACATTCTTGCTACGTTAGCATCGTCAATCGGATCGAAAGAACATTGCCCGTGCTAGCCAAAGCCCAATTCCGTTGTGACGCCATCAATCTAATTGTCGTCTTCGTGGCCCCAGTCCATTTCAATCTCGCCAAATTCAACCGTTGGCATGTTATCGACCACTTCGACACTTTCGACGGTCACGCCCCGCAGGCCGCGTGAGAAGTCGCCCACGAACGTCACAAGCACATCTGACTCAAAGTCCTGATCCATTAGAACATCCTGCGAACCCAAGCCCACCTCATCCTTGTCAATCGGATCTGTCATCGATAGCGCAAATGTCGCATGGACACGGCAGGCAATTGTTGCCATTAGACGAACAGTCAAGTGTTGTTCGGTAACTCGCACAAGGTCAATTGCTACTATACCGGCACTTTGTTCTTGAAATCTGTGGCCCTGATACGCTGCGTAGACGTCCTCGGCTTCCCAGTAGAACCTGGAGTCAGCCTCCACATCGACTTCCATTGACTCGACTGCCTCCTTAATGCCACCTGTCACACTTTCAAGGCATCCATTCGCACTCACCCCAGTCACTATGCAGGCATTAACCTCAGCCATCAGCCGTGGAGCTGCATTGTGCGGCTGAAACACGCCAAGGGCAGTTCCTAAATTGTCGCACGCGACCAACGTTTGGGAGCGTTCGCAGAATTCCTTCCATCCTTTGTCGTGACTTACCACGAGCACTCGGAGATTCTCTTTCTCTGCCCACTTCTCCACACTGAGTAAGGCGTAGGCGTCAGGAAATTCTTCCTTCTTATCGCCCGTGGCAAATGGTGGCTCCTGGTTGAAGTAGCGATCCAATACTTCCCGAGCGCTCACCGAATCGGCTGACAGAGTCAGCGCACCGCATTTTCTGCAAAACTCGTCAAATCTACGCTGCGCCACGTCTTGATCGGGTTCAGCTGTCAACACCATGGCCCGAGCTCGATCTACATCACCGGTAGGCAATAGCACCTCCTGCTGGACTTCCCTGAGCGATTTCTCTGCTGCAGCGCGTGCCGTGCGAACGCGCTCTGCCATGTGCCTTACAGTCTCCTTGGCGACGACCTCGCTGATCACCACCTTCACGGGCGATCCAGCAAACTGATCGAATTGTGCCAGTAACCCTTTCTCCAACGCGTAGCCAGTTCTATGAAGAACGCTGGTGTCGATGCACAGCGCGCCGTAGTCAAGGTCCGGGGGCTCTGTCATATGTGATTGCCTTTCGATCTCGGCACGTTTCCGAACCGCTTAGCGATCGAATGTACTGCGAGTGTATTCTAAACGACCGACGTTAGGTCCTCTCGGCTGCCGCTTGACCTTGTACGCTGGACCTTGATGAACCTTTCGCGCTCCACACTCGCAATAGCTCATTATCTGAGTGGGCCTCGATCTCGCATGCGCGACACCTGGCGCCGCGCGAATCCCCGCCGAAACCCGGTGAACTTCGTGCGAATCGTTGGGCGCTCGAGAATGACAAATTAGTCCTGCGTGACTGCTGTTGCGCCTTGACCTTCCCCCGAATATGGCCCACAGATCCATAATTTCGGGCTAGCGTAAGGATTCTGTGAACCTCCTTAGGTAAGATCCAAGCGTGCCCACCTATTACCCAAAATATGACCAGAGTTGGGCACTGATTGTCGGAATTAACCAGTATGTGCATTGCGCGCCATTGGGATTCGCCCGCCAAGATGCAGAAGCTGTCGCCACGGCGTTAGAGCGAAGCTGCGGATTCGATCCCTCACGAATAACGGTCCTAACGGACCATGCGGCGAATCGCAACTCGATCTGGCGCGCCTATATGGCGATGACTACCGAGCGGGTGTCGGAGAATGACCGCGTTGTGGTGTTCTTCGCCGGCCACGGATTTACTCGCACAGATAGCAGGGGCGAGGTGGGCTTTCTTGTACCAGTCGATGGCGACACGGCGGACCTCGCCTCCTTGCTTCGATGGGACGACCTCACACGAGGGGGCGCGCTCATCCCGGCTAAGCATGTCCTCTTCATAATGGATGCGTGCTATGGCGGATTGGCCGTCACCCGATCGCTGGCACCTGGCAGTACGCGCTTCCTCAAGGATATGCTCTGCAGACACGCACGGCAGGTATTGACTGCGGGCAAGGCCGATGAAGTCGTATCCGATTCGGGTGGCCCTCGCCCGGGTCATTCAGTGTTTACCGGGCATCTCTTGGACGCGCTGGAAGGCGCTGCCGTGGCGTCCGACGGTATCCTGTTTACGAATGCCGTGATTGCCTACGTCTACGACAAAGTGGCAAGGGACATCTATTCGCGTCAGACACCTCATTATGGGTACTTGGATGGTGACGGGGATCTGATTCTTCGCGGTATACCTCCGGAGGCGCCAAAGGGAGCTGCAGGCATTGGCACAGACGTCGTCATTCAGACTCCCGCGTCCACGGCACCACAGTCTCTTGAGAACCAGGTGGAGTCAATTGCGGATCAAGTCAAACGCCTCTTATCCGATCCAAAGGGCCGCATAGCGCTCGACGATTTATTGACCGCAGAGATTCGGCGAGCACTTGCACTCTCGGCAGACAAGGAATTTCCGGTGAACGTGGCCTTCACAGTGCCCGAATTTGAACTGCGCGTCTCTCGCTATGAGTCTGCTGTCGACAACTTGGTGACGCCACTCATTCTGATCTCGCGTTGGGGTGACTCCCAGCAGCAACTCTTGTTGCAGAAAGCTATATCGCGTCTTTCGGACGGCATCGAGCAACAGGGCGGATTGGTTGTTTGGCTCGGTCTACGCTGGTACGCAATCGAATATCTCATGTACGGCGCGGGAATCTCTGCCATCGCCAGCGAAAACTACACTGCCCTTTCGCGTCTATTTAACGCGCCCGTGGGGCAACCATCGACAGGCTCGAGCTCTACTGCCGCTGCGGCAGCCGTAGTTAGCGGTATGGCCAGTGCTGACATCAGCGAGGTATTCAAGATGCTCCCAAATTTTGAGCGGCACTACACAGCAAAGAGTGACTATCTCTTGGGCAGAATGCAGCCCTCGCTGGAGGATCAGCTCTTCCTTGGTCGAGAGTATGAAGAGCACTTTGACGCGTTTGAAATCTTGTATGCCTTGGTTTATGCCGACGCTCGGCAGTCTCGCGGAGAAAGGTTGTGGGGGCCCATTGGCCGTTTCGGTTGGAAGTATGGGAGGGGTCGCGGCAAGTCCCCCTACGACGCCTACGTGGAACGGGCATCTGCATTGGGAGAACGTTGGCCAGCGCTCCAGGCGGGATTCTTTGGAGGTTCAAGTGCCCGGTTTAAGGATGTGGCCACCCGATTCAAGACGGACATTTTGGATAAATTGCAGTGGTACTAATACTTTGGCGAGCTGGGAGCGGTGGCCGAATAAATCACCACCGACTGATACGAAACGACGTCCTCGCATATACCTACCTGTCAGCAGCGCTTCGCGCCGTAACATGTGCGACGCGCCGCCCGGCTTCTTCAATTCGGCGGACTTCGGATCCTCTCGCCCTCTGCATGACGGAGCGTGCTGACTCTCGATAGAGCTTGCGCACTCCACTAATGCGATTTCCTCATCACCCGAACGGGTCTCGATCTCGCCCCAAAAGCGCCTGACACTGCGCGCCACCCCGGTGATACCCCGGTGCTGTCTAAGCGAGTGGCCGCGTGCCCGAGACCATACGATTTACGATCCCCGTGCTCGATCACCTGCGCTTACCGGCGCTCGGCACGCGAGCGGTCTACTACGATGCAGAGCTCCCCGGCTTGCAGTTGCGCGTGAGCGCAAATGGGATCAAGAGCTTTAGCTTCGTTCGCAAGATATTTGGGCGCGCCGTGAGGGTCACGCTGGGACGGTATCCAGCGATGACCATTGATCAGGCCCGCCGGCGAGCCAAGGTGCATGTGGGCGAGATGATCGAGGGAATCAACCCCAACGCCCAGAAGCGCTCCCACCGGGCTCGTGGAGCCCGCCTCTCAGAGGTTCTGGACGATTACCTCACGGCTCGCAGCGCCCTCAAACCCCGTACCAAAGAGGACTACCGAGCGGTGTTTCGGCGGAGCTTTGCCTCTTGGGCGGATAAGCCTCTCACCCACCTGACTCGTGAGATGGTGGCCACACGCCACCGGCAATTGGGAGAGACCTCCCCGGCCCAGGCAAACTACGCGATGCGATTGCTTCGAGCATTGTTCAACTTCGCCCGCGGGGAGTACGACGACGAGGAAGGCAATCCCCTGGTGATCGACAACCCCGTCTCGCGCCTCTCCCACACTCGAAGGTGGTTCCGGATCGAGCGGCGCACCTCGATCCTAAGGCCCCACCAATTGCCGGCCTGGATGGAGGCCGTCAAGGCGCTGCGAAGTGAAAACCCCAACGAACACGCCGAGCTGGCACGCGACTATCTCCTGCTCGTCATGTTTACGGGTCTCCGGCGCGAAGAAGCTTCACGCCTCACCTGGGCGAACGTGGATCTTCCTGGGCGGCTCATCAACATACCCGATACCAAGAACGGCACCACCCATGTCCTGCCACTCTCGGACTTCCTGGTAAAGCTCTTAACGTTCCGCCGCGAACACACAACGGGCGACCATGTATTTGGGGGAACGGGACGACATGGGCATTTGGTGAGTCCGTACAAACAGATATTGCGCGTGCGCAAGGTCTCAGGACTATCGTTCACGGTGCACGATTTGCGGCGCACCTTCATCACCACAGCTGAGCGGCTCGACATCTCCGCCTACGCCGTCAAGCATCTGGCGAACCATCGCGTAAACGGTGATGTCACGGCGGGCTACGTGATCATGGATGTGGAGCGTTTGCGTGAACCGATGCAACGAATCACTGATGCGCTACTCACGGCCGCGAATCAGAAAATACCCACTTCGCCATGAGCGCGCCCGGCGCAGCTCACCGCAACTGGATGAGACTTGATGCAGCTCGATGAGGGCGATTCAAGCACCAGAACTTTCCAGTAGACATAATTGAACTCCTTGATATTTCTCGCTTTTCGACCTTGCAACTTGATGCGAAACCTTTAAGATAACTAACACATTGCGAGTGAAGCTTTGGGCTTCTGCCAACCTACCCAACCCGGGCAAGGTGGATCCTCGGTAACGAGGCGATGCGGCCGGCTCTTGGCAATCAAACGGGTAAAACCTGTTTTGCGCTGTGTACCGGCCTTCAGTTCGTCACTGACCTGGAGGCACATATGATTGATCTCAACGACGCTGGGCTCCCCAGCTCTTTCGATAATCGCCGGTTCTATTCGCGGCCCCCGTCGCGTGAACGGCTACCCGAGCAGCTCTCGCTCCTTCCACCCTCACCGATCCCACCACAAGTCGCACCCATCAAGGTGTGTCTAGGTCGTGCTCGGCGACCCGAGCCTATGTGGGGGAATTGCAAATGAATGCCGTCCATCCACTCATCCCCTTACAGCAGGAAGAACTGCTGACGCCCGGTCAAGTGTCGAAGCGACTGGGCATCACGCCCGAGACACTGCAAGCCTGGCGTACGCATGGTCGCTACAACCTGCCCTACATCAAGGCCGGGCGTCTCGTTCGTTACCGCTCAAGCGATATCGAGCGCTTCCTTGTCGGGCGCACAAAATCCCACACCGGCTCGGCTTACGCCGGCGAGCGGGTGCCGCTATGAGTCGCGGTAACAACTCGAGCAGCGGGACCGACCATCCGGACGGCAGACCCCTACGGGTGGGCGACCTTACCAAGGAACAGCTCATTGCCGTCTTACCTTTTGTCGAGAAAGTCTCACTGTCTCGAGAAGGACGAGTGATCGGATTGCGCCTGGGATCCGCTCGATGCCATTGTCCAACTTGCCACCATACCTTCAATAGCATCAGTTCATTTGATCGACATCGGGTCGGCGGTTACCAGAGCGGCGGCAGTGGCCGGCGATGCCTGTCTCCCGAAGAATTGCGAGGGCGCGGCTGGTCGCAGAACAAGAAGGGGTTCTGGATTGAGCGCAAGAGGGCCGTTCCCGACCTCGACCTGCCGCATACGGGCGGACTTCACGGTCAAGAGCCCTCGAGACCAAGGGGGGCGTCATGACGCCCACTCGCGCGAGAGCGAAAGGGCGAATCGGGGGCGAGGGCGAGCGATTTGCTCGCATGACGGATAGCCTCATGCAACATCCCAGCGTCACGACCCTCGATCACGCGGCATTTCGCGTGCTGACCATCCTCACGATTGGCGCGCGTTCGCCCGGCTTGGGTAGGCATGACCGTGGGTATAACGGATGTCAGGCCGTAACAGATAGTCATGCGAAGAAATACGGTCTGCGTTCTCGGGACACCGTGTACAGATCTCTGCGCAAGCTGACCGAGCGCGGACTAATTGTGAAGACACGTGAGGGGCACCGAAACAAATCACACTTCACCCTGTACGCCGTGGGTTGGTTGCCAATCACCCACCGGAATGGGATGCCACTGAACCAGCCCGAACGGGCTCCGAACGAATGGGTGAAATGGCAACCGCCCCCGGAAGTCAAAAAAACGCCGTCCTGTAGTCGGACGCGCTCCCCTCCGAAGGGCGGACGAGTACCCTCAAGTTCCCATCCGATGCCGGCAAGTGCTCAGACCACATCCCATCCGATTAACGGGAGCACTTCTAGACTTCTCGGTCCCCAAGAGCCGGGCGCCGACACCGCACCGATCATTGCGGTTGCGGCAGGAGCCGGCCTCCATGAATAGCATCCTTCGAACATTTGGTTTGAATTGCTCTTCTCTTGGGGTCTCCGGCAGACCAACTCAACGAATTGCCACGTTCCCGTCTCGTGGTCCTTTGCGAGACCTTCGAGATCTACTGGCGTCACGTCGCCCGCATGACGGCAGAGGTCCTCGGGCAAATTTTCTTCGCACCGGTGGGCGGGCGCTTGCTCGCACCAATGTCCTCACTCGAGGTGGGTCGTTGAGATGCCGTGGGCCAAGGTTGGGTTGTGGCCGATCTGCCATTCAATCCGGAAGTCTTCCTTTGGACTTCAGCTCATGTTGCTAACAGAAGCGGTCAGTCATGCCAGCTGACTTTCGGGCCCTTGAAGCGAGACGCCCAAAGCGCTTCATCAATGGTATTGCTAGCTTTATGGGCGCGGCAAATTGGTCTGGAGACACGGCGCACTGGAATACCCCCACCGGCCCTCTAAGAGCCGAGTGGTCCAAACTTGATGCGATAGCCATTGGTGGGCGCAGAGTGCGTGGCGTCATCGACGTTGCGCAGCAAGTCCTCGTGCGGTCGCCAGAAGAAGCCAAGGCCATGGTTGAGCGCCATAACAGACAGCCCAGTCTAGGGCTGGCTTCCGTCCTTCCGGGACCACCTGCGGTCGTCGAAATGACATCGCGCGCCTGCCTGTATGACAACGATCAAACGGTCAAGGAAAGCCTGGACATGATCCTTCTTACTGCGGCGATGTGCCACGTTGCCATAAGCAGGGAATATGCTGGCATGCAGCCCGCCAACCGCCTTCCTACGCATGATGAGCCTTGCCGCTGGCGCCCAGCAGAGCTCATCGAGCTAAAGTCGGCTATGGAGGAAATGGGCGACGTCGTCAGTCTTAGTGACCACACACTCGTTGCTAAATTCAGCTCCATGGGCGATCGGTTACCGGGAGGGGCGGACAGCACCGGCGCGCAATTGGCCCTGAGCGGCAGCCACCGCCACAGTGTCATGGGTGCCGGGTTGGCCGTCGAGCTTTGCGTCAGCATAAGTCCGGGGCGCGAGGCCGCCAATGCCCTCGTCAGCCACCTGAACCAACTTGAAATGAACAGATGGATTGGGCCGCCACTGTTTGGTGCCTGGTGCACGGATCCCAAAGGGCGGCATCTAGTCTTCGGGAGTTTTTTTCCTAATCTCGCCTGGTCCCCTGATTTCTTGCCACGCATCGCCTCTTGGTCAGAGGAAAGGCTGGCGTTGGTCAAAAATGAACTGGAACAGGTTAAGAGCCTATCTAAGTCTTGCTCGTGAGTTCGTCAATATGCGCTCGAAGCCACACGAACTATCCGTACCTAATCATTCGTGTCTTCGCGGCGATCTACCAACGTGAATACATTGAGTTTCGCGTCGGACCGCCGGCGGTCCGCATCGCTAATCGCCACTGCTCCGTTCAACACCCAGCCCCGTTCGAGATCACTGGGAAAGTGAGTTCGGCCTGCCGTGCGCTGCTGATTGCTGGCGTACAGGACGCCGTTCGGCGACTGCCCTTTCGGATGTGCTTGATCTGGGGCAAGGCATCGTGCACCTACGTCGAAACTGACTCGATAGACGGATCTGCGTACCCGCCGTCAGGTGATTGCCAAACGGGAGAACTCGACTTCAAGGCTCAGCACTACCCGCCGTTGGAGGCGGATTCGCGGGCCCCAGCGTAGGACCCAACCTTTAAGGGCCCACAGCGGGAATCCGATTCGGCAGCCAACCGAGCCATTTGGGCGATGTGCTTTGGAACCGCCGTAAAGAGGACCACCCTGGTGAACGGGCCAAATGCCGTGGTAAGCCCTAAGTCATTGTATTAAATGTATTTGTACCGCTATTGCTTGTGGCGAAAGGGATCTTTTCCCTACGCGTCAAGCCTCAAAAATGTACTTACCGTTTCTTACCGTGTCTCACCGTTTCTCACCTCGCGCACCATTCTTGCTGTGACGCCGAATGAGCTCGGGTGGCCCACGAGCGCGGTTTGTGGGCGCGGGATACAGTCCTCCCTACCTCGCATTGCCATCCGGCTGGCGCCGGTGGCGACGCCTTAGCGGGCCCGGTGCTCGGCGCGGGCAATTAGTTCGGACGCTTTTGTCTGCAATGCCCGTGCGAGGCGCTCGACCACCAGCAGTGTCGGCGTCCGCTCCGCACGTTCAATCATGCCGATGTAGTTCCGGTGGAGACCCGTCCGGTTTGCGAGTTCCTCCTGGGAGAGGCCGAGACTCATACGTGCTAGTCGCACCTCCTTCCCGAACGCCTGCGCAAGAGCCTTCCCCGCCATCTTGGGGAATCTGTGATCTGGGCACTTTGATGTCTACACACTATAGTGTGTGCTTTGCAGAGGCCGAGTTGTGTAACCAGATTCCCTATACCAGATGGACATAAAGGCAAGAAATGAAAGTCACTCTTCCGAGAGCATCCAAGGGTTCAGTAGTTTTTCTCGCGTTCCTTACGCTTGCGGCATGCGGCGGAGGTGGGGGCGGCAGCAACTCGCCCGCAACCTACACGATTGGCGGCAGCGTCTCAGGAATAGTCGGGACTGGGCTCGTGCTCCGAAACAATGGCGGTGGAGACCTACCGGTAGCCGCCAATGGATCGTTCACTTTTGCGACCGCGCTTGCCCGTGGTTCCGCGTACAGCGTTACGGTCTCGACTCAGCCCACTATCCCTAGCCAGACATGCGTCGTCGCCAGCGGTAGCGGCATGATTGCCAGCAACGTCACAAACGTCAGCGTGACGTGCACAACCAATGCCTACACCGTTGGGGGTGTCGTTTCGGGGCTCACGGGCACGGGACTCGTTCTATAAAATAACGCGGGCGACAATCTTGGCGTGGCCGCGAACGGAACATTCACCTTCAATACGCCGGTGGCAAGCGGCGCGTCCTACGCTGTGGCCATTGGCAGCCAACCGAGCGGGGAGAACTGCACCGTCAGCAACGCGTCTGGGAACGTGGGCTCCGCACACGTCACGAACGTTTCCGTCACATGCGCGCGGCTTACGAATGTATGGACCTGGGTCAGTGGCTCAAGCGCAGGGAAGGCCACTGGCGTCTATGGAACGCAGGGCGCGTCCTCCGGCGGCACCGTCCCGGGAGCGCGCTATGCAGCTACGTCTTGGACTGATCCCGCTGGAAGCCTCTGGTTGTTCGGAGGACAGGGGTATGACTCTACGGGAGGAAATGGCGCCCTTAACGACTTGTGGAGGTTCGACCCCTCCTCTGGCACCTGGACTTGGGTCAGTGGATCAAATGTGTGGGGGGCCGGCACGAACGTGACCTTGCCCGCAAGCAGCTTCGTACCCGGCGCTCGCTTGGGCGCTGCTTCTTGGACCGACACCGCAGGCAACCTCTGGTTGTTCGGAGGAGACGGATATGACTCCAACGCGGCGAATGGCATCCTCAGCGATCTTTGGAGATACAGCCCGAGCAGCGGACTCTGGGCCTTCCTTGGTGGCACGACCACAGTCGGTGCCAGTGGCGTGTACGGGACACAAGGCGTGACCTCCGTCGGCAGTCTACCGGGCGCGAGGCAGAACGGCAGTTCGTGGACCGATTTGACAGGAAACCTTTGGCTGTTCGGCGGATATGGCTATGACTCGACCGCCAGCCAAGGAAGTCTCAATGACTTGTGGAAGTACGATCCGAATGCGGGCACCTGGACTTGGGTCAGCGGTGCTAACGTCGGGGGCGCCAATGGCTTCTACGGAACTCAGGGTGTCCCCTCCGCCAGCAACGTGCCGGGCGCACGCAATGGGGCCGCGGCCTGGACCGACTCTGCCGGCAACCTTTGGCTATTTGGAGGAGTGGGTCAAGGCCCAAATCCTACGGGCAGTGTTGCCGGTTATCTCAACGACCTATGGAAATACAGCCCCGGCACCGGGACGTGGACTTGGGTCAGTGGCTCAAATGCGTGGAATGCTGGTGGCGTTTACGGAATTCAAGGCACGGCTGCAACCACCAACGTACCAGGCGCGAGACAGTACACCACTTCCTGGATCGACCCCACAGGAAACCTTTGGTTATTCGGCGGACAAGGTTTTGACTCGATAGACGCGTACAACCACCTCAACGACTTGTGGAAGTTCAGTCCGACTGCCGGTACCTGGACCTGGATCGGCGGTGACTTCGTAGGGGGTGCGCCGGGCATGTATGGAACGCTGGGCGTGGCCTCTAAAGGTAACATTCCGGGTGCACGATTCAGTGCCAACTCCTGGACCGACACGTCCGGCAACCACTGGTTGTTCGGGGGGCAGGGCCTCGACTCAATCGGGGACAGTGTTCTAAATGACCTTTGGGAATTTGCACCGTAGAGCAGCCAAAATCCCAAACAGGCGTCATACATGGCAGTTGGTGCTGAACGACGCCGGCAGCGGATAGGGCTCGCTCGTAGCCAGCCCAAGCCCATCATGCATATGATCGTGTTGTATTAGGTCGGACGCTCTTGCCTTAACTGCGAGTGCTCCCTCCTCTGACGATTTCCTGACGCATTTGATGGCGCCCTTGAACTTTCTTTGGCTGTGACCATGGAATTGTACAAGTACTGCAAGACGATGCACATGAGTGAACTCTTTGACAGGGGTGCATTGAGAATAGGTACCTTATTCGATTGGCGCCGCACTGGTAATCATGGCGAGATGGTCGCCGATCCAGCCGAAGGGATGATGCCAATTACTGGTAACGTTATAACTTACGACTGGCGATTCATTCACAAAGTCCTTGTCGAGGGCACCGTAGATGTAGTTGATTCAGGTCCGAACAAGAGTCGTCACTTCACAAATTCTCTTCTGCACTGTGACGATGTTTACACATTTTCAGCAACTTCAACGTATTCCGAGGATGACCACAAGACTTGGTTCAATGTGGAAGGTTACGATGCCTGTTACCGAATTGTTCAACCAGAGCCATTCTTTCAGGCGATATCGTACGCCATGAACGCCTGCACTTTCGCCACCTACGGCAACATTCATTATTATGACCCGGCACTGTCCAACCAGACGTTTGGTGACCCGTTCCATCCGGCACTACTGAAACACAAAGCCTTTGGAAGCCAGAATGAGGTTCGTGCGATTTGGCATCCTTCGACGCTACCGATAGACCCAATGATCGTTTCCTCGTCCGGCATAGGATTATTTTGTACGAAGCATCGGACCTTTTGACGATTGAACGTACGTCGTACCGCTCCGCCGACGTTGATAGACGCCGCACACACCAAATGTAGAAGCATCCAATCAATTGATCTCACATGCTGAGCTGTGCAATGCCGAATCGTCCGCAATTTGATTGCGCCGCGGCGTTCGACGAAGTCTTTTCAGCCGATGCGCTTGTTGCCATCTTTCAGAAGAAATTTTCCAATAGCGCCGCTAAGGGTGTTGATCGGCGGAATGGATTTCAATTCTCGGCAAACGCAGCTGACGAGCTCGCGGTGGCGGCGCGAAAATGCAGTGAGGGGACATTTCGGTTTAGTCCGTTTCGAGAGAATTTGAAGCACAGGGGCCGGTTGAGAGCCCCTCGACTAATCTCAATTCCAACAATTCGAGACAGGGTAATTCTGCACCAGCTAAAGGACCTGCTCGGCACCGCCTTTCCAGAATGCGTTCCGAGGAATGTCGCGAGCACACTAGTGCGAAAGATTGCAACTGACTTGCGCGCATGTGATCCCGAAACGACGTATGTTGGTGGCTGCGACATACGAGACTTCTACGACAACATCAAATGGAGGCGACTACTGTCAGCTGTAGGGCAGCGCCTTACGGATAAGCGAGCCTTGGATCTGGTCGCCCGATCGTTGCAGACGCCGACCGTACCGGACTCAGCGCGACGTAACGAGTATAAAGCGTGGCGAAAACAGCGCGGCGTGCCGCAGGGTCTCGCTGTATCCAATGTGCTTGCGTCGATATTCATGGCCACTCTGGATACTGGTATGCGGGCCCTCCCGGGAAACTATCTGCGATATGTCGACGACGTCCTAGTGTATGGGACGGAACAGGAAGTACGGCACGCATCAGCAGCATTCATTGCGCGCTGTAGGGCACGCGGACTGCCTGTTCACGGCCCTGGAAGTGGCAAGACCCACCTTGGTTCCGTACGTACGAGGTTTGGCTATCTAGGTTATCTATTTAGATGGCCGGAGATTACAGTCAGGGAGGCTACCGTTGAACGACTACTTCAATCCATTGCAGCGAAGTTCAGCAACCATAAACACAACAGGGACAAATTCCTGCGTGGCCATAAACACTTAAACGTTGCCCGCTATGACGAGATATTTCTCGCGGAACTAAACGAGCGAATCACGGGCGCCATCAGTGAGGGGCGTCGCTATGGCTGGATTGCATACTTTAGCGAAATATCCGACCTCACTCTATTGCACAAGTTGGACAACGTTGTTCGAAGGATGTTCAAGCGCCTGCCGGATTTTGAGGGGAAGCCGCCAGCCGGCTTGCGGTCATTCGCTCGAGCGTACTTTGAGATCAAATTCAATCCCAAGGGCGGTTACGTTCGGGATTTCGATAAGATCGTGAGCCCAGTGGAAATGCTTAGATTCTTGAATGATCGTGGGCGAATCGAGCCGACAGATGCTTTGACCGATGATGCGATCGAAGGCAGGTACTTTCGATATCGCCACGCAATTCTTGGCGCGATGCAGGCAGATGAGGGTATGATTTATTAGTGGGTGATGCTCACCGTGAAAACGGTACCCATCCGAAGTAATTTCGGGCGGTGGAAGTGCTCAATGCATGGTCAATCTTGACCTGCGCGGTTTTGGTGCCGCCAGCTCCAATCTAGGGACAGCAATGTCTTTGAGGTGGGAGTGGAAGTGACAGATCTCCCGGGCATCACTCACTTTAAATCGGATAGAAGCATGAATCACTTTGAAACACACGCAAATGCACTTAGAACTAAGATGTGGACGACTGCCGGAGCCCGATTCAATGCTGCCAGGCGACTTTCGTTACGCGAACGATGCTCGACATTCTCCATTGCGTTGCTGTCATTAGTTGCAATTGCGGCTGGCCTAATAGGATTGCCAACGGTTGTTGTTGGAGATCAGCGAGGAGTAACAATAGATGCCGCTGTAGTGACATCTATGATTTCTGTATTTATTTTGATCATAAGTCTTGTGGAGGGCTCGAGCCGTTATCAGGTGCGCAGTGAGAGAATTCACGAGTCTGCAAGCAGGCTGGGAAATCTTCGGGAGAATCTGGAGCTTGCAATCGCAAAGTCGAAGACCAGTGGCTCGCCGGATTACGATTCTGTAGAGACATTGTCTAAGGAATATCAGGCGGAGATTGACTCATGCCCGTACAACCACGATCCAATTGATTACCTTCGGTTCAATGCTGCCCACAGAAAGAGTTCAGAGTTTCAGCTTGAGAGTGGAAGGCCCCGAATGTCATTCTTGCGAGCGGTGGGTGTGCGCGTGGGCTATCTCGGAAGCGCTATATGGCTGTCCGCTCTGTCTTGGTCGACGGTGGTGCCAGTGTATGTTTGGCTACTTTTCCACGCCTAGTTGACTGTGTCGTCCGCTCCTTCGCGATTTCAAGGGGCAACCACTTTAATGTCCTACACCAATGGCAGGAGACATCGAAATTAGGCGGCTGGGGTACTTTTTAAGTCGCGCATCGGCACCGTTCGCATCATGCCGGTTGACGGCCGTTGGCGTGCGGCCGCGGGCGATGAGGATCTGGGCGCATACGTGAGCCCTGAACAAGCATTGGACGATCTAACCGGTGGTCACACGTATTCCCATTCATCCGGTGTAGACACCTCGACCATTGGATTACCTGACTCGTTGAGTGAGTGGGGACGCCTCTAATTGATATTTTTAGATGGTGGCAAAGCCTAACCGCCAAGCGTCCTTCCGAAGACACAAGGGGCTGGGCTGCAGAACAATCCACGTCCCTGTACACACCTTCAAGCTATCAAATTACCCAAATGAAAGCGGTTTGTACTCCAAAGGTAGGGTGACGTGTAAGCGCGAAATCTAGCCTGCGATATTACCCTCCGAAGAACCACGCACCCACTGCGAAGCTTGCCGCCCGTAGCTGTAACAATTGAGAAACGTCGAGCCGATTCCGCTATAGACGTATAAGTTTCCAGTACCTAGCTATTGCCGAAGCGCAAGGTAACCCCGGGGTTACCCTGGACTGAGTCCGCAAATTCGCCGGTGTCTAAGTATTTGAATAAATGGTGGCCAGGGGTGGAATTGAACCACCGACACGCGGATTTTCAGTCCGCTGCTCTACCAACTGAGCTACCTGGCCGCCGGATGGGAGGGCGCGTATTAGACCGGGCCGGGGCGCTAAGCGTCAAGGCGATCCAGATGAACGCCCCCGCCGCCGCGTGCCAGGTCAGGCCTCCGGCGGCTGGTAGTCGGGCGGGTGCTCGGATCCCGGCCCGAAGAAGAACTTCTCCATCTCTCCTTCGAGAAACTTGCGGGCCTTGGGCTCCACCGGCGAGAGCCGGTTCTCGTTGATGAGCATGACCTGGTGCCTGACCCACCGGGACCAGCCCTCGCGCGAGACCTGCTCGAAGATCCGCTGCCCCAGCGGGCCCGGGTAGGGCGCGCGGTCAAGACCAGGTGCTTCGCTCTTGAGTACGACGCAGTGAACGGTGCGGGTCATGTGATGCTCTGGATCAGTGCGGAGACGGGCGCCGGGAGCCCGAGGCGCTCGGGCTGGGCGGGGTTATACCAGAGCGTCGGCGGCTCATCCATCACGCCGGCCCAGGCCTCGCAGCTCGCCAGGAGCGGGGTGATCTCGAGTTCGAAGTGCGTGAAGGCGTGGCGCACGATGGCGAGAGCACGCGGCTCGATGACAGCCGAGAGCAATCGGGTGGCGGCGTAGAGCTGCGCGGCCTCGACGCTCGGAAACTGCGGTGGGCACCACAACCCGCCCCACACGCCGCGCTCCGGACGGCGTTCGAGCAACACGCTGCCGTCGCTCCGCTGCGCCAGCAGCATGACGACCGCGCGCGTGCGGCGCACCATGCGCGCCCTCGGCACCGGTATTTCGTGCTGGCGCCGGCTGCGCCGGGCGGCGCAGTGCGACTCCAGCGGACAGGCGGCACACAGCGGCCTGCGGCGCACACAGATCGTGGCGCCCAGGTCCATGATGGCCTGCGTGTAGGCCGCGACCTGCTCATGCGGCGTGCACTGCTCCGCCAGCTGCCAGAGCCGCCGCTCGGCGGCGCGAGTCGAGGGTGCGCCGGTTACCAGGAAGCAGCGGGCCAACACCCGGCGGACGTTGCCATCCAGAATGGCGCCGCGCTCGCCGGCGCCGAGCGCACGGATGGCCGCAGCGGTCGAGCGGCCGATCCCCGGCAGCTCGGCCAGCTCCTCCGCCGTCACGGGCAGGGCTCCGCCGTGCCGTTCGACCAGCTGGCGGGCCGCGCGATGCAGGTTACGGGCGCGGGAGTAGTAGCCGAGTCCCGACCAGAGATGCAGCACTTCATCGAGCGGAGCCGCGGCGATGGCCGCGACATCCGGGAAACGCTGCATGAAGCGATCGTAATAATCGATCGCGGTGGCCACCTGCGTCTGCTGCAACATGATTTCCGAAACCCATACCCGGTAGGGCGTCGGGTCGCGCTGCCAGGGCAGATCGTGGCGGCCATGCTGCGCAAACCAGCTGAGCAGCGCGGGTGCGACGAACGCCGTGTTGTCCATGTGCATGCTAGTCTAGGCGACGATGTCGCTATCGCCAACGATCGTGGCGCACGCCCCGCGCTGGCCGCAGCTGCTCCTTGCGCTGCTCGCCTGCGTACTGGTGGCGTCGATCTGGCCGGTGTTCGGCCATATCTGGGACGAGCCCGAGCATATCGCGGTGGGCCTGGCGCTGATCGATCACAATGTGTATCGCTACGACGACCAGCATCCGCCCCTGGCGCGGCTGGCGGCGGCCATCGGCCCTCATCTGGCTGGCGCGCGTGCCCCCGGCGATGCGCGCCAGGACGATGGCATGAATGGGGAAGAAGCCGGCCGGCAAATCCTCTACCACTCCTCCGCCAGCTACGATCGGCTGCTGCGGCTGGCACGCCTCGGCATGCTGCCATTTCTGGTGGTGCTGATCATGGCCGTCTGGCAATGGACGTGGCGTTATCACGGCGCGACGGTGGCGTGGCTGGGCAGCGCATTCCTGCTCAGCACGCCGGTCATGCTCGGGCACGCCGGCGTCGTCGCACTGGACGTGCCGGTCACGGCGCTGTGCACCCTGAGCGTCTATTGCCTGCTGCGCTGGCTGGAGTCCCCGAGCCTGGCGCGCGCCGCCCTGCTGGGCCTGGCCGCCGGTCTGGCCATCAGCACCAAGCTGTCGGCGCTGCCCTTCATCGCATGCGCGGCCCTGGCGCTGCTCACCGCGCAGGTCCTGTGCACTCGGCACGCAGCCCCGCGACCACCGCTGGGCCGCTGGGTCGGCGGTGCGGCCATTGCGCTGCTGATCGCGCTCCTGACGGTGATTGCCGCCTACGGGCCGCACCTGATCTACCTGACGACACCGGATTTCGCGCCCAACCGGGCCCTCGATCTGCTGGTCGGGAGCCGTGGCTGGCTGCACGACGCCGGTTATCGTCTCGCGGCCAGGTTCCCGGTGCCGCTGGGCGTGCAGGAAGTACCGCTGAACATACTCGGCGTCGAGTGGCACAACAGCCACGGACACCACGCCTTTTTGCTCGGCCAGACTGACTTGATGGGCTGGTGGTATTTCTATCCGGTGGCGCTCGCCGTGAAGACACCCTTGCCGCTGCTGCTGTTAGGTCTGACGGGGCTGGGGCTGCTGGCATGGCGCGGCTGGCGTGCGCACTCGGTACCTCTGCTGGCCGCGCCGCTGTGTTTTACCGTGATCCTGGTCTTCTGCTGCAGTTACAGCCACATCAATATCGGCGTGCGCCACGTGCTGGTGCTCTATCCGCTGCTGGCGATCGGCGCGGCGGCGGCCACCGCAACGCTGTGGGCAAGGTGGCAAGGCCGAGCGGCGCGCGCGGCCTTGGCGGCCCTGCTCCTGTGGCAATTCTCCACGGTCGCGACTGCCTATCCGGACTACCTGGCGTACTTCAATGCCTTCGGTGGGGAGCATCCCGAGCGCATCCTGGTCGACTCCGACCTGGACTGGGGCCAGGACCTGCGCCGCCTCAGCCTCGAGCTCTCACGCCGCCGGATCCCGTCGGTGAGCCTGGCCTACATGGGCACGGCCGATCTGACGCGCGAGCATCTGCCGCCGTTCACGCTGCTGGCGCCCGGGCAACGCGCCAGCGGCTGGATCGCCGTCGACATGCTCTCGATGAAAGAGGAGCCCGGCGGCTACGCCTGGCTCGCGAGCCAGACGCCCGTGACCCGGGTCGGGAAATCGATCGACCTCTACTACATCGCGCCGCGCTAGCCGCCGGCTATTTCTCGGCCTCCAGCGCCTCGACCTCATCGAGCAGCCTGTTCATGCGCGCCGCCAGTGCGCGATACGGCCCCGGCGTCGCCATGTCAACGCCCGCGCGCTTGTACAGCTCGTAGGGGTAGTCCGAGCCGCCCGCACGCAGCAGGGTGAGAAAGCGCTCGCGCGCCGGCGCACCTTCATTGACGATGGCATCCGTGAACCAGGCCGCACCGGCCATCGAGGTGGCGTACTGGTAAACGTAGAAATTGTAGTAGAAATGCGGCACGACAGCCCATTCGATGCAGTACTCCGGGTCGATCTTCATGACCCCGTCGGCCTCGCCGTAATACTTGCGCAGCAGGCCGCAATACATCTCGCTCATCCGCTCGCCCGAGAGCGGCCGGCCCTGCTCCAGTTCCTCGTGGATCGCCAGTTCAAACTCGGCGAACATCACCTGGCGGAAATAGGTCGTACGGACCGATTCCAGGCCCTGGCCCAGGTAGTAGAGTTTGTCGGCGCGGTTCGCCGCATGCGCGACCATGTAGTCGTTCAGCAGCATCTCGTTTCCGATCGAGGCCGACTCCGCGATGAAGGTGGAATAAAACGCCTTGTCGTACGGCTGGGCGCGATCGGCCAGCAGCGTATGCACGGCATGCCCCCACTCGTGCGCCAGTGTCGACAGGGACTGGTAATCGTTGTTGTGATTGAGCAGCAGGTAGGGGTGCACGTCATAGGCGCCTGGGTTCATGTAGGCGCCCAGCTTCTTGCCCTCCGCCGGATAGACGCTCATCCACTTTGAGCCAAAGCCCTTGCGCATCAGGCCAAGGTAGTCCTCGCCCAGCGGCTGTAAGGCCTCCAGCGTGATCCGCTCGGAATCCGCGACGTCGAACTGCGGCTGCTTGTCGAGCTTGAACATCGGCGGATAGTTGTCGTAGTAATGCAGATCGTCGGTGATGCCGAGCAGGCGCTTGCGCAACTTCAGGTAGCGATGCAGCGTGGGCAGCGCCGCGTTGGCCTCCGCCACCAGCGTGCGATACACCTTGTCGGGCATGTTGTCCGGGAACTGCGCGGCCTGCAGCGCGGTGTCGAACCTGCGCGCCTGCGCCGTGAAATGATCGCCCATGATCTGCGTGGCGAGCATCGAGCCGGCCGTACCCTCGAATTTCTTCCACGCGCCCCAGTATTCGTCGAAGGCCAGCTTGCGATCGGCGCGCACCTGCGACTGACGGAACTTCTCGTAGCTCGACTGTGACAGCTTGACCTTCTGGCCGTCGCTGAACGTCACGGTGGGCAAGGGCAGCTCGGCGTTGGCCAGCTGGCTGTGGAGCGTGTCGGGTTGCGACAGCACGCTCCCGGCCGAGGCCAGGATGTGCTCGGCCTCATCGCCAAGCGTATGGGGGGCAGATCGCAGCGTGTTGTCGAGGTAATAGCCGAAGCGCCCCGCGAGGGTCTTGTTGGCTGCCTTGAAGGCTTTGACCTTCACGGCACCCACCTTCAGGATCTCGGGCGCCACCCACGAGGTGCTCTCGTTCAGGTGCGTATTGATCGCCTGGGCCTGCTGATAGCGCTCCAGGTTCGAGGCGACGCGCAGGTCATGGTCCGACAGGAGCGAGGCGTAGGTGCCCAGGCGATTCACTTCACGGTTCAGGTCGCTGATGGCCACCAGCGCCTTGAGCATGGCAGAGGCGCTCCGGCCGAGCGTTCCCTTGTAGGTGCCGAGCTTTTCGGCCGCCGCGCGGGTCCTGGCATAGGAATCGTCCCAGGCCTTGGGCGTGGGATACAGATCGTTCAGATCCCAGTCTGAGGCGGGTGCCGCAGTCGCGGCGGGCGGAGGCGTGTCTTGCGCGTCGGCCATCTGCGATCCGAACATCAAGAATGCCGCGCCGATAAGAAAGCCGGCGCCTGAGCGCAATTGAAGCCGCTGCATGAGCAATCCCCCGAACGGTTTGAGTGCGGCAATTCTACCGTGGGGTTGGCGAGGGCACCAAGTCCGTGCGACCCGGCGGTGATTCTCTTAGACTGCCCGCATGCCCAGTGCCAGCACTCTGATTGCCATCGGTGGCGCATTCGGCATAGTGGTCGCGCTCACGCGCCGGCCATTCACGTCGGCCCTGCTGTGCCTGTACCTGCTGGTGTCAGTGCTGATCAGCTCGGCCGTCATGCAATCCTTCCTCGGCATGCCGTTGACGCTGGCGGATGTGCAGTTTTTCTTCCTTGATCCGCTCGATGATCTGAAGCTGTTCCTGAATTATCCGGCGCTGGGTGTGAGTTTCCTCAGCATCATTGGGGGTGCCCTGGTACTCGTGATTTTCGGTCTGCGGCTCGAACCGGTACGCTGGCCCGGCCCGGCGACACCGCTGGCGCACACTTTGCGCCTTGCCATTCCTGCGGTACTGCTCCTGCTGCTGGGTCGAGCCTACGGCAATGCCGCGCAGCCGACTCATGGTGGCACGGTTGACGATCGCGAGGCCTGGAGCGCCTTCCTCGCGATGCGCCGCCTCGAGCTTGCCAGTCACTGGGTCGAGCGCCTGAACGTCTTCTTCGATAACCGCGACATGCTGGCGACACTGCCGCCACCGCATCCGCAAACGCGCTTCCCCGAACCGGGCGCCCCCGGCACGACGGCCACGATCACGCCAGGCGAGCTGCCCGACATCCTGATGGTGCTCGAGGAGAGCACCTTCGATCCGCGCTTGATCGCCCGGTGCCGCTATGCCCCCTGCGACAGTCCGATGTTCCGGGCGCCCGCCGGACAGTGGCGCACCTTGCAGGGCCCGCTGCTGGTGCATACCACCGGCGGTGGCACCTGGCTGACAGAATTCGCGTTTCTGTCCGGGTTCGATTGGCGCATCTTTGGGCGCGGCGGCGCCTACGCGCCGGTATCGCTCGCGCCGCGGCTGGAACTTTCACTGCCGAAATATCTGCGCTCGCTCGGTTACCACACCGTGGTGTTCTCCGGAGTGGGCGCCGATTTCCTGCGCGCCCGCTCGGCCTACCGGTACTACGGTTTCGATGAATTCTATGCCGCGCAGGACCTGAAGCTCTCCGATGACTGGCAGGCGGTGCGGGACAGCATCATTTTCGACAAGGCCCTGCAGCTGCTCGCCCAGCGCCCGGACGCGCGGCCGCTGTTCGTCTTCATCCTCACGATCCGCAACCACGGCCCGCACGGCGAAGGGCGCGAGCCGCTCCCGCGTACGGTGCACCAGGTTGAGCTCAGGCTCGGGCGGCCGTTGGCGGATTACCTGAGCCGGCTGGACGACTCCGCCCAGGACATGGCCCAGCTGCGCCGCACCTGGCTCGGTTCACCGCGGCCCCGGGTGCTCGGCTGGTTCGGCGACCACCAGCCCGAATTCGCCTGGGATTACCTCAACACCCTGGCGGATGTCGATCGCTCGCGCTTCGCGACCAACGCCAGCGGTCCGCAAATGCGCTTCCTCACCTATCACCAGCTCAGCGCCAACTTCGGCGAGCCCGACGTCGACAGCTCGCGCGCCGCCCTGGACGTACCATTTCTGGCGACCGAGCTGCTCGACTTCTCCGGCGTGCCGCTCGACGCCGGTATGCAGGCGGCCCGCGCAGTGTCGGCACAATGCAATCGTCTGCTGCTCGACTGTGCCGACCGGGCCCTGATCGACGATTACATTTCCTACCGCGTCCACGATCTGCACGCGGTCCGTTGACCTAGTCCGCGCCCGCGCTCGCCTGGCTCTCCAGGTATTCCCAGCGCTCCAGCCGAAGGCTCAATTGTGCCTCGATCTCGGCGGCGCGGGCCCGGTCGATGCGCATCCGCTCGGCGCCCTCGCGAAAGTACTGCGGCTCGCACATGCGCGCTGTGAGGGCGCGCTGCTCGGACTCCAGAGCGGTGATCGCCTCCGGGAGCGCGGCCAGTTCGCGCGCCTCCTTGAAGGACAATTTCCTGCGCGCTGCGGGCGGCGTCAGCGCCGAAGATTGCCGCGTCGGCGCCGGCCCGGCCGCTGTCAGCGGCTGCCGGGCGGGGCGCTGTGCCAGCCAGTCACGGTACCCGCCGGGATACTCCTGCCAGTGGCCCTCCCCTTCGGCGACCAGTGTCTGCGTGACGACGTTGTCGACAAAGGTGCGATCGTGGCTGACGAGCAGCAGCGTGCCCGCGAAGGATTGCAGCGCGGCCTCGAGCAGTTCCAGCGACTCGACGTCGAGATCGTTGGTGGGCTCGTCCAGCACCAGCAGATTGGCCGGCTGTGCGAACAGACGCGCGAGCAGCAAGCGGTTGCGCTCCCCGCCCGACAAGGCGCGCACCGGCGTGGCCGCACGCCTGGCGGAGAACAGGAAGTCGCCGAGGTAGCTGCTGATGTGGCGCTTCTCGCCGTTCACCTCGACGTAGTCCGAACCTTCGCTCACCGTATCGGCCACCGACCGGTCGAGATCGAGTTGCGCACGGAGCTGATCGAAGTAGGCGATCTGCAGGCTGGTGCCGAGCCGCACCTGCCCCTGGTCGGGGGCCACCAGTCCGAGAATCAGCCTGATGAGGGTCGATTTGCCGGCGCCGTTCGGACCGAGCAGCGCCAGCCGATCGCCGCGCATCAGGCGCAGATCCAGGTCTCTCACCAGCACCCGCTCCTCATAGCGTTTCGACACCTGGCTGAGCTCCGCCACGAGTTTTCCTGAGCGCTCGCTGGCGTCGATTGCGAGCCGGATGCTGCCGATGCGTTCGCGCCGCAGGGCCCGCTCGTTGCGCAGTGCCTCGAGGCGGCGCACCCGCCCCTCGTTGCGCGTGCGCCGCGCCTCGACGCCGCGGCGGATCCACACCTCCTCCTGCGCCCAGAACTGGTCGAACTTGCGTCGGCCCACCGCCTCCGCCGCGAGCTCGGCAGCCTTCTGGCGCTCGTAGGCCGAGTAGTTGCCCGGATAGCTGCGCAGCCACCCGCGATCGAGTTCGAGGATGCGGGTGGCCACCCGATCGAGAAACCAGCGGTCGTGTGTCACGAACACCAGCGCCGGGCATTTGAGCAGCAGCTCCTCGAGCTGCTCGATCCCGGAGATGTCCAGGTGGTTGGTGGGCTCGTCGAGAAGCAGAAGCTCGGGCTCGAGCGACAGCGCGAGAGCCAGCGCCGCCCGTTTGCGCTCACCGCCGGAGGCGCGCGCCGGATCGATTGTGCCATCGAGCCCGAACCGCGAGGCGAACTCCACCAGCCGCGCCTCGCCGCGCCAGCGCCGTCGCTCGTCCTCGACCTCCTCGAGCCCGCCGCGCTGGCGCAGGCTCTCGAAGAGGGTGTCGGCCGTCGGCAGCTCCGGCTCCTGCTCCACCGTGACGATGCGCAGGCCATCGCGGCGCTGCAGTTCTCCATCATCGAGGGCGGTGCGGCCCGCGAACACATTGAGGAGCGTGGACTTGCCCGTGCCGTTGCGGCCGATCAGGCCGATGCGATCGCCCTCTTCCAGGCTGCACGCGGCCTGGTCGAGGAGCGGCGTGAGCCCGTAGGCCAGCTCGCCGGACAGTAGGGTCAGGAGAATCATCGGTCAGGACGCGTGGGATGCGCACTCCGCGGGGCGATGGCGCCAATCCGGCAGAGTAACAACTTCCACGGTTCGGCGGCGGGCGCGGGAGCCGCACTGCGCCCGCCGCCGACTCACGGTTCTTGTTCTAAGGTGTCTCCAGTATGCCCAGATAGGCCGTCCCGTAGCTGGTCAGAACCGGCGACGTGCTGATCGTATCGCCGCTGGAGTCCGTGGCGGTAAACGCAGGATTGGGCACCACGCCGTCATAGGGGAGCGTGGCCAGGGCGGTCCCCGTCAGATCCCACACGATGCTGTGCCATGAGCTATACACGGTGGAGTGATATCCGCCGCCACGGCCCGACGAACCGCAGCGCGTCCACGCGTAGACCTCCCCGGTAATATTGCCGTTGGTGTCAAAACCGGTCACATAGGTAGAGGTGTGAATGCCGCCGCAGGATACGCCCAGCAGGGGATACCCGGACTGCGGATTGAGCGCAATGGTCGTAGCGTGGGCGACGATTGGAATCAGGATCAGGGCCAGGGACCGGAAAATTGCATTCATGGCTGTACCTCCCTCTGTGTAGCCAATGAGCAAAGTCAGTTGCCAAACACCCCCAAAGTGTTCGAACCCAGTGGACCTTGGTTATTGAATCGGCGTCGTTGGTAGCGCGCGCACCGGTCGCGGGAGCTCCACCGCGTACCTCAACTCGTCGCGAACTATCGAAGCGCCTGGAGTCCTCGCCCATGCGAGCGTGGGCCGAGCTTAAAACCGCGATTTTAGCTCAGTGCGCGGTGCGCTCCCAGTTTCTCCAAATTGCGACAGTCCGCGGCGGGTCACGTGGCGGGTCACGTGGCGGGTCACGTGGCGGGCTTCGCGACTCACCAGATCCGGCAGGGCTTCGGACTCACCATCGGTTGACCGACTTTGCAGGCAAAGGCCTGCGCGAACTCCGGCATGTTCACCACCAGACCGTTCACGCGGTAGCGGCCCGGCGAGTGCGGGTCCGTCTTGGCATGCAGGCGCTGGTTTTCCGGGCGCTCGTTGTTGCAGGCCCATTGCGCATAGCCGACGAAGAAGCGCTGCTCGGGGCTCAGGCCGTCACGATCCGCAGGTGGCGCGTTGGCGATCTGCGCCCGCCAGGCTATGTGCGCCAGGATCAACCCGCCCAGGTCCGCGATATCTTCCCCGAGCGTCAGTTTGCTGTTGATGTGGATGTCGTCGACGACCACGTACTGCGCGTATTGATCGACGATGCACTGCGAGCGGGCCTGGAATCCGGCGGCGTCAGAGGGCGTCCACCAGTCCTTCAGGTTGCCGGCAGAATCGAACTGGCGGCCTTCGTCGTCGAAGGCGTGCGTCAGTTCGTGGCCAATCGTGCCACCGGTGTTGCCGTAGTTGGGCGCATCGTCCAGCTTCGGGTCGTACAGTGGCGGCTGCAGGACGCCGGCCGGGAAATTGATGTCATTCATCTGCGCGTTGTAGTAGGCGTTGACCGTGGGCGGCGTCATGCCCCACTCGGCCCGATCGAGGGGCTTGCCAATCTTGGCCAGCTGCCGGCGCCCTTCGAAGGCCACGGCGCGCTCGAAGTTGCCGAAATGGTCATTCCGCCTCACTTCGACTGCGCTGTAGTCGCGCCAGCGATCCGGGTAACCGATCTTGTTTACGATGGTGTCGAGCTTGGCGACTGCCTGGCGCTTGGTGCCGGCACTCATCCAGGACAGCTGCTCGATGTCCTCGCGCATGGCCTGCTCGATCTGCGTCGTCATCTTCAGCGTGCTGGTCTTCAGGGAGGGTGCGAAGGCGCGGTCGACGAATTCACGGCCCAGGGCCTCGCCGAGCAGGCCGTCGACCTGCGCCACACAATGCTTCCAGCGTGGCTTCTGCACGGGAACACCGCGCAGGGTGTGATCGAAGAAGGCGAAGCGTTCGTCCTCGAAGGCCTTTGAAAGGTAGGGCGCTGCGCTGTGCGCGGCGTGCCAGCGCAGGTAGGTTTTGAGATCTGCCAGGCTGGTGCCGGCGAGCAGGGCATCGACGGCCGCGTAGAATTTCGGTTCTGCGACGTTCATCGAATGAATCTCCCCGAGCCCGAGCGGCTGGAGAAACGCCGACCAGTCAAAGTGCGGCGTGAGGCGCTGGAGCGCCGGCCGTTCGTACATGTGGTACAGCTTGTAGGGGTCGCGCCGCTCGACCGGCTTGAGCGAAGCACGGGCCAGCTGCGTCTCCAGGCGCATGACCGTCGACGCATTGCGCGCGGCCACACCCGGCGCATCGCCGAGCTGGGCGAAGACCCGTGCGACGTGCCGGCGATACTGGGCACGGAGCTCGACGGAGTGCGCATCCTTGTCGAGGTAGTAATCGCGCTCCGGCAGTCCCAGTCCGCCGGCATCGGCATAGGCAATGTACTGCGTGGCGTCACCGTAATCCTGGTTCGAGCCGAAACTGAAGAGAAATCCCGGATCGGCGCTGTGCAACTGGAGCTGGGCGAGCAGCGCAGGCAGTGCGCGCCGGTCACGGAGCGCGGCGATCTGCCCGAGCATCGCATCCAGCGGTTGCCGGCCCAGCTTCTCGACCGCCGCTGCGTCCATGCAGGCGGCAAAGTAGTCGCCGATTTTCTGCTGGCTCTCCGAGCGCCCCTCGCTCTGGCGCGCCAGGCCGTCGAGTATGCCCCACAGGTAGCGCTGGTTGTCCTGGTAGAGCTTGCCGTACACGCTCCAGCTGGCCTGGTCGGCGGGAATCGGGTTGTGCGCCACCCAGCCCCCGCAGGAATATTGGTAGAAGTCGACGCAGGGATCGGCGCTTCGATCCATCGAGGGCACATCGAGGCTGGGTGTGTACGGAAACGCCGTCAGCGGCTGATCGTCCGCGGGTGCGGGTGCCGGTGCGGCAGGGGGCTCTGCGGCCTGCACCCCGACGGCGCACAGGAAGGCGGCGAGAAGGAAAACCCGTCTATTGGCTTGCATGGCATCTCCGCGGTGCGCGAACTGGAGCGGGTGATGGGAATCGAACCCACGTTAGCAGCTTGGGAAGCTGCAGTTCTACCATTGAACTACACCCGCGCGATCTGCCCAGTATATTCGTGTTGCCCGACCCGGGGCAGCTGCAGGCGCCGGGGGAAACCCGCGACGGATCGAGCCAGTCGGCTTGACAGCTGTACGCGCGCCTCGGTAGCGTGCCCGCGCGCCCAATCGGTAATCGAGCAGCAATCATCAGCACGTCACGCAAGCCGCGCCGCCTCCGCGCGCGTCGCGCGGCGGGCGGGTCCACGGCCCGCCCACGCACGACCCGAGCGGGCAGCGACCCACTCTACAACCAGTCGGTGGAAAAGGCTTTTGCGGTGCTGCGCGCCTTCAGTGCGGCTGAGTTGCGCGCGCTCGGGCTCGCCGAGATCGCCTCCGCCGCACACATGACGCTCAGTTCGGCGCAGCGTTCGCTGCACACGCTCGTGCAACTCGGATATCTCAGGCGCGATGCGCGCCTGCGCGGCTGGGCGCTCACCCCGCGGACGCTCGATATCGGCTATCCCTACCTGGCCGGGCACCCGGTGATCGAGCAGGCGACGCCGCACCTGATCGATCTGAACCAGGCCTGCGGCGAATCCGTCAGCCTGTCGGAGCCCGACGGTCTCGACATGGTCTTCATCGCGCGCTTCCCGAGCCGCAAACCCTTCTTCATCCACATGCCGGTGGGCCGCCGCCTGCCGATGTACTGCACGGCGGCCGGCCGTGCCTATCTGTCTGCGCTGCCGCCGTCCGAGGCACGCGAGATCCTGGAGCGCTCGACCCTGCGCCCATTCACGCCCACCACCCTGCACGATGTACCCTCCATCCTCGCCATGATCGGCGCGGCGCGCGAGTCCGGTTACGCCTGGGCCAACCAGGAGTATTACCTCGGTGACCTGGTCATCGCGGCACCGATCCTGGGCGAGCGCGGCCGGCCGGTGGCGGTCATCAACATCGCCGGTACGACCAGCCGCTCGACCCTGGAGGAGCTACGCACGCAGTTCGCACCGCTCCTGCAGGCGGCCGCGCGTGCGGCCGCCGGCAGCGTCGCCGCCTCACGCCGCCGCTGAGCCCGAATTACCCCGTTTGACGCTCCCGCATTCGCGGCATAGACTCGGGAAGGTTGCGATTATTACGTTTCGATAATCGATAAATTTCTTTCGGGGGGAGACGTCATGAGAAATCCACACCTGGGCGGGGCACTGCCCCGCCGCCGTCCGCTCACGCGCCGGTTCCACCGGGCCTGCGCCGCCGGCATCGCGGCCGCCGTGCTGGCCACCGGCCTGCTGCCGCTGGTCGCGCAGGCCGACACGCCACTGGAAGAGATCGTCGTGACCGCGCAGCGCCGCGTCGAACGCCTGCAGGATGTCCCGCTGGCCATCACCGCACTGTCGGCCGATGACCTCGCCGATCGCGGCGTGCGCCAGGCCGGAGACATCACCGCCAGCGTCCCCAACATGCTGCTGAACCTGCCCTACGGGCCCGAGGCGCAGCCGACTTTCACGCTGCGCGGCGTGACGACACAGGATTACAGCCAGAACCAGAGCAGCCCGATCGCGATGTACGTCGATGAAGTCTATAAGGCGGTCGGCGCCGTGCAGGCGCTGCAGACCTACGATCTGGATCGCGTGGAGGTGCTGCGTGGCCCGCAGGGCACCCTGTACGGCAAGAACGCCACCGGCGGCGCGGTCAGCTTCTATACGAAGAACCCCAGTCTCACCGGTTACGACGGCTATGCCACGTTCGGCGTTGGCGATTACGGCGCCTACTCGCTGAAGGCCGCCGCCGGCGGCCCGATCCTCGGCAGCGAGCTCGGCGTGCGGGCCGCGGTGCTGTACGAGAAGCGCGACGGCTGGGTGCACAGCATCGTGCCCGGAGTCGAACCGCTCAACGGCGTCGACGCGCTCGCCGGCCGGCTGTCTTTCCTCTACAAGGGCAGTGACAACCTGACCGCCACGCTTAAGCTCTCGATGACCCGGTCCGGGGGCACGCCCTACGGCGCACATGCGCTCAATGTAGACCCGGTGGCGACCGGCTTTACCGGCACCATCGACTGGTTCGACAACGGCGCCAAATATGCCGTGCACAAGGACATCCGCAACGACAGCGTGGCCCTCAAGATCGAGTGGCTGGCGAGCGAGCACGCCACGCTGACGTCCGTGACCGGCTTCGACTATGGGCGCTGGTACACGAAGAGCGACGACGGCGGACTGCCGATCACGGCCCGTCTCGATGATCCGAACACCTATTATTCGAGCACCAACGACTTCTCCCAGGAACTGCGCCTAGCCTCGCGTGACACCGGCGCCTTCGGCTGGCTCGCCGGTCTCTACTACGGGCGCGAGAGCACGCACGCGACGGTGGAGTACCACTTCTTCGATTCCTATGCCCTCGGCTACTTCGCCCTGCCCGACGGCACGCCCCTGTACGGTTTTGACGAGTACAACAGTTTCGACCAGCTCAAGGACAGCAAGGCCGTGTTTCTCAACACGACCTTCGCACTGAATCCGGCGTTCACGCTGCACGCCGGCGCGCGCTACACCAAGGACCAGGTGTCGATCAACAATTTCTACGCACTCGAGGGTGGACCGCTCGCGCCCGGGCCGACCGGTTTCACGCCTGATGGCGGAGTGATGACCTACTGGACGCAGACGATCGGCGCCTCGTCCACACCCCCGACCTATTCCTTTTTCCAGACGGGAACGGCCCCCCAAGCCCCGTTGCGGAATTTGAGCCAGGACAACAACAACGTCAGCTTCAGGCTCGGAGTCGACTGGAAGCCGACCGAGGGTGTCCTCACCTACCTGAACGTGAGCCAGGGCTACCGCGGTGCTGCCTTCAACGGCCAGGCCTTCAATTTTTACCAGGAGGCGAACTTCGCCGATCCGGAGAAACTCACCTCCATCGAGCTCGGTTTGAAGGCGGATCTGTGGAACCGCCGGGGCACATTCAATGCGGCGGTCTTCCACTACGACTACAAGAACCAGCAGTTCCTCGACTCCTTCACCCTGCCGGGCAACTCGGGCAGCGGCTTTCGTACCGTCAACGCACCGAAGTCCCGCGTCGACGGTGCCGAGTTCGAATTCCGGGCCAAGGCAGGGGACGATCTCGAGGTCCGCGCGGGGCTCGGCCTGATGAGCAGCAAGTACGTGGAACTCTCGCTCCATGCGACGACGCGTGGGGGTCCAGGCCAACTGCCGGCCTGCTGCGTGGGCAACCAGCTGATCCAGGCGCCGGACTACAACGGGAGCCTCGGAATCGACTGGCGCTTCGCCCGCCTCGCGGGCGGGGATCTGCGGCTGATGGTCGACGGCAATTACTACGCCAAGCAGTACTTCGACGCCTACAACACGGAGCGCATTGCGCAGGGCACCTACGGCATCGCCGACGCACGGGTGTCGTTCAAGAGTACCGCCAAACCCGGCTTCGACGCCGGTGCCTGGGTCAAGAACCTCACCAACCGGCGCTACATCGCCTACGGCCTGAACCAGAACGACCCGGATACCGGTGCGATTGGCTTCGACTACGGACTCGTCGGTGAACCCCGTACTTACGGCGCCGACGTGACGTATCGATTCTGAGCCGACGGGCGGCGCGCGACTGCGCACGCCAGCAGCGGCCGAAGTCTTGTCGACGCCACTGGAACGCGACGCGCCACTGTGCCTGTACGCGGCCACCGCGCGAGCGCCCGTACCGACGCCACCTTTGCGCTCGGATGCACGCACCGAGATCGCCGTCGTCGGCGCGGGCTACACGGGCCTCTCTGCAGCACTGCACCTCGCCGAGCGCGGCGTTGCGGTGACACTGCTCGAGGCGCACGAACCCGGCTGGGGCGCCGCCGGCCGCAATGGCGGGCAGGTCAATGCTGGCCTCAAGCACGAGCCGGATGCGGTCGAACGCCACCTCGGCAAGATCTACGGTCCGCGCCTGGTGCAACTTGCGGGCGAGGCGCCGGCGTATCTGTTCAGACTCATCGCGCGGCTCGACCTCGAATGCGAGGCGCGTTGCGAAGGCACGATACGCGCGGCCTACCACCCGCGCCACACTGCGGATCTGCGCGCCTCGGTCGGGCAGTGGCGGCAGCGGGGCACCATAGTCGAGCAATGGGACGCCGAGCGGATTGCGGGCGCGACCGGCACGCGCCGCTATGTCGCGGCATCGTTCGATCCGCGCGGCGGCTCCGTCAATCCGCTCGGGCTGGCGCGCGGCCTCACCGCCGCGGCCATCGCCGCTGGTGCCAGGATCCATGGCGAGAGCCGTGCGCAGGGCCTGGAGCGCGCCGGCAGTGGCTGGCGCGTGGTGACACCGGGCGGTGCCGTGCGGGCCGACAAGGTCCTGCTCACCACAGACGGTTACACCGATGACCTGTGGCCCGGACTGCGCACCAGCATCGTGCCGGTCTACAGCTCCATTATCGCGAGCCAACCCTTGCCGGCGTCCCTGCGGGCCGCGATTCTTCCCGGCGGCGGGGTGGTCTACGAGAGCGGGGAAGTGACGACCTACTACCGGCTCGATCGCGACGGACGGCTGCTGATGGGTGGTCGCGGAGTGCAGCGCCGCCTGACGGGGCGCGCCGATTACGAACACCTGCGGCGCTACGCGCTCAGACTCTGGCCGTCGCTGGACGGCATTGAATGGACGCACTGGTGGAACGGCCAGTTTGCGCTGACACCCGACTTCTATCCGCGCCTGCATGCGCCAGCCAGGAATCTGCTGATCGGACTCGGTTACAGCGGGCGCGGCGTGGCCCTCGGCGCTGCCGTCGGCGCCCAACTGGCCGCCGCGGCCGCCGGTGCGGACCTCGAGACGCTCGCCCTGCCGGCTACGCCGGTGCCGCACATCCCGTTCCACGCACTGTGGCGTGCCGGCGTCACAACACGCGTCGCCTACGCCCGGCTGCTGGAGGCCCTGGGCCTTTAGAGGGCGGCAGGCTCGCCGGAACTGTCGATCCTGAGCCGGCTACGGAGTCGCGGCCGTAATCAGGGTCGCCGCCACCAGCATGATCAGGCCGCAGACCAGATAGGCGAAGCCCAGCGCGCCGAATTTCAGGAACGTCAGCCACCCCGCCTGGCCGTACATGGTCTTCATCGAGCGGTACAGGTACCGGCCCAGGTACCCGGTCAGCACCAGGCTGAAGAAGGTATTCCAGCCCGCCGAGCTCAGCCAGTGGGTCGCGAGCATGAACATCGACAGCAGCAGAAACACGAAGGCGTGGTTGTGGATCATCAGCAGCAGGTGCTCGAGGTAAAAACGCGGCGGGCGCCAATAGAGCAGCTTCATCAGGCCGGCGAGCAGCGGCAGGAAGACGAACATGCCCCGGCCGAGGTTATGCACGACGCTCTCGGAAAAGGCGCGCCCGCCATCGGCGTAGATGCGCTTGCAGGTGATGACGAAGCGGGGCTGGAGCCAGGCGGCTCCGGGCAGGTCGGTGTGCACGTTGGTGCACGATCGCGGCAGGTCCGTGCCCACCTTCAGACCGGCGACCTCGTGGTGACTGCCCAGCAGCGCGTTCATGAGAAAAAACACGATGCTCAGGATCACGTACAGCCGGAAGGGCTGCAGATAGCGGGCGCGGCGGCCGGCGAAATATTCGCGGGTCAGGAAACCCGGGCGCGTCAGCAACGGCAGCAGAGTGCTCCAGACGCGCGCGTCGGCGTGCGTCATGACCTCGGTCGCATCCCGGAGAAAATGCCCGACCGAGTGCAGCTGCGTGTCGAGCCGCTGCCCGCAGTGGCTGCAGAAGTTGCCCGCCGTGATGGTCGCGCAGTTGGCGCAGGCCCGGTCCGCCGCCACGCGCCCCGGGAAAGTCGGCGGCGGCATGGCGTCTTCCATGCGCGGATCAGCGCCGCAGCAGTCGTAACTGGCGCAGGGGCGAATCGGGCAGGCGCGCATCCACAGCTGAGATCTGGCGTGACCGCAGGACGCTGGCCAATCCGCTGGCTACGGGGCATGCGGCGGCGCCGAGATTGCGGTAAGCCAGGGCCGCGGCCAGGCGCGCCTCGGCGGGATCGCCCAGTGCGTGGCTGAAGTCATCGGCGACGGAACATCCGGGCAGGCTGACGCCGGCCGGAGCCGGCGCATTCTGCGGCGAAAAGCCGTCCGTATAGTCGCCGAAGTTCGCGGCGTTGACTCCGCGGAATTCGATCGAGAAGTAGGTGGTGCCGCAGTTGTCCTGCGGATAAAAGCCGTAGGGCTTGCCGCAGGTGGTGGAACCGACCTGGATCACCTGCACGTTGACGCCGCGCAGGCTGTTGATGATTGACTCGCTGGCCGAACAGGTGTTGTGGCCGGTCAGCACGAACACGCGCGGCAGGTTCAGCGTGGGCAGCGCCATGCCGGCGGTCGTGGAGAAGCCCTGCGTGGTGGAATGAAAGGGCACCGGCGTGATCGGCTGGCCCGTCACCGGATCCCTGCTCGGGTACTTGCTGTTGAACTGGGTGAGCTCGAAGGTCTGGCCCGCGGTCGGACCCGGCCCGGCGATCATGTAGGCCACCTCGCTGGCGATGTCGAGGTAGCCGCCCCCGTTGTAGCGGATGTCGAGCACCAGATCACTGACCGCGGCGCTCTGCAAGGTCGTGAACGCCGTCACCAGAGCCGCCTCCGAGGTGGCCAGGTGATCGTTGAAGAGCATGTAGCCGATGCTCGTGCCACCACTGCCGGCGATCGTGGCCACGTTCTGCACCGGCTGCGAGGTGATGCTGGCCGAAACCAGCGTCACGCTGCGCTGCGCACCGCCCGGATCCATGAAGAGGAAGGTGTGGCTCTCGTTCACGTTGACGGGGAAAAGGCCCGCGTTCAGGGTATCGACACCCGCCTGGGTGTTGTCGTTGACGACATCCACGCCGTCCACGGTCAGGACTTCTGCGCCGCGCAACAGATTGGCCGGCGAAGTCGTGGCGGGCGAGCCCGGTTCGGTGTACGCCACGACCACCTGGCGGGGCGGCACACCGGACACGATCACCCATTGCGCGCCATACCCCGCCTGGACGCCGCTCAAGGACAGGGCCTCCCACTGGTCCGTGGCATACGTGAAGTGAAATTTGTCCTTCGCGGCGCCGCTGGCCGTCATCGCGGTCGTCTTCAGCACCTTGAAATAATCGTCCGTGGTCGCGAACAGGGCCGGATTCTGGTCGGTGACCTCGCTGTACCAGAGATACAGCTCGTTCGTCCATGACCGCAGCCAGTTGTTTTCATCGAGCAGGGTGCCGGCACGATCGGGGAAAGCCATATTGGTACCCGGGTCGATACCAGTGCGCGGCGCGACGCATTTCGCCGCGTAGGCCGTGGAGGACTGGAAGACGCCCGACTGCCAGCCCACCGGGCCCGTGGAACCGCCGCCACCACCGCCACCGCATGCGGAAAGCAGGCACGCCCCGAGCACCCATGCCACCATGGTTCGCATGCCGCGAGGATTGCAGCCTTCGCGCATTTCCACAACTTACATTTGTCTTATTGGGGTGGTGGCGGCCCGGCTGGTGCCGGAGTCCCGGGCACCGGTTGCCGCCCACGGGACATCAGCGTATATCTCCCACGAACAGTGGGTACACGAACCCACGGATCTGGAAGTCATGAATAAGCACCGGCTCGTACATCGCGGCCTCCTGGTCTGCGCGCTACTCCTGCTCGCTGCCTGCGGCGGGGGCAGCAAGAATTCCGGGGCCGGGTCCGACGCCACGGTGGGCGGGCTGTGGACCGGTACCTTGACCGTCAACGGTATCGCCTACGATGCCCAGGCGATGAGTTCTGAAAGCGGTGAACTGGAGCTGCTCGAGACCGACCCGACCAGCAGTTTCCAGGCGCAGTACTGGGGCATGATCAGCGCTTCGGGCGAGCAGCTCTCCGCCAGTTTCAGCGGCGCGGTGCTCAACCAGGCCGATCCCTACAGCGATGGTTCGCTGCGCGGCACGGGCACCGCCAGCGGCACGATTCACCAGCGCAGCTCGATCAGCGCCACCGTCTCGTTCACGACTGCGCTGGGCACGGCGGTACCAGGTCAATTGTCGCTGACCTACGATCCGGCCTACGAGCAGGCTTCCTCGCTCGCGACGATCGCGGGCAACTTTACCAATACCGCTTCGCCCGGCACGGACGTGCTGAGCATTGACGCTGCCGGACTGCTGAGCTACACCGACCCGCTGACCACCCAGTGCACGGCGACCGGCACGCTCACCGTCCTCGACAGCCGCTACGCGGTGTACGCCGCGCAGATGAGCTTCAGCACCTGCACCGGCGCTTACACCGTCCTGAACGGCGTGTCCATCCAGGGCCTGGCCAGCCTCGATGTCAACAGGAACCCGAAGCCGCTAAGATTTATGATGCACGGCATGGAGAACGGCCAGGACTCCCCCGTGTTCCTTTCTTATCAGGGCACCTGAGTCCCGCCATGGCCTGGGTCGACATCGTTGGCATAGCGGCGCTCGTGCAGCTCATCGCCTTCAGCGCCCTGGTGGGCCGCGCGCGCCGCGACTACGCCTTGCCGGCGCCCGCCACGACCGGCCACCCGGTGTTCGAGCGCTACTTCCGCGTGCAGATGAATACCGTCGAGACGCTGATCGTCTACCTGCCCGGGTTGTGGCTGGCGGCGAAATATTGGCCGCCCCATTATGTGGCGGCGGTGGGTGCGGTCTATCTCATCGGCCGCGTCGTCTATCTGCGCGGCTACGTACGCGACCCGAGATCCCGCCATGTGGGCTATCTGCTGAGCTCCGCGCCCACGGTAGCGCTGCTGCTGGCCGCGCTGATCGGCGCGATCCGGTCGCTGATCCTTCATTGAGGGAGCCGGCATGGGCTCGCCGCGGTCGGGTACAGATACGCGGCTGCGCACCGTGCGCTCTTTCGTCACCCGTGCCGGACGCCTGACAGGGGGCCAGCAGCGCGCGCTCACCGAGCAATGGCCGCGCTTCGGCGTGGATTTCAACGCCAGCCCGCTCGATGTGGCGGCACTGTTCGGCAATGGCAGACCCTGTACGCTTGAAATCGGCTTCGGCAACGGCGAGCACCTCGCCGGGCGCGCGCGGGCCGAACCGGAGCGCAATTTTCTCGGCCTCGAAGTGTACCGACCCGGTATCGGCTGCCTGCTGCGGGCCGCGGCGGCGGCCGAACTGTGCAACGTGCGTGTCATTGCCCACGATGCCGTCGAGGTCCTGCGCGAGCAGATCGCAGCGGACGCGCTCGATGAAGTGGAGATCCTCTTTCCGGACCCGTGGCCGAAGAAGCGTCATCACAAGCGGCGCCTGATCCAGGCCGAGTTTGCCCTGCTGGTGGCGGCGCGGCTGACCGGAGGCGGGCGGCTGAGATTGGCGACCGATTGGGAACCTTATGCCGAGCAGATGCGACTGGTGCTGGACGCTTGTCCACTGCTGGAACGCGGGGGCCCCGCCGGCGCGAGGAGCCGCGCACCCACCCGCTTCGAGCGGCGCGGAAAGGATCTGGGTCTTATCGTCCATGACCTACTCTACCTGCGCCAGCTGACGCACTGCATCAGCGCACGAAGGCCTTGAACGAAAGGAGCGCCGGGCGCAACATCTCGCCGGAGGTACCCGCATGAACGTGCAGCGACCCGGCATCGGCGAATGGTACCGCCTGCGTGGCGGCGAACTGCTGGAAGTGGTTGCCTTTGACGAGGCCGAAGCCACGATCGAAGTGCAGTATTTCGACGGCACGGTGGAAGAGTTCGACCTCGATGACTGGCGCTCGCAACGCGCCAGCGGCGCCATCGAGGAAGCCGAAGCACCCGAAGACTGGAGCGGCTCGGTGGACTTCGAGCCCGAAGACGGGCGAGCCGAGGCGGATCCGATCGCCGAGGACCGCCGCCTGCGCGCCGACCGGCTCGACGACCTCGACCTGTTCGAGTAGGGCTCAGAGCGCGGGCAGGTCCGCAAACCTGGCGCGCAACGCCTCCCCGTCGACGCTGTCGTCGAGCAGCACGTAACCCGCGACGACGCGCACCGGCACGTTCTCGAGCGAGCGGCCGGCGCAGGGACCGGCGACGCAGTAACCGGTCGCCTTCTCGTAAATCGCGCCGTGGGCGGTACACAGGATCATGCTGCCGTCGTACGTCAGGAAGCGATCGGGCAGCAGATTGAGCGGCAAGGCCTGGTGCGCGCAGCGATTGACGTAGGCACGCACCTGCCCGCCCGTCGCGATGACGAAGCAGCGCAGGGGCCAGGGCCCGCTGCCGAGGCGAAACTCGCGGCAGCCGTTCTCGCCGAGCTCAGCGCGCCGGCACAGCACGCGCTCCACGTCGATTGGCTCGGCCTTGGTCACGACCCGCGCGACGAGCCGGCCGCCCGGAGCGGGCCGCGCCCGACCAGGTACACCAGCAGCAACAGCGCCGGGACGCTCAGGGCCGCGGTGTAGATGAAGAAATGCGGATAGCCGATCGCCTCCACGACACGGCCGGAAAAGCCCTCCAGGAATTTTCCGGGCAGGGCGTAGAGCGATGAAAACAGCGCGTACTGGGTGGCGGTGTAGCGCACGCTGGTCAGGCTGGACAGGAACGCGATCAGGGCCGTGCCATGCATCGCCAGCGCCAGGTTGTCGAAGGCGTTGACCAGGCCCAGTCCGAGCAGCGTGGGCGCGTCGGCCCGTGCCAGGACCGAAAACGCCAGGTTGGACAGCATGATCATCACGCTGCCGGTAATGAGCGAACGTAACAGCCCAAAGCGCGCCACCACGATGCCGGCCAGCACCACGCCGAGCAGGGACATCGCCAGCCCGTAGAGTTTGACGACCTTGGCGATCTGCGAGAGCGTGTAGCCGTGATCAATGTAGAACGTGTTGTACATCGAGCCCGCGGCGAATTCCGTGAGGCGATAGCTGCCCATGAACAGCAGCGTGACGAGCGCCAGCCTGGCGCCATAGCGGCTGAAGAAATCGATCAGCGGACAGACCACGGCGCCGACAAACCAGGCGCCAGCATGCTGGAGCGAGTGCGGCCAGTGGGCGCGCCGCGCCAGCCAGTCGTTGACGCGCTGTTCCGCGATGGGCAGGGCGGTGCGTCCCGATGCGGCCGGTTCACGCGCCAGCATCGTCGTGATCATGCCGACCGCGACCAGCGCCGCCATGGTGGAATAGCTGGCCCGCCAGCCGAAACGCTCGGCGAGCACGAGGGCGCCCGCGCTGGCGCTGATCAGGGCGCAGCGATAGCCGATCTGATAGGCGGCGGCCATCGCACCCTGCTGTTCCACGGCAGCGGACTCGATGCGCCAGGCATCGATGGCGATGTCCTGGGTCGCTGCGCAGAACGCCAGAAACACGGCCCAGAGCGCCACGCGCGTCACACCCGCCGCCGGATCGCTTAAGGAGAGATTGAAGAGGCCGGCGGCGATGCCGCATTGCGCAAGAAACATCCAGGCGCGCCGCCGCCCGAGCAGCCTCGACAGCAGCGGCAGCGGCAGCCGGTCCACAACGGGCGACCACAGAAACTTCAGCGAGTAGGCCAGGCCTGCCCAGGCCATCATGCCGATCGTCGCGCGATCGATATGCGATTGGCGCAGCCAGGCCGACAGCGTCTGGAACACCAGGTAGAAAGGCAGGCCCGCGGAGAATCCCAGCAGCAGCATCGTCAGCACGCGCGGCTGGAAGTAAACCAGCAGGGCGTCGTGCCAGGCGCGCCGCGGTGCCTCCGCCCCTGCCGTGCTCACAATTCGTAATCCATGGTCAGCGGCGCATGATCGGAAAAGCGCTGGGCCCTGTAGATCTGGGCGGCGCGCGCCGCACCGGCCAGCCGCGGACTGGCGATCTGGTAGTCGATGCGCCAGCCGACATTCTTCGCCCAGGCCTGGCCGCGATTGGACCACCAGGTGTACTGCTCGGGTGCCGCATTCACGCTGCGGAATGCATCGATGTAGCCGACCTCGTCGAACAGTACATCGAGCCAGGCGCGCTCGTGCGGGAGGAAGCCGGAGTTTTTCCGGTTGGCGCGCCAGTTCTTCAGGTCGATTTCCCGGTGCGCGATGTTCCAGTCACCGCACAGGATGTAGTGGCGGCGCCGGCGCTTGAGGGCACGCAGATGCGGCAGGAAAGCCTTGAGAAACCGATCCTTGGATTTCTGCCGCTGCGGGCCGGAAGAGCCCGACGGCAGGTAGAGCGAGACGACCGACAGCGCGGGAAACTGCGCCTCCAGATAGCGTCCCTCCTCATCGAACTCGCGGACGCCGAAGCCACGCACCACGCGCTCGGGCGCAGCGCGCGAATACAGCGCGACGCCGGCGTAACCGGGCCGCTCGGCCGGATAGTAGGCCGCGTGGTAACCGGGCAGCGAGATTTCGTGACCGGCGAACTGCTCCTCGCGGGCGCGCACTTCCTGAAGGCAGATCACGTCCGCCTGCTGCTGCGCGAGCCAGGGGAACAGGCCCTTGGCGGCGGCTGAACGGATGCCGTTGACGTTGAGCGTGATCACCCGCATATGAACATGATAGCCTGCCGCGCATGCGCGAATACCAGCAGGATTTCCTGGCGCTGTCCCTCGAGTACCAGGCCCTGCGTTTTGGTGAATTCACGCTCAAGTCGGGACGCACCAGCCCCTATTTCTTCAACGCCGGGCGCTTCAACGACGGAACCGCCCTCGCCCGCCTCGGCCGCTGCTACGCCGCCGCCCTGGCCTACTCCGGACTCGGCTTCGACATGCTCTTTGGCCCCGCCTACAAGGGCATTCCCCTGGTCAGCGCCTGCGCCATCGCCTACGCCGAACAACAGGGACGCAACCTGCCCTGGGCCTTCAATCGCAAGGAAGCCAAGACCCACGGGGAAGCCGGCCTGATCGTCGGCAGCGCACTCGCCGGCCGCGTCGTCATCGTCGATGACGTGATCACGGCCGGCACGGCGGTGCGCGAGTCGATCGAACTCATCAGGGCCGCCGGCGCCCAGCCAGTAGCCGTCGCCCTCGCGCTCGATCGCCAGGAGCGCGGCCAGGGGAATCTCTCTGCGGTGCAGGAGCTCAAGGCCGAGTTCGGGCTGGATTGCGTGAGCATCATCACGTTCGGCGGCCTGATCGAGGCGCTGGAGGGGCGGGCAGTGCGTGGATTCGAACCCGCCCAGCTGGCTGGGTTGCGAAGCTATCGGCAGAAATTCGGAGTCCTGGCCTGAAGTCCTTGCCCTCCGAGCCGCTTAGTGGACAATTGGGATCCTGCCACCCCGGATGGTGATGTGACTGACATAATCAGATCTTGGATGAGGCTGGCGGTCGCCGCAGCGGCGCTGGTGGTGCTCCCGGCGCTCGCGGCCGATTCGACGGGGCACCAGAACTTCAGCTGGGTCGACAAGAACGGCGAGCGCCATTACGGGGATGCGGTGCCGCCCGAATACGCCCAGTCGGAGCGGCGCGTGCTGAACAACCAGGGCGTCGAAGTGCAGCACGTCGGGGCCGAGAAGAATGCCCAGCAGCTCGCCGAACAGCGCCAGCGGGACCAGGAGGCGGCAGCGCGGGCGCAGCACGATAGTTTCCTGACCTCTACCTACACCTCGACCAAGGACATCGAGCGACTGCGCGATGAACGCCTCGACCAGCTCAACGGGCAGGTCACTGCGGCAAACGCCTACATCGATTCACTCGACGCGCGGCTCAAGACGCTGCAGGACCGCGCCATGCATTTCAAGCCCTACAACACCCGGCCCGACGCGCGGCGCATGCCCGACGATCTGGCCGAACAGCTGGTGCGTACCGCAAATGAGGCGCGCACGCAGCGCAAGTCGCTGGACCGGCGCCACCAGGAAGTGACGACGGTGCGCACCCAGTTCGACGCCGATATTTCGCGCTATCGCGAATTGACCGCGAACACCGGCCAGCGCTGAGCGGCCCTAGTCGCGGCCGGTGTGGCCAAAGCCCCCGCTGCCTCGCCCGGTCGCGGCAAACTCTTCCACGATCTGCAATTCCATCCTCGCCACCGGCACCACCACGAGCTGCGCGATGCGCTCTCCGGGCTGAACGGTGTACGCGACCACGCCGCGATTCCAGCACGACACCATGAGCGGGCCCTGGTAATCGGAGTCGATGAGGCCGACGAGATTGCCCAGTACGATGCCGTGTTTGTGGCCCAGGCCCGAACGCGGCAGGATCACGGCGGCCAGCGCCGGATCGGCGATGTAGATGGACAGCCCCGTCGAAATCAGCTCCGTGTGCCCCGGCCCGAGCAGGAGCGGAGCGGCGATGCAGGCGCGCAGATCGAGGCCCGCCGAGCCGTCGGTGGCGTAAGCGGGCAGCGGAAATTCAGAGCCGATGCGTGCGTCGAGAATCCGCACCTGCAGGGCGCGGCGATCGGTCCTGCTCATGATCAGCCCTTGGCCGCGCCCGCGCCGGCAGGGCCGGCCATCGCGCCCGGCGCTGCCTTCGCCTGCAGCCGCTCGGCGATCATGGCCACCAGTGCCGTCGCCAGCTCGCGCTTCGATGCGCGCGGCAATTCGGCCCGCCCGCCGCCGCGCCAGAGCACCAGCAAGGCATTGTCCTCGCAGTCGAAAGCCTTGGCCTCGCCCACCTCATTGGCGGCGATCATGTCGAGGTTCTTGCGCAGCAGCTTTTCCAGTGCGTGCTGCTCGATCGCGTCGGTCTCGGCCGCGAAGCCGACGACGAAAGGCCGGTCGGCGCGCGCCGCGACCGCGGCCAGGATATCGGTGGTACGCGTCATTTCCAGCGTCATCTGCTCGGTCTTCTTCTTGATCTTGGAGCCAGCCACGTCGATGGGCCGATAATCGGCGACCGCGGCCGTAGCGACGAACACGTCGCAGCCCGGCAGCTCCCGCAGCACCGCCTCGTGCATCTGCACGGCGCTCTCGACGTTCAGGCGGCGCACGCCAGGCGGCGGCGGCAGGGCAACCGGGCCACTGACCAATACGACCTCGGCGCCTGCCGCCCGCATGGCCTGCGCCACGGCATAACCCATCTTGCCGGAACTGCGATTGCTCACGAAACGCACCGGATCGATGGACTCGCGTGTCGGACCGGCGGTGATCAGTACGCGCCGGCCGCGCAAGGGTCCCTCATCGGGAATCAGCGGCTCGATGAGATCGGCGAGTTCGGTGGGTTCGAGCATGCGGCCCGGACCATACTCGCCGCAGGCCTGGTCGCCGACCGCGGGGCCCAGCAGCCGCACGCCACGTTCCGAGAGCGTGGCGACATTGGCCTGCGTAGCCACATTGGCCCACATCTGCTGGTTCATCGCCGGCGCCACGACGATCGGCGCCGTGGTGGCCAGACACAGGGTACTGAGCAGATCGTCGGCACGCCCGGCAGCGAGGCGCGCCAGGAAATCCGCCGTGGCGGGCGCGACCAGCACCAGCTCGGCCCAGCGCGCCAGTTCGATGTGGCCCATCGCCGCCTCCGCCGCCGTATCCCACAGGCTTTCGCGCACCGGCCGGCCCGACAGAGCCTGAAAGGTGGTCGCAGTGATGAACTCGCGCGCAGCGGCGGTCATGACCACCTGCACCTGCGCGCCGCGCTCCACGAGCCGGCGCACCAGCTCGGCGCTCTTGTAGGCGGCAATGCCGCCCGTCACGCCCAGGATGACGCGCTTGTCCCGCATACCGGCATTATCGGCCAGAGCTGCCGTTTCGTGCCATGCCCGGCCGATATGACCATCGCACGCCCCGGCCATGTCCATTGAGAATGACGGGCATAAGGCCCCGGAAAGGTGATCCAGCTCTCATGAATCTGCGGCAATGGCCGGCCCAGGAACGGCCGCGCGAGAAGCTCCTGGCCTTTGGCGTCCGGATCCTGTCGGACGCCGAGCTGCTGGCCCTGCTGCTCGGCAGCTCCGGGCTCCGCGGCGGCAACATCGTCGATCTTGCCCGCGGCCTGCTCGCCGCCCACGGCTCGCTGCGGGAACTCCTGGTGGCCGACCGTGCCGCCCTGCTGGCCCAGCGCGGCCTGGGCACGGCGGGCTATTGCCGCCTGCAGGCCGCCCTGGAACTGGCGCGGCGTCACTACGCCGAGGCCCTGCGCAACGGACCGCTGCTGGATTCTCCGGCCGCTACGCACCGCTTCCTGGTCAGCAGGCTGCGGGACCAGCCCCATGAGCTGTTCTGCTGCCTGCACCTGGACAACCGCCACCGCCTGATCGCCTTCGACGAGCTGTTTCGCGGCACCATCGACGGCGCCAGCGTGCATCCGCGCGAAGTCGTCAAGCAGGCGCTCGGCCGCAATGCCGCAGCGGTGATCCTCGCTCACAACCACCCCTCGGGCGTTGCCGAGCCCAGCCAGGCGGACGAGCTCATCACCCGCCGGCTGCGCGAGGCGCTGGCGCTGGTGGACATCCGGGTGCTCGATCACTGCATCGTCGGGGACACCGGCTGCCTGTCCTTCGCCGAGCGCGGGCTTCTGTAAAATGTGAACCGATGTCGCTCCTGCGGCCGTGGGAGCGGGGTTCAGCCTTGGCTGACTCCACATTTGCATTGGCCGGCGCGTAGCGTGGTGCCTCCGTCCAGGCGTCCTCTCGTGCCATCCTTCGCGGGAGGACGCCGTTGGAACGATCCAAACATTTCCGAAGCGGGCACCTCGTTCTACGGCATGCATCGCACCTACGGTCTGGTCCGGCGCTTGGACGCGACCTCATCTCGATCGAGTAGGCAATCAATGAGGGCGCGGAGCGCAGGTTGAGGGTGCCGACGATTCGAATAGTAAAGGTAGAGGCCGGGACTCGTCAGCGACCAGTCAGTGAGGACGCGCTTGAGTTGTCCGCGCGTGATCGCCTCGTCGATGCGGTCGTCGTCGTAGGCATAAAGAATGCCGAGGCCCTGCAATGCCGCTTCGCTGACGATATCCTGGTGATTCGCGATCAACGGCCCTTCCACGGCCATCTCCAGCTTCTTCCGCTTCTTCTCGAACTCCCAGCGATAGATCTTGCCGCTGCCGGGAAAGCGCCAGTTGATGCAGGCGTGCTGGTGAAGATCGGCGGGGGTCTTGGGCTCGCCGCGGCGCGCAAGATAGTCGGGTGAGGCGAGTGCGAGCATTTTCACGTCCGGCGTAAGGCGCACGGCAATCATGTCTTTCTCGAGGCGTACGCCGACGCGAATGCCGGCGTCGAACCGGCCCGCGACGATGTCACTGAGGCCATCATCGATCACGATGTCGAGCACCACATCCGGATTTGCGCGGTGAAACCGGCCGAGCCGCGGTGCGATGATCTTCTTCGCCGCCATGCCCAGCGTGTTGATACGCAGCGTTCCCGCGGTGTGACCCGTGGCGGCGACCGCCTCGGCGACGGCCGCATCCATTTCCAGAAGCATCGGTGCGATGCGCTCGTGGAGGCGAGATCCCGCCGCCGTCGACGCCACGCTCCGCGTGGTCCGGTTGAGCAGCCGCACGCCGAGCCGGCCTTCGAGCTGGCGGATGGTCTGGCTGAGGGCTGACCTTGACACCCCCAGGTGATCGGCGGCGCGCGCGAAGCTCGCCCGTTCGACAATGGCCGCAAAGGCCTTGAGCTCAGCAAACTCCGATCCACGCATTGTGTATAACCTGCTACATAGCTCGTAAAGATTATAGATGATTCTCTAATCGACCAGGCAGGCTTATGGTGTATTCCAGCAACAGGAGAACGCGGTGAGCGAACTGAACCTTCCCGAACCGATCGCAGCCTACTTTCAGGCGGACCAGCACGGCGGCGATGCCGTGGCGCGCTGTTTCACGAAGGACGCGGTAGTAAAGGACGAAAGACAAACTCATTCCGGTCTCGCCGCCATCAGGGCGTGGAAGACCGCGGCGTCAGCCGTCAGCGCGCTATTCGTACACCAGCGAGCCTTTCACGGTGGAGCAGAAGGACGGGCGGTACATCGTCACAAGCAGGCTGACGGGCAGCTTCCCGGGAAGCCCCGTTGACCTGCGCTACAGCTTCGGCCTCGAGCGCGGAAAGATCGCGTTTCTGGAAATCGCGCCGTGAAATTTGGCCTCACGTTCACGCAGGGTCGCACGCTCGTACCGTGAGGCACGCGCTGAATCGCAACGCAACCCGCGAGGAGACACCACATGACACCGAAAGCCAAGTTCTACCAGGTGATGATCAGCTCGGAACTTCGTACGCAGGGACTCAGGCTGCTCGAGCACCTGATCGCGAAGCGGCTGATCCTCGGCGGTCCGGTGCTCAGCGGCCCGGCGCGCTTCCTCTGGAAAAACGAGATCGTCGAGCACGACTACTGCTGGACGATTACGTTCACCCGGGAGGACTTGAGGGACGAGCTCATCAGGGAGGCGGAGAAGGAATCGGCCGAGGCGATCTGCATGATCACGTTCTCGCCCTTCGACGGAAGCCCGGCGACGCAAGCGCTCCTCAAGGAAGCCTTCCGCGGACGTGAGAAGGAGGCGAAGCCGGTTCCCTACAAGGACGCCGTCGCTGCGCTGACGTTCGTCGCGACGAGCGACATCCGGAAGCGCACGCTCAGCTCATGGGGCGACCTCAGCCAGGTGCAGCCCAACGATCCGACGCGTTGAGGAGCAACTCGCGCGCATCGCGTTCAGGTATCGCTCCATCGAACGAAGGGAGAAAGGTCATGTTAATCAAGGTCCTCTACGCGACGAGTGCAATTGCATCGGGCGGCCGTGACGGCCGCGCGGCGACTACCGACGGCTCCTTTGAGGTCAGACTGGCGAGGCCGAAGGAGTTCGGGGGCAGCGGCGCCGGCAACAACCCGGAGCAGCTCTTTGCCGCGGGATACGCTGCGTGCTTCCTGAGCTCACTGCAAGTCGTCAGCTCGCAGGCCGGTCCGAAGCTTCCGTCCGACGCCACCGTCAAGGCTACCGTAGGCATCGGATCGCGATCCGAAGGACCCGGCTATGGCTTGGACGTCGCGCTCGAGATCGCGATTCCAGGCGCCGCTCGGAGCGATGCGGAGGCGCTGGTGGAGAAGGCTCACCAGATCTGCCCGTACTCCAATGCCACCCGCAACAACGTCGCGGTGAAGCTCAGCGTCGTCGATTCGAATGCCTAGTGCGGAACAGACCGCCATGAAGACCACGGATCCCGTCATGAGCTTTGATTTGCAACTCGCCCATCGTCGCGCGCTGGTGACCGGCGGCACTAAAGGCGTGGGCGCCGCCGTGGTGGAGGCGCTCCACGATGCTGGTGTGCAGGTCGCCGCGACCGCGCGGTCCGCACCGTCTCAACCGGCCGAGGGCGTGCGCTATGTTGCCGCGGATCTTTCGACCGCGGAAGGCGCGAGCGCCGTAGCCCGCTCAGTGCTGCAGCAGCTCGGCGGCATCGACATCCTGGTCAATGTGCTCGGCGGCTCGGGCGCCCCCAGCGGCGGATTCGCCGCGCTGGACGACACGGAGTGGTTGAAGGAACTGAACCAGAACCTGATGCCGGCGGTTCGTCTCGATCGTGCCTTGCTGCCGTCGATGATCGCGCAGGGGTCCGGCGTCGTCATCCACGTGACGTCGATCCAGCGTGTTCTTCCATTGCCCGAATCGACGATCGCCTATGCTGCGGCCAAGGCGGCACTCTCGACCTACAGCAAGGCCCTCTCGAAGGAAGT
>WNFM01082015.1_pt4 | contig 66952 bp, 63 predicted proteins | sample 5400271 | NCBI WGS metagenome assembly WNFM01 (sample SAMN13153352, study PRJNA577476) | soil metagenome | isolation source: 60 cm saprolite on Douglas fir-dominated hillslope | place: USA:California | collected 2013-09-17
GGCGGGGACGGAAAGGCATGGTTCCTGACCATCGTGCGCAATGTGTGCTTCAATTGGTTGAAACTGCGGAGCACCGAGACTCTCCACGACCCGTTTGATGAGGACATTCACAGCCCCGATACGGACGGTCCGGCCGGCCAGACCGAAGGTGCTGCGACCTCGGTCGATAGCAGCGCGACCGCGGAGCAGATCGGCGAGGCGCTGGAGAACCTGCCGGCGGTATATCGAGAGGCCTTCGTGCTGAAAGAGCTCGAAGGCTTGTCCTACAAAGAGATTGCCCTGATCACGAAGGTTCCGATGGGCACGGTCATGTCGCGCCTCGCACGCGCGCGAAAGCAGTTGCGAAAACGTCTTGATCAGAAGAGCAAGGAGTCTTGAGATGGACTGCGTACGAGAATCCGCACTGCTTGGAGGCTACATAGACAACGAACTCGATGCCTTACATGTCGAAGAAATCGAAGCGCACCTGAGAGACTGCGTTTCCTGTCGCACACAGTACGAACAGGTGCTCAGACTCCAGTCCCTGGTAACGGAACGTGCCCCCCGTTACGCAGCGCCCGCGCATCTGCGCAGCAAGATACTGGCGTCAGTGCGCTCCGCGCAACCAGGAAGTCGCGCGCGCGCATGGATTCCGGCGGGATGGTTCCAATTCGGCGGAGCGCTGGCCGCTACGGTATTGCTGACCTCAATGATCACGTACTACTCGATTCTGCCGTCGAATACCGACCGGATCATCGACGAGGTCGTGGCTACCCATGTGCGGGCGCTGATCACCAACCATCTGACCGACGTTGCCTCATCCGACCAACACACCGTAAAGCCCTGGTTCAACGGGAAGTTGGATTTTTCCCCACCGGTCACAGATCTAGAAGCGCAGGGCTTTCCCCTGGTCGGTGGACGAATTGATTACTTCAACGGGCGGCCGGTTGCGGCACTTCTGTATCGCCATCGCCAGCACTGGGTCAGTGTTTTCATCTGGCCAGACCAGCATGCAATGATCTCTGCCCCGCACAATGTCTCGAAACGAGGTTATGACATCACGCAATGGAGCGCCTCTGACGGGCTGATTTTTTCCGTCGTTTCAGACATCGCACCTAAAGAGCAGGGCGAGTTTGTGGCCCTGCTTCGGGGCGATAAGAGATTGCAATGAGTGAGGATCGGGATGCCGAACCGGACGCGGGACGGTCATTCAGGTCTATGGGAGGTAACAGGCAAGATTCCTAGAATGAGAAAGAATTTCGTGGCGCGGTCCAGAGACTTGGTCGCCGGTTCCTTTTCTTTCTCGGCCTTGGGAACAACACCAGAAATGCGCAGCGATGCGATGAAGCTGTTATACCGCTTCCATTGACGTTTCTTGATGTCGTCTTCGCTGACCGGGAATACAGATTGCGGATTCACGATCGCAAATACATTGGCGTATCGACCGTCGAAATCAATGTAGGTTGAAACAAGAATGTAATTCTGCCTTGTATTGCGATATGCGGCGTAGTAAGCGCTCTTCCGATTTAGATCCATATCCGATTGGACCAGTTTCTCAAATTCCCCTCTACCGGTTGTCTGGCCCCACCAATGTCGGGCCGCGGCTTCGACAGATTCTCCAGGCTCCTTCGGCAGCACCTGCACCGAGTACGTATTGAGATCAAAAGCGAAGGGGCCGAATTCAACAAACGTTAGCGACCCGTCTGTACCGTCCTTCGCTTGCCCATGCAACCATTCGTAGGTTTCTTCATTCTTGCCGCTGGCAGGATGAGGCAAATCAATCTGAAACTGTCCTTCAGCAGCATAGTAGGTGTTGCCCACCACCTTTCCTCTGAGGAATTTTGGCGGCGGCACTGGGTCTTCAAAAGACTCGTCAATGGCTCCTCCTCTGCCTCCACAACATCCAAGGAATAGCACGCCTAGCAAAACGGCTCCACACTTGAATAGTGGGTGTTCCGTCAACCCCCGCGCCTTCATATTCGATACCCATAGCCAATTTTCCATTCCATACGTGCAGACCCGGATTGGCCGGTATTTATTCCACGAAAAAAAACATTCCGCTCGACGGGAATATTGGTGCCTGACCCAGAGTTATACCGGTTGTAGGCAGGAACCTGGCAGATCAACTGCCAATACAAAACGCAAACCGGATGACTCTGACATGAAACCCCATCACTCCCTCCTTTTATTCGGCGTCGCTTTCATGGCGCTCTCTGGTACCGCAACCGCTGCCGGCGATGCGACACGCGGTCAGACGCTGTACCAGACCATCTGCGTTGCTTGTCATTCCATCGAGTACAACGGTGTCGGGCCTGCACACAAGGGGCTGTACGGCAGGAAAGCTGGCGAGCAGGCGGATTACGCCTATTCGCCCGCGCTGAAGTCAGCAAATATCGTGTGGGCCGACTCAACGCTGGATCAATGGCTGACCAATCCGGAAAAGCTGGTTCCCGGACAAAAGATGGGGGTCATGGTGCCTTCGGCCGAAGACCGCCTGGATCTGATCGCCTATTTGAAGAAGAAGACGGCAAAAAAATAGCTGGATAACCCGCGCCCAACCCCAATCGACCGGTGCATTACATCTTTCGAAAGCCTCGATCGTATCGGCTTCCAACTACCACCTGGGGGTAACGATGATCTCTCGCAGAAACGTTAACAAACTGACCGCAGTTCGCGTTCCGCTTCCGCTTCACGAAAACGCAGCCCTTTATCTGGCGCAGCGGCTTCCCAAGGAGAACGGTCAGTACAAAATCGCGGAACTTCCAGTGACGAGGACCTAGGCCATGCAGCAATCCAGAAGGCAATGGTGTTTGGGCGCCGTGTGCAGCGTCGGGGGGCTCTTATGCGGGGCCGCATTCAATACCAGGGCAGGCACAGACGCCGCGGCGCAAGAGCGGATCATAAAACTGGAGGCACACCGGTTTGAATATAAGCCGAATCGAATCCTGTTAAAAAAAGGAGAGCTCGTCGTACTGGAAATCACGTCGCTGGATTTCGTGCACGGATTCAATATCCCCGATTTGAAAATCCGCGCCGATTTGCCGCCAGGTCAATTGACCAAAGTTCGGCTGGTTTTTAACAGGGCAGGTGAATTCGATTTTCTATGCGACAACTTTTGCGGCAGCGGTCATGAGGAAATGAACGGAAAAATCATCGTTAGCGCCTAAAGCTGGCCGATACAACAGCGACGAATATTTAGCGAAGGCAGGCCAACCATGTCTCTCAGAACCTGGCAATGCTTAGTGATTGCCACCGCTTCAGTTGCCGTACTTTTTGCCGCTTTAGTCAGGTCGACCCACCTTATGGCAACACAGACCGAACCCGTGGTCCCGATCCAGGTAAAGCGTTTCGAGTTCACGCCAACGCAGATCGTGCTCAAGCGAGGTGTTCCCGTCATCCTAGAATTGACGTCCCTTGACGTGGTGCATGGATTCAATGTCCCAGGCCTTGGTGTTCGTACTGACGTGGTTCCGGGCCAAATCAGTCAGGTTCGGCTGGTCCCAGAAAGGAAAGGTCGATCGACTATCGGTGCGATCACTTCTGCGGGCTCGGTCACTGGAAGGTCAAGGGCACCATCGTAGTAGAAGAGTAGATATCTGCGAATCGCAGGCGCGTGTGCATATCATGAGCGGTCGAAGGACCCATGAAGACTGAGCGATGCCCTGATGGATATCAACACATATGGAAGGAGCTTGGCCAGCTGCCGATCAGGAATGCAACGGAACCTGCTCCGGACGAGCGACGGGCGCCGCCCGAGCCGATCAAAAGAGATGGTGTGATCGCCTATCAATGTGTGCGTTGTGGCGTGCGCAAAAGCGAACGATGTTAGAAAATCGCGGTATATCCAACGAAGTTACTCTTCATGGAAGCCTTCTTCGTCTCAACTGGCGTTGTCGCCCTTGCGGAAATCGGCGATAAAACTCAACTGCTCGCGTTCATCCTCGCAGCGCGTTTCAAGAAACCAATCCCGATCGTTGCCGGAATCTTTTGTGCCACCTTGGTCAATCACGGATTGGCCGGCGCATTGGCAGCCTGGATCACCTCAGTCGTAAGCCCTGACATTCTGCGCTGGATTCTTGGCCTATCGTTCGTCGGAATGGCGATCTGGACGATGATCCCGGACAAGATCGAGGAAGAGGAGACCCAGGTGGCGCGACATCTGGGTGTTTTCGGAGCGACTCTCATCACTTTCTTTCTAGCGGAGATGGGCGACAAGACCCAGCTTGCCACCATTGCCCTGGCAGCACATTACGGCTCCCCGATCATGGTTATCACCGGAACAACGCTCGGCATGCTCCTGGCCGATGTCCGGGCCAACTGCGGGTGAAAATCAACAACCTCTGCGGCCCCGAGAGGGATTAGCCCACTTGCACAAGCATGCGACTGTTTGTCGCATCTCGCCTCCAAGCCGTCGTGATAATGTCCGCGCATGAAAATCACGGTTAATATAAATTGGTTGTGCGACGGCTTGGTGGCAGCTCTTGCGGGTCTGCTGCCCCTGTCCGCGGCACAGGCGCACTGCTTTGTCGGTATTCGGTTTCTACCCGCGACGCTCAACATCGATGATCCGTGCGTTGCAGACGAGTTATCGCTTCCCACCGTGTCTCGATCGAAGACCGGCGATGTTCCTTCGGCGACCGCGCTCGAGATCTCGGGAGACATTTCCAAGCGTATCACCGAGAACCTCGGGATCTCGATCGGAACCGACTGGACGCGTCTCGACACACCGGGTAGCGCGCGTACGAGCGGCTTTGGGAATCTTGCGACGACCGTTCAGTACCAGCTCGTAAAGGATGCACCGCACGAACTCGCCATGTCGGCTGGAATTAGCGTCGATTGGGGCGGGACCGCTGCGAAGGCACTGGGCGCCGATTCGTTCAGCACGATCACGCCGTCACTGCAGTTCGGCAAAGGGATGGGAGATCTTCCCGACACGATGGGATGGGCGCGGCCTTTGGCTCTGACCGGACAAGTCGGCTATTCCGTGCCGACACGCTCATCGACCAAAACCGTGGACGCGGACACAGGTCTTGTCTCGTCCGCTTCGAATCCGCAGTTTCTGACCTACGGCGCGACGCTCCAATACAGCATGCCGTATCTCCGGTCCAGCGTCGTGGATCTCGACCTTCCCGCCTTCCTCAATCATTTGATCCCGATTGTTGAAGCACAGTTCGCTACGCCGGTCGCCAACAATGCCGGTATCGGCATCAGAACGACGGGCACGATCAATCCGGGAGTGATTTGGGTCGGGAACTATTTCCAGGTCGGTGTCGAAGCGATTGTGCCCATCAACCGTGACAGCGGAACCGGCGTCGGTTTCCTGGCGCAGCTCCATTTGTACCTCGACGACATCTTTCCGAGGACAATCGGACAACCGCTCTTCGGCCCTCAAATCAGCACAGCGAAGCCCTTATTGGAAAATTGAAACCATGCGTTACCTGAGTGTCTTCGCCACGCTATCCCTGCTTCTATGCGTAGTTTCGCCAGCAAACGCGCACGCGCTTCTGGACCATGCGAACCCTCGCGTCGGCAGCACAGTTGCCGTCGGGCCAACGGAGCTCTTGCTGTGGTTCACGCAAAAGCTGGAGCCAGCTTTCAGCAGGGTCGAAGTCCGTGATTCCAATGGGGCCCGGGTTTACGAAGGCCGCGTTCAAGTGGATCCCGCGGACGCGAGCTTGCTCCGTGTCGCGCTGAAGCCCTTGCCGAGCGGGACCTACGAGGTGCGTTGGCAGGTTCTATCCGTAGACACGCACACGACAGAGGGCCGCTTCCTCTTCACCGTGCGCAAATAGCATCGAACCCAGTTCGGAGCCACAAAGTGCCGGATCCGATGCTGAGCCTTCCGTTGATCGGCGCGCGCGTTCTCCATTTTGCGTCTACCGTGATGATCGCGGGTATTTTCTTGTTTCTATTCTTCGTCGAAGCACCAGCCCTCGGGAAGGATCGCGATCGCACGTGGTCGGCGGTCGCCGCGTTCCATAGCCGGCTGCTGGGCATTGCGTGGTCGAGTCTCGCCATCAGTATCGCTTCCGGCGCAGCCTGGCTCCTGTTGCTGGCCACCAAAATCACTGGTTCTTCCCTGGCCCAGGTGATCTCCGATGGCACCGCGTGGACCGTGCTGACCCGCACCCAATTCGGACACGACTGGGAAGCGCGTTTCGTCCTGGCAGTCCTTCTCGCCGTGGCCCTTTTTCGGTTCAACCGCAAAGCGGGATGGCGTTTGACAGAGGGTTTCGTCGCGGCTGCGCTCGTCATGGGTTTCCTGGGCACATTGGCCTGGTCCGGCCACGGCGGTGCGACACCGGGACTGCGGGGTGGCATCCACGTTACGGCGGACGTACTGCACCTCATCGCGGCAGGAGCCTGGATCGGCGGTCTGCTGACGCTCAGACTTCTGCTCTCGAGCGCGGAGCAAATGCCGTGTACAGTCGGGGTCAGCATCGTCCGCAACGCCATATTGCGGTTTTCAACGCTGGGCGTAGTGGCCGTGTCCACACTGATAATCACCGGCCTTCTCAATATGTGGGTCCTGGTCGGTAGCGTTCCGGCTCTCGTTGAAACCCAATACGGGCGCCTAATGGCGCTGAAGATCGCGATCTTCCTGGGGCTGCTGGCGGTCGCCGCTTTCAACCGCCTGCCACGCGAGCATCGACGCACTGTGTCGACTCAAGCGTAATTGTCTCATTGAGACTGCGCTGGGCCTTGCAATCCTGATCGTTGTCGGTGCACTCGGAACGATATCCCCCGGCATACATATGCATGGGTCGTAGCCATTTCAGGGTTTCTCCTGAAAACGCGCCTGGCTGGCCCTTAGGCTTCACCTTTTCCCTTTCCCCTTCTTGCCCGGTTTTCGCGCGACCGCTGCCGAGGGCAGCGGCAACGCCGTCTGGTACTTGACCTGCTTCAGCGCGAAACTGGATTTGATATTCCCAACGCCGGGCAGCTTGGTCAGGAATTTGAGGATGAATTCTTCGAGCACCTGGATGTCGGCCACGACGACGCGAATCAGGTAATCGGCGTCGCCCGTCATCAGATAGCATTCCATGACTTCGGGCCTGCCGCGGATCGCATTCTCGAACCGTTCCAGTGCGGATTCGATCTGACGTTCGAGCGTGACCTGGATGAACACGCTGACCTTGAGGCCGACGCGCAGCGCATCGAGCAAGGTGACATAGCGGCTGATATAACCGGCTTCTTCCAGCGCACGCACCCGGTTCAGGCAAGGCGACGGCGACAGCCCGACCGCCTTCGCCAGCTCGACATTGGACATGCGCGCGTCCGCCTGGAGCAGGCCGAGGATGTTCCAGTCTATCGAATCGAGCTGCAATTCCGGCATTTAATATCGTCCAGAACGATTGATACGGATAATTATGCCTTATTTAGGCATTTTCTACGCGCAAAACGAAACCCCGTGCTTTTCGAATCAGGGTAGGATTCTGCCTTCTTTATTCGGCAACCGGGCCGATTGAGCCCGGCCACCGTCCCACGAGGAGCTTCAGGCAATGACCGATCTTTCCGACATCAGCGTTTCCGGCCTCTGGCGCGTCCTGGCACAGGATCTCGATCCCATCGAGACCAAGGAATGGCTGGATGCCTTCGACGCCATCGTGGAGAACGAAGGCGCGGGGCGCGCGACCTTCGTGCTGCGCAAACTGCTGGACCACGCGCGCATGATGCGGGTGCCGATGCCGCCGGTGCTGAACACGCCGTACGGGAACACCATCTCCCTGGCGGACCAGCCGCAGTTTCCGGGCAATCCGGAAATCGAAGCGAGAATATCCGCCCTGGTACGCTGGAACGCATTGGCAATGGTAGTGCGCGCGAATCGCGCGAATTCCGAACTGGGCGGGCACATCGCCACTTACGCTTCGTCCGCGGATCTGTTCGAAGTCGGCTACAACCATTTCTTCCGCGCCGGCCAGGATGGCGACGCGATTTATTTCCAGCCGCATTCCGCGCCGGGCGTCTATGCGCGCGCCTACATGGAAGGTCGCCTGAGCGAAGAGAACCTCGACAACTATCGCCGCGAAACCGGCGGCAAAGGCCTGTCGTCGTACTGCCATCCCTGGCTGATGCCCGAGTTCTGGCAATTCCCCACCGGCTCGATGGGCCTGGGCTCCATTACCTCGATCTACCAGGCTCGCTTCATGCGCTACCTGCAAGACCGCAACATCCTCGAAACCACGGCGCGCAAGGTCTGGTGCTTCGTCGGTGACGGCGAGATGGACGAACCCGAATCCATCGCCGGGCTGGCGATGGCGGCGCGCGAAGGCCTCGACAACCTGATCTTCGTGGTCAACTGCAACCTGCAGCGGCTCGACGGACCGGTGCGCGGCAACGGTTCGATCGTGCAGGAACTCGAACGCCTGTTCGCCGGCGCGGGCTGGAACGTGGTCAAGGTGATGTGGGGTTCGGACTGGGATCCGCTGTTCGCGCGCGATCGCGACAACGTCATCCTCAAGCGGCTGCACGAAACCGTCGATGGCGAATTCCAGAAATACGCGGCGACCGACGGCCGTTTCAACCGCGAGGCCTTTTTCAGCAAGTACCCGGAACTGCGGCAACTCGTCGCGCACATGTCGGACGAGGACATCGACCGCCTGAAGCGCGGCGGCCACGACCCGATGAAGATCTACGCGGCCTATCACGCGGCGGTAAACCACAAAGGCCGTCCGACCGTGATCCTCGCCCAGACCAAGAAGGGCTACGGCATGGGCAGCGCGGCGCAAGGCAAGATGGCGGCGCACCAGGCAAAAAAACTCGAAGACGATACGCTGCTCGCCTTCCGCGACCGTTTCGCCCTGCCGCTCAGCAACGACGACGTACAGAACCTGCGCTTGCACAAGCCGGCGGACGACAGCCCGGAAATGAGATACATGCACGCGCGCCGCCAGGCGCTCGGCGGCTATGTTCCGTCGCGCAAGCCGAGGGCGGCGACCCTGCCCGTGCCGGAACTCCAGTCCTTTGCGCGCCTGCTCGAAGGCTCGGGGGAGCGCGAGCAATCGACCACCATGGTGTTCGTGCAGATGCTGTCTCAATTGCTGCGCGACAAGGCGATCGGCAAGCACATCGTGCCGATCGTCGCCGACGAAGCCCGCACCTTCGGCATGCAGTCGCTGTTCCGCCAGGTCGCGATCTACTCGCCGCACGGCCAGCTCTACGAACCGGAAGACAAGGACGAACTGCTGTACTACAAGGAAGCCAAGGACGGCCAGATCCTGGAGGAAGGCATCACCGAGGCCGGCGCAATTTCTTCGTGGATTGCCGCCGCCACTTCCTACAGCGCACACGGCGTGCCGATGCTGCCGTTCTACATTTTCTATTCCTGCTTCGGCTTCCAGCGCATCGGCGACCTGGTCTGGTCTGCGGCGGATTCGCGCTCGCGCGGTTTCCTGCTCGGCGCCACCGCAGGGCGCACGACGCTGTCCGGCGAAGGCCTGCAGCACGAAGACGGTTCCAGCCACGTGCTTTTCTCCACGGTGCCGAACTGCGTGGCCTACGATCCGGCCTTCGGTTACGAAGTGACGACCATCGTGCGCGACGGCATGCGCCGCATGCTGGAGAACCAGGAAGACGTGTTCTATTACGTCACGGTGATGAACGAGAACTACGTCCATCCCGCCATGCCGGCCGGCTCGGAAGAAGGCATCCTCAAGGGCATGTACCGGCTGCGCGAAGGCAAGAGCAAGAAAGGCGCGCCCACCGTGCAGCTGCTCGGCTCCGGAACCATCCTGCGCGAAGTCATTGCCGCCGCCGAATTGCTGGAAAAGGACTGGACCATCGCCGCCGATGCATGGAGCGTCACCAGCTTCACCGAACTGCGCCGCGACGGCCTCGGCATCGAACGCTGGAACCGCCTGCACCCGGACGCGCAGCAGAAACAAACCTGGGTCGAGCAGAGCCTGGCGAAAACGTCGGGGCCGGTGATTGCCGCGAGCGATTACATGCGTGCCCTGCCCGACATGATCCGCACCTGGGTGCCGCGCCGGTACGTCGTGCTCGGCACCGACGGCTTCGGCCGCAGCGACAGCCGTGCCGCATTGCGCGACTTCTTCGAGGTGGACCGCAACCACATCGTCGTCGCCGCGCTCAAGGCGCTGGCCGACGAAGGCACGATCGATCGCAAGGTCGTCGCGCGCGCCATCGAGAAATACGGCATTGCCGCCGACCGGCCGAATCCCTGGGACGTGTAAGCGGGCGACACGAAGGAAGCGGCCTGCGGCCGCGGTCGCTAGTGGCTGGTGGTGAGTGTAGAGCTTCGCGCCCTTGCTAGCCACTAACCACTATTCACTAACCACCAGGTGCGTCACGGGATCACCTGGTTGGCGCGTTCTTCGATGGATGCCGGAATGCGCAGCTTCACGACCCTTGCCGTATTCAGGTTTATCGCCAGCTCAAACTTGGTCGGCTGCTCGATCGGCAGATCCGCTGCTTTTTCTCCTTTCAGGATCCGGTCAACATATCTCGCCGATCGACGGAACATGTCGCCGAAATCGACGGAATAGGAAAGCAAGGCGCCTGCCTCCACCCATTCCCTGCGGCCGCAGATGACCGGCAATCTCGCCCTCCTGGCCAAAGCCAGAAGCTTGGCCACATTGCGGCCAAGCAGCGCGCTGTCAAGGACATACACGGCTTCCACCCGCGCACGCCGAAGCTCGGCGAAAGCCAATGCGATGCCATCCATGCCTGCCACGCGAACGGGTGTCAGCTCCATGCCCAGCTGGTTTGCCGTCTGGTCGAGCACAGCGAGGGCGCTTTCGTGCCAGGGCAGGCTGGCGTCCAGGAGCACTCCGACGCGCCTCACGGACGGAATGGATTCTTTCAGCAACTCGATGCGCTTTGCAGTGAGGTCGGCAGTCATCATCGACAAGCCCGTCATGTTGCCTCCCGGCCGGGCCAGCGATTCCACCAGTCCGGACACGAGCGGATCGCTCACCACCGCCATGACTACCGGTATGTTGAGGTTCGCCTGCCTGACCTGAAGGGCTGCCGCAGTGCCATCCACGATGATGACGTCAGGCTTGCCCTCGATGATTTCGTCCAGCAAGCGGGGCAGGTGGGAGTAGTTCCCTTCCGCCGAACGCCAGTCGAGGATCATATTTTTTCCATCGACGTATCCCAACGCTCGCAGTCCTTGCCGAAGCTGCTCCGTCTCCGGACTTCGGATGGGAAACCCGGAAAGCAGTATTCCAATTCGCGGTTGCAACGATTGGCAGAAGGTGGCCCCGGGCATGGCCTGAAGCAGCAACCCGGACATGAGGAGAAGGACGCATTTCCGGCACTTTGACCACATCTTGATTTGCACGGGCGTATCTGATTTAGCTGCGTGACGCGGCCTCCAACGGCCGCTGCGATAGTCGCGAAACGCGTTCGCAGAATTGGGGCATGCGATCCAGTTCTGCACGTCGCACATTCTTTTTCATTGTTACGGGCGCGGAATTTTCAACCCGGGCACTTGCCGGGGAAGTCCGCCGCCCCATGCTCTGGCAATCCGCTGGTGAAAAGGCCGAGGCCGCAGTTTAGCCTCTGGTGCCACGCAAGGTGTTGGAAATCGCGAAGTTGCCTCGCAATTCGCAGAGACGACGATTCCTTTGGTTGTGTAAACTTCATGTTTCCATCCTGTTCATCTTGTCAATCCTGTCAGGCTCTTTTCTATTTTTTTAACATTTGGACAGGATGAACAGGATTGACGGGATGAAATGCGGTACCAAAGAGATATTCCGAGTTTCCATCCTGTCCATTTCTCTTTTGGGCAGGGCAGTCTGATGCCCGCATTTCGCATCGCCGTTTTTCGCCCCTGGATTTCAACGTGATTCGATCGCCCTTGAAGGCAACCTGCCCTTCCCTGCCCGGTAAGCCCAACTCGGCGTTGCGCCGATGCAAGGTCCACCCGTGACCTTGCCCCGCATTCCGGAGCGCATCGGAAAATATCCGATCCTGCGCGAGCTCGGCCACGGCGCCACCAGCCGGGTATTCCTCGGGCGCGATCCTTTTGCCGACCGCGATGTCGCCGTCAAGATCATGCACAAGGATCCCGCAACGGACACCAAGACCCGGCACCGCTTCGATCGGGTGTTCCTCAACGAGGCGTCGCTGGTCGGAAAGCTCATCCATCCGAACATCATCGGCATTTACGATGCGGACGTGGAAAGCGAGTTCAGCTACATCGTCATGGAGTACGTGGACGGACACACGCTGGAACCTTGCTGCCAGGTTGCCGACCTGCTGCCGCTCGGGCGCGTGCTGGAAATCGCTTTCAAATGCGGACTGGCTCTCGATTTCGCAAACCGGTCCGGCATCATCCATCGCGACATCAAGCCCGCCAACATCCTGGTGGGCCGCAACGGCGACATCAAGGTCACGGATTTCGGCGTTGCCTTGCAAAGCGACGTGGAGCTCACCCAGCTCGAGGGCGTCGGTTCACCGCTCTACATGTCGCCGGAGCAGGCCCAGGATCACCCGGTCACGCACCAGTCCGACATCTACTCGCTGGGCGTCGTGATGTTCCGCCTGCTCACCGGCAAGTCGCCTTTTTTCGCGTCGAACAGCAGCAGCCTGCTCTATCAGATCGTCAACCTGCCCCCTCCCGCACCGAGCGTGCACCGGCCTGGACTGCCTGCCGCCCTGGATCGCATCGTCCTGAAGGCGCTGGCGAAGAACCTCGACGACCGTTACCAGAACTGGGAGGAGTTCTCCGCCGATCTCGCCGTCACCGACAAGAATCTTGCGCTTCCCGCGAACTCGATCTCGGACACCGAAAAATTCGGCGCCATCAAGGCGGTGCCGTTCTTCCGGGAATTTGCGCATCTCGATGTCTGGGAGATGGTGCGCATCGCGGATTTCCGCCGGCTCGGCCCGCGTGAAACCGTGGTCCGGGAAGGCGAGGCCTGCGAAAGTTTTTTCCTGATCGCGGAGGGCGGCGCACGCGTAACCAGCGCAGGCCGCGCGCTTGCGGTGCTCGGCAACGGCGACTGCTTCGGCGAGATCCCCTACTTCGAAGACAGGGGAAAACGCACCAGCTCCGTGGTCTCGATCACGCCGCTGACCATCATCGAAGTCAATGCGACGGCGCTGCGGCAATCGAGCGACGCGTGCCAGAAGCAGTTCAACCGCGCGTTCGTGCGCATTCTCCTGGATCGTGTGGAGCGATTGTCGAGGGTCAATGCGCAACTGGCCGAAGACGCAAGGAGTAAATCCTGATGCACAGAGTCGTCCTCCCGGGCACTGCCCGGCCCCTGTAGGGAGAATTCCGATGAACCGTCGCAGCTTCCTCGCAACCGGTGTTGCAATTTCCACCGCAGTGGCCTGGCCTCGCGCCGCCTTGACGCAGCAAAGCGCAGAATCGGCGTCCACGCCCGGCTGGCGCAGTTTCGAAGTAACTTCCCGCATCGAGATACTGAAGCCGGAGGCGGGTGCGCAGGCTTGGTTGCCGCTGCCTTCGGTCGAGGCTCCGGCCTGGGTGCGCAATGACGGAAATTCCTGGTCGGGCAACGCCGAAAGTGTGAAGGTGGTGCGCGAAAACAAGTATGGCGCCGGGATCCTGTACGCCCGGTGGAGCGCAAACGAAGCGGCGCCGGCCCTCGAAGTCCTCAGCCGTTTTTCCGCGCGCGATCGCATGACCGATTTCTCCAATCCGCCGAAGCCGGTCGCGCTGGAACCCCGCCTGCGCACCCTGTACACGGCGGGCACCGACCTGATTCCCGTCGATGGCATCGTCAGGGAAACGGCGGTCGGCATCGTCAAAGGCGCCGACGCCGACATCGACAAGGCGCGGGCGATTTATGAATGGATCGTGCAAAACACGTCCCGCAATCCCAAGACGCGCGGCTGCGGCCTTGGCAACATCCGCTTCATGCTCGAATCCGGCGACCTCAGCGGCAAGTGCGCCGATCTGAATGCGCTTTATGTCGGCCTGTGCCGCTCGATCGGCATTCCCGCGCGTGACGTCTACGGCCTGCGCGTGGCGGACTCCCGGTCCGGCTACAAGAGTCTCGGAAGAAGCGGGGACGTATCGAAGGCGCAGCATTGTCGCGCGGAAGTGTGGCTTGCGGATTACGGCTGGGTCCCGGTCGATCCCGCCGACGTGCCCAAAGTCGTCCTGGAAGAAAAACCGGGATTGAAGCTCGACGATCCCGTGGTCAGGGAGGTGCGGGCGAGACTGTTCGGCGCCTGGGAAATGAACTGGATGCCTTATAACGTCGCGCACGACGTCGAACTGCCGGGCTCGAAAGGCCAGCCAATCGGGTTCCTGATGTATCCGCAGGCGGAAATTGGTGACGAGCGGGTGGACAGCCTCGATCCGGAAAATTTCAGGTATGTGCTGACCTCACGGGAAATCGGTCTCTGAGATCCGGCCATCCTGTGCGCCCAGGCTCATGGTCGCTTTCATGCCGGACTCCCCGCCCGGCGGCCAAGGATGATCACATCGCGCTCCACGCCATCGAGCAGCGTGACGCCGGGCAATTCCCCCCAACGCTCGAAACCGAATTTCAGGAACAATTCCAGGCTGGGCTGGTTGTGGCCGAAGACGAACCCGATCAGCCGGTCTATGCCGATGGAAGGCGCGTGGACGATGGCCTGCGCAAGAAAGTAGGAACCCAGACCACGATTGCGGAACGCTTCGCCGACATAGACGCTCAGTTCGGCGGTCTTGTCGTAGGCGGGTCGGCCATAGAAAGTAGAGAAACTCAGCCAGCCGGCGATTGTTCCGTCCTGCTGCGCCACCCATAACGGACGGAAATCCGGCTTGTGCTGCTCGAACCAGCCGATGCGGCTCTCGACCGACACCGCGTCGAGGTCCGCCGTCACCAGGCGGGACGGAATGGTCGCGTTGTAGATTTCGACGATGGCCGGCAGATCTTCGCGTGCCGCCGGCCGATGCGTCCACGGCGCAGGCATCTTAGTACGGGAGCGCAAGCGTTGGCAGCATGTCTTCTCCGGTCAGGATTCATTTGTTCGACAGGAAAAGCTTTGCCTGGCGGATCTCCTTGCGTTCACTTTCCGCCGTCTGTGCAAGCTCAAGCAGCTTGCGGTAATAATCCGCGGCCTTACTGCCAAGCCCGGCCAATTCCGCCGAGCGGGCCGCGCCGAAAATCCCGTTGAAGCGATTTGGGTTGGCGCGTAGCGAGGCTTCGTATTCTGCCAGTGCGGCTTCCGGTTGGCCGAGCGCCAGCAATAAATCGCCTGTCAGTTCGCGCGCGGGTAAAAGCTGGCCCGGCGTGATCGGATGCTTATAGGTCGATTCTTCGAGAGCGGTCGCGCTACGCATCTGTTCAATCGCCTGCGCCGCATCGCCGGCCGCCCATGCCAGCCACGCTTGCGCGGACAAGCGCTGCACCTCGACCTGCTTGGCCCAGTAATCCTGCTTCGATTGCACGAGCGCGTCTCGGATCCGGGTGATTTGCGCGATTTCCGTCTCCGCCTCGCGTCTCGCCCCAAGATGCGCGGCCCCGATGGCGCGCGCAAAGTGCGTCAAAGCCTCGGTTGCCGGAAAGCGGCTCGCAAACGGCTTGAGGGCGGCGGCCTCTTCCCATCGCTGCTGTTCGAGGACATACCGCGCCGGAGCGGCGGCAACTGCGTAGTCGACCGGCAGGGTACGCGCGCTTTCCTCGGCCCTGACCTCGGAGATTTGTCGCAGGACATCACTGGCTGACGCGGACTGGCCAAGCTGGAGGTACGCGTAAACCAGATAGTCTTCGCTGTGCAGCTCCTCCGGTACCCAGCCAAGCTTGCGGGCAGCGGCGCCGGCGGCCAGGTTGGACTCGATCGAATCCTGCCATAGCCCGAGCGCGATATACGTGTGGGAAGGCATGTGCAGCGCGTGCGGCATGGTGGGGGCAATGGCGCCATAGAGGCGTGCGGCCTTCAGCGCCCGCGGCGCCAGTTCAGGATAGTCGTAAGCATGAATCAGATAGTGGGCAATCCCCGGATGGTCGGGATGCTCCGCGAATATCTTCTCCAGGATGGCGGCGCTCTTTAGCTGATTGGCGTACGTCTTGTCGTTCGGATTCGCAGTAGCCTGAAGGGCAAGTGCGTAGAAGGCCGCCGCCTCCAGATCGTCGGGGAAATTCCTGGTCACCGCCGCCATCGCCTTTTCATAGGCGAGGCTGCGGGCCTTGTTGTCCGCTTTTTCGAAGTCGCCGTAAAATTCACCAAGGGCCGCGATGTAAGCGCGCTCGCGTTCCGTGGGTGCGGCGGCAGCGACTGCCTTCTCGAGAGCGGCCTTGCCCCGCTGGAACGATTCCCGCGTCGGTGGAAACCACAGCGGATACCACCAGCTCATGGCAACACCCCAGTAGCCCATTGCACACGAGGGATCCAGCTCGGAGACGCGGGAGAAGGTCTTGGCTGCCTCCGGATAAAAAAAGGAATGCAGCATTGCCAGTCCGCGGTTGAACTGCTCTTGCGCAGCGGGACTGCAAGAAACCGGAAACATGACTTCACCCAGCTTGTCCGGCGCACCGGTCGGTATGCGCTCGTCCTCATGCGCTTGCGCACCCGGCGATAAACCCAGCGCCACTGCGGCGACCCACGCGATCAATGAAATCTGCTTCATATGCATGCTCCTCTGATCATGTACATGTACTGCTGCCTGTCAGGATACTTTCGATCGCTTTGCCGCTTTCAGCGCAGCAGGGCGTATTCGCCGCCGCGCTCGATTGCCTTCCTGTAAGCGGGCCGCGCGTGGATGCGCTCGAGGAACGCCATGAGGTTCGGGCGTTTCGAATCGAGCCCGCCGCGAGCTACAGCCGCTTCCAGCGGGAAACTCATCTGGATATCGGCCGCGGTGAGCTCCGGCCCGGCAAACCAGGCGCTGCGGGCCAGTTCGCCTTCCAGGTAGTCGAAGTGGCGTTGCAGATTCGGGAAGAGGAATGCGTCTTGAACCCTCCCCACGATGGCTTTCGCGATGGGCCTCGCAAAAAACGGCATCGGCCCCTTTTCGATCCTGCCGAAGAGCAGCTTGATCAGCAGCAGCGGCTGGAGCGACCCTTCAGGGTAATGCAGCCAATATGTATAGCGCAGCCGCTCCGGCGAATCCGCGGCGGGAATCAGGCGGCCGTTGCCGTAACGCCCCACCAGGTATTCTATGATCGCACCGGATTCGGCGATCGTGCGGCCTTCGTCGGTGATGACCGGCGACTTACCGAGCGGATGGACCTCCCGCAACTCGGGCGGCGCCAGCATGGTTTTCGCATCGCGCTGGTAACGCTTGATGTCGTATTCGAGGCCGAGTTCTTCCAGCAGCCAGAGAATTCGCTGCGAGCGCGAGTTGTTGAGATGGTGAACGACGATCATCGGGTTCGACCTTTCAGTGGGCGATTATTCTTCTGTCGCGACGAAGGCATTGAAGGCCGGCGACCTTCTCTCGCCCGAGCCACGGAACGGTTCCCCGGTGTGAAAGTGAACCGGGCTGGGCGTACCCGCGTACTGGCTCACGATCCAGAAGGTTTCGAAATCCACCCGGCTGACGCGCGTGTTTTCCATGCCGGCGAGATACCGCCTGATCATGCTGGCGGTGTGGGTGGCAAGGGACGACCCGCCACCTTCGGAACAGACCTCGCGAGGCACGATCAATTCCCTGCCCTCGCCGCTGGAGAGTTTTGCGTCTGCATAGGCATTGATGCGATCGAGCAAGGCCGGCGGCACCTGTACCTTTGCGATCATCGGGCCGAAGGGAGAGTAGAAATCCATGGCCGGATTCTCGCCTTGCGTATGGCGGACATCGAGCCCGGCTTCGTACTTCTTCAGCAGCTTGCTCTTGATGCTGTGGTCCATGCTTTGCCTTCCCGGGGCAATGAACCGGCCAGCGCGAAGTCGTCCGCCAGCCGGGAATAAGCTCAGGTCTTGCCGAGAAAATCCTGTTTGCCGATGTCGATGCCACAGTGCCGGAGGATGTCGTAGGCCGTAGTGACATGGAAATAGACGTTCGGCGTAACGTGGCTCAGCAGGTACGGCATGCCCTGCATGGACCTGTTCGTGGTCTGCGTCTTCCAGGTTACGGTCTTGTCTTCGGAACCGTCGATCTGTTCCGGCTTGATGGTTTCGAGGTAGGCGACCGTCTTGCGAAGGCGGCCTATGAGTTCGGGGATGCTCGCTTCGTTGTCTTCGAATTTGGGCGCATCAGTGCCTGCGAGACGCGCCACGCCGCCCTTGGCGCCGTCGGTCGCAATCTGGATCTGCCTGGCAAGCGGCAGCATGTCCGGGTACAGACGGTAATTGACCAGTACCGCGGGATCGATTTTCCTGGCCTCGGCTTGCGTGGCCGCTTTCTCCAGAATGGCGGCAAGGTTGTTGAGCGCGCGGGAAAACACGGGTATGGAAGCCTGATACATCGAGATATTCACTATTCCTCCAGGGAAAATGTTTCCAGGTTTTTGAAATACGTGCAGCGGCGTCACGGATCGGGGCTTCAGGATGCATTGCCTGCGTCCCCCTGTTTCATCCGATTGCGCTTCGACCGCGACAACACATAGATCAGATACGCCACGATACAGGCGTTGACGGCCAACAGCAGTATTTTCGTCCAGGTAACGCCCCGCACCAGCCCATAAACCTCCGCGGGCACGTAGATGGCGCCGCTGGCGACGGCAAACCATTCCGCCCAGCGTTTGCCCAGCCACAGGCCGATAGCCTCGACCCATCGTACCAAGGCATAGACGAGCGCGAAACCCGCGAGCAACCATAGCCGGGTATTCGTCACGTTGGTCGCGGCATCGATGAAAATCCGCGGATAGCCCTTGGCGGGGTTGAGGTGGAGATGCGCAATCAACTGCTCGGCAAAGTGTTGCATGTCGTGCTGCATGAGCGACAGCAGCCCGAATCCGGCAATGAAGACCAGGGCGCCCTTCGCCGCCTCGTATACGGCGACGGCGCGCAATCCGGGGGTTGATTTCATGGGCAAAAGAAAGCTTCAGACATTTGAACAGGAGCCGGCAGAGGAAGCAAAGAGACAGAAACAAAAATTCGGACTGGATCGAACAGGAGGAATCAGGGGAAACCGAGAGATTCTATCTCACATGCTCTCAATAAATTTTGACAGGATTAACAGGATTGTCAGGATGAAACGCGGGAGCAACTGGTCACTCCTGACCATCATCCGGAAAGCCCTGTCCTGATGGGAAACAGAGAATTTCCTTTCAACTCCGTTACCTCTGTTACCTCCTGTTCAACACGGTTTGAATTCTCGCCGTCCAACATGTCCATCCTGTTAATCCTGTCCCGTCCTTGACCTTTCAACTCTGCTTTCTCCGCTTTCTCCTGTTCAAATCCGTCATTGATGCAGCATCTAATAGTCCGTCACGAACGGCACGGCGAGCAGCACGGCGCCGATGACGCACAACCAGACCAGGTTATCGGTGAAGTAGGGATACACGCAGAGCGCAACGCCGCAAATCATCGGCGCGAATTTTGTCTGCCGCTTGCCGTAAACGAAATAAGCCATCCCGAACGCGCCGGCGATCAACCCGACAAAGAGTTCATTCATGCGGAATTCTTCCTGATTCCTGCGGGGCCGGCCTGCGCCACACGCTTGCCAGCCATGGCTGCTGCTCGCGCGGCAGACCAGCCGGCCGGTAGTAATGCCCGAGTTCCATGAAGCCCGCCTCGACCATCCGGGCGCGCCAGGCTTCGAGGTCATGATAGGCCCCGTAACGGCCGTCGTTCCAGCCCTCCTCATTGCGTCCGCGCGGGTTGGAGCTGAACAATACGCCGCCGGGCTTCAATGTGGCATGTATGTGTCGCAACACGCGCGGCAATTCGCGGGACGGGACATGAAACAGCGAGGCATTGGCGAATACGCCATCGAAGCGCCCGTCGGGCAGATCGAGCTTGAGGAAATCCTGCTCCCATACTTCGCACCCCGTATCGGCTCGCGCCATTTCGGCGAAGCGCGCGGCGCCATCCAGACCGATCGCAACATGGCCAAGCGTTGTGAACGTCTTGAGGTCTCGCCCCGGTCCGCAGCCCAAATCAAGAATCGTGAAGGGGGGTTCGGCCTCGATATGGCCCAGCAACGCGGCGATGTTCTGGCTCACATCATGAGAGCTCGTGCCGTTGCGAAAATCCTCGGCGCGCTGGTTGTAGTGCTCCAGCGTCAGGGAGGATATTTGTTGCAGATCGATCGAGGGAAGCGTCATCGGCGGACCCCGCTTTCGCGCCAGACGCCATGTTACGGGTTTCGTTCGGTGCAGGCTCGGGAGCGGGCGGTCATCCTGCAACGGCCCGCGGGGACCGATATCCCTAATCCCGATAAGTGCTTCGGGGTATGGCCGCAGGATGTCGCGCGGAAACTGAAAAAACACGAAGGCCCGCGTTGATGTTCTCTACAATCATGATTTGCGATTGCACGAGGCGTCAGGTCTGCCGGGTGCACAGTCTCAAAAATGACAGAGGATATTTTGCCCGAAATCTGCCCCGGGGACGGGATGGCTGTCGGCGACAACACCTGAATCTTCATGGAAGCCCTCCTGACCGTCATCGAAACCTACGGCCTCTGGGTGGTCTTTATCTGCGTCCTGCTCGACCAGGGCGGACTGCCCATTCCGGCTTATCCGCCGATCATCGTGACCGCGGCCATTGCCACAGACCTCGACCAGCCACTGCTGCCGCTCATACTCTCCGCCACGCTCGCTGCAATTATTGCGGATCTGCTCTGGTATGCGGGGGGCAAACGCTTCGGCGCCGCCTTGCTGCGACAGATGTGCAGGCTGTCGCTGTCCCCCGATTCCTGCGTCGGCCTCACGCGGCGCATTTATGCCCGCTGGGGAGCGCCGTCGCTGATCGTTTCCAAATATGTCCCGGGTTTCGCCGCCGTTGCGACGACGCTCGCCGGCGAGACCGGCACGAGTCTGCGCCGGTTCGTGTTCTATGACGGAATCGGGGCCGCCCTGTGGGTGGGAGGGGCCGTCGCACTCGGCGTGGTTTTCCATACCGCCGTCGGCGTACTGCTTCTGGAACTGGAAAGTCTGGGTCGTTACGCCCTCGTTCTGCTGCTCGCCGGCATTGCGCTGTTCGTCGCCCTGAAATGGTGGCAGCGATACCGGTTCGCGCTGCAGATCCGCATGTCGCGCATCTCGATCGATGAGCTCGGCGCGCTGATCGATGAGGGGGCGGACACCACCATACTCGATGTCAGGACGTCGGAGAATCGTGCGCAGCAGGGCTGGATCCGCGGTGCCATTCACGTGCTGGATATCTCCAAGCTTGAACTGGATCCGCAAAGCGAAGTCATCGTCTACTGCGATTGCCCCAACGATGCGTCGGCTGCGATCGTGGCGAGAAAGCTCAAGGACAAAGGCTTCCGTCACGTCCGCCCCCTGGCCGGCGGAATGGCGGCGTGGCTGGCGCAGGGACGTCCGATAGACCGCTGATGCCCCGTACTTGGACGCAACGCTACCCTAGGAAGATGGCGCCGGCATCTTACCGGCATGCGAAATCCCGCGATGGCCGCTTTGCACGGATCTCGATGACTGATAATAGAATAGTGCAACGCCTTTGCAGTCCCGATCGACAGCCCGCAGCCGGATGGAGTAATCCATGAACGTCCAGTGCACGCATCTGAGCCTCGTCAATACCGACCAGCCGAACAGCGACGGTTGCGAGGAATGCCTCGCAATGGGCGACACCTGGGTGCATCTGCGCCTGTGCCGCACTTGCGGCCACGTCGGCTGCTGCGACAGCTCGAAGAACAAACACGCGACCAAACATTTCCATGCGGCCAAGCACCCGATCATGACTTCGCTGGAACCGGGCGAGGACTGGAGCTGGTGCTTCATCGACGAAGTGGGACTGCTGCTGAAGTGAACCGCAAGTCAGGAGAACGGCAATGGCAAACGATCTTTACGAAAAGCGCCGCGAGCAGATGTTTCCCAAGCTCACGGCGGCGCAGCTTGACCGCCTCGAAGAACATGGCAGGCGCGTGAAAACCCAGGCCGGCGATGTGCTGGTCGAACCGGGACAACGCCATCACGACATGGTGATCGTGCTGGCCGGCAGTCTCGAGGTAGCGCTTCCCGGCATGCGCGGGGAAGAAATCGTGACCGTGCTGCAGCCGGGCGATTTCGCCGGGGAAATGAGCACGCTGCGCGGCATACCGGGCTTCAGCCGCATCCGCGTGCGCGATGCCGGAGAGATCCTGTCGATCAGCGAGGAAAACCTGCGCAACATCGTGCAGACGGATGCCGAGGTCAGCGAAATGTTCATGCGCGCCTTCATCCTGCGCCGCATGGGACTGGTGGCGTCGGGGCAAAGCGAAGCTATGCTGCTCGGTTCGCGCTACTCGCCCGGTACGCTGCGGCTGCGCGAATTTCTGACGCGCAACAGCTATCCGTATGTCAGCGTCGACATCGACAGCGACGGCGACGTGCAGACCTTGCTCGAACGCTTCCACGTCACCGTGGACGAGGTTCCCGTCCTGATCGGCCGCTGCGGACGCGTATTCAAGAACCCGAGCATCGCGCAGGTCGCCGAATTCCTGCAGATGAATCCGGCCATCGACGATACCAAGGTTCACGACCTCGTCGTGGTCGGTGCCGGGCCGGCGGGGCTTGCTGCCGCGGTTTATGCGGCATCGGAAGGACTCGACGTGCTGGTGGTCGAAGAGAACGCGCCGGGCGGTCAGGCCGGGACGAGTTCCAGGATCGAAAACTATCTGGGCTTCCCGACCGGCATCTCGGGCATGGCACTGGCTGGCCGCGCGCTGGTGCAGACGCAGAAATTCGGCGCCAACGTCAATGTCGCCTGCCACGCCACCCGCCTGCTCTGCGAGCGCCGTCCCTACGCGCTGGAATTGTCGGACGGCCGCGTCGTGCAGACCAGCACCGTCATCATTGCCACGGGTGCGAAGTATCGCGACCCGAGTATCCCCAACCTGACGAAATTCATCGGCGCGGGCATCTACTACGCCGCCACCCACCTCGAGGCGAAGCTGTGTGAGAACGAGGAGATCGTCATCGTCGGCGGCGGCAATTCAGCGGGCCAGGCCGCCGTTTTCCTGGCCGGCGGCTGCCGCCACGTGCACATGCTGGTGCGCTCCGAAGGATTGGCCGACAGCATGTCGCGCTACTTGATTCGGCGCATCGAGGAAAACCCGCGCATCACGCTGCACACCCACACGCAGATCACGGCACTGGATGGCAATGAACGCCTTGAGCGCCTGACCTGGCATAACACTGCGACCGACCAGTCGGAGGATTGCGACATCGGCAGCGTGTTCATGATGACCGGTGCCGTGCCGAACACCGCCTGGCTGGATGGCTGCGTGGCGCTCGACGACAAGGACTTCGTGCGCACGGGCACCGAGCTGCGCGCCGAGGACCTTACGGCGGCGGGCTGGTTGCTGCCGCGCGCGCCTTATCTTCTCGAAACCAGCCTGCCCGGGGTATTCGCGGTGGGCGACGTGCGTTCCGACAGTGTCAAGCGCGTTGCAGCCGCCGTCGGTGAAGGTTCAATCTGCGTGCAGTTCGTGCACCGGGCGTTGCGCGAACTATCGGTGCCGACAAAGTTGATGACGGTAGTGGCGGTAGCGGCGTAGCCGCGGAGAAAAAGTGCTGCGCGCTGGGTGCTGCGTGCTGCGAGAAAAAACCGGTGCTGGGTCCTGAGTGCTGCGTACTGGGAGAAAAAAACCGGTGATGCGTGCTGGGAGAAAAGCGACTCTAATAACCTGAGGCGTCTGCAAGGCGACACTTCGACTCAGCGTACTGGCGCCTCTCTCGCAGCACTCAGTACGCAGCACCCAGCACCGTTTTTCTCAGCACGCAGCACCTGCCCTTACAGGATCGAAGATCTGTTAAGGGCCGCAATACTCGTATTGCCGCTGAGCGCGAGCGCGAGATCGATTTCGTTGCGAAACAGTTCCAGCGCCTGGGTCACGCCGGCGCGACCTTTCGACGCCAGGCCGTACATGTAAGGCCGGCCGATCATGCAGGCCTTCGCGCCAAGCGCCACCGCTTTCAGCACGTCGGTGCCGCGGCGCACGCCGCCATCGAGCAATACCTCGGCACGACCCGTCACCGCATCCACCACATACGGCAACGCGGAAATGGCTGAGCGCACGCCGTCGAGCTGACGGCCGCCGTGGTTGGAGACGATCAATGCGTCGGCGCCATGGTCGACCGCCGCCTTCGCGTCTTCCGGATCGAGTATGCCCTTGAGCGCGACCGGCCCGCCCCAGATGGATTTCGCCCATTCGATGTCCTTCCACGTCACCGACTGGTCGAACTGCGAGTTGACGTAGCCGGCGATGGTGAACAGCGTGCTCTGCCCCGGTTTCACCAGGCTGGCCGGCACGACTTTCGGACCGGTGAGGTAACGCCATACCCAACCCGGACGCGTCGCGAAATTGGGCAGGTTGGAAATACGCAATGTCGGCGGAATGGTCAGGCCGTTGTGCACGTCGCGATCGCGCTGGCCCTGCAGCGCCAGGTCTACCGTCAGCACCAGCGCCGAACATCCCGCGGCCTTTGCGCGTTCGATCAATTCCCGCGACATGCCGCGATCGCGCATCACATAGAGCTGGAACCAGGCCGGCTGCTTCACCACCTTTTTGATGTCTTCCACGGTCGAGGTGGACATCGAACTCAGACAGAATCCCGCTCCTGCGTCGGATGCCGCGCGCGCCGCTTCGAGCGCCCCGTTCGGCCAGAACAGTCCGGTCATGCCGGTCGGCGACAGGATGAGCGGCAGGTCGTACTTCTGGCCCAGCACCGTGACGGACTGGTCCCGCGTGGACACGTCGCGCAACACGCGTTGCACGAGCGTGATGTTGTTGAAGTCCTGTTGATTAGCCCGCAGCGTCACTTCGTCCTGGGCACCGCCGTCGATATAGTCGAACAACACACGCGGCAGACGCTGCCACGCCAGCTGGCGCAGGTCTGCGATGTTTGCGATATTCATGGAATTCCCGCCTTTGTAGTTCTAGTTATGGCGACATTCTGCCGAGACTGCCGCGGGAACGCAAAATAGCGGCGGGCTCAGGTTTTTCTAGCGCGATAGTAATTCACCATCTCGGTATTGTCCCGGTCTCCCAGGCCGTCGGCGACCATCTTGCGGAACGATTCCGTGACGCCCGCCGTTATGGGCATCGGCGCGCCGACGTGACGGGCGAGGTCGTGAATGAGTTCGAGATCCTTGAGCATCAGCGCGGCACGCCCGGTGATCGAGAAATCCGACGCCACCATCTTGGGAAACATTTCCTGCAACTGCCTGGAGTCGGCGCGCCCACCGGCCAACGCCTGCGGAATCTTCGCCGCGTCGATCCCTGCGCGCTCGGCAAAGGCGCAGGCTTCCGCAAGGACCGCGACTCCGGTGGAAACCAGCACCTGGTTGATCATCTTGGTGGCCTGCCCGGCACCGTTCGGCCCCATCAACGTGGCCCGCACGGCGAGCGCATCCCATAGCGGACGGGCGCGTTCGAAAATATTCGGCTGCCCGCCGACCATGATCGCCATTCTTCCTTCGCGCGCGGCCGGTGCGCCGCCGGAAATCGGCGCATCGAGCCATGCCATCCCGCATCGGGCCGTGAGGCGTGTTGCAATGTCCCGCGTGTGGGCCGCTGCGCAGGTGGACATGTCGACCAGAACCTTGTCGGCACCTCCCGCTGCGGCCACGCCGTGCTCGCCGAAGACGACTTGTTCCAGGGCGGCACCGTCGCTGACACAAGTGATCACGAAAGCGCCGATGCGAGCGAGTTCCTCCGGACTGCGGGCCTCGGTCGCGCCCGCCTCCAGCAGCGCCGCGAGTTTTGTGCGGTCGCGATTCCACACCACCGGCGCGAAGCCGCAATCGATCAGGCGGCGCATGATCGCCGCGCCGAGAACGCCGGCTCCGATACAGCCGACACGGGGTTTTTGATCGCTCATTGCTTCCTCCTCAAGACTGCAAAACCGTCGATATGTGGAAATCGGAATCCGAGTCGACGGACATTGTCGGATAAACGCACTACACCCTCTTTCTCACCACGAAGGCACGAAGAACACGAAGTGACACGAAGAAAGGCAAGCTACAAGGAGACTTGATTCCAGTAGCGGCTCGCGATCCCTGGTGATAAATGTTGCCGCCAAAGTTCATATCGTAAACTGATCTTCGAATTCCTTTGTACTTTCGTTTTTCTTCGTGCCACTTCGTGTCCTTCGTGGCTTCGTGGTGAGATTTATCGTTCGTGAGATGCTCTTCGCCCTAGTCTTTACGTACTAACAGGCGATACGAAACGAAAGCGAGTAAGCCGCAAGTACCGATCACCGCAGCCATCGGCACCGCGGTGCCATCGTGGAAAACCCCGACGGCCGCGCTGGCGACGGCTGAAATCGCGAACTGCACGCTACCCAGCAATGCCGATGCACTGCCGGCCTTCTCGGGGAACGGCGCCATCGCGCCGGCGGAGGCGTTCGGAAACGTCAGGCCGCGAAGGGAGACCACGAAGAACAGCGGAACGAGGATGCCGATCAATCCGGCCAGGTTGCTTACCGCCGCTGCCAGCAACAGGATGCATATCAGGAAACCCGCCAGGTTGCCGAAATCCAGGACCCGGTCTGAATCGTACTTCAACAGCAGGCGTCGATTCGCTTGCGTGAACGCGACGATGCCGGTTGCGTTCAGGCCGAACAGCCAGCCGTAGTAATGCGCCGGCACGCCGTACAGATCGATGAAAACGAACGGCGATCCGGAGATATACGCGAACATGCCGGCCTGTCCGAAGCCGCCGGACAACGCGTAGCCGAGATAGCGCCGGTCGGCCAGCAGCGCGGCATAGTTGCCCAGCGCCTTTGAAAGTGGAATGCGCGGCTGGTCCTGCGGAATGGTCTCCGGCAATCTCCATTTCACCGCGACCAGGCAGGCCACGCCGAACAACGCCAGCACCCAGAAGATCGAGCGCCAGCCGAACCAGGTCAGCAAATAGCCGCCGGCAAGCGGCGCCACAATTGGCGCTATACCCATGACCATCAGCAGGATCGAGAAAACCCGCGCGGATTCCTGGCGATCGTAAAGATCGCGCACCATCGCGCGCGCGACCACCATGCCTGCGCAACCGCTGACCGCCTGCAGGAAGCGCAAGACGATCAGACTGCCGATGCCCGGCGCCAGCGCGCACGCGGCGGACGCGATCACGTACAAGGTGAGGCCGAAGTACAGGGGCGGCTTGCGGCCATACTTGTCCGCAATCGGGCCATAGAGAAGCTGCCCGATGGCAAGTCCGGCGAAGAACGATGCCAGCGTGTGCTGCACCGAGGCCGTGTCGGTCGAGAAATAGCGCTCCAGTGCCGGCAGCGCCGGCAGATACATGTCGATCGACATCGGCGCGAATGCGACGAGCGCGCTGAGGATCAGCGTGGTGCGGAAGTTTTTGTTCTGCAATTTTTTCTACTAAAGCTTACTTCTACCACGAAGACACGAAGATCACGAAGATCACGAAGAAAGGCAAAAGCAGAATGGAAGAGAATGAAGTTGGGGAGTATGGCGATCGAGATTGTCGACACCGAGGAGGGGAACATCCGCGCATCGACCCGACCTACCACCCTCCTATAACATTCTTGTTTTCGCTCTTCTTCGTGTCCCCTTCGTGTTCTTCGTGTCTTCGTGGTGAGATTTAGATGACGTAAATCTATCCGCCCGCGTCCATGTCGGCGAAGACGTCCTTCGCCATGTGGAAAGCGGCATTGGCGGCAGGCACGCCGCAGTAGATCGCGCATTGCATCAGCAATTCCTTGATCTCGTCACGGGTCACGCCATTGTTGGCCGACGCGCGCAGGTGCAGTTTCAATTCATCAGGCCGGTTGAGCGCGACCAGCATGGCCAGTGTTGCGATGCTGCGTGTGTGCCTGGGCAGTCCCGGGCGTGTCCAGATTTCACCCCAGGCGTAGCGCGTGATGAGATCCTGGAATTCGTCGTTGAACGGCGTCTTCGTCTTGAGCGTCCGGTCCACGTGCGCATCGCCGAGCACCGCCCGCCGCACTTCCAGTCCCTTGCCGTAGCGTTCGCGTTCGTCCATTGCCGCTCCTTATCTATAAATCTACCGACTCACTCACTAACCGCAGAGGACGCAAAGGACGCGGAGGAAAGGCAAGATAAATTTCAGTGTTAAGACCGTTCATTGGCTGATGATCCATCACAGTGAAAGTTACCGATACAGACCCATGAACAGTTACGTCGCTTTAATCCCAGTTTGTTGCTTTCCTCGTTCTTGTTTTCCTCTGCGTCCTCCGCGTCCTCCGCGGTAAGCGCGTTTCTTATTTCTTTCTGCCGGTGCGCGATGCCAGCACGCGCTCGACGAATTGTTCGGCGGCGCCGAGATAGCTGGCCGGATCGCACAACCGGTCCAGATCGGCCGCGGATAGCAGTTTGCCGACCTTTGCATCTTTCGCCAGTACATCGCGCAACGGCTTCTTCCGTTCGGCGGCACGGCGGCAGGCCGCTTCGACCAGCGCGTGCGCTGCTTCGCGGCCGAGCTTCGGTGCAAGCGCGGCGGAAATCGCCTCGGCCGTGACGAGTCCATGCGTAGCATCCAGGTTGTGGCGCATGCGCACCGCATCGACCTGCAGACCTTCGATCAAATGCGTAAGTTGTTCCAGCGCGCCGGCCGAGAGCATGCAGATTTCCGGCAGGGTTTCCCACTCGGCGTGCCAGCCGCCCAGGCCGCGCTCGTGCTCCTGCACCATCGCCGCGAGCATCACCGAAACCAGCGCCGGCACTTTCGTCGCCGCAGCCAGCACGACGGCACAGCCGACCGGGTTGCGCTTGTGCGGCATGGTCGAAGATCCGCCGCGACCGGACGCCGGAGGTTCGAAGGCTTCGCCGACCTCTGTCTGCATCAGCAGCGAAATGTCTCTCGCGATCTTGCCGAGCGTACCGGCCAGCAGCCCCAGGGTCGTCGCGACTTCCGCGACGCGGTCGCGATGCGCATGCCATGGCATGTCGGGTTCCCCGAGCCTCAGTTCCGCAGCCAGCGCGCTGGCAACATCGAGGCCGCGCCCGCCGAGCGACGCCAGGGTACCGGCGGCGCCGCCGAATTGGATGACCAGCACGCGAGCGCGTAATTCGCGCAGTCGCTGTCGATGCCGCTCCACCGCGCTCAGCGCGCCCGCCACTTTCAGCCCGAACGTCACCGTCACGGCCTGCTGCAGCCAGGTCCGTCCGGCCACCGGCGTTTTCCGGTGTTTCTTCGCCAGACGCGCCAGCGCGTCCGACAATCTGGAGACATCGGTTTCGATCAGATCGATCGCGCTGCGCAATTGCAGCACCAGGCCGGTGTCCATCGCGTCCTGGCTGGTTGCCCCCAGATGCACATGGCCCGATGCTTCCCTTTCCTGCTTTGCCACCAGCGCGGTCAGTGCCTTCACCATCGGAATCGCGGGATTGCCGGCCAGCGCGGTCGCGTGGGCCAGCGCTTCGACGTCGAATAGTTTGGCCTTGCATTGCGCCCCGATTGCCGACGCGGCCTTCGTCGGGATCAGGCCGATGCGCGCCTCGGCCTTCGCCAGCGCCGCCTCGAAATCAAGCATCCCCTGCAGCCGCCCGCGGTCCGAGAAGATCTCGCGCATGGCATCCGTGCGCAACAATGGATCGAGCAGCCCGGTCATGTCAGTAGTCGAAGAAGACGGTTTCGTTCTCGCCCTGCAGGATCACGTTCCATTCCAGGCCTGCGCCGGATTTGGTCGCGATCAGCGTCGCACGCCGTGCCGCGGGAACGAGTTGCAGTATCGGATCGTCGGCATTCGCTGTGTCGCCGGGAAAGTAGAGACGTGTCACCAGGTGGATCAGCAATCCGCGCATGAATATCGCGGCCAGTAGATGCGGTGCCTGCGGCATCCCATGCGGGCCGGCGACACCGCCGGGCTTGACGGTAGTGAAGTGAAATGCGCCGTTCTCGTCGGTCGGTACGCGGCCGAAACCCCTGAATCCCGGCGTCAGCGGCTTGTCCTGGGTGTCATCGGGATTGGCGTCGTTGACGGGTTTGCCGTCGCCATCGAGCACGCGACCGTGGATCGCAATCTTGTCGCCCGCCGCTGCCGCTGGCGCGAGGTCGTCGACATAGAGCTGTTCCAGCCCGATGCGGTAGAACGGGCCGACGGTCTGCGATGCGGTGGCAGTCAGGTGCATCTTATTTTTCCATCGGCGTCGCGTTGCGGCCGCGTAACACGATGTCGAAGCGGTAACCCAGTGCATACTCGGGCGCGGTGGTATCCCAGTCGAAGTCGGCCACCAGACGCTGGCACGCCCGTTCGTTCGCCGTGCTATTGAAGATCGGATCGTGCGGCAGCAGCGGATCGCCCGGGAAATACATCTGTGTCACCAGCCGCGTCACGAATGCGCGGCCGAAAAGCGAAAGGTGGATATGGGCGGGACGCCAGGCGTTGGGATGGTTGCGCCACGGATAGGCGCCCGGTTTGATGGTGACGAAGCGGTAGCGGCCTTCCTTGTCGGTCAGCACCCGGCCGGCGCCGGTGAAATTCGGATCCAGCGGCGCGTCGTGATTGTCGTTCTGATGCCGGTAACGGCCCGCGGCATTGCATTGCCAGATCTCGACCAGAGTGTGCGGTACCGGGTGCTCGTGTTCGTCGAATACGCGGCCGCTGACGATGACGCGTTCGCCCAGCGGGTCGCCGGCATGCTGGCGGGTGAGGTCGCTGTCTTCCGGCCGGACGTCTTCCTCGCCGAATAGCGGGCCGGTCACCTCGGACAACGTATGCGGCAACAGGATCAGCGGCCTGGTCGGCGCGCGCTTGCGCGTGGATGCGTAAGGCGGATGCAGATATTCGGGCTGTGTGCCTTTCGGGGGCCGCCGGTAACCGGCAACATCGGTCATGCTTGTCGCTCCTCGTTCTGGTTCCGGCACTATAAACGCACACGGCCGTCCGGTGTGGACGGCCGTGTCGGCCGGCACGTCAAGGGAATTGTCTCAGATGGTCGCCGCCACAGGGCGGCGTGGATGAAGTGCATCCGAACGCGCACTACACCTCGGCAAAAGAGAAGCGCTGGGTGCTGCGTGCTGCGTGCTGAGTGCTGAGTGCTGCCCGACTTCGCTGGGTGCCGGGCTTTATTCCTGTATTTTACGGTTCCCAGAAATCGTTTTAGGATTTTTCTCAGCACTCAGTACGCAGCACACAGTACCGTTTTTTCTCATCCCTCTCCCCCAGAATCATGACCCGCCGCCCCCTCGACAGCGTCGCCTTCGCGACCATGGTGTTGTGCTGCTTCATCTGGGGCTTCACCAATGTGGCGACCAAGCTCGCGGCGCCGGACATTTCTCCGGTGATGCAAAGCGGCCTGCGCTCAATCCTCGCCATTGCATTGCTGATGTTGTGGGCGCGCTTTCGCAACATTCCGCTGTTCGGCCGCGACGGCACGCTGAAGGTCGGCCTGGTTGCAGGCGTGCTGTTCGCAGGCGAATTCATGTTCATCTATGCCGGGCTCAGCCACACCGGCGCATCGCGCATGGTGGTGTTCGTCTATACCGCGCCCTGCCTGACCGCGCTCGGATTGCACTGGTTCGTGCCGGGGGAAAGGCTGCATCCTGCGCAATGGTTCGGCATTTTGCTGGCGTTCGGCGGGATCATCGCGGCTTTCGGCGACGGCTTCGCCTCGTCTCCCGCTTCCCTGCTCGGCGATGCGTTCGGCGTCATCGGCGGCATCCTCTGGGCGGCCACCACGGTGTGGATACGCGCGACCGGCCTCACCCGAATCAGCCCGGCCAAGGTTTTGTTCTATCAACTTGCGATTTCGTCGCTGACCATGCCGATTGCGTCATGGTTGATGGGCGAGCCTGGCGTAATCGCGCTCACGCCGATCGCCATCGCAAGCCTGGTCTACCAGGGCGCAATCGTCGCCTTTGCGACTTACCTTACCTGGTTCTGGCTGCTGAGCCGTTACCTCGGCGGCAGGCTTGCGGTGTTCGGATTCCTGACGCCACTATTCGGCGTGATGATGGGAGCGGTTGTGCTTGCAGAACCACTGCGGCCGGCGTTCCTTGGAGCACTGGCGATGGTCGGGGCCGGAATCTGGCTCGTCAACGCCCGGCGTTGACCCGCCAGATCCCGGAGAGGAAAGAGGCGAGAGGAAAGAGGAAAGGTAAAAGCACCGCGGTCTCTAGCCCTTTTCTTTCCTCTTTCCTCCTTTATCTTTCCTCTGCGAATCGACCGATGAGCTTCAGCGTCGCCTCGGCCGCGCGAATGCTCGCAACGATGGCGATGGCGGTGATCACGACGAATATCCAGTTGACGTCGCCGGTATCGAGAATCTGCGCCAGCGTTACGAACAGCCTCATCACCGATACCAGCAACAGCGTGATCGCCGCGGCAGGGCTCTTGAAGCGCCACAACAATGCGCCGAGGAAACCGAACAGCCCCACGTCCAGCAACGTCTTCTCGCCTTCGATCAGGTAGAGCGCCGCCAGGATCACGGCGACCAGCAGGAACACGATGGACGTGTCGGTGACGACGTTCAGCGCGTCCTGGCGGCTGCGGATCAACGCAAAGATTCCCCTGCGCCTGCTTTCGGACATTGTTGCTCCTTTGCGTTGTGGTCCGGCAAATCCGGCCGGAACGAATCATAATGGCCGCAATGGGAACACTCAATCTGATGGTATATCGCCACTCGGCGTTCTACAGCCCGCTGATCGCCGGCATCGCCGAGGGCTTCTTCGCCGCGGAAGGCTTCGAACCGACCTACACCGTCATGCCGCCCGGCAAAACCGTGGCTGAAATGCTGGTGTCCGGCGCAATCCATGTTTCGCAGACCGCCGTGTCCGGTGCCTGGCCTTGCCTGGAAAAGGGCGAGCGCCCGCCTTTCGTGAATTTTGCGCAAATCAACCAGCGCGACGGCTTCCAGATCGCGTCGCGCAACCCGGTGCCGGAATTCGGCTGGGCCAAGCTGACCAGCGGGAAATTCATGTTCGCCCACGGCGGCCAGCCGCAGGCCATGCTCGCCTATGCGCTGCACAAGAAAGGCGTGTCGCTCGACAAAACCTCCGGTGTCGACGCAGGAGGTCCGCAAAAATCGATAATGGCATTCCGCAGCGGCCAGGGCGACTGGTATCACGAACAGGCCCCCTATCCGCAACAACTGCAGCACGAAGGCGTGGCCGAAGTCGTCGCCTCGGTCGGTGAAGCCATCGGCCCGGTTGCTTTCAGCAGCCTTGCTGCGATGCCGCGCTGGCTGTCGTCGCCGGACGCAATCCGTTTCACCCGCGCCTACCGCAAGGCGCGCGCCTGGGTACAGACGGCATCGCCCGCCGACATCGCCGCGTCGGAACAATCCTTCTTTCCGGACATCGCCCCGGATGCCATGATCGGGGCGATACGCTATTACCAGACACTCGGCTGCTGGGCCGGCGACATCGCAATCGATCCCGCGCATTACGAAACCGCGCTGGACGTGTTTGCGTACTCGAAGCTGATCACACGGCGCCACCCTTACGACAGGGTGGTGGTTGCACCGCCGAAATAGCAGTAGCGGCGGCACCCTGCGCGGCCCGACAACAACGAAAATCATGAGCACGAGCGCGAACCCGCCGGGAGGCAGGCCATCACTCATCGACAAGCTCGCCGCCGTATCGGCATTCGCGGGCGGCGCGATCCTGACCGCGATCACCTTGATGGCGGTCGCGTCCATCATCATGCGCTCGCTCGGCTTCCGGCCGATCCAGGGTGATTTCGAACTGGTCCAGGTCGCGCTGGCGGGCTGCATTGCGCTGATGCTGCCGTGGTGCCAGTTGCAGGGCGGCAATCTCACCGTCGATTTCTTTACCGTACGTCTGCAAAGGAAAAAGCAGCGCCGGCTCGATGCAATCGGCGCGGTGTTGTTCGCCATGATCATGGCGCTGGTGACCTGGCGTACTTGTGCCGGCGCCATCGCCGTCAAAGCCAGCAATGAAAGCACGATGATCCTCGGCTTCCCGTTGTGGATCGGCTACGTCGCCATGATCCCGGGCCTGCTCCTCACGGTATTTGCGGCGCTGCAGACGGCGCGCACCGCGTGGAAGGAAAGCCGGCGATGAGCAATTTCGGCCTCGGTCTGTCCCTGTTCGGCGCGATGCTCACGCTGATGGTCCTGCGGGTGCCGATCTCGGTCGCGATGTTCCTCCCCGGCGCGGTCGGTTACTGGCTGCTCGCCGGCGATTCGGCGCTGCTCAATCACGTGAAAGGCGCGACCTACGCGCGCTTCTCCAACTACGACCTGTCCGTGATCCCGCTGTTCATTCTGATGGGGCAGTTCGCCACCCAAGGGGGGTTGAGCCGCTCTCTCTTCAAGTTCGCCAGTTCGCTGATCGGGCATTTGCGTGGCGGCGTGGCAATGGCGGCAATCGTCGCCTGCGCCTTGTTCGGTGCAGTGTGCGGATCGTCGGTCGCGACGGCGGCAACCCTGGCGCAGGTGGCGCTGCCGGAAATGCGCCGCCTGAACTACTCGGGCCGGCTGTCCACCGCCACGCTCGCCGTCGGCGGCACCCTCGGCATCCTGATTCCGCCCTCGGTACCGCTGGTGGTCTATGCCATCCTGACCGAAACCAATATTGCCAAGCTGTTCATGGCGGCGTTCATCCCCGGCATCATCGCGGCCATCGGTTATTGCATCGTGATCGCGATCACCGTGACGCTGCGCCCCGAACTGGGCCCGGCGCAGCCGCGTGTCTCGAACGCCGAACGCCTGCGCGCCTTCCTCGAGATCTGGCCGATCGCGGCCGTGTTCGTCATCGTGTTCGGCGGAATCTATGCCGGATTCTTCACGCCGACCGAAGGCGCCGCGGTGGGCGCGGCAGGAACCTTTGTCGCAGCCCTGCTGCGGCGCGAACTCAGCGTGAAGGGCATCGGCCGTGCCTTCCTCGGCACCGCGGTCACCTCGGGCATGATCTTCCTGGTCTTCCTCGGCGCCGACATGCTCAACGGCGCGCTGGCGTTGTCCCAGATGCCGAAGGAACTGGCGGACTGGGTGACTCACCTGAGCTGGTCGCCGCTGGCGATCGTGGCCGTCGTCATCGCCATGTACATCGTCATGGGATTTTTCATGGACGAGCTCGCCACCATCATCCTGACCATCCCGGTGATCTTTCCGGCGGTCATGGGCCTCGATCTGTGGGGACTCGAATACACCGAAAAGGCAATCTGGTTCGGGATACTGATGCTGATGGTGGTGGAGATCGGGCTGGTGCATCCGCCGGTCGGGCTGAACATCTTCGTGATCAACAGCCTCGCCAAGGATGTGCCGATGATGGAAACCTTCAAGGGCGTCATTCCCTTCCTGATTTCCGATTTCCTGCGCGTGATCCTGCTGTTCCTGTTCCCGGTCGTCAGCCTGTACCTGGTGCGGCTGATTTTTTAAAGAGGCCACCTCATCCCCGCCTTCTCCCCTGAGCGAAGAAGGAGCTACTTTTCCATCTCCCTCTCCCCCGGTCACGGGGGAGAGGGCATCGCTGACTCGGCGAAAGGGGGTTGCTGGTGGGGCGGGAAGCGATGCTGTGGCGCGCTACCCGCAAACGGGTGATTTCATCACTAACGTGTTCGCGCGCCGGGGTGAGGGGAGCCCTCTTGATCGATCGGAAAATTGCGATATTCTTATCGCGCGCGCCCCGGGCAGACTCCGAAAGACGTTCCGGCGCAACGAAACCGAAGTTGGCCAATAGACCCAACGTCCAACCACGCTCACGATTCATTGCGATCATGCTCGATGCGATTCATTTCTCCTGGCGAGACCGGCTGCGGGCCGGCAGCATTCATTTCCTCATCAGTGCCATCATCGCGGTCGTCGCCGCGCTGTTCGTATTCGTCTTCTGGTATCCCGATCCCTACCGTGAGCTTTCCGGCGGACGCGAACTATTTCTGATCCTGGTGTCGGTCGACGTCATCCTCGGACCACTGATCACCTTCGCGATTTTCAACCGCGCCAAGCCGTGGCCGGTCCTTCGCCGCGATCTGGTTTTCGTTGGCCTGGTCCAGCTCACGGCACTCGGCTATGGCATGTGGACGGTGTTCGTGGCGCGCCCCGTGCATCTGGTTTTCGAGTTCGACTGCTTTCGCGTGGTCCACGCCATCGAAGTGCCCGACCAACTGCTTGCTCAGGCCCCGCCCGAATTGCGCTCCCTGCCGCTGTTCGGGGTCACCGCGCTGGCGGTGCGCCCTTTCCGGAGCGCCGACGAGAAATTCGAAACCACGATGGCGGCGTTACAGGGGCTGCAACTCAGCGCGCGGCCGGACCTGTGGCAGCCCTACCCGGACGCCCGTGTCCGGGTGCTCGAATCGGCCAAACCTGCGACCCAGCTCAAGAAACGCTTCCCCGACAGTGCAGCGTCTATCGACCGGGCGATCGAACGGACCGGGCGCGCTCCCGATGCGTTGCTTTACTTACCGCTCGTGGGGAGGAAGGTGTTCTGGACCGTGCTCATCGATGCCTCGACGGCCGAGGTACTTGGCTTCCTGCCGCTGGATTCGTTCTAAATCTACGGAATGCACTTTCAAACACGTCTACGTCTCACCACGCGCCGCGAGCGGCACAAGTGTTCCCTTGAGACACGAAGAACACGAAGAAACACGAAGAAGGACGGAAATGAATAGTGGACTACTGGATGTGAGCGCAGATTGCAGAGATATACTGGTGCATGTCAGCGATACCGCTGTCGAAAACAATAACCTTCGTCGCATTTGCCTTTCTTCGTGTTTCTTCGTGTCCTTCGTGTCTCAAGGGAACACTTGTGCCGCTCGCGGCGCGTGGTGAGATTTTGACTTAGCTACTAGATATCAGCCAGGCGGTAGCGGGATGAACTCGGTCTCGCCGGGAACCTTGGCGAACTTTCCGTCGGCCCATTGGCGTTTGGCCCGTTCGATGCGTTCCGGCGAGCTCGCCACGAAATTCCACCAGATATGGCGCTCGCCTTCGAGCGGCGCTCCTCCGATCAGGGCGACGCGGCCGGCACCCGTCGCCCGCAGGCTGGCGGGCTCTCCTTTGGCAAACACCAACAGCGTTCCTGCGTCGAAAGCACGGCCTTCGATCTCGATACCGCCTTCCACCACGTAAGCGGCGCGCTCCGCGTATCCGGATGGCAGGTCGAGCGTCGCGCCGGGTTTCATCACCGCATCGACATAGAACATCGGCGAGAACACGCGAACCGGTGATTTCATGCCGAACGCTTCGCCGGCGATCAACCGCAAATGCAGTCCGTCGCGATCGAGTTCGGGCAGTTGCGACAGCGAAAAGTGATGGAACGCGGGCGCGGTCTCTTCGTCGCCGAGCGGCAGCGCCACCCAGGATTGCAGGCCGTGCAGCTTGTGGCCCGCTGCCCGCAACGCAGCGCCCGTGCGCTCGGAATGCACAATGCCGTTGCCGGCTGTCATCCAGTTGACATCGCCCGGACGGATGGTCTGCACCACGCCGAGGCTGTCGCGGTGCTCGATCTCGCCGGCGAAGAGGTAAGTCACCGTAGCCAGGCAGACATGCGGATGCGGGCGCACGTCGATGCCGTGTCCCGGCTCGAAGCTGACCGGCCCCATGTGATCGAGGAAAATGAAAGGCCCGACCATGCGCCCGCCGCCGAACGGCAGGATGCGCCGGACCTCGAAACCTCCGAGGTCGCGGCGGCGACTTTCCACGACATGCGCGATGACGCTCATCCAAGAATACCTAAAGTATAAATCTCACCACGCGCCGCAAGCGGCACAAGTGTTCCCTTGAGACACGAAGGTCACGAAGTGGCACGAAGAAAGGCAAGTACAAGAAGGTTATTGTTTTCGACGATAGCATCGCTGACATGCACTGTACATTTCTGCAATCTGCGCTCACATCCATTCGTCCAACATACTTTTTCGTTCTTCTTCGTGTTCCTTCGTGACCTTCGTGTCCTTCGTGGTGAGATTTAACGTTCCAGGGGGTCAGGGTTTCCACACCGCCGGGCTGGCGCGCACGTAGTTCGGCGCATACGCCGTCTCGCCGCCGAGTTCGCGCGCCGCACGCCAGGCCCAGCGCGGGTCGTCCATCGCCGCTCGCGCAATTGCAATGAGGTCGGCCTTGCCGCCGGCGATGATTTCCTCGGCCTGCGCGGGCCTGGTGATCATGCCAACGGACATGGTCGCGATGCCCGCTTCTTTTCTGATTTTTTCCGCGAACGGCACGTTGTAGCCGGGACCGAACGGGATCTGCTGCCGCGGATCCAGCGCGCCGGAACTTGCGTCGATGAAATCGCAGCCGCGCTTTTTCAGTTCCCTCGCAAATACGACGGTTTCCTCGGGCGTCCATCCGCCATCGATCCAGTCGGTCGCAGACACGCGCATGCCGAGCACGCGATCCTGCGGCCAGACCGCGCGGACCGCCTCGAACACCTCGAGCGGAAAGCGCATGCGATTCTCCAGCGAGCCGCCGTAGTCGTCGGTGCGCTGGTTCGAGATGGGCGAAAGGAACTGGTGCATGAGGTATCCATGCGCGCCGTGCAATTCGATCAGGTCGAAACCGATGCGCAGTGCCCGCTTCGCCGATTCGACGAACTGCTGCTTCACGTCGACCAGGCCGCTCGCGCTCAATGCCTCCGGCACATGCCAATCCGGCCCGAACGGCAGCGCAGACGGCGCAACGGTCTTCCAGGCCCCTTCGTTCGCCGCCAGCGGCTTGCCGCCCTCGAACGGGGAACGCGTCGACCCTTTTCGTCCCGCGTGCGCGAGCTGGATGCCCAGCTTCGCGACGCCGTGCTTGCGGCAGAAATCCACTACATGCTTGATCGTCTTTTCGTTTTCGTCGCTGTAAAGGCCGAGGCAGCGCGGCGTAATACGCCCGACCGGAGATACGTGCGTGGCCTCGGTGATGATCAGGCTGGCCGCGCCCATGGCGAACTGGCCGAGGTGCATGAGGTGCCAGTCGCTCGCCGAACCGTTAATGGACATGTACTGGCACATCGGGGAGACGACGATACGGTTCGGCAGCGTCAGGCCACGCATGGGAAAAGGCGTAAAAAGCTGGGGGCTCATTGGTGTTTGTCGGCATTGCGAAGTTGGGGGAAACGGATTCTAACAGCAGGCAGGGAACCGGCGGCGCGCGGCGGCAGGATATTCAAAGCGATGTCATACTGTACGCATAACCATAGATCCACCGGTACGCACAGGCCGGGAAACAATGAAAAGGGTCGCGCTGGCAGCGCTCATGCTGCTGGCGGTAGTCGTTTGCGACGCACTCGCGGCCACGCTGGAAGGCCGCGTGGTCGGCGTCAGCGACGGCGATACCGTCACGATACTCACCGCGGAAAACCGCCAGTTCAAGATCCGTTTGTCGGGCATCGATGCCCCGGAGAAGAAGCAACCTTTCGGAGCGCACGCCAAGGAAACCCTCGCCCGCCAGTTGTTCGGCCAACCGGTCACGGTGGAATGGTCCAAGACCGACCGCTATGGCCGCATCCTCGGCAAGATCGAAATCGACGGCATCGACGCGAACCTCGAACAGGTGCGCGAAGGTTCGGCCTGGGTCTACACGCAATACCTGCGCGAACTCCCCGCCGAAGACCGCAAGCTCTATCTGGAAGCCGAACGCGAAGCCAAATCCGAGCGCCGCGGCCTGTGGCGCGACACCGACCCCGAACCCCCATGGCAGTGGCGCCGGGAATTGCGCGAACACCGTACGCACGGCGGTTAGCCCCCACCTCATCCCCCGGGAGCACGGACACGTTAGTGATGAAATCACCCGTCCGCGGGTAGTGCGCCATGCTCCGTCTCCCGCCCCAGATGGCTCCGCCAACGCCGTGTCGACGGAGTTCCTCCCCGGAGCGGAGAAGGAGCTGAAATGCAAGAGCGCGACCAATGGTCGCCCGGTTATACCTCTCTCTCTCCCCTGGTTGTGGGGGAGAGGCATCGCTGACTCGGCGAAAGGGGGTAGCTGGTGGGGCGGGAAGCGATGCTGTGGCGCGCTACCCGCTAACGGGTGATTTCATCACTAACGTGTCCGCGCGCCGGGGTGAGGGGGACTCCGAACTGCAGTTCGGCGAGCCGAGCGTAAAGCGGATTCGACGCCAGCAATTCTTCGTGCGTGCCGGCGCCGATCAGGCGGCCGCGGTCGATGACCGCGATGCGATCCACGCTTTTCACCGTCGACAGGCGATGCGCGATGATCAGCGTGGTGCGTGACTGCATCAACCGCTCCAATGCGATCTGCACCATGCGCTCGGATTCCGAGTCGAGCGCGGACGTGGCTTCATCGAGCAGCAGGATCGGGCGATCGGACAGCACTGCGCGCGCGATGGCCAGGCGCTGGCGCTGGCCGCCGGACAGGCGCACGCCACGCTCGCCCAGGTAAGTGTCGAAGCCCTCGGGCAAGCGCTCGATGAATTCCGTGGCAAATGCCGCATGGCAGGCCTGCCGAACGTCCGCGTCCGTCGCATCCGTCCGGCCATAACGCACGTTCTCGGTGACATTGGCCGCGAATATCGCGGGCTCCTGCGGCACCAGCGCGATGCGGTTGCGTAACTGCACCGGATCCGCGCGCCGGATGTCGACGCCGTCGATGCGGATCGTGCCCTGCTGCGGATCGTAGAAGCGCAGCAGCAACTGGAACACCGTCGACTTGCCCGCCCCCGATGGCCCGACCAGCGCGAGTTTTTCGCCGGGCGCGATCGCCAGCGAGAAATCTTCCAATGCGGCGATGCCCGGGCGCGACGGATAGTGGAAAGTCGCCGCGTCGAATTCGACCGATCCGATGGCCGGCTCCGGAAACGCGAGGGGGCTTTCCGGCACCACGACCGCGGGCTGCGTATCGAGTATCTCGATCAGTCTTTCCGCCGCGCCCGCACCCCGCTGCAGGTCGCCCATGACTTCGCTCAACGCCGCGGCGGCGCTGGCGACCATCGCCGCATAGAACACGAAGGCCGACAACTCGCCGCCGGTGAGCTTTCCGGCCAGCACGTCATGCCCGCCGATCCAGAGGATGATCCCGATGCCGGCGAACACCAGCACGATCACCGCCGAAATCAGGGACGCACGCACGCGGATGCGCTGGCGCGCAGTGTCGAACGCCGCCTCGATGCGCCGGCCGAACAACTTGCGGTCGGTTTCCTCGTGGCCGTAGGCCTGCACCGTGCGTATTTCATGCAGCGCTTCGTCCACGTAGGAGCCGATGTCGGCAACCCGATCCTGGCTGGCGCGGGCCAGTTTGCGCACCCGGCGGCCGAACAGCACGATGGGAACGATCACGACCGGCACCGTGAGCAAGACCAGCAAGGTCAGCTTCCAACTGGTCAGCATCAGCATGACCAGCGCGCCCGCGCCGAGCAGGCCGTTGCGCAGCGCCATCGACACACTGGTGCCGACGATCTGTTCCAGCAGCGCGGTATCCGTGGTCAGCCGCGAAATCATTTCACCGGTGCGCGTCTGCTCGAACCAGGCCGGCGACAGCGTCAGCAGATGCGAGAAGACCTTGCGGCGTATGTCGGCGATCACGCGCTCGCCCAGCCACGAGATGAGATAAAAGCGCACCCAGGTCGCCGTCGCCATGACCACGATGACCGCCAGCAGGAAAAACAGGCCCTGGTTCAGCGCCGCAGGATCGCCGCCGGAAAAGCCGCGATCGACCACTTGCTTCAGTCCCTGGCCGATGACCAGGAAGCATGCGGCCGACACGGTCATCGCCAATCCGAAAAAAACCATGCGCCGCCGGTACGGCGCGGCAAAGCGCAACAGGATCGTCAGCGCCCGAAGGTTGGCAGCGCGCGCAGGCGGCAGCGCGGAAGGCGTTTGCGTGTCGGAACTCATATTGGGTCGGGTCGCCGCAGCGTCCCTGTAACCGACGCGCGATAACGTGAAACACGATGCTAGCAGCACCGTCGCGTAGTCCTGCATGCCATCGTAACGGACGAATGAATCCCGGATTATGAAATGTGTAACCGCATAATGACAAATCGGGGGCGCCGAGTATCATCTCCCGGTATAAAAAACCAAACCAGGAGGAGCGCATCATGGGAGACCAGCTTGAGGCGGCGGCAATCGAGTATCACGAGAAACCGACGCCCGGAAAAATATCCGTCACCCCGACCAAGAGTCTCATCAACCAGCGCGATCTTGCGCTGGCCTATTCTCCGGGTGTCGCCTATGCCTGCAAACAGATCGAGGCGGATCCTTCCCGCGCCGCGCAACTGACTTCGCGCGCCAATCTGGTCGGCGTGATCACCAACGGCACTGCGGTGCTCGGACTGGGCAACATCGGCCCGCTCGCCGGCAAGCCGGTCATGGAAGGCAAGGGTTGCCTGTTCAAGAAATTCGCCGGCATCGATGTTTTCGACATCGAGCTCGCCGAAAACGATCCGGACAAGCTGGTTGACATGATCGCGGCGCTGGAACCCACCCTGGGCGGCATCAACCTCGAGGATATCAAGGCGCCCGAGTGCTTCTACATCGAGCGCAAGCTACGCGAGCGCATGAAGATCCCGGTGTTCCATGATGACCAGCACGGCACCGCGATCATCGTCGGCGCAGCGGTGACGAACGGACTCAAGGTGGTGGACAAGAAATTCAGCACGGTGAAGCTGGTGTGTTCCGGCGCCGGCGCTTCGGCCATTGCCTGCCTGGATCTGCTTTGCGGGCTGGGGCTCAAACGCGAGAATGTGTTCGTCTGCGACTCGAAGGGCGTGATCTACGAGGGACGCGACGCCAGCATGGAACCGAACAAGGCGCGCTATGCGCGCAAGACCGATGCCCGCAAGCTCGCCGACGTGATCGCCGGCGCCGACATCTATCTCGGGCTGTCCGGGCCCGGCGCCATGAAAAAAGAGTGGATCAAGACGATGGGCCCGAAGCCGATCGTGTTCGCGCTCGCCAACCCGACGCCGGAAATCCTGCCGGAGGAAGTCAAATCCGTGCGGCCCGAAGCCATCATCGCCACCGGACGCTCCGACTATCCGAACCAGGTCAACAACGTGCTGTGCTTCCCGTTCATCTTCCGCGGCGCGCTCGATGTCGGCGCCACCAAGATCACCGAGGAAATGAAGCTTGCCTGCGTGCACGCGATCGCCGAGCTGGCGCAAGCCGAGCAATCCGACGTGGTTGCGATAGCGTACGGGGACGAGGACCTGTCCTTCGGACCGGACTACATCATCCCCAAGCCCTTCGATCCGCGGCTCATCACCCGCATCGCGCCAGCGGTAGCGAAAGCCGCCATGGACAGCGGCGTCGCCACGCGGCCCATCGCCGACCTCGATGCCTACCGCGACCAGCTCAGCAATTTCGTCTACCAGTCGGGCTTCATCATGAAGCCGGTGTTCGCCGCCGCGAAAAAATCGCCCAAGCGCGTGATCTACGCGGAAGGTGAGGACGAACGCGTATTGCGCGCCGCCCAGGTGGTGGTGGACGAGAGGCTTGCGCGGCCCATCCTGATCGGCCGCCCGGACGTCGTGGAGATGCGCATCAAGCGCTTCGGCCTGCGGCTCACGCCCGGCAAGAACTGCGACCTGGTGAATCCGGAATCCGACACCCGCTACAAGGAAGTCTGGACCGAGTACTACAAGCTGATGCGCCGGCGCGGCGTGTCCCCGGACGACGCGAAGGTGCATGTGCGCCAGTCCAACACCCTGATCGGCGCCATGCTCCTGCGCCGGGGCGACGGCGATGCGCTGCTGTGCGGAACCTTCGGCCGGCACAAGGACCACCTGCGGCACGTATCCAACATCATCGGACTCAAGCGCGGTTCAAGCGTGTTTGCGGCGATGAACGTGGTGATGCTGCCCAAGCGCACGGTGTTTATCAGCGACACCTACGTCAACGAGTCCCCGTCGGTCGAGCAGCTCACGGAAATCACCATCATGGCCGCGGACGAAGTGCGCCGCTTCGGCATCACGCCGAAGGTGGCGCTGCTGTCGCACTCGAATTTCGGCTCCGACGATTCCGCCTCGGCGCTGAAGATGAGCCAGGCGCTGGATGCGATCGAGCGGATCGCGCCGGACCTGGAAATCGACGGCGAGATGCACGGCGACGCGGCGCTTTCGGAGCCGATCCGTACGCACGTCCATCCCGACGGGCGGCTCAAGGGCGAAGCCAACATCCTGATCATGCCCAACCTCGACGCCGCCAACATTTCCTTCAACCTGCTGAAGATGCTCGGCGGGGAAGGCATAACGGTCGGCCCGATCCTGCTCGGCGCGGCGATGCCGGTGCACATCATGACGCCCAGCGCGACGGTACGCCGCCTGGTCAACATGACCGCGCTGTGCTCAGTGGACGCCCACGCGCAAGCCTCCGCAGGCTGATCCGCCCGGGAGCGGCGCAACCATTTCACCGCTCCCGGTATGACCAAAGTCATATTCCCGCCGCGGCGCTTTTAGCAAAACATTGCCTTGCCACACGATAGGGCGCGCCGCATCCCGGCGCGCGCTTCGATCAACCTAGTTGAAAGTGGGAGGCGATATGAAACCCAGGCCCCTTTGCGTCGCGGCGCTGGCCGCCACGATGATGTCCGTTCCGTCCTTGCCGGCATTGGCTGTCGACAACAACGCGATGTTGCTGGCGACGATAGCGTGCGCAAGCCTGCAATCCCATGATCGCGCCATCACCTGCCAGGTGGAATATCCGAATGGCGGACCGGCGTTGATGCTCAAGTTCCGCAACCAGGCGCAGGCCATCGGCTACGGCCCCATGGCGGTCGCGCTGTTTGGCGAAACCGTCTGCAGCGCGCTGAAAAGCGAGGGCGACGACGAGGATTCCGAGTTCAGGCTGGCACTCGTCGATCTGAGCTCCGGCAGCGCCAATGTCTATTCCTGTGCGAAGCGGACGTTCAAAGGCTGGCTGCCGCTGAACGCGGCATTTCGCTGAATTGTCAGGAACTCGGACCTCGTATAGGCGTCAAACCCGAAACGCAAGGATTCCTGCCCCTCATCGGGATTGTTCCCCACCCGGTCCCCCAGGCAGGTTCTGTGGTCTCCTTCTTACCTCTCCCGGGAAAGGCTGTTGGTTTGAGGGAAACAAGTCTTCGTTGCCGATCGCATCGGCAACGGAGCAAAAAAGGGGCGCCATGAGACGCCCCTTTTTCTTGTACTCGTCTGGTAAGTAGAACCTACATCGTAGTTCTCATCACGAAGACACAAAGGTCACGAAGTGGCACGAAGAAAAGCAAAGAAAACGCTGGACGGTTCGTAACGGGCGGTGCGCGATTCTCGGTGCCAAAACGTGACTGACACTTACACAAAATCTCTTCGTTTTTCTTCGTGTCCTTCGTGACCCTTCGTGGTGAAAGTCAAGATTCGTGGTTTACGCTTTACTTGAGAACGAATTCGACCAGTTCGAGCTGCGGCGACGCAGTCGACGCCCAAGCAAAAAAGGGCGCGCCATCAAGGCGTGCCCTTTTTTTTGTGCTCGTCTGGTAAGTAGAACCTACATCGTAGTTCTCATCACGAAGACACGAAGGACACGAAAAAACACGAAGAAGTGCAAAGTACAGGTCTAATTGTGGATGGTACGCGATCGTTGACGCCAACAACGCCATCCACATTCATACAATAAATTCGCCCTCGTTTTTCTTCGTGTTTCTTCGTGACCTTCGTGTCTTCGTGGTGAGATTTAAGATTGATCGTTCTGGATACGCTCTCTACTTCAGCACGAATTCGACCAGTTCCAGTTCCGTGCCGCCTATATTGGTAAAGGTCGCCGTGGTGGTCTGCGGCTGGAACACGAACTGTGCCGGCGCAAGACGCGTTTCGGTCCGGGTGTCCTCGAATTCATGCACCAGTTTTCCCTCGCCCATCGCCACACGGATGCTCGGACCCGGAATGGTCAGCGGACCGATCGATGCGCCGGGCGCAAGCTTGATGCGATAGGCGCCCACACGCGCGTTGTCCAGCGCGGTTTCGACGCCGTCCAGGGCCGGAAGCGCCGCGTTCGGCGCCGCGGAATCCACCGGCTTTAGCAGTTCGATGCCGATCGCGCGGAACGCGCCCGGCCCGCGATTGATGAAGCGATGCGTGTAGGCGCCCTTCTCGGCGGCGTTGTAGTAACCGATGAAGCCCGCCTGCATTTTCACGTCCTTGGGTTCCTGCCCGTAGACCTGGTTGAACAACGTGACGCTGGTCACCAGAACGTAGGGATAGTCGAGCGAATGGGTGTGATACAGCGTCTGTTCGCCCTCGGGAATTTCGACGTCGACGATGCGCACCCATTCGTTTTCCAGCTTGACCACATGGCGCGGCTCCTCATTGGCTGGCACGACGCGCTCGGCGTCGGCCGCGAACACGCCAACGCAAACCAGGCACGACAGCATTGCTGCCGCTACGGATTGAAAAAGTCGAAGTCTCATGATCAGGCCAGCACGTAGCTGGTCTTCACCGTGGTGAAGAACTCGGCCGCGTAACGTCCCTGCTCGCGCGGACCATAGCTCGAACCCTTGCGGCCGCCGAAAGGCACGTGGTAATCCACGCCCGCGGTCGGCAGGTTCACCATCACCATGCCGGCCTGCGCGTTCTTGCGGAAATGCGAAGCCTGTTTCAGCGAAGTCGTGACGATGCCCGATGACAGGCCGAACGGCGTGTCGTTCGCAACCGCCAGCGCTTCCTCGTAATCCTTGACCGCAACCACCGATGCGACCGGACCGAACACTTCCTCGCGGTTGATGGTCATCGAATTCGTCGTTTCGGTGAACAGCGCCGGCTCGAGGTAGAAGCCCTCGGTCTCGCGCTTGAGGAGATTGCCGCCGAAAGCGAGCTTGCCGCCCTCCTTCCTGGCCTTCTCGATGTACGACACGTCCTGGTTCAACTGGCTCTTGTCGACGACCGGGCCGATGTCGGTGCCCTGCTTCAGCGCGTTGTCGACCTTGACGCCTTTCAGGCGCTCGACCACCGCCGCGACGAATTTGTCGTGGATGCCCTTGGTTACGATCAGACGCGAAGAGGCGGTGCAGCGCTGGCCGGTGGAGAAGAACGCGCCATTGACGGCACATTCGACCGCGGTCTTCAGATCCGCGTCATCGAGAATCACCAGCGGGTTCTTGCCACCCATCTCGAGCTGGAACTTGGCCATGCGCGCGATCGCCTTGGCGGCGATCTGCCTGCCGGTGTCGACCGAGCCGGTAAAAGAGATGGCATCGACGCGCTTGTCGTTGACGATCACCTCGCCGACCACGCTGCCGCGGCCCATGACGAAATTGAATACGCCCTTCGGAATGCCGGCGTCGACGAGGATCTTGGCAATGGCATGCGCCATGCCCGGCACCAGGTCGGCGGGCTTGAACACGACGGTGTTGCCGTAGGCCAGCGCAGGCGCGATCTTCCAGGCCGGAATCGCGGCCGGGAAATTCCACGGCGCGATGATGCCGACGACGCCGACCGGTTCGCGCGTCAGCTCGACGTCGATGCCGGGACGCACGGACGGAATCAGTTCGCCGGAGCGGCGCAGCACTTCACCGGCAAAGAATTTGAAGACATTTCCCGCGCGGGCCACTTCGCCGATGCCTTCCGGCAGCGTCTTGCCTTCTTCGCGCGACAGCAGTTTGCCGAGTTCTTCCTTGCGCGCGATGATTTCGTTTCCGACCTTGTCGAGCAGGTCCGCGCGCGCCTGCACACCGAACGTCGCCCACGCCGGAGCGGCGGCGCGCGCGGCTTCCACTGCCCGCTCCGTCTGCGCCTTGTCGGCCTGCGCGTATTCGGCGATCACGTCGCCGGTGTCGGACGGGTTGACGTCCTTGGACATCGTGGCACCCGCGATCCATTCGCCGGCGATGTAATTCTGCAGTTGTGCTGTGCTCATAAGTCCTCGTTGGAATTGGTCTTGCTGGAATCGGTTACGAAGCTTGATTTGGTTTTCGGACCTTATGACCGGAAGGACTACTGATTTAAGCCCCTCCCCCATCACCCCTAGCCCCTAACGAAGTGTCGCGGGATAACCGAGCACACTTCGTGACCTCATCTGGCGATGCTAGCACGCCGGGCGGACCCCGGCTTGCGGTCAAGAACCGGCCTTCGGCCTGCGCTTGCGGCGCAGCTTGTTGAAATCGTCCAGTTCCCACGGCCTCAGCGCCAGCACGACGCTGGCCGGACGGCGCTCGCCGATCGGCAGGTGCTTGTCGTCGCTATGCAGCTCCGAAAACTCGCCTGCCAGTTTGCGCAGCTTGGCGGCGAATTGCGCGCTCGACGCCGCCGACAACATGGCATTGACCACCATGATCATCTCGCCCGGGCCGTCGAAACGGGAACGGAAATACTCGTGCTGCGCCCGCGCCATGAAGTATTGCAGGATCGGCCCGTTGGGCAGCCAGGCGAAATTGGAGGCCACCTTGAGCCGGATGCGATTGTTCGGCATCAGTTCCAGGAATTTGATCTTGTCCAGTTTCAGCAGCAACTGGATGCATTCCGCCTTCGGGATGTCGTAGGCGGCCAGGATCTGTTCCAGGGTCATGTGGTTGAGCGCGCAGACCGCGATCAGGAACAGCTTGGCATTGCCGACGACCTCGCGCTCCTGCTCGAGCGTCAGGTGCACGATGTAGTTCTTTTCGCTGTCCACTTCGCGCGCCAGCTCCGTCAGGCCGAGGCCGGCGAACGTGCAGATCTGCTCGAAGCGCTCCAGCGTGAAGTGGCTGGCGGCGAACATGCGCTTGACACTGGCCTCGCTCATCTTCAGTTCGCGCGCGACATGCGCATAAGTCAGCTTCTTCGCCTTCAGCGCGCGCTTGAGCGCCTCCACCACCGCGATGGCCTGCGACATGGCCCCTCCCCCGAAAAGCCCGAAAGTCTATCCAGATGATACCGCGGGAAGCCGAGGTAGCAACCCCTTTCGCGGCGCTTTCATGACGACGTACTGCTGCGCAACATGGCACCGCGTTCACCGATCAACCGCGGCAGCCCCAGGAAAGGCAAGGACGATGAAATCCCGGACTTTGTTTACTGCTTTTACCGCAGCGCAGGCAGAGGGGGCTCCCGCAAAACGCGTGCTTCCGGACCTGACCGACGATACGACGCTGTTGAACGCGCTGCGCAACAGCGCCACGGATCGCGATCAGATCATCCGGCGCCGGATCACCGTGTTCGACGACATCACGAAATAGCCGACCCGCCTGTGCGGGCGGGGCCTCCAAGCCCCGCCGCTTTGGCCGGCCCTCAGTCCAGGGGCCGGCCTTTTTTTTGAGTTGATGGCTCCGACGATTGCCTACACCCAACACGGAGGACACGGAGGAAGAACAAGGAAAAATGGAATAGGGTTTGGGTTCATTGACTCATTTGCCAACTATCTCAGCGAATGGTCGTCATTCCACGAGCTACCTCCCCATTATTTCTTGCATTTCTCCGTGTCCTCCGTGTTGGGTTTAGACGCCACGCCATGCGAAAATGCCCCTTTCCTCTTTCCTCTTTTCTCTTTCCTCTATTGCTTATGCATTCCCTTTCCGCCCGTCCCGGAGTCCAGGCCCTGCGCTCCTCGAAAATCCGCGAAGTCGCCAACGCCGGCATGGGCAGGAAAGATGTCATCGCATTCTGGTTCGGCGAACCCGACGAGGTGACACCGGACTTCATCCGCCAGGCTGGCATCGAAGCACTGCAGCGCGGCGATACCTTCTATACCGAGAATTTCGGCATTCCGGAACTGCGGGAAACCATCGCGGGCTACGTGGCCCGGCTGCATGCCCCGGCCTGCAAGGCCACCATCGACAATGTCACGGTCACCAGTTCCGGCATGTCCGCATTGATGCTCGCCAATCAGGCCCTGGTCGGTCCGGGCGACCGCGTCGTGATCGTCACGCCGGTCTGGCCCAACCTGGTGGAAATACCCAGGATCCTCGCCGCCGAAGCAGTGACTTTTCCGCTCGATTACACCGCCACGGGGTGGAAGCTCGATCTGCAAAGGTTGCTGGCAACGCTCACCCCCGCGACGCGCATGGTGTGCATCAATTCGCCGAACAATCCGACCGGCTGGACCATCGGCCGCGACGAGCAGCGCGCCATCCTCGAGCATTGCCGGCGGCATGGCATATGGATACTCGCGGACGACGCGTACGAGCGCCTGTACTACGGGGGAGGTGCGGCCCCCTCCTTCCTCGACATTGCGGATGCGAACGATCGCCTGGTCAGCGCCAACACCTTCTCGAAATCCTGGCTGATGACGGGCTGGCGGCTGGGCTGGATCGTGGCGCCGGCGGAACTGATGCCTTACCTCGGCACGCTGACGGAATACAACACGTCCTGCGCGCCGAGCTTCGTGCAGCGCGCCGGCGTGGTCGCCATCGAAAAAGGCGAACCGGTCATTGCCCGCACGCAACTGCGATTCCGCAAAGCCCGCGATTTCCTCGCCGCAAGACTGGCAGAAATCCCCGGCGTCGAAGCCCCGCTTCCCGCGGGAGCGATGTACACCTTCTTCAAGGTGCAGGGAGTTTCCGACAGCCTCGCCTACTGTAAACGCCTGGTCGAGGAATGCGGGCTCGGGCTCGCGCCCGGCATCGCCTTCGGCCCGGAAGGCGAAGGCTTCCTCCGCTGGTGCTTCGCATCGGGCAAAGACCGTCTGCAACTCGGTGTCGACCGCCTTAAGTCATCAATCCAGCACCGTTAAATCTCACCACGAAGGCACGAAGGTCACGAAGGAACACGAAGAAGAGCAAAAATGTATGTTGGCCCAATGGATATGAGCGCCGATTGCCGAGATGTACGGGTGCATGTCAGCGATGCCACCGCCAAAAAACAACAACCTTCTTTGTACTTGCCTTTCTTCGTGCCACTTCGTGACCTTCGTGCCTTCGTGGTGAGAATTAATGTGGTGTGACTGAATCTTTTGACGGAGCAGGCATGGGCAAACAGCATAGATACGAAACCACGGTGCGGTGGACGGGGAACCTCGGTACCGGCACAACGGGCTACAAGGATTACGGCCGCAACCATGAGATCAGCGGGTCCGGCAAACCGGTAATCCCCGGATCATCCGACCCCGCGTTTCGCGGCGACGCCGCGCGCTACAACCCGGAAGAACTGCTGGTCGCGTCGCTTTCGACCTGCCACATGCTCTGGTATCTGCATCTGTGCGCCGTCAACAAGGTCGTCGTCCTCGACTACGAGGACCACGCGGGCGGGATCATGGAAGAAGCCGCGGACGGCGGCGGGCGTTTCCTGGAAGTGACGCTGCGGCCACGGATAACGGTCACCACCGGATCGGATCTGGAAACCGCGCGGCGGCTGCATCACGAGGCGCACGAGAAATGTTTCGTCGCCAACTCGGTGAATTTCCCGGTTGGATGCGAGCCGGTCATTCGGCGCGCCGTTTGACCGGCAGAGACGAGAGGCGAGAGGAAAGAGGAAAGGTAAAGGCCTGAAAAAATACGTTCCAGAGCCTTCCGCCCTTGCTCTCACCTTTGACCTTCCCTTCAGTCCTCTTTCCTCTTTCCTTTTTCCTCTTTCCTCTCGCCTCTTTCCTCTGCCCTTCGGGCCGCCCGCCAGCGGTGCACAGCCGACCGGGCCGCGCACCACGCCCATGCGCGTGGACGGCGCGGACGCCGCGGAGTAGGCTATCGCGAACGCGAATCGCGGCACCGGACAGGCAAGAAGTCGTGGCATGGCGATTGCGTTAGCACGGCCCTTGGATAAGGGCGATCAAACGTCGTGTCCCCAAACCAATTCTTCCCTCGAGAGCAGTTTGCACGGTGACCGCAGTGTCGACTCCTGACAAGGCCATTGCATTGCCCGACCGGCCCGCCGCGCGCGCTGCATCGCCACTGCACGCCGTGGAGAGAACCGTCGAACCGTCCGGGTATGCCGTCGATATCAGCGGGCTGTCGTTGACGTTCCAGACCGCCGATGCGCCGGTCGTGGCACTCGACAACATCGACTTGCAGATCCGGCGCGGCGAATTCGTTTCCTTCATCGGCCCCTCCGGCTGCGGCAAGACGACGCTGATGCGCGTCATCGCCGATCTGGCGACGCCAAGCGCCGGGCGCGTCACGGTCAACGGTGTCAGTCCGGAACAGGCGCGCCTGAAGCGCGCCTACGGCTATGTGTTCCAGGCGCCCGCGCTGTACGCGTGGCGCAACGTATTGCGCAACGTGCTGCTGCCGCTGGAAATCATCGGCATGCCGGCCGCGGAGCGCAAGGCGCGTGCCGCCCAATATCTTTCCATGGTCGGCCTGGCCGGTTTCGAGCGGAAATTCCCGTGGCAGTTGTCCGGCGGCATGCAGCAGCGCGTGTCCATCGCACGCGCGCTCGCCTTCGAACCCGAATTGCTGCTGATGGACGAACCGTTCGGCGCGCTGGACGAAATCACCCGCGATCACCTCAACGAGCAACTGCTGCAGCTATGGCATCAGACCGGAAAGACCGTCGTGTTCGTCACGCATTCGATCTCGGAAGCGGTGTTCCTGTCGAACCGGATCGTGGTGATGAGCCCGCGGCCCGGACGCATCCTCGAAATCGTGGAAAACAAGCTGCCGCCCGATCGTGGCCTGGACATTCGCGATACGACCGGTTTCCTGGAAGTGGCGCATCGCGTGCGCCAGGCATTGCGCGCCGGACACAGTTATGACGACTGACGCCTTGGCACTTCCCGCCGCGATGTGGACGACGGGCGGCGCCCGCTTCGCATTTCACGCCGTGCCGGTGGCCGCGGTTCTGGTGTTCCTGATGGTTGGCTGGTATGCGCTCGCGGTATGGCTGAACGCGCCGCAGGTGATCGACCGCTTCAAACGCGACGGCCAGGAATGGACGATGGGGAAACTGGTTGGCGCGACCTGGTCGATGGAGCGGCCGGTGCTGCCGGCACCGCATCAGATCGCGCGCGATTTCTACCAGACGGTGTTCGCCACCCCGATCGACAGCAAGCGCAGCCTGGTCTATCACGCCGGCGTGACGGTATCGGCGACCCTGGTCGGATTCGTCTTCGGCGCAGCACTCGGCATCGTGCTCGCCATCGGCATCATCCATCTGCCGGTGCTCGATCGCAGCCTGCTGCCATGGATCATCGCCTCGCAGACCGTTCCGATCCTCGCGATTGCGCCGATGGTCGTCGTGGTGCTCGGCAATCTCGGTTTCAGCGGATTGCTGCCCAAGGCCGTCATCTCGATGTACCTGTGTTTTTTCCCGGTGACGGTCGGCGTGGTCAAAGGACTGCGTTCGCCCGATCCGCTGCAACTCGACCTGATGCGCACCTACAGCGCCAGCCGCGCGCAGGTATTCCGCAAACTGCGCTGGCCCTCCGCCACCGGCTTCCTGTTCGCCAGCCTGAAGGTGGCGATTGCGGGTAGTCTGATCGGCGCCATCGTCGGCGAGCTGCCCACCGGCGCACAAGCCGGACTCGGTGCTAGGCTGCTGACCGGCTCGTATTATGGACAGACGATGCAGATCTGGTCGGCGCTGATCATGGCTTCACTGGTCGGCGTTGTGCTGGTCAGCATCGTTGCACTCGCGGAGCGGCTGGTGATGCGCAGCCAAGGGGCGGCTGCATGAATGCGAGCCGCCGTTTGTACCTGATCGCCATCATTCTCATGGCCGCCGGCCTGATGACGCCGGCAGGCGGCGCGAGCTGGCTGGCCAATGGCGGCGCCTTCGCTTTCGCATTGATGGCCTGTGCCGGCGCAGCGTTGTGCCTGTGGTCGCGCTCGTCGGCGGTCGATCACGTCGCCGGCGCAGTCGGACTCGTTGCAGGCGCGGCGGGAACGCTGATCCTGCTTGGCGGACCCGGCCCGTTCGGCACGCAGGCGCCGGGGCTGTGGTTGTTCGTCGCGGGATGGACGCTGTTCCTCTGGCAGCGGCTCGACGTTCTCGCGCGCTCGGCCGGTCACGGCGTGGCGGCCTTGCTCGCACCCGGACTGTTCGGACTGGCGCTGCTGTATCTGTGGCAGGTCGTGGTAACGGGCTTTGCGGTTCCGCAGGTGTTGCTGCCCTCGCCGTCGCAGGTGGCGACGGTACTGGGAAACCGCGCCGACATCCTGTGGCCGGACTTCCGCCAGACTTTCCTGAAAGCGGTGCTCGCCGGTTTTGTGATCGGCAATGCCGCCGGTTTCGTAACGGCAATGGTGGCGGACCGCATCGGCTTCCTGAAGCGCGGCGTGCTGCCGCTGTGCAATCTCGCAAGTGCGATGCCGATCGTCGGCATCGCGCCTATCATGGTGATGTGGTTCGGCTTCGACTGGCAGTCGAAGGCAGCCGTGGTCGCCGTGGTCACCTTCTTCCCGATGCTGGTCAATACGCTGGCCGGCCTGGCCTCGGTCGACGCCATGCATGGCGACCTGATGCATTCCTACGGTGCCAGTACCGGCCAGACCTTCGCCAAGCTGCGCCTGCCCTCGGCGCTGCCGTTCGTGTTCAATGCGCTCAAGGTCAATTCGACATTGGCACTGATCGCGGCGATCGTCGCCGAGTTCTTCGGCTCGCCGATACTCGGCCTGGGGTTTCGCATCGGCACGGAAGTGGCAAGGCTCAATGTGGATGTCGTCTGGGCGGTGATCGCGGTCGCGGCCCTGGCAGGTTCGGTTTTTTATGGCGCGATCGCCGCGATCGAACGGGTTTGCACGTTCTGGCACCCGTCCTATCGGCGATGATCGCATTTGGCTGTACTATTTTTTGGTGAAAACTCAGGAGAGGGAAATGAAAACCCGTATTTTTCTGTCGGTACTGGCGCTGTTCGCGCTGGGCAACAGCAGCGCCTTTGCGCAAGACAAGCTCACCCTGCAACTGAAGTGGGTCACCCAGGCGCAGTTCGCCGGCTATTACGTCGCGAAGGACAAGGGCTTCTACAAGGATGCGGGCCTGGACGTGACGGTGAAAGCCGGCGGCCCGGACATCAATCCGAGCCAGGTCATTGCCGGCGGCGGCGCCGATGTGATCGTCGACTGGATGCCGTCCGCGCTGGCCACGCGCGAGAAAGGCGTGCCGATGGTCAACATCTCGCAGGTGTTCAAGCGCTCCGGGATGATGCTGACCTGCCGCAAGGACTCCGGCATCAAGACGCCGAAGGATTTCGCCGGCCGCACGCTCGGCGTCTGGTTCTACGGCAACGAATATCCCTTCCTGTCGTGGATGGACAAGCTCGGCTACAAGACTTCCGGCGACGCCAACGCCGTCAAGGTGCTCAAGCAGGGTTTCAACGTCGACCCGCTGCTGCAAAAGCAGGCCGACTGCATCTCGACCATGACTTACAACGAATACTGGCAGATCATCGAATCCGGCATGAAGGCTGACGAACTGATCGTCTTCAAATACGAAGACCAGGGCGTGGCGACCCTGGAGGATGGTTTGTACGCGCTGGAGAAATCCATTGCCGATCCGAAAACGGCGGACAAGCTGGCGCGCTTCCTGAAGGCGTCGCTGAAGGGCTGGGAGTATGCGATCAAGAACCAGGACGAAGCGGTCAAGATCGTGCTCGCGAACGACGCATCCGGTGCGCAGACCGAAGGCCATCAGAAGACGATGATGCAGGAAATCGCCAAGCTGGTCGAAGGCGGCAAGCTCGGCTACCTGGAACCGGCGGCCTACGATCGCACCGTGAAGACCCTGCTGAGCGGCAAGTCGGATCCGGTCATCAGCAAGAAACCGCAAGGCGCTTATACGCACAAGATCTGGGAAGCGGCTCAGAAGTAGAAGAGCCGTGAATGACGTGAATATCGTGAATATCGTGAATGTCGCTTGATGGCCGCTCCGCGGATAAGACGGGAACATTCCCCTTCCTTCTTTCCCGCGGGGCACGCCAGCAAAAAAAAGTCCACATAGCGGGCAGCGCCAAGGAACCGTGAGGAGAATGTCAGCATGACGATATTGAAAGCGGGACTGATCCAGATGGGGCTCAAGGGCAACACCGACATGTCACCCCAGCAGATCCGCGACAAGATGGTGGAAGCGCACCTGCCGCTGATCGACGCCGCGGGAAAACAAGGCGTGCAGGTGCTGTGCTTCCAGGAAGTCTTCACGCAGCCCTATTTCTGTCCGAGCCAGGACAAGAAGTGGTATCGCGCGGTCGAGAAAATTCCCGACGGCCCGACCACGCAACTGATGTGCGAATACGCGAAAAAGCACTCGATGGTCATCGTGGTGCCGATCTTCGAGGAGGAAATGACCGGCGTGTACTACAACGCCGCCGCGGTCATCAACGCCGACGGCCAATACATGGGCAAGTACCGCAAGAACCACCTGCCGCAGGTGGCGGGCTTCTGGGAGAAATTCTTTTTCAAGCCGGGCAACCTCGGCTACCCGGTGTTCCAGACGGCGTATTGCAAGCTCGGCGTCTACATCTGCTACGACCGGCATTTCCCGGAAGGCTGGCGCGCGCTCGGGCTGAACGGCGCCGAGTACGTGGTGAATCCGTCCGCAACGGTGGCCGGCCTGAGCCAATACCTGTGGGAAATCGAGCAGCCGGCCGCGGCGGTCGCGAACGGCTATTACGTCGGCGCGATCAATCGCGTCGGCACCGAAATGCCGTGGGACATCGGCAAATTCTACGGCTCGAGTTACTTCGTCAATCCGCGCGGCAAGATCATCGCGCAGGCGAGCGGCGACAAGGATGAGTTGATCGTCGCGGACCTGGACCTGGAAATGGTGCGCGAGGTGCGCGAGCTGTGGCAGTTCTTCCGCGACCGCCGGCCGGAAAGTTACGGCGCGATCAGCGCGCCGCTCTAGGAAGACGACCGTGGCAGACATCCGCACCAACCGGCTGGCCCCAGACGAGTACGCGCGCAACTTCGCGGATGCGCATCCGCCGCTGACGCCGGCGCAGGCGCTGGTCGAATCCGATCGCTGCTTCTTCTGCTACGACGCGCCCTGCATACAGGCCTGTCCGACCGGCATCGACATCCCGAGCTTCATCCGCAAGATCGCCACCGGCGATCCCAAGGGCGCGGCCAAGGACATCCTGACGCAGAACATCATGGGCTCGGTCTGCGCCCGCGTCTGTCCGACCGAGGTTCTGTGCGAAGGCGAGTGCGTGCGCACGGCGCAAGAGGAACGCCCGGTCAGGATCGGCGCCTTGCAACGCTACGCCACCGACTGGCTGTTCGATGCCGGCGTGCAGTTGTTCAAGGCCGGGCCGGCCAGCGGCAAAAAAGTCGCAGTGGTCGGCGGCGGACCGGCGGGTTTGTCCTGTGCACACCGCCTGGCGATGCTCGGTCACGCGGTCACCGTGTTCGAGGCGCGCAGCAAACTGGGCGGGCTCAACGAATACGGCGTGGCGGCCTACAAAGTCGCCGGCGAGATCGCGCAGCGCGAAGTGGATTATCTGCTGGCGGTCGGCAACATCCGCGTCGAAACCGAAAAGATGCTCGGCGGCCACATCGAGCTGGCGAAATTGCGCCGCGAGTACGACGCGGTTTTCCTCGGCATGGGGCTGGCCGGCGTGAACGGGCTCGGCATCGATGCGGAAAACGTCGACGGCGTGTACGACGCCATCGGTTACATCGGCACCCTGCGCCAGGCGAAGGATCTGTCGGCGCTGCCGGTCGGCCGCAAAGTGGTGGTGATCGGCGGCGGCATGACGGCCATCGACATCGCCTGCCAGACGAAACGCCTCGGCGCCGAGGAAGTTACCATCGTCTACCGGCGCGGCCCGGAACAGATGGGCGCCAGCCACAAGGAGCAGGACTGGGCGCAGACCAACGGCGTGCTCATTCGCCACTGGGCGCGGCCGGTGCGCATCGTCACCGAAAGCGGCATGGTCGGTGCGGTGGAGTTCGAATACACGCGCGCAGGCAAAGGCGGCAAACTGGCAGGGACCGGCGAACGCTTTACGATGGCCGCCGACATGGTGTTCAAGGCCATCGGCCAGGCGCTCGTTGCGGACCCGACGGTCGACGGCAGCAAGCAGGTGCTGGAAATGGAAGACGGCCGCATCGCCGTCGACGGCGGGCGCCACACGTCGCTGGAGGGCGTCTGGGCTGGCGGCGACTGCGTGGCCGGCGGCCAGGATCTCACCGTCGCGGCAGTGGAAGACGGCAAGCAGGCCGCGCTGTCGATCGATGCCTGGCTTCGCGGAGAGGCAGTCCAGCCCGCGAAAAGTAAAGGAGCGTCCCATGGCTGACCTGAAATCCACCTTCGCCGGCATCTCGTCGCCGAATCCATTCTGGCTGGCCTCCGCGCCACCGAGCGACAAGGCCTACAACGTCAATCGCGCCTTCGAGGCGGGCTGGGGCGGCGTCATCTGGAAGACGCTGGGCGAGGATCCGCCGATCGTGAACGTCAGCGGGCCGCGCTACGGCGCCGTGTTCGGCCACGATCGCAGCCTCATCGGCTTCAACAACATCGAGCTCATCACCGACCGGCCGCTGGACGTGAACCTGGTCGAGATCCGCGAAGTGAAGCGCGCCTGGCCCGACCGCGCCATGGTCGTGTCGCTGATGGTGCCGTGCGAAGAACGCGCATGGAAACACGTGCTGCCAATGGTCGAAGATACCGGCGCCGACGGCATCGAGCTCAACTTCGGCTGTCCGCACGGCATGTCCGAGCGCGGCATGGGTGCGGCCGTGGGCCAGGTGCCCGAGTACGTCGAGATGGTCACGGCGTGGTGCAAGCAGTACAGCCGCATGCCGGTGATCGTCAAGCTCACGCCGAACGTGACCAACATCCTCTCCCCGGCACGCGCCGCGAAAAAAGGCGGCGCCGACGCGGTGTCGCTGATCAACACCATCAGCTCCATCGTCAGCGTCGACCTCGACCAAATGTCACCCGGCCCCAGCGTGGGCGGGCGCGGCGCGCACGGCGGCTATTGCGGTCCGGCGGTCAAACCGATCGCGCTGCGCATGGTGGCCGAGATCGCGCGCGATCCGGAATGCGCCGGCCTGCCGATCTCCGGCATCGGCGGCATCTCCGCCTGGCGCGATGCCGCCGAATTCATGGCGATGGGGGCGGGCAACGTGCAGGTCTGCACCGCGGCGATGGTGTATGGTTTCAAGATCGTCGAGAGCATGATCGACGGCCTGAACAACTGGATGGACAGCAAGGGCTACAAGACCGTGCCCCAGTTCGTCGGCAAGGCCGTGCCGAATTTCGTGAACTGGGAATACCTGAACCTGCGCTACGTGGCCAAGGCGGTCATCGACCAGGACCTTTGCATCCAGTGCGGCCGCTGCTACATTGCCTGCGAGGACACGTCGCACCAGGCGATCTCGAAGGAGAAGGACGGCAAGCGCCACTTCGAAGTGATCGACAAGGAATGTGTGGGCTGCAATCTTTGCGTGAACGTCTGCCCGGTCGAAGGCTGCCTGACCTTGCACACCCTGCCCGACGGCGCCATCGACCCGCGCACCGGCGACAAGGTCGGCGGCTACAGCGACTGGACCACGCATCCGAACAATCCGAACCGCGTTCCGGCGTAAGCTAAAGATTACTTCTCACCACAGATTACTTCTCACCACGGAGACACGGAGAACACGGAGAGTCACGGAGAAAAGCGAAAGGGAAATCGATTCGCGGGGTGCTCGGCCATCCGCAGTGCATGTATGGGAACTGTCGAACCGTCAGCGAAAGGCTCACCTTCCCTCTATTACATTTGAACCCGTATTTGCCCTACTCCGAGATTACTTCTCACCACAGATTACTTCTCACCACGGAGACGCGGAGAACACGGAGATACACGGAGAAAGACAAAGAAGAAGGAGAACGTGGCCATAGTGCCAATGGGTCAGCAAATGGGAGGCAGCGTCACAGTTCAGCTACCACTATATCCATTTGTTCTTGCCCTTCTCCGTGATTCTCCGTGTTCTCCGTGTCTCCGTGGTGATAGATCTGGGAAAGTGGAAATTGTCGAACGACTGAACAGCAGGCTGATGGGCGCACGAACCGCCAACGACGCATGTTACGAAAATAATTCTCACCACGGAGACACGGAGATCACGAAGAAACACGGAGAAAAGCGGGAAATCACGGAATGGGTGTTGGTGGCTATATGCCAGACACTGCCAACTTGATTGTGACTCCATCGCACAGTCCGGAATTTGCCTCTCCGTTGCATTTTTTTGGCCTTTCTCCGTGTTTCTCCGTGTTCTCCGTGTCTCCGTGGTGATAGATCTGGGCATGTGGAAATAGATCTGGGCATTAGGAACTCATCGAACGACTGAACAGAAGGAGGACACCATGTCTGTATTCATCCGGGGCGGCACCGTAGTCAACGCAGATCGCGCTTTCCGCGCGGACGTCGTTTGTGACGGCGGCAAGATCGTCGAGGTCGGCGAAAACCTGAAGGCGCCCGCGGGCGCGCAGGTCGTCGATGCGGGCGGGCAATACGTCCTGCCGGGCGGCATCGATCCGCACACGCACATGGAACTGCCCTTCATGGGCACCGTGGCGAGCGAAGACTTTTTATCCGGCACATCCGCGGGCCTTGCCGGCGGCACGACGATGATCATCGACTTCGTCATCCCGTCGCCGAAAGAGAACCTGCTCGAGGCCTTCCACAAGTGGCGCGGCTGGGCCAGGAAATCCGCGGCCGACTACAGCTTCCATGTCGCGGTGACCTGGTGGGACAAAACGGTCCATGACGACATGGGCACGCTCGTGGCCAAGCACGGCGTCAACAGCTTCAAGCATTTCATGGCCTACAAGAACGCGATCATGGCCGACGACGAGGTGCTGGTGAACAGCTTCAGCCGCGCGCTCGAGTTAGGCGCCCTGCCCACGGTCCACGCCGAGAACGGCGAGCTCGTGTTCCAACTGCAGAAGAAGCTGCTCGACATGGGCATCACCGGCCCCGAAGGCCACGTGCTCTCGCGCCCGCCCGAAGTCGAAGGCGAAGCGGCGAACCGCGCCATCAGCATCGCCGGCGTGCTCGGCACGCCTTTATATATAGTGCACGTCTCCTGCAAGGAGACCCTGGACGCGATCACGCGCGCGCGCAACGCAGGCCGCCGCGTTTATGGTGAGTGTTTGGCCGGCCACCTGCTGATCGACGAAAGCGTTTACTACAACAAGGATTGGTTCACCGCCGCCGCCCACGTCATGAGCCCGCCCTTCCGTCCGAAGGAACACCAGGAAGCGCTGTGGCGCGGACTGCAATCCGGGAATCTGCAAACGACGGCGACCGACCACTGCTGCTTCTGCGAACCGCAGAAGGCGGCGGGCCGCAACGACTTCAGCAAGATCCCCAACGGCACCGGCGGCGTCGAAGACCGCATGACCGTGCTCTGGCATCACGGCGTCAACACCGGCCGGCTCACGCCGAGCGAGTTCGTGCGCGTGACCTCGACCAACGCGGCGCAGATTTTCAACATCTATCCGCGCAAGGGGCTCATCGGCGTCGGCGCGGATGCGGATGTCGTGGTCTGGGATCCGGAAGCCACGCGCAAGATCTCAGTCAAGACGCACCACCAGAAGGTGGATTACAACATCTTCGAGGGCATGACGGTCAAAGGCGTGCCGAGCTATACGCTGAGCCAAGGGAAGGTTGTGTGGGCGGATGGGAAGCTGGATGTCGTGGAAGGCAGCGGAAGATACATAGATCGGCCACCTTTCCCGATTTCATATGACGCGGTGGCGAAGATGAATCAGGCGCACACGCCGCGGGCGGTCGTGCGGAGCGCAGCCTAGTACTCTCTTACAGATCGATTACTAAAGGCGACCTTCGGGTCGCCTTTTTTGTCCTAGTCGCACATGAGTCAGATTGCTTTTCGTCCAGAGAGGGCTTAGATTCCTCGAATGCCATTGCATTATTCAAATCCTTTGGCTCGACCCTTCTCGAATTCAACATGGAATTACGCTTCACAACTACACATAGAGCGGCTTATGGCCGCGGAGCATTTTAAAAAGAGGGTGACATGACGGACAAAAAAAACGTCTTTGTAAGTCACGTTCATAAAGACGACAGCGGTCTGGAGAAGCTAAAGGAACTACTAGCACCAAAAGGTATGGATATCCGCGATTCGTCCATCCACACGGGAAAGTTCAATGATGCGAAAGATCCGGATTACATCAAAACGCAGATTCTGGCCCCGGCGATTAACTGGGCAGGGGTCTTCATCTGCTATGTCTCTCCTCATACAAAAGATAGCGAATGGGTTAATTGGGAAATTGAGTATGCAGCGAAACAAGGTAAGCGCATTGTCGGCGTTTGGGCACATGGCGAAAACGAATGCGATCTTCCCGCCGCTCTTGAAGAATACGCCGATGCTCTGGTCGGATGGAATGGGAGTGCCATTATTGACGCGATAAACGGAAACGATACTTGGGAAAAGCCAGATGGTGGACAGTGCGATCCCGTGCCACTGAAACGACATCCCTGCTAGTGGCACGCATTTATTCATATGTAGTGAGATATGACAGCGGGTTCGCACCCAACCCGTTCTACGGCTATTGCACGCTGGCGACATGTAAGCCCAATATTAGACGAAGCGCTCAAGTCGGCGATTGGATAACAGGCAGCGCGAGCAACGATCGCAGCATCAAACGCGGCGGACATCTTGTCTATGCCATGAGAGTTACCGAGACAATGTCTTTTGACGATTATGCGGCGAATCGGCGCTTCGAGTCGAAGAAACCCTTTCGCACGGGAAGCCGAAAGCAGAGTTGCGGAGATAATATTTACTTCCGTGAGTCACCAAACACAATCTGGCAACAACGTGACTCATTCCATTCACAGCCCAACGGGCAGGCCAATCCTCAACACATAGCGCGAGACACAAGCGTAAATCAGATCTTAGTCAGCGAGACTTTTGTCTATTTCGGCGGTACAGGTCCTGCCATTCCAAACCGCCTACGAAGTCAGGACGGTCGAATTCTCTGCAAGACAGGCCGAGGCATATCGTGCTTTGATGATCCTAAGCTGATTCACTCCCTTGAACAGTGGTTGAATAGCTTAGGGGTTGGTGGCTATCAAGGCCCTCCACAAGAATGGATTTCCCTGCGTGGCTAACTCACACTCAAAGGAAGATGGCCCGCTTCCATTGTCGGAATACGTTACCGAGATAGCGATCACCGACATCCTAAGTAAATCAGACATTTCTCCGATACTTCAGGGTCTATTTGGCGAAGTCGGCGGGATTATGTCGACCGCCAAAAAGCATATCCGGGAGCAATCCGCATATCCTGGTTTTAAGCGGGCGGCAGAGGAAGAGTTCGGTGATACGCTCTGGTATCTAGCGGCACTATGCAGAAGGATAAATCTTCCTCTTGAAGATCTTATTTCTGAGGCTGCTAATGGCACGTCCGCTGAAACAGCGGCATTTCCAATCACCGTCGACGAGAAACTTTTTCAACTCGGCCGATCAGCCGCCGATCTTCTCGCGCCTGCGCCTGATCGTTCCACAGTTCTCGCATTTTCTATTGCCTATCTCGATGCGCTCAACGCCACTCATTTCGCGCTTGAAGACGTCGCACGAAGTAATTTGCGAAAAGCCAAGGGAGCATTCTTCGCACCTCGACCAGAAGATCTCATCGATTTTGATGCTAGCTTCGAAATTGAGGAACAACTACCGAGGCAATTTAGAATTCGGGTCAATCAGCGAGATAGCGGACGAAGTTACCTTCAATGGAATGGTGTATTTATTGGTGATCCTTTAACTGACAATATTGCCGATCCAGACGACTATCGCTTCCACGATGTCTTTCATTTCGCCTACGCTGCAATTCTTCATTGGTCGCCAGTCATTCGCGCGCTAATTAAACAAAAAAGGAAGAGCAAACGCGAGTACGATGAAGCACAAGATGGAGGGCGCGCGATTGTCGTCGAAGAAGGCCTAACCGCTTGGATTTTTACTCGAGCCAAAGAACTCAACTTTTTTGAAGGACAAGATCGCATCTCATTGGGCTTACTTAAGACAATCAGTGAGTTTGTAACGGGATACGAAGTATCACAATGTCCACTTAAGCTTTGGGAAAAGGCGATTCTGGAGGGCTACAACGTTTTCCGCCAGATTAGAGCTGCAAAAGGCGGATGGATCGTTGGCGATCGCACTCTTCGCACAATCCGCTACGAATCGCTGGAACCAGTGAAATGACACTTCACCCATTTGTAACAGCCGTAGCGGCGCTAAGATTCGACAATTGCTTTAACCCCTACTCAGACCGTTGCGAGGTACACGATCACAATGACGCGCCCACTCTACGCTCAGCGGCCTTGTCCGCGATGGTAGAGCGTGCGACTAGTTTGTCTATTGATGCAATCTGGATTGGTCGCGATCTCGGCTATCGTGGCGGACGCCGTACCGGACTCGCACTAACGGACGATATTCATATCGATCGGCATGCGCAGCGCTGGAATCTATCCGCCGAACGGCCAACAATTGGCCAAGCCGTATCCGAGAGAACTGCCGCGGTAGTATGGCGCGTGCTCGACAAAATTGAGTCCAATATCTTCTTGTGGAACGTATTTCCGCTCCATCCACATGAATTAGGCGAGCCATTTACAAATCGCCAACACAACGCGCATGAGAGGCGCAGTGGCGAGCAGGTGCTTCATGCGCTGATCCATCTCTTAAGACCAACACGTATCATTGCCATTGGCAACGACGCGACCGCTGCGGCCAAAAAGGTCGCATGTCCTGTACCAGTTTTCTGTGTGCGGCATCCCAGTTATGGCGGTCAGACTCAATTCTTACATCAGATTGAGGAGCTATACGAAATCGGACCACGGGACGGATCGTTGTGTTAGTCGATTGATATCTGGCAGATATACTTTCCGTAGTTCACATAGAAGCAGCAATCATCATATGACCTCTATGTATGAGTTGGGAATTCTAGGAACACTCCCCAAGGACGTACTGCATACCATTCAAGCTGAATTAGAAAGCCAAATTCACGAACTGGGTCTTTCCATTCCCGACGAGGTGTCCATTTATTCAGGCGCCCCGTCTGGCTTTAAACCAACCGGATCCCGCTGCTCTGCTGCAATTTGTTCTAAGTGTGACGATGGCGACAACAGCGCACTGAGCTCACTTCTCGATAAAGGGATCCCTATAATCCCTGTAGCCACCGCATTAAGGAATTTCTCCAAAGAGGTCCCTGCGTTGCTCAGCCCACTCAATGGCCTTGCACTAGATACTCATTCCGCCTTCCAAATTAGTACCGCGCTTCTAGAGTGTGCCACGCTACTTCCGAGACAGCGCCATGTCTTTATTAGTTACCGTCGCGACAATGGCTCTGAAGCGGCACTACAGCTTTATTCCTCACTATCGGCGCGTGGATTCGATATATTTCTGGATACTCACAAGCTACACCCGGGAGAGCATTTTCAAGAGGTACTCTGGCAACGCCTCTGTGATTGCGACGTTCTACTAATGCTGGATACCGATCGGTATTTCGATAGTAGATGGACCAACGCAGAATTTGGAAGGGCCATGTCTAGAGGTCTGGCATTCGTTCGAGTGGGATGGCCAGGCATTTCCTTGAATCCTAGGGCCGGAGCAGCAGTCAATTTACAACTCGACTCTTCTCATTTTGAAACGGCCCATTCATTAAAGCCCGTAGCTCTCGCCAGCATTGCCGAAGCCGTTGAAATGGCGAGAACAAAAAGCGTCGCAATGCGCTATCAATCCCTAGTAGACACACTAAAAGCAAGCGTTAGTCGTATTGGCGGTAGGTTGAACGGCGTTTCTATTCGCAAATCCATCGTTCTCACATTAGCCGACGGAAAGACGATTGCCATTTATCCCACTCTTGGCGTTCCCACCTCGCAAGCCATGCACGACGCGACATTAGACCAACACCCTCCGCCAGTGGCAGTTGTATACGACGACATTGGCTTAACAGAGAAGAATTGGCGAGCTCATATGGATTGGTTGGATCCGCACCTGCGGCACATGGTGCGACTCGTGGCAAGCTATAAGGCGGGGTGGGATTTTTCCGATTGGAATTAGAAATGGATGAAATTTTCTTATCCGCGAGCGTCCCAGTTGAGGGCCGCCAATACTACGAAGGATCCGATCCTCTGCTTATTCATGCAGCGGTCAGAGCACTCGCCACATTGACTCTCGGTCGGCGCCGAATTGTTTGGGGCGGTCATCCATCCATTACCCCAATGATCTGGGCTGTATGTGAAAGCCTAGGTCTTCAATATGCACAGTGCGTTACTCTATATCAGTCCAATTTCTTTCAAGATATTTTCCCGGAAGAGAACGCACGTTTTAAGAATGTTATCTATACGGAAAGCATGAAGGACGCAGCCGCCAGCTTACGAGTTATGCGCAAGTCGATGCTAGAGAGAGAATTGAAAGCGGCCATTTTTATTGGCGGAATGGAAGGAATAGTGTCAGAACATGAATTGTTTCGCGAAATGCATAATAACGCACCTTGCGTCTTCTTAACTGCTCCCGGTGGCGGCGCCAGAGAGCTAGGAATTAAGCATGAAATTGCTCCAACTCACCTAGATTCGACCAATTTCACTGAATTGTTAATAACCGCTCTGAACATTGATCCCACGGAAGAGCGAAAAACTTAACCGCAAGCAATTGAGGGACATTTTCATGCGGGCCTTTTTTAGCTTTTATTATTCTAATGATGTCTTTCGAGCAAGTTTAGTGCGGCAAATGGGCGCAATCGAAGGGGATCAAATCGTTGACGACAATAGCTGGGAGCAAGTAAAAAAAGGGGGCGATCCGGCAATCGAGAAATGGATCAAAACTCAAATGAGCAGTTGCGATGTAGTAATTGTTCTAGTGGGAGATAAAACGGCATCGCGGCCATGGGTAAACTTTGAAATTCGATACGCGTGGGACAACAAATATCCTATTTTTGGAATACGGGTTCACGGCCTGAAAAGCGTGGACGGCTACACGAGCACAGCTGGCACCAATCCGTTTCAGAGTATCAATCTTTCAAACGGAAAACTTTTATCCGATTATGTTCCTCTGCACGCACCATCGGGTGGAACCTCGCAGGAAGTTTACGCAAACATCAAAAGCAATATTAGAAATTGGATAAAAGATGCTCCGTCAATGCAATGACAACTGAAAATCTAACTAATTTCAAGACCGCAGGGAGCCGCTAAGTGAATAATGCAATTGTTGAAGCCTAACCTTCCTCCCTACCGGAACCAGCAACGGATTACTAGTCGTTCAGCTTAAATTGCAAAAAGCCAAAAAGGGGTCACCCATTAGCCACCTCCGGTAAAGAGGCGACAGCATCGTAGGGCGCGCGCGAGCGCGCCTTTTCTTTCGTCTGCCGTACACAGCGCTTGATGCC
>WNFM01192975.1_pt7 | contig 66542 bp, 62 predicted proteins | sample 5400271 | NCBI WGS metagenome assembly WNFM01 (sample SAMN13153352, study PRJNA577476) | soil metagenome | isolation source: 60 cm saprolite on Douglas fir-dominated hillslope | place: USA:California | collected 2013-09-17
TCACCTGGCCGTATTGACCGGCCTGACCGTTGATCGAGCCGATATTGACGATGCGGCCGAAACTGCGTTCGCGCATGCCGTCGATGACGCCGCGGCACATATTGAAGCAGGAGCTGAGATTGGGGTGGATCACCTGCTCCCACTGCTCCGGCGTCATCCGATGCATGGTGCCATCGCGGGTGATGCCGGCATTGTTGACGACGATCTCCACCGGCCCCAGATCCTGGGCAATCTTGGCCAGCGCGTCCTGGCATTGCTTGAAATCGCCGACATCGAATTTGTAGACGGCGATGCCGGTCTGTTGCCGGAAGGCCTGGGCCGCGTCGTCATTGCCGGCGTAATTGGCGGCAACTTTGTAACCGGCGGCCTTAAGGGTGGTGGAGATGGCGGCACCGATACCGCGCGTACCTCCGGTGACCACTGCAACTCTGCTCATATGTCCTCCCTGGGTTTTGATTTTTCGTTGGCGGTGCCGCATTGTTGCGGCACCGCGTTCTGCTAGATCCCCTCAGTGATCGATGGCCTTAGCGCTCGATGGTGAGGGCGATGCCCATGCCGCCGCCGATGCACAAGGTGGCGAGGCCCTTCTTGGCATCGCGCTTCGCCATCTCATGCAGCAGGGTCGTCAATACGCGGGCGCCGGAGGCACCGACCGGATGGCCAAGCGCGATGGCGCCGCCATTGACATTGACCTTGGCGGGATCCCAGCCGAGATCCTTGTTGACGGCACAGGCCTGCGCCGCAAAGGCTTCGTTGGCTTCGATCAGATCCAGGTCCTCGATCTTCCAGCCGGCTTTGGCCAAGGCGGCACGGCTAGCCGGGATCGGGCCGCTGCCCATGACGGCGGGATCGACACCGGCGGTGGCCCAGGAAACGATGCGGCCCAAAGGTGTGAGGCCACGTTTGGCGGCTTGCGCCGCCGACATCAGCACCAGTGTTGCCGCGCCATCATTGATGCCGGACGCATTGCCGGCGGTGACGGTGCCGTTCTCTTTGAGGAAGGCCGGGCGCAGTTTCTGCAGCGTCTCCAAGGTCGTGCCGTGCTTCGGATATTCATCCTGATCGACGATGATATCACCCTTGCGGCCGCTGATGGTGACCGGGGTGATTTCGGCCTTGAATTTGCCGGCTTTCTGCGCTGCCTCCGCCTTGTTCTGCGAGGCGACGGCAAAGGCATCCTGCTGTTCGCGGGTGATCTGCCAGCGTTGCGCCACGTTCTCGGCGGTGACGCCCATGTGATAATTGTGGAAGGCATCGGTCAGCGCATCGAAGATCATGGTATCGACCATCGTCGCCGGTCCCATCTTCACGCCGTTGCGAAGATGCATGCAATGCGGCGCCTGGCTCATGCTTTCCTGGCCACCAGCGACGACGATCTCGGAATCGCCATTGCGGATCGCTTGATAGCCGAGCGCCACGGCGCGCAGGCCGGAGCCGCACAGCTGGTTGATCTGATAGGCGGTCTTCTCGGCTGGTATGCCGGCGGCCATGGCTGCCTGGCGAGCCGGGTTCTGACCTTCACCGGCAGTGAGGATCTGGCCAAGGATCACTTCCGTCACCTCGGCGGCATCGACTTTGGAGCGCTTCAAGGCTTCGATGATGGCGATCTTGCCAAGCTCATGAGCAGCGAGACTGGCAAGGGCTCCGTTGAAGGAACCGACTGGCGTGCGGGCAGCGGCGGTAATGACGACGTCGGTCATGGGAAGCTCCTCGGAAAGTTCGTTTCATCGCAATGCAGCAATGACCGTAGGCACTCAGCGCCATCAGTTCAAGACGGAATGTGCCGATGCCGATGCTTCACCGCGCCGCAGCATTGACCGCTTGGTAAGATGCCGCGCGCTGCTTCAGCCAGTCGGCGATGCGGGGCCAGACCTCGCTCTTTGCTTTGGCACCAGCCATCATGCCGATATGTCCCGCCGGCGGCGTTTCGATGTCATGAACCGGCAAGGCCCGCGCGAGCGCCAGAGCGCTGCCGGGCGGCACGATGCGGTCTTGTGCCGGGATGAGCGAGAGAGTTGGTACCGTCACTGCCCCAGGATCGACGATGTTACCGCCGACACGCCAGTTGCCTGTTGCGGTGCTGTTGTTGCCATACCAGCCTTGCAGGCATTCGCGCGCGCGAAGCGGCGGATGGCGGAACCGGCGGTGGCAGCACTTTCGGTCAGCCGGGCGAAGTTCTGGAATTTCCGCAGCACCTGGAAGGGATCGAGCAGCGAGAAGAAGCCTTGCAACAGATCGACCGGCAATTCGCCCAGTATCGACATCACCGGCTCCATCTGCTGACCCATGGCCGCGACCATGGCGGCCTGTCCGGTCTGCTCGGCGTGAAAATCCCACGGCGTCGCCAACAAAGCGAGGCCGGCGAGGTTCGATGGCTGCGGCGATCGCAGCAGCAGTTGCGCCAGCGCCAATGCCAATAGCCCACCCATGCAATAGCCAACCAGGATGATCGGCCCGCCGGGCTGCGCCTGCACCGCGCGATAGGCCTGCAACAGGCGATCGGCAATGTAGTCGCTCAAGGTAAAGCTGCGTTCCAGCGCACCCGGCGCATCCCAATCGATGACGAAGGGCTGCAGACCGGCTTCGGCGAGATAGCGCAGGAAGCTCGTTTCGGGTTCCAGATCGAGAATGTAGAAGCGATTGATCAGTGAGGGGATGACGAGCAGGCGCGGGGCCGTCGCTTGATCCGCCACCGAGGTGCGATAATCCAGCAGGCGCGTCGTCCCGGCCGACCAGAGTGTCGGCTGATCCCGGCGCTGCGTGGACGGGCCTTGGTGTCGATAGGCCAGCGCGCCGGTCAAGAACTGATCAAGCCGACGCTGCCCTTCCTCAGTCAGCGCCCGGGCCAGGCGGGCGGGATCGGCTGCGTCGAGGCTTGGCCCCAGGGCTTCCAGCGCCGGAATCAGCTGGGGCGGAAACAGATGTGGTGGCAGCGGCGGGCTGATGTTTCCCGGGGCCTTTTCCCGCGCGTTTGACCGGTTGCGGTCGCTCGGGTTCTGGCGCTGTTCCTTCAAGCTCTGCCAGGCGAGCATCAAGCTTGGCAAGATGGCGGCGGAGTTGCTCCAACTCGTCACCGCCAGGCTGAGATGCAGCGGCAGCGGGCGCGGCCCCAGTCGGTGTGGCGCCGGGCGATGCGGCTCCGGGCGGCGTGGTTCCCCTTGTCCGGGCGTGTCGTTCGTTGCTGCTTGTGGGCTGCTGGGCACGTTGATCTCCCTGCGCTGACTTGAGAATGCTCACCTGCTGTGTGATCGCATCAGACCAGGCGCTCATGCCCTGCTTCCACCAGTCCGTCAGCATGGCGGTCGGATCGGCCGTCGGGCCGGCGGTACTCGATGATCTGGCCGTGGCACCAGGCCAGGCACCGAACACTGTCTTATGCATCCCATCGGTACCGGCGGCGGCCGGTTGCATCAGCGCTGCCGACAAGCGCGCCATCTGCTGGGCGAGATCGCGATCTGCCGCCATGGCCGCCAACTGGTCTTGCCACAGATCCAAGAGTTTCTTCGCCAGCTCGGCGGGGTCGACGGGTTTTTCCTGCTCGGTCATGGCGCCATCATAGGCCCGGATTTGCCGGCTTCGCAATGCAGCTACCGCATTGCCAAAGCCCCTCAAAAACCTGCTATGCTGTCAGCAGGCCGGCCTTATGGGGAGGCTATCCGGCCGAATGCGCGAAAGAAGGATAGTATTCGATGGCTGTCGGCAGCGACATGGGCAACGAGAAGACACCAGTTCGGATTAAGAAATATGCCAACCGGCGTCTCTACAATACCGCAACCAGTTCTTATGTGACCTTGGACTATCTGGCACAGATGGTCCGCGAGGGATTGGATTTCACCGTCGAAGACGCGAAAACCGGTGAGGATATCACCCGTTCCGTCCTGACCCAGATTATCGTCGAGGAAGAATCCAAAGGGCAGAACATGCTGCCGATCAACTTCCTGCGGCAGCTGATCAGCCTGTATGGCGACAACCTGCAGTTTCTGGTGCCGCGTTACCTGGAACAGAGCATGGAGAGTTTCGCCCGCAATCAGGACCAGTTCCGTTCCTATATGAAAGACAGTTTCGGTGGCATCGTGCCCTTTGGCCAGATCGAGGAGATCTCCAAGCAGAACATGTCGTTCTTCGAGCAGGCGATGCGAATGTGGACGCCGTTTTCGGTACCGATGACCATGCCAATGGCAACACCCAACGCCGAACAGGCCCGGGCCGCGGCTGCCGGTGCCGCCGAACGGCCGAGCCCCGCTGCCGACGAACTTTCCGATTTGAAATCGCAGATGCAGGCCTTGCAGCGTCAGCTGGAAACCTTGAGCAAAAGCGGCAAGACCGAATAAGCGCGTCTTACACCCTTCACAGCAGAACGCCGCCGGCAATACCGGTGGCGTTTTTTGTTTGCGATTGATCCAGCTTCTGCCTTAGGCATTCCCCAAGATGACGCTGGCCTTGTCCATCTCGACCGGCGTCAACCGGTCCTTGTTGAGGTAACGTTCCAGCCAGTTGAGGAAACGACTGAGAATGAAGACCAGCACGACATAAATGATGCCGGCAGCAATCAATGGCTCATAGGTGCGGAAGCTCTGCTTCTGCAGCCAGCGTGCCGTCCCCATCACATCCATCACGGTGATGGTGGCCGCCAGCGAGGTCGATTTCAGCAGCAGCACCGTCTCCGTGCTCATGGTCGGCAGGCAGATACGGATGGCTCGCGGCAAGGTGATGCGCCGGAAGATCAGCCAGCCGGACATGCCGAAGGCCTTGCCGGCCTCCGTTTCGCCATGTGGGACGGCCTGGATCGCACCGCGCAGGATCTCGCCGGTATAGCCGGCGGTGTTCAGGCTGAGGGCGAAGATCGCATACCAGAAACCATCACGCAGATAGGGCCAGAGAAAACTGTGGCGCACCCAGGTATCGGGCAGGACCTGGCCGAGGCCGTAATAGATCAGGTAGATCTGCACCAGCAGCGGCGTCCCGCGCATCAGCAGGATATAGAGATAGCTCGGGATCCAGAGCAGCGGATTGGGCGAGATCCGGGCTACCGCAATCGGCACGGCCAGCAGGTTGCCGATCAGGCCGGAGAAGAAGGTGAGCGCCAGGGTGATTGGAATTGCGGCCAGCAGACGCGGAATGAGCGTGTTGATGACGAAATCGAGAATGTCATTCATCGTACTACCCTCAGCGTCTCATGCCGCGATTGAGCCGCTTTTCCAGGGCTGCCAGCAGCAGCATGGAGGCGACCGTCAAGACCAGGAAGACACAGGCCGTCGTGGTGTAGAAAAACAGATATCGCTTGGTGCCGCCAGCGGCATTGGCGCCGGCCGAGAGCAGTTCGACGACGCTGCCGGTGACGGTGATATAGGCGCTGTCCTTGGTGATATTGAGCCACTGATTGCCCATGCCCGGCAACGCATAACGCAACATCAAGGGAAACAGGATGCGGCGAAAGCGCAGGGCCGGCCGCATGCCATAGGCCCGTGCTGCTTCCATCTGACCTTTCGGCACTGCCTGGATGGCGCCGCGCAGAATTTCCGTCATATAGGCGCCATAGATGAAACCCAAAGCGGCGACCGCGGCGGCGAAGCCACTGATCTGGATGTTCTTGGGGTCGAAACCGATCGCAACCAGCATGGCGGTGAGCGCCGAGGTGCCGGAATAGAACAACAGCAGGATCAGCAGCAGTTCCGGGACGGCACGAATAATCGTCGTATAAACATCGGCGAGACGTCGCAGCCAACGATTTTGCCCGAGCTTGGCGCCAGCGCCCAGCAAGCCAAGACCAAAACCGATCAGATAGGCGCAAACTGAAATCTGGACAGTCAAACCAAGGCCACGGAGCAACTCGTCGCCGTAACCGGAATCGCCATAGGCGAGAAGCGACCAATTGGATTGGTCCGTCATGCTCCCTGTTCCCCCATCCTTGTGTCCCATCCCTGTTCGGTGGGGCGCCTTTTGACGGGCGCTTTCTTCGGGCTTTACGCCTCTCGTCGATCGAACCGCCAGCATTTCAGATGCAAGGCGGATCTTGCAACCAGTTCTTTGCCGCTTGTTGAGCGACTGTCAAGCAGCGATGCATCTCATGCTGAAGATAGCGGTGTCAGCCCGCGGAGAAATGCCATCATGGGAGCATGCCCCATAATAAAAGCGGCGCAATCCGCCGGATCGCGCCGCTTTCAGGTATCAAATCACGACGACTCTGCGGTCGTCCTGATGACGCTGGGGCTTAAGAGCCGGCGCCGTAGATGTCGAAGTCGAAATACTTCTTGGCGATCTCGTTGTACTTACCATTGGTGCGAACCGCCTTGATGGCGTCGTTCAACTGACCCTTCAGCGCGTCGTCACCCTTGCGGATACCGCCACCCACACCGGCGCCCAGCAGGGGGTCATCGGGAATCGTCACGACGACCTGCATATCCTTACCCTGGTCCGATTTCAGGTAATCGGCGAGCGCCACCGAATCAGCCATGACGAGATCGACGCGGCCGGCGCTGAGATCGGCATTGGCATTGTCCTGGGTGTCATAGACTTTGATTTCGGCGTCTTTGCCAAAATACTTCTGGATGTAATTGGCGTGAATGGTCGAGGTCTGAACACCGATGATCTTGCCCTTGGCATCGGCCGGATTGGCAATCTTGCCACCCTTGCCATCGGGATTGTCGACGACGCCGATCTTCACGCCATCCTTCTTCGGACCGATGATTTCAGCCGGGCTGTTGTAATATTTGTCGGTGAAGTCGATGACCTTCTTGCGTTCATCGGTGATCGACATCGAGGCCCAGATGACGTCGATCTTCTTTTCCTGCAGGGCCGGAATGATGCCATCCCAGGCGATTGGCACGAGTTCGCATTTGGCCTTCATTTGCTCGCAGACGGCATTCATCAGGTCGACTTCGAAGCCGACCCAGCGGCCCGAGGAATCCTGGCTGCCGAAGGGTGGATAGGGTTCCTGAGCGAAGCCGAATTTAATGGTGTCGTCAGCATGGCTTTGGGTGACGTGACCCGCCACCAACAGACCGGCGACGCCGATTGCTGCCACCTGAGCCACGCGCGCAAGGCGTTTAAGCATAATTCCTCCCATAGTCATTTGAACCGCCGCCGGCTTGTTGCCGGAGGCTGGTCACTGGATATTTTACAAGGGAACAATTAGCACGACCAGGGCTTTGGTGAAAGCAGGCTGGCGGGCCCTGTCCGGAAAAAGGACGATCAATTGCGCGTGCGCATCAGAACCGATGCGCGACAGCACAGCGGTTCTGATGCGGCAGTGGGCACGATGATCGTCAGCTTACTGACCGTAGATGTCGAAGGTGAAGTATCTGTCATTGATCGTTTTGTAGGTGCCGTCGGCCCGGATCGCCTTGATCGCGGCTGAAATCTCATCCTTCAAGCTGTCACCCTTTCTGAGTGCGGCGCCGATATTGGCGCCGGAAGCCGGATCGACGATGGCATCGCCTTTCTGCTCGAAGGCCTTGCCTTGATCCGTCGGCAGAAAGCCTTGGAGGAGGGCGATGCTGTCGGCGAAATCGAGATCAATTCGGCCGGCGACCAGATCGGCATTGACCTGATCCTGCTGCTCATAGGCCTTGATCTGAACCACGTCGCCAAAATGGCTCTGCAGCCAGTTCTGCTGCGCCGTCGCTGTCTGGACACCGATGATCTTGCCTTTCAAGCCGTCCTTGGTGAGCTCGATCTTCTGCTCTTTCGGGCCTACGAAGATGATCGCCGTTTCGTAGTATTTATCCGAAAAATCAACCTGTTGAGCGCGTTCCGGCGTGATCCCCATGGAGTTGAAGATGACATCTATCTTCTTTTCCTGAAGGGCTGGAATGATGCCATCCCAGGCAATCGGGACAAGCTCGTATTTCCTGCCCATTTTGGCGAACAAGGCATCCAGGAGATCGACCTCGAAGCCGGACCATTTGCCGGCGGCGTCCTGATTCCAGAACGGCGGATAGGGCTCCGGTGAAAAGCCAACCCGGACTGCATCCGCAGCGCTGGCCGTCGGCGCTGTCATCTGGCCAAGGATAACCGCCCCGGCCACAGTCAGGACGGTGACCAGGATCCGGCGTCGAAAAATGTTTGATATCAAAGACATATATCTTGCTCCCAGCTGATGTTGCGGATCGCCTTTGGCGGATCCGTCGCTGCTATGCTCCTTGATGGTTTGGCATAGCTGTATACAGCTTAGCAAAGGGGTCGAGTTTGTCCAATCCCGGATCTGGGCCCGGATCTGGGCCGGCCAGCGCCCTCGCGCATCGTGGCTTGGGCTAATATTTGGCGAGGAAACCCGACAGCCGATCCATGGCCTCGTTAAGGCGGGTCTCGCTTTGAGCATAGCAGAGGCGGAGATAGGCATCGCCGCCGCGGCCGAAAGCAGTACCCGGCGCCAGACCGATGCGCCCCTCGACCACCAGGCGTTTGCAGAAATCGAGGGCATTGCCCATGTCGGCGACCCGCAGCATCACATAGAAGGAGGCTTCGTTGGGCACGACTGAGACCCGGTTCATGGCAGTGAGGCGGCTGACCACCAGATCACGTCCCGATTTGCAGCGCGCGACCATCGCTTTGACGAAATCCTCGCCGTGGCGAATGGCGGCGACACAACCCCATTGCAAAAAGGGCTGGCCGCCGGAGGTGTTGAATTCCGCCAAGCGTTCGAAGACCGGTGCGAAATGGCGCGGCATGACGATCCAGCCCACGCGCCAACCGGTCATCGCCCAGGTCTTGGAGAAGCTGTTGACGACGAAGACCGGATCATCCGGCGTGGCGATCTCCAGGAACGAGGGCGCCACCGGCCGATCATAGACCAGGCGGTTATAGACTTCGTCGACGATGATGGCGATGCGGCGGCTGCGGGCGAAATCCAGCAAGGCACGACGCTGGTCGTCGGGCATCACCCAACCGGTCGGATTGCCGGGTGAGGCGAGATAGATCGCTTTGGTCTTGCTGTTGCAGGCGGCAAAGAGCTGATCGAGATCAAGGTGCCAGCCGCTGGCATCGCCGCGCAAGGCGACCTGCCGCACCTCGCCACCGAGGATCTCGATGCAGGCGAAAATATTCGGCCAGACCGGGGTCACACAAACAGCATTGTCGCCGGCCCCAATCAAGCTCTGGATGACCAGCATCATGGCATTCATGCCGGCACTGGTGACGGCGATGCGCTCATCGGCGAGCTCGATGCCGTAGAGATCACGGTGATAGTCGATCAGGGCTGCGCGCAATTCGGGGATGCCGCGCTTATAGGTATAGAAGGTCTTGCCCTCACGCAGCGCCTGGGCTGCGGCATCGCAGATGAAATCCGGTGTTGGCAGATCCCCTTCGCCAACCCACAGACCGATGACATCGGGAACGGTGAAGCCCATCTTCCAAACGTCGACGATCTGCGAATCCTTGAGATCGGCAATTTCCGGGCGAAGCTGAAAGGCGAAGTCGGTCATGATCGATCCTGATTATCGGTATTTGCGGCGTTGGTCGTTGCGGCGATGGTCGACAGCACTCCCTCAGCGCCGGATGGTGACGGCGGGGCGTCGCAGCACGATGAGATTGCCGCAGAGGACCAGCACGATGCCAAGCACGGCCAAGCCTGTCCAGCGATAGCCTTCGAGGATTGTACTGATGGTCAAGGCAACAACTGGAAACAAGACGGCTGAATAGGCAGCGCGGCCGGCGCCGATCCTTTGCACCAAGGTGAGATAGCAACTGAAGCCGATCACCGAGGCAAAGAGCGCCAGCAGGAAGAGCGAGATCAGATAGCTCGGTCTCGTATCGACGGCAAAGGTGCTGCCGGCGACGGCGGATATGATCAGCGCCGCCAGAGCGCCATAGCCCATGCCGATGGCATTACTCTGGATGACCGGGATGTTGCGTGTTTTCAGTTTGACGCTGACCAGATTGCCGATCGAGGCACAATAGGTGCCGAACAGTGACAGGCCGAGACCGGTCAAGGTTGCGGAACTGGCATCGGCCTTGGCAATTTCCGGCCAGAAGACGCAAGAGAGCCCAGCCAGACCAAAGACCGCGCCGATGGCGACGCGGCGATCAATCCGCTGGCCAAAGAAGATGGCGCCATTGGCGAGATTCATCACCGACATGATGGAAAAGATGATGGCCAGCAAGCCGCTGGTGAGGTCCTTGGCCGACCAGTAGAACATCAGATAATTGAGGCAGAACAGGCTCAAACCCTGCAATAGCATCCAGCCATGGTCGCGCAGGCTGAAACGCAGCGGGCGACCGCTGACAGTACAAAACAGCATCAACAGGGCGCTGGAGAGGAGAAAGCGGTAGCCGATCGATACCAGCGCCGGCACCGGCCCCGCCTGGTAGGCGATGCCGATCCAGGAGGATCCCCAGATCAGAACGACAATCAGATAAAGCAGGCCGGTCGGCATGCTGCCTCGCACAAAGTCGATGAATGCTGGGTGAGGGTATCTTTAGTGTGGCGCCTCAATCATGCGGCAGGGTGCTGGCAAGCGACGGCCGCTGACTGATTTCTTGATGCCAGGCGGCGAGGGTCGGACAACGACCGGTCCAATCCTCGGCGGCGAATCGGAAATTCAAATAATCCAGCAGGATGGCGATGGCGAGTGTGCCGATATCGATCCGTTGACCAAAGCGGGCAACTTCGCCTTCCAGGGCAGCAAGGCCCTGATCGACTTTCAGCTTCTGGGCAGCATCCCAGTTTGCCGATCGAAGCTCAACGGGGCGCATGCTCTCGTAACGGCGCAGAATTGAGGCATCGATCATGCCATCGGCCAAGGCCTGGCGGCGCAAGGCGGTCCAGCGATCCTGCCCGCTGGCAGGGAACATTTTCGTGCCGTCATGCAGGCTGTCGAGATATTCGCAGATCACCGGCGAATCAAAGAGGCTTTCGCCGTTCTCGAGCAGCAAGGCCGGAATCTTCTGCAGCGGATTGTCACGCGTCAGCTGCGCATCGGGCACCAGTGTCGCGGTCTTGATCAGTTCCAGACGGTTCTGCGATCCAGTTTCCTGGGCCACCACAAGTACCTTGCGAGCGAAGGGACTGGTCGGCGAATAGCGCAACTTCATGGTCAACTCCGGTTCGGTAATTTCTAGAACTTGTCCTTGGCGCCACGCACCGCGGCAAACACCGCCACCGGATCGCTGCCGCAATCGGGAAAATGCCGCATCAATGATGGCTGGTCGGCGCGCAAGAAGGGATTGCTGGCCTTTTCCGATCCAAGCACGGCAGGAATGGTCGGCGTTCCCACCGCCCGCAGGGCTTTGACATCGGCGACCTTGCGCCGCAGCGCGGGATTATCCGGATCGACGGTGATGGCAAAGCGGCAATTGCTCTCGGTGTATTCATGGGCGCAATAGATCTGGGTTTCATCCGGCAAGGCCCGCAGCTTCAAGAGCGACGACCACATCTGCTGCGGGGTTCCTTCGAACAAGCGACCACAACCGATCGAGAACAAGGTATCGCCACAGAACAAGGCAGCGCTGTCGGCGAAATAATAGGCGATGTGGCCGCGTGTATGGCCGGGCACGAAGAAGACCTGCGCCTGATGCCCGGCGATCTCGGCGCCACTGGCTTCATCGACCGCGATGTCGAGACCGGGAATCCGTTCGCGATCATAAGCGGGACCGAGGATGATCGCGCCATGGGCCCGTTTGATGGCGAGATTGCCGCCGACATGATCGCCGTGATGATGGGTGTTGAGGATATGGCTGATCCGCCAGCCGCGTTGTTCGGCGGCGGCGATCACCGGTGCCGCTTCGGCTGGGTCGACGGCGGCGGTGGCGCCACTCGCCGCATCATGCAGCAGGTAGATATAATTGTCGCTGAGTACGGGGAGCTGCAGGATCTCCCAGGCAGGCAAGCTGCCGGCGGTCGCTGCGGAACGGGATGACATCGCTGACCTCGTCACTTTCCGGGCACAGGGTCATGGTGATATGCCATAATCAGCGCGCCGAGTAACGTGGATTATGGCCGATGTGGCAGGACGTCGTCGACCTTCGAGATTTTTATCACAGCGATCTGGGGCAGGTTGCGCGACAGTTGTTGCGCGCGCGGATCCGTGCCATGTGGCCGGATTTGCGAGGCCAGTCGCTGCTGGGACTGGGCTATGCCACGCCTTATCTGCGGCAATTCCTGGGCGAGGCCGAGCGGGTCCTGGCAGCCATGCCGGAGGCGCAAGGTGTCCTGCCCTGGCCCGCCGAGGGCCCCGGCGTGGTGGCCCTGGCCGATGAAACCGAACTGCCGTTTCAGGATTACTCGATCGACCGCGTGCTGATGGTGCATGCCCTGGAATCGGGCGATCATCAGAGCGATATGCTGCGGGAGGTCTGGCGGGTCCTGTCCGGTGGCGGCCGCCTGTTGGTGGTGGTGCCCAATCGGCGCGGCTCCTGGTCGCATTCGGAGAAGACGCCGTTTGGTTTCGGCCAGCCGTTCACCACCGGTCAGGCGACCCGCTTGCTGCGGCAGCATTCCTTCACACCCTTGCGGGTCGAGCGGGCGTTGTTCTTCCCACCCTTGCGCTGGCGCACCTGGCTCAGTGCCGCACCCGGCTGGGAACGAATCGGCCGGCGCTGGCTGCAGGCCTTTTCCGGCGTCATCGTCATCGAAGCCACCAAGCAGCTTTACGGCGCGGTGCCGACCAAACCCCTGCGACGACGTGGACACATCGCCTTGCCTTTGCCGCAACCAGCGGTGCCGACTGCGCGCCGTATTCCCTTCCGTGAGGATTGACGCGGTAGCTGGTCGCCGATCAGCTCCGTCGCAGCAGGAACATGCCTTGTTCGCCAAAGAGATTGGCGGCCCAGAGTCCGGAGACGCGATTGGCCTGGCCGCGCTCATTGATCGAGATGGCACGCTCGATGGTGAGGCCCATATCGCGGCACATTTCGACGAAATCGCGGATCGTGCAGAAATGGATATTGGGCGTGTTGTACCATTTCAGCGGCATGCCTTTGGTTTCCGGCATGCGGCCCTTCCACAGCAGATGCCAGCGTGCGGCCCAATGGCCGAAATTGGGAAACGACACAATGGCGGCATGTCCGACGCGCACCATCTGCTCGATGACCTGACGCGGATCGCGGGTCGCCTGTAGGGTCTGCGAGAGAATCACATAATCGAAAGCGTGATCCGGGTAATTGACAAGATCAGTATCGGCATCGCCCTGGATCACCGAGAGGCCATGGGTGACGCAGGCGTTGACGCCGGCCTGGCTCAATTCGACGCCGCGACCATCGACCTGCTTGAAATGCCCCAGATAATCCAGGAGGACACCATCGCCGCAGCCGATATCGAGGACCCGGCTGCCGGGTTCCACCATATCGGCGATCAGTTGCAGATCGACGCGGATGCGCTGGGCAGCACTATGTTCGGTTTCCGACAAGGCCATTACTTGATTCCGTGGTGTTCGGCGCAGCCATTGAGGAAGCCCTGCATGACGGCGAAGAATTCCGGCTCGTCGAGCAGGAAGGCGTCATGCCCCTTATCGGACTCGATCTCGACGAAACTGACATTGGCGGCGGCGGCGTTGAGCGCCTTCACCACCGCCCGGCTTTCCGAGGTCGGAAACAGCCAGTCGCTGGTGAACGACACCAGGCAAAAGCGCGTCTTGGTATTCCGGAAGGCCAGCGCCAATTGACCGCCATGCTGGGTCGCGAGGTCGAAATAGTCCATCGCCCGGGTGATATAGAGATAGGAATTGGCATCGAAGCGGTCGACGAAGATCAATCCCTGATGGCGCAGATAGCTCTCGACCTGAAAATCGGCATCGAAACCATAGGTGACTGCGGCCCGGTCCTGCAGGTTGCGGCCGAACTTGCGATGCAAGGCAGTTTCCGACAGATAGGTGATATGGGCCGCCATGCGGGCGACCGACAGGCCACGGCTGGGATTGACGCCTTCGGCACCGTAATTACCCTGGCGCCAATCCGGATCGGCCATGATCGCCTGGCGCCCAACCTCGTGGAAGGCGATGTTCTGGGCGGAATGGCGGGCGGCGCCGGCGATCGGGATGGCGGCAAAGACCCGGTCCGGATAGGAGACCGCCCATTGCAGCACCTGCATTGCGCCCATGGAGCCGCCGACCACCGCGAAAAGCTGTTGGATGCCCAGATGATCGATCAGGCGCGCTTGCGCCCGCACCATGTCGCCGATGGTGATGACGGGGAAGCCAAGGCCATAGGGCTGGCCGGTCGCGGGATCGATATCGCTGGGCCCGGTGGTGCCGAGACAGCCCCCCAGCACATTCGAACAAATGACGAAAAAGCGTTGCGTATCAATCGGCTTGCCGGGGCCGACCAGGGTCGTCCACCAGCCTGGCTTGCCGGTGAGGGGATGTTGGTCGGCAACGAAGTGGTCGCCAGTCAGGGCGTGGCAGATCAGCACCGCATTGCTGCGGTCGCTGTTGAGCGTGCCATAGGTCTGATAGGCCAAGGAGAACGGCCCGAAACTGATGCCGCTATCCAGCTGCAAGGGCTGATCGGCCGCAAAATCCAGGCGTTTGCCCGGCAGCGCCAATCCCTGGGCGGGAGTATGGTTGCTCAACGTTGCCATGAAGCGGCGCTGTCCTTCGCTCGAACTGGACCCACCGCGACGGAACCGCTTGGGGTTTCCAGCAACGTCGGGAATCCGTCTCTTGTCAATATATTAGAGAGCGACAGGGGTTTCTGGTGCCCGAGCTGAGCAGCCACCTGACGCAATCGCCCTCCAGGGTTGCTGAATGAAGCGGCCCGCCTCCGCCATGTCAATGATTTCTTTGCGTTTCCCGGCCGTTCCGCGCGATCCGGTCGGGCTGGGTGCGGTAATTTCACCCTGGCAAAGCAGCCGGTCAGCGTCTATCACTGAGCGCCCGAGACCTTGCGCTCCCGGCCGTGCCCTGGTGCCGGCCGGGAGGCAATGCCGCGCTCGGTGATGCTTGGATGAAACGATTGGGACGGATCACAGACTGATGGCGAGTGTTGAAGAAAAATTGGCAGCGCTGCGCCAGGAAATCGATGCCGTCGACAATCAAATGCATGACCTGCTGATGCGGCGCTGCGAGCTCGCCGTCCAGGTCGGCAAGGTCAAGGCCGAGCGCCAGCCGGTCGGCAATAATGCCGCCGAAGGTGCTAAATTCATTCGTCCGGCCCGGGAGGCGCAGATCCTGCGCCGGCTGGTCGGCCGCCACACCGGCAGGCTGCCTAAGGTGGTCATCGTGCGGCTGTGGCGCGAGTTGATTTCCGCCCTGCTGCAGGTCGAAGGACCCTTTGCCGTTGCCGTCTATGCGCCGGAAAGCGAACCCGGTTTCTGGGACGTCGCCCGCGACCATTACGGCAGCCAGGTCGCCGTCAGCGCCTTTGACCGGGTCGGTCTGGTACTGGGTGCCGTCCAGGACGGGCATGTCACGGTCGGTGTCGTGCCGCTGCCGCGCGAAGATGATCAAGATCCCTGGTGGCGTTATCTGATCGCCGCCGGCGCCCCGCATGTGATGGGTCGCCTGCCTTTTGGCGATACCGGCAATCAGCGTGGCAATCCGGTCGAGGCGCTGGTGATCGGCCGCGCCTTGAACGAACCGACCGGCCGGGATCGCAGCCTGCTGGTGGTCGAGCCACGGCGCGAGATGAGCCGCAGTGCGCTCAGGATGGCGCTGACCAAAGCCGGCCTGATGCCGACCTTCTTTGCCGCCTGGCATAGCCCGTCCTTGGGGGCCGATCTGCATCTGGTCGAGGTCGAGGGCTTCTTCTCGCCGGGGGCGGTGGCGATGAGCGATGCCGAGGGCCGGGAAACTGCTTTGGCCGCCCTCAACCAAGGTCAGCTGGAAAACGCGCATCTAACCATCATCGGCAGCTATGCCATGCCCTTTACCACCGAGGAACTTGGCGCGGCCCGCCGCTGACAGGGCCAGCCTTTGTTCGAGTTGCCGCCCGCGCGCCTGCATGTGAGAAGGATTGCTTGAGATGAGCCTGATCGTCCGCCCCGGTATTCTCGATATTGCTGCCTATGTGCCGGGCGCGCATCACCTGCCAGGCGATGGGCCGGTCTATAAGATGTCCTCCAATGAAAGCGCGATCGGTTCCAGTGCCGCTGCCATGGCGGCCTATGCGGCGGCTGCCAGCGAGATCCATCGCTACCCGGATGGTGCCGCCAATGCGCTGCGCGCGGCGATTGCCGCTGGCATCGATGCCGATCCGAGCCAGATCGTCTGCGGCGCCGGCTCAGACGATTTGCTGCAATTGCTGACTCGGGCCTATGCCGGTCCGGGTGACGAGGTGCTCTATTCGGCCCATGGATTTCTCGTCTATCCGATCGCCGCGAAATCGGTGGGCGCGACGCCGGTCGCGGCGCCGGAAAAGAATCTGACCACCGATGTCGATGCCTTGTTGGCGCATGTGACGCCGCGCACCCGCATCTGCTTCGTCGCTAATCCCAACAATCCCACCGGCAGCTATATTCCCGCCACCGAACTGGTGCGGTTGCGCGCTGGCCTGCCCGATAACGTCCTGTTGGTGATCGACGCCGCTTATGCCGAATATGTCGGCAAGAGCGACTATGCCGAGGGCAATGCGCTGGTGCGGGCGCATGACAATGTGGTTGTCTCGCGCACCTTCTCGAAGATCTATGGTCTCGCCGCCTTGCGCCTGGGCTGGGCCTTTTGCCCGCCGGCGGTGGCCGATGTCCTCAACCGCATCCGTGGTCCGTTCAACACGCCGGCGCCGGCGCAGATCGCCGGTATCGCCGCCTGGAAGGACACAGTCCATGTGGCAGCGGCCAAGGCCTTCAACGACAAATGGCTGCCCTGGTTCAGCGATCGCATGCGGGAGATCGGCCTGATCGCCCATCCCAGTGTCTGCAATTTCCTGCTGGTGGGTTTCCCCAAGGAGGCCAAGCTCAATGCCGATGCGGCGGAGGCTTATCTGCGTGCGCGGCGGGTGCTGGTGCGCAAGATGGGGGCCTATGGTCTCGGCGATTGCCTGCGCATCACCATCGCCGAAGAACCGGCCTTGCGGGCCTGTGCCGACGCGCTAGGTGATTTTGTCAAACAGGCGGCGACCCAATGACCACGACAGCACCGATCCATTTCAACAAAGTCTGCCTGATCGGCATCGGCCTCATCGGCTCGTCGATGGCGCAAGCGATGCGCGGCCGGCAGTTGGTAAAGTCGATCGCCATCTATGACATCGATCCCGAGGCCCGTGCGGCTGCGGCTGAGCTCAAGCTCGGCGATCAGATCTGCGCAACCTTGGCCGAAGCGGTCACCGATGCCGATCTGACGGTGGTCTGTGTGCCGGCCGGCGCGGTTGCCGACGTGGCGCCGGAACTGGCGAAGTATCTGAAGCCCGGCAGCATTCTCAGCGATGTCGGCTCGGTGAAGCAGGCGGTGGTGCGCGATCTCGGGCCGCATGTGCCGGATAAGGTGCATTTCATTCCCGGCCATCCGATCGCCGGCACCGAGCATTCCGGGCCGCGGGCGGGCTTTGCCGAATTGTTCCAGGGGCGCTGGTGCATTCTCACCCCCTTGCCGGGCACCGATACCAAGGCGATCGAGAAGCTGCAGCATCTCTGGGAAAGTATGGGCAGTCAGGTCGAGTTGATGGAATCTGGCCATCACGACCAGGTGCTGGCGATCACCTCGCATTTGCCGCATCTCATCGCCTATACCATTGTCGGCACGGCGACCGGACTTGAGGAATCGACGCAGAGCGAGGTGATCAAGTTCTCGGCGTCAGGCTTCCGCGACTTCACCCGCATCGCCGCTTCGGATCCGATCATGTGGCGCGATGTGTTCCTCAACAATCGCGACGCCGTGCTGGAGATGTTGGGGCGTTTCACCGAGGATCTGACTGCCTTGCAGCGGGCGATCCGCTGGGGCGAAGGCGAGAAGCTGCAGGAATGGTTCACCCGCACCCGCGCTGTCCGGCGCAGCATCATCGATGCCAAACAGGCCTGATCAGGTGAGCGGATTATGACGCGCAAACGCCGCAAGATCTGTGCGGATATGACGGAGGTCCGCCAGGCGATCGATGCGATCGATCGCGAATTGGTTGCCCTGCTGGCCGATCGGCTGCATTTCATTGCCGAGGCAGCCCGTATCAAGCAGAGCCGCGATCTCGTCCGGGATGAAGACCGGGTCGAAGATGTGCTGGCGAAAGTCCGGCTGGCTGCCAAGGCTCAGGGCATCGATCCTGACTTGATCGCCGGTGTGTTCCGCGAATTGGTCGAGCGTTCGATCGCCCATGAATTCTCGCTGTTCGATCGCCTGCATTAACCAAAAGCCGGGCTGCTTCGTTAATTACACTGGATGCGACGTTCGGCCGTCGCTGCAGGCATGATTCGTTCTGTGGCAGAAAATTCACTTGCTTGACCGGGCGTTTTCCCCTAAGTCGCGGTCATTGACGCACACGCACGTGCCCATGGCCTAGGCAGTTTTGCTGGAATTAAAGTTCGCAGCTGCCGGTTTCCAGTGGTTATGCAACGACGGGGCGTCCTTTTTGGCGTAACCGACACGCTGGCTGATATCGATACTTCCGCCTCGGATGGAGCGGAAAAAACAGCAGGCGGGTCGATTTCCCGAGAGGGGGCAGTCGATGATGATGACACTGTGGGAACAAGTCGGACGCGATCGCCATCTGGCTCGCCGTCACTTTCCTTTTTTGCAGCGCCGTTTGCGATCAGCTTGTCTGGTTGTTGTCCTGCCGTGCCTGCTGGCGCCGCGTTCACCGCTCCTGCGCATCTGACCCACGCAGCTTGCGCTGTCCAGGTGGCTTGATACCGGATCTGTGCCGGTCGCCACGCGATAGCCTGTTTCCACGTTTCCTGTTCCACGCGTTTGTTTGAATAATGAGGTCGAGAATGGCGAAAAAAATCTCCTTTGCCGGACGCATCCTGATGATTGGTTACGGCTCCGTCGGTCGCTGCACCATGCCCCTGCTGGAAAAGCATTTCGATATGCCGCTCAGCCGCATCACGGTGATCGATGCCGATGATCACAGTGACGATATCGCGCGCTTCACCGCGAAGGGCGTCAAGTATCTCCTGCAGCCGATCTTCGCCGGCAATCTTGAGGCGACACTCGCCAAACACACCAGCAAGGGCGATCTGATCCTCAATCTGTCGGTCGAGGTCTCGTCGCATGAGATCATGACCTGGTGCCAGGCGAATGGTGTCCTCTATCTCGACACCTGCATCGAACCCTGGGCGCAATACTACGACAATCAATCGATCCCGGAAGACCAGCGCACCAATTACTACCTGCGCCATCGCCTGTTGGAAGATGCCAAGGCCTGGCCGAAAGGCGGTCCCAGCGCCTTGCCGACCCATGGCGCCAATCCCGGCCTGGTCAGTCATTTCGTCAAGCAGGCGCTGTTGGATATCGCCGCCTTCACCGGCAAGGATGTGGCGGAGCCGGCCGATCGTGCCGGCTGGGCCAAGCTCATGCAGAGTCTGGGCGTCAAGGTCATCCATGTCGCCGAGCATGATCTGCAGGTGACCAATCATCCCAAGCGCCCCGGCGAATTCTGCAACACCTGGTCGATCTATGGCTTTGTCGGCGAAGGCTGTCAGCCGGCAGAACTTGGCTGGGGCAGCCATGAAAAGCGCATGCCGGAACTCGGCCGACAGCACAAGGTCGGCTGCAAGGCGGCGATCTATCTGCGCCAGCCGGGCTGCACGACGGAGGTCCGTTCCTGGACCCCGGAAGGTGGGCCGATGATCGGCTATCTGATTACCCATGGCGAATCGATTTCGACCGCCGATTACTATACGGTCTTCGAGGACGGCAAGCCGGTCTATCGTCCGACCGTGCATTACGCCTATCAACCTTGCGAAGACGCGGTGCTGTCGGTGCGCGAATTCCAGGCCCGCAGTTTTGAGTTACAGCCCAATATCCGACCGCTCAATGAAGAGATCGTCGAAGGCATCGATGAACTCGGCGTGCTGTTGATGGGCGATTTCGGGTCCTATTGGTATGGCTCGCAGCTGTCGATCCATGAAGCCCGGGCGATGCTGGGCCCGGATTACAATGCAACCTCGATCCAGATCGCTGCGCCGGTTCTCGCCGGAGCCATGTGGCTGATCGAGAATCCGGATCGTGGCCTGGTCGAACCGGAAGAGGTCGACTGGCGCTTCATTCTCGATATCTGCCGGCCCTATCTCGGTCCGGTGGTTGGCGTGCGCTCCGATTGGACACCGCTGCAGAATCGCAACGTGTTGTTCCCGGAGCCCGACCTCGATACCAGCGACCCCTGGCAGTTCCAGAATTTCCGCGTCAGCCGCTAAGCGCTGCTGCGACATGAAAAGGCCGTGCCCGAGCGCGATCGTTTCAGGTGGAAGCAACCTGCTTCCACCTGAAACGTGAATCGCACTCGATATTGTTGAGTAGAGACGGATTCACGACATCGATGAAATCGCTGTGCGATTTCACCTCAGCCGATCCGACTCTAGGCTCGGCCTTTTTTGTTGGTGACATCCGTCAGTGCGGCCAGGCGATCGGCGGCAGGCGCAAGAGCTTGAAGGCGCCAAAACTCACGATGCTGTCTTCGATGCTGAGCCCCACCGTCACTTCCTGACGGCCGTTTTCCGCCGGGCGCTGCAAGCCGGTAATCACCGCCTTGGCGATGCCGGCCTCCTTGCGCTTAAGCTCACCTCGCGCGGTCAACAGATCAATGAGATCGCCAAGCCCGGTCGCCGTCACCTTGCTGGCGCCGATCGGCTGCAGATTGGCATCGAGGGCGAAGGTGCCTGAACCAGACAAGGTCAAGGGACCTTGGGCGAAGTCGAATGAGCTGAGATCGAGGACCCCACCGGCATCGCGCCACTGGGCCAGAATGCCGGTCAGATCACGGGGCCTCTCGACGGCAGGTGGCGGTAAAAGCGGTCCCTTGATGGTACCAACGAGGCCAGCTTCCGTGATTGGCCCGGGCAGCAATTGCGGCGCATCGGCCGGCAGATCGACACCGCTGACATTGATTTCGATATTCGCCGCCGGATCCTTGAAGTCATGCGGCAAGGTCGCTGGCAACTGGACACTGACATGCAGGCTGGCGACGGCAAGGTTGCTTTGACCATTATCCAGCTTGCCCTTGCTGGCATCGATCGTGGCACCGACCGGATTGCCATCGCGCAACCGCACCATGCCATCAGCCTGCTCGACGGTGAGCCGCACTCCCGCAGCGCCATCACCGGCACCCGTGGTCGCCCCGCCGGTTGACCCCGCGGCTGACCCCCCGGTTGACGCTTGGCCAAGGCTCAGTCCGGGTACGATGACGGTCAAGGGCTTGTCGCATAGCAGGCGCACGGCATTCAGATCGACCGGCGACACATTGAGCTGGAGATGGTCGGTGCGGGCGGAAAGCGCCGTTCCACCCAACCGGCCGAGGATCGTCACGCCGGTAAATTCGGCGGTGAAAGCGAAGGGAAAGCCGGTAATGCCATGCCACTGAAAATCGATGGTGGCGCCGGCGGTCCGCTGGTCGGCGGCCCATTGCGCGACACCCGCTTGCAGACGGCCGGCAACCTGTTGCCAATAAATGCCGTAGCCAGCGAGCGGCAGGCCGATCACCAGGACCGGCAAGACGACCCAGAGCAGGAGCCGGCGAGGTGATGACGTCATTTTTGAGCCTGCCTCATTGTGCCCCGCATCGGGCATTGTTATGGTTGTGCCAACTGCTAGAGCGCGATCGTTTCAGATGGCAGCAGTTTGCTTCCATCTGAAAGGTGAATCGCCCTCTATCCTATTGAGGAGAGACGGATTCACTTTTTAGACAGAACCGCAAGGCGATTCCATCTAAAACGATCCGGCTCTCGGGGGCCTTGTGCAACTTGTCCAACTTTTTGGCGACGGCCAACCTCAGTAAAACTTGTGCCAGCAAGGACGTCCACCCCCGGATTGGCCGATAATGAGTGAGATGACCACGGCGTCGAAGCGGAAAACCATGTCGTCGACAGTGACCGAGGGCGACCTGATCGAAAGCCGGCGAATCGTGCCGGCACCCGGCGCCGATTTTTATGTCTTTGCTTACGGCTCCTTGATGTGGCGCCCGGACTTCCTCTTTGCCGATGTCTGGCCGGCGACATTGTTCGGCTATCATCGCAGCTTCTGCATTCGCTCAACGCATTATCGCGGCTCGGAAAACTGTCCTGGGCTGGTCCTTGGCCTTGATCGTGGCGGCATGTGCCGGGGCCGGCTCTATCGAATCGCCGCGCATGAGGCGGTGGCCGCTGCTGTCTATCTGCATGATCGCGAAATGGTTTCCGGCTGCTATCTGCCGAAATGGCTGACCCTGCATCGTGCAGATGGCATCAAGCAGATGGGCTTGGCTTATGTTGCCGATCCGCATCATTGGCAATATGCCGGCAAATTGCCCGATGACCAGATCGTCGCGATGATAGCCAAAGCCTGCGGCTCGGCCGGTCGGAACATCGACTACCTGCGCAACACCGTCGAACATCTGGATGATATCGTTCTCAAGGAGAGCCGCCTGCACCGCATTTTGCGCCGGATCGATCAGGCCTGCGGCAACGCCTGATCAGGCCTGCGCCGCTGCAGCTTGGCAAGCGGGGGGAGGCTCGCCTATCTTGCCGCCCAATCAACCATCGAATGCGATCGGTTTAGACGGAAGCGAGGTTGCGTCGATCCAAGACGTGAATCGCCCTCTATTTTTGTGACCCTGGGGAGACATCATGTCGGTGCATCATCATCCGCTCGGCTCGTATTACGCGGCGACAGCCAATGATTTTGCTGCGCTGCACCCGCTGCAGGGGGATGTGGTTGCCGATGTCTGTGTCATCGGCGGTGGCTTCACCGGTCTGTCAGCCGCTTTGCATCTGGCCGAGCGCGGTTACAAGGTCGTCTTGCTGGAAGCCGCCGAGATCGGCTGGGGTGCCTCGGGGCGTAATGGCGGCCAGATCAATACCGGCTTGCGGAAGTCACCGCAGGATCTGATTGCAGCTTTCGGCCTCGCGCGGGCGAAGGCCTTGTTCGATCTGTCGGAAGAGGCGCGGGCGATCATTCGCGGTCGGGTCAGCCAGCATCAGATCGATTGCGATCTGAAATCCGGTACCATGCTGGCCGCCGCCAAGCGCAGCGATCTCGGCTGGATGGAAGAGGAAATCACCTGCCTCGAACAGCAGATGGGATATCGCAAGGCGCGGTTACTCGATCGTACGGCATCACGCCAGATCATTGGCTCGGACCTCTATCATGGCGCCATCGAAGACAAGGGTGGCGGTCACCTGCATCCGCTGAATTATGCGCTTGGCCTGGCGACAGCGGCGATCGCCGCCGGCGCGACTTTGCATGACAAGAGCACCGTGACGGCGATCGATACGATTGCCGGTGGTCATGTCGTCCGTGCCGGCCAGGGCCAGGTGCGGGCCACCTATGTCGTACTCGGCTGCAATGCCTATCTCGGCGATCTCGAGCCACGCATCGCCGGCAAGATCATGCCGATTGCCAATTACATCATCGGCACCGAGCCGCTGAGCGACGCCGAGGCGGCAGGACTGATCGCCAATGACGCCTGCGTCTGCGATACCAAATTCGTGGTGAGCTATTATCGGCTGTCGGCGGATCGACGCCTGTTATTTGGTGGCGGCGAGAAGTATTCCCCGGCGCCGCCCCGCGACATCGCGCAATTTGTCAGCCCCTATATGCTGCGGGTCTATCCGCAATTGGCCGGCAAGCGGATCGATTATGGCTGGGGCGGCATGCTGGCGATCACCATGAACCGGCTGCCGCATGTCGGCCGGCTCGGCAATCTGTTCTACGCCCATGGTTATTCCGGCCAAGGTGTCGCCACCACCGGCATTGCCGGCAAGCTGATCGCCGAGGCCGTTGCCGGGACGGCCGAGCGCTTCGATGTCTTTGCCGGCATCAAGCACCAGACCTTCCCCGGCGGGACCGTGCTGCGGCACCCGCTGCTGGTCCTGGCCATGCTGTGGTATGCCCTGCGCGATCGCCTGTGATTGAGGCCGGTTCAGGCGTCCCTGCCCGATTTTGATGCTGTTGCTCAAAATTTAGGCTGCCCGGCCAATCTAAAAGCGTGATTTACCTTGCATCGGGCGCCCAAAGGGCGTGGCATGGCACATGCTTGTATCACGCCTGGGATCCAGTGAGATTCCAAAGAAAGGCGGATCGATGGCCTTCGACGAGATGCGGACCGAGCGGGGCGACATACGGCCCTCTTATGCCAAGGTTGCCGAGTGGCTTTCCACCGTCAGCACCAATGATCTTGAGCGGCGATGCTATGAAGCTGAGCTGTTCTATCGCCGCGGCGGCATCACCTTCGCCGTCTATGGCGACGACCAGGGCGGTGAGCGCATCATTCCCTACGATATCGTGCCGCGCATTCTGTCGCGGGCGGAATGGGCGAAGCTGTCCCGCGGCCTGGAGCAACGGGTGCGGGCGATCAATCTCTATCTCGCCGATATTTACGGCAAGCAGGATATCCTGCGGGCCGGTCTCATTCCCGAAGATCTGATCTGGCGCAATGCGACCTTCCGACCAGAAATGGCGGGATTGCGGGTACCCCATAACATCTATGTCCATATCGCCGGCATCGATGTGGTGCGGGTCGATGGTGATGATTTCTACGTGCTGGAGGATAATACCCGTACGCCATCCGGCGTCTCCTATATGCTGGGGGGCCGTGAAATCTCCATCCGCCTGATGCCGGAACTCTATGCCGCCCATGGCGTGGCGCCGATTGAGAACTATCCCAACGAATTGCTGGCGACCTTGCGCTCGGTGGCACCGATGCAGGCCGCCGGCGATCCGACGGTCGCCTTGCTGACGCCGGGACCGTTCAATTCCGCTTATTATGAACACTCATTTCTGGCCGATCGCATGGGTGTCGAACTGGTCGAAGGACGCGACCTCTTTGTCCGCGATTCCGTCGTCTATATGCGGATGACCCAGGGACCGAAGCGGGTCGATGTGATCTATCGCCGGGTCGATGACGACTTCATCGATCCGCTGACGTTCCGTCCGGATACCATGCTGGGTGTTCCCGGATTATTCGAAGCCTATGTCGCCGGCAATGTGACTTTGGCCAATGCGGTCGGCACCGGCATTTCCGATGACAAGGTCATCTATGCCTATATGCCGCAAATCGTGCGCTTCTATCTCGGCGAAGAGCCGATCCTCAAGAATGTCCCGACCTGGCGCTGCCGAGAGGCCGATGATCTCGCTTACGTGCTGGAGCATCTCGATGAACTGGTGGTGAAGGAGGCGCATGGCTCGGGTGGCTATGGCATGCTGGTCGGGCCACAAGCCTGTGCCGCCGAGATCGACACCTTTCGCGATCGGTTGAAAGCGACACCGGAGAATTACATCGCGCAACCGACCCTGGCCTTGTCAACCTGTCCAACCTTCGTCAATCAGGGTGTCGCACCACGCCATGTCGATCTGCGTCCCTTCGTGCTGACCGGTGCCGACAGTATTCGCATCGTGCCGGGCGGCCTCACCCGTGTCGCCTTGCGTGACGGCTCGCTGGTGGTCAATTCCAGTCAAGGCGGCGGCACCAAGGATACCTGGGTCGTCGATTTCTGAGATGTTCAACAACAGAAACAATGGGTCATCGCGTTGAATGTTCAGGCACTGGAACCCAGCATGCTGAGGCGGACGGCGGATAGTCTGTTTTGGCTGTCTCGCTATGTCGAAAGAGCCGATTACTTGGCGCGCATCCTGGAAGCCGCCGGGCGCCTGTCGTCGCTGCCGAAGGTCGATCTCGAGGGCGCGACCAATGAATGGGAAAGTGCCCTGCTGACCGCCGGCTGCCTAGAGGCCTTCCGTGAGCATTACGATGTCGCCAATGCCCAGACGGTCACCGACTTCCTCGCCTATTCCAGCCAGAATCCCTATTCCATCCGCCGCTGCCTGGAGATTGCTCGAGCTAATGCCAGGTCCGTTCGCACGGCGCTGACCACCGAGATGTGGGAGGCCATTAATGGCGCCTGGCTGGAATTGCAGAACACCCGCCCCGCCGAGATGGATACCGGGCAGAATTCGAGCTTCCTCGATTGGGTCAAGGAAGTATCTTTGCGAGTCGACGGCTCCGGCCATCGCACCATGTTGCGGCGCGATTCCTACTGGTTTGCCAGGCTTGGCATCTATGTCGAGCGGGCCGATAACACCGCGCGCATTCTCGATGTCAAATATCACGTCCTGCTGCCACAGGCGTCGCAGGTTGGTGGTGGCCTTGATTATGCGCAATGGGCGGCGATCCTGCGCGCGGTCTCCGCGCTGACCAGCTATCACTGGGTCTACCGGGAAAGCGTCAAGCCCTGGTTGGTTGCCGATCTCCTGATCCTCAATGATCAGATGCCGCGCTCATTGGTGGCCTGCTATGGCAATATCGTCGGCAATCTCGATAATCTCGCCAATGCCTATGGCCGGGTTGGCGAAGCGCAGCGCCAGGGGCGCAATACTCATCTGCAATTGGAGAATACCAGCGTCGACCAGATCTTTCATTCCGGCCTGCATGAATTCCTGACCGACTTCATCAGCAACAATAATCGCGTCTGTCAGGCTATTGCTGAACAATATCTGATTTAGGATCGGTTCCAGACCACATGCTCATCCGCGTTCGTCATAAGACGACTTATACCTATCAACAGCCGGCCCAATCGGTCATTCAGCTGCTGCGCCTGACGCCGCGCAATCACGAAGGGCAAACAGTGCGCAAATGGCGGATCGAGCTGGAGAATGACGGAACCTTGCGATCCGGCCAGGACGCCTTTGGCAATGTCACGCATATGCTGTCGCTGGCGGGGCCGATCGAGCGCCTCACCATTTCGGTGGAAGGCGAGGTCGAAAAGCAAGATACCAGCGGCATGTTGCGCCATTCGCTGGAACCCTTTCCACCGGCGTTGTTTCTGCGGGAAACCGATCTCACCAAGCCCGATGCCGCCATCATCGATTTTACCCGCCAGGCCGCCGCTAAGGCTGGCGGCAGCGAATTGAAGGTACTGCATGAATTGCTGGCTGCCATCAATCGTCAGGTGACCTTCGATATCGAGCCGACCGATACGCTCACGACGGCGGCCGAGGCCTTCGAGATGAAGCGCGGTGTCTGTCAGGATCTCTCCCATATCTTCATCGCCGGCGCCCGCAGCCTGGGCATTCCCGCCCGCTATGTCGGCGGCTATCTGTTGCGCTCGGACGATGTACACCACCAGGATGCCGGTCACGCCTGGACGGAGGCTTATATCCGCGATCTGGGCTGGATCGGCTTCGATCCGGCCAATGGCGTCTGCCCCACCGAGGCCCATATCCGGGTCAGCGTCGGCCTGGATTATCTGGGGGCGGCACCCGTCCGGGGATCGCGCTATGGCGGCGTCGACGAGCAGATGGATGTCGCAGTGACGGTCGATCGCGCCGCCGGCAGCGGCACCGCGGTGCAGCAGCAGCGCCGACCCATGGGCTCGACACCGCAAATGGGCGATCACAGCCAGTAAGTGATCGCGGGGCCGCCCGCCCCCGGGAAGGTGGTCAGGTTGCCGGTTGTCCCTCCAACTTGACCGCGATATAAGCGGGAAGTGGAAACGGAGTGGCAAGATGACCTATTGCGTCGGGCTCCGGTTGCGGGATGGTCTGGTGCTGATTTCCGACTCCCGCACCAATGCCGGCATCGACAATATCGCCAGCTATCGAAAGCTGCACGTATTTGGGGCGCCCGGGGAGCGGCTGATCGCCGTTGCCACCTCCGGCAATCTCTCGATCAGCCAGTCGGTTGTCAGCCTGCTGAATGAAGGCCTGACCCATCCCGAGACCGGTGAGGTCGAGACGCTGCTGAATGTCAGTTCGATGTTCAAGGCGGCGCAACTGGTTGGTCGGGCGGTTCGCGAAACCTTCACTGTCGATGGTCCCGCTTTGGAACAGCATAAGGCCGGCTTCGATGTCGCCTTGCTGGTGGCCGGCCAGATCAAGGGCGGTCGCCTGCGCCTCTTCATGATCTATGCTGCCGGCAATTTCATCGAGGCGACCGAAGACACGCCGTTCCTGCAGATTGGCGAACATAAATACGGCAAGCCGATTCTCGATCGGGCCGTCTCCTATCAGACCGATCTCTATGATGGCCTGAAGATGGGGTTGATCTCGATGGATTCCACCATGCGCTCCAATCTGGCGGTCGGCCTGCCGCTGGACGTCCTGGTGCTACGGCGCGATGCCTTGCAGGCCGAACTCAGCCATCGCATCACCGACAAAGATCCCTATTTCGCGGATCTGCGGCAACGCTGGTCCCAGGCCTTGCGGGAAGCACATCTGGCCATTCCAGCCCCCTCTTATCGCAGCGCCGATGCAAAGGACTGACTGACATGCGTGTGCTCGTTCTCGGGGCCGGTGCGGTCGGCGGCTATTTCGGTGGCCGCCTGGCGGAGGTTGGCCGTGACGTCACCTTTCTGCTGCGCCCCGCACGTGCGGCCGCGATTGCCGCCCAGGGCCTGGTGATCGACAGCCCGTCGGGCAGCGTCACCTTGCCGGTCAAGACGGCGACCGACGGGGCGGTGGCGATTGGCAGCGACATCGTCATTCTCGCCTGCAAAGCCTATGACCTCGAGGCGGCCATGACCGCGATCGAGGCGCCGGTCCGGCACGGGGCCGTGATCCTGCCCTTGCTCAATGGGCTCGCGCATATCGACCGACTGCAGGCAAAATTCGGCGCCGAGCGCGTGATCGGTGGCATGTGCCAGATCCTGGCGACCCTGGGGGATGCCGGCGAGATCCGTCATCTCGACAAAATGGCGCGGCTGGTCTATGGCCGCTTTGCCGGTCAGCTGGCGACAGGGGCCCATGCGGCGTTACTCGATGCCCTGGATGCCGTGTTTGCCGGGGTGAATTTTGCCACCAAGCGCATCGAGCCGATCGAGCAGAGCCTGTGGGATAAGTGGATCATGCTGGCGACCATGGCCGGTACCACCAGCCTGATGCGTGGCTCGATCGGTGCCATCATGGCAGCCACGGGTGGCCCTGAGCTGATCGGTGACTTCCTGGCGGAGGTCAGCACGATTGCCGCTGCGGCAGGACAAGCGCCCAGCGAAAGCTATCTCGAGAGTGTCCGCAAGATCGTGCTGGCGCCAGGGTCAGGTGCCAAGGCATCACTGCTGCGCGATATTGAACGGGGCGGTCGGATCGAGGGCGCCCATGTTATCGGCGATCTGCTGCGCCGGGCGGAGGCGTTCAACTTGGAGACGCCCTTGCTGCGTCTCGCCAATCTCCATCTGCAGGTCTACGAGCAGTCGGTCGCGTCAGCAGCCGGCTGACTTTCAATGACGCTCAGTGCGGTTGCATAGAATTTGCCGTTGCCATGAGTGGCGACCTCGAAGGCGAGGCGCTGCCCTTCATCGAGGTGCCGCAAGCCGGCCGCCACGACATCGCTGACATGGATGAAGAGATCGGGGCCGGCTTCATCTGGTTTGATGAAGCCGAAGCCCTTTTTCTCGTTGAACCATAGGACGCTGCCGGTCGGCATCTTACTTGCCGCTGCCGGCGACATCCTGGGTGTCGCGGGTCAGGAAATAGGCCCCGACGATGGGGAAGAAGGTAATCGCCATGACGATGATGGCGGCGACGTTGGTGACCGGTCGCTGATGCGGCCGGATGAGCTCGCTCAACATCCAGATCGGCAAGGTCTTCTGCTGTCCGGCGGTAAAGGTCGTGACAATGATTTCGTCGAAGGACAAGGCGAAGGCCAGCATGCCGCCCGCCATCAAGGCCGTCGCCAGATTGGGTAGAATGACGTGTCGGAAAGTCTGGAAGCTGTTGGCGCCGAGATCCATCGAGGCCTCGATCAAGGCCGGCGAGGAGCGCCGCAGCCGGGCGATGACATTGTTGTAGACGACGACGATGCAGAAGGTGGCATGGCCCAAGACGATGGTCCAGAAGCTGAACGGCACCGAGCCCAGAGCGAAGGCGGCGCGCAGCGAAATGCCGGTGACGATACCGGGCAGGGCGATCGGCAGCAGAATGAGCAGGGTCACCGTTTCCTTGCCGAAGAAGCGGAAGCGATACATCGCCGCCGCGGCACAGGTGCCAAGGATCAGGGCAATCGACATCGAGAACAAGGCGATGCGGACCGAGAGGCCAAGAGACTCCCAGAAATCCGCGCGCGCGAAGGTGACCGCGAACCATTGCGTGGTGAGGCCAGGCGGCGGGAAGGAATAACTTTTGTCGTCGGTGGTGAAACCGTAAAGGACGATGAAGAGGATCGGTAGGTTCAAGAACAGAACACCGAACCAAGCGGCGGCGGTTAGGCCGAACCCGGCCTTTGCCGAGCACCATGGCAAAGGCGGCAGCCATAGGGATATCGCCCGATGTTCCCTGGAACTGATAGACCGCCTGGCCGATGAAGGGGCGCGACGAGCCAATCAATTGCGGGATGATATAGTCGCCCAGCGTTAGTGAAAACGTGAAGATCGAGCCGGCGGCGACACCGGGAATCGACAGTGGTAGAATGACCTTGCGGAAGGTCTCGCCGGGTCTGGCGCCGAGATCGCTGGAAGCCTCGATCAATGAGCGCGGCACGCGTTCCAGCGCGGCCTGGATCGGCAGGATCATATAAGGCAGCCAGATATAGACGAAGGTGATGGTGGTGCCGATATAGGAGGTCGAGAGCGACGAGCCTTCGACCACCGGCAGGGTCAGCACCCAATCCAGGAAACCGCTCAAGCCCAGCTGGTTGAAGATCCAGTGGATGGCGCCTTCCTTGGCCAGGATTAGCTTCCAGGCATAGACGCGGACCAGGTAGTTGGACCAGAGCGGCAGCATCACCGCGACGTAGAACAGGGCCTTCATGCGCGAGCCGGCATAGCGTGCCATGTAATAAGCCAGCGGGAAGGCGATGGTCGCCGCGATCAAGGTGACGATCGTCGCCATGCCCGCGGTGCGGCTGATGATGGCGACATTGGTGGTGGAAATGAGGCGCAGATAATTGCTGATGGTCGGCTGCATCACCACCTGGCCGGTGAAATCATCAAGCTGGAAGAAGCTCTGCAGCAACAGGCTGAACAGCGAGCCCAGATAGATGATGCCGAGCCAGAGCAAGGGCGGCAGCAACAGCAGCATCATCACGGCCCACGGCCGGGTGTAGAGATAGGTCGAGAGGCGGCCGGCAAGGCTGGCTGGTCGATGCGTCATTGATGCAAGGCTGGTCATGGCTGCCTCAATCCTGCAGCCGCAGCAGGTCGCTGGCATTCCACCACAGCAGGACATCATCGCCCTGTGCCGGCTGGAAGCCGCTTTCGCGGTTTTGCCGCATGACGGTCAATTCGCCGCCGCCTTGCAAGGCGACGTCATAGCGGCTGCCGGCGCCAAGATAGAGGACGGAGGTGACGCTGCCTTGGACGCTCATGGCGCGATCGGCGATCTCCGCCGGCACCCGGTCCTTGCCCGGCAAGGCGTGGATCTTCTCCGGGCGGATCGAACAGGAACCGCGCTGGCCGGTGAGACGGCTCGCCACATTGGCGTCCAGCAGATTGGAAATGCCGACAAAGCCGGCGACGAAAGCCGTGCGCGGGCGCTCATACAATTCCTGGGGGGCAGCCAGCTGTTCGATCTTGCCCTGGTTGAAGACGGCGATGCGATCGCTCATCGACAGGGCCTCACCCTGGTCATGCGTCACATAAACGAAGGTGATGCCGACCTGGCGTTGAATGGCCTTCAATTCGACCTGCATCTGCTCGCGCAATTTGAGATCAAGAGCGCCCAAAGGTTCGTCGAGCAATAGGACGCTGGGGCGATTGACCAAGGCGCGCGCCAAGGCCACGCGCTGGCGCTGACCGCCGGAAAGCTGCGATGGCTTGCGCTGGCCAAAGCTGCCCAAGGCCACCATCTCCAGCATTTCCTGGGCACGGCGTGTGCGTTCGGCGCTGGGGACCTTCTTGATCATCAGGCCGTAAGCGACGTTCTCCAGCACCGACATATGCGGGAACAAAGCATAGTCCTGGAAGACCGTGTTGACGTCACGATCATAAGGCGGCACGCCGACCATGGACTTGCCACCAATGGCAACGATGCCGCTGGTCGGTTGTTCGAAGCCGGCAATCAGACGCAGACAGGTGGTCTTGCCGGAGCCCGACGGCCCCAGCATGGCGAAGAATTCGCCATCGAGAATATCGAAGCTGACATTATCCACCGCTTTGACGGCACCGTAATGCCGCGACACGGATTGAAAGGAAACAGCGGTGGAGGTGGTCACATGGTTCATGATGGAAATCGCAAAGTCTCGTGGTGGTGATGAAAGCTGATCTGGCACGTTCCAAACAGTCAGTGGGCGATGAACCCTCTCCTGAATAAGAGAGGGGGCGAATCTCACGATCCGCCCCCGTGGTCGGTCGCTTTGCCTTACTGGCCGCTTTGGATGCTTTGATACGCGGCAACCCAGTCCTTGTAGGGGATGCAGGCATCGCTGCCATCGCCACATTCCTTGGTCGGCGTCTTCCAGAAATGGATCAGGTTGAAGAGCTGGGCGCCATTGGCCCGGCAACCGGCATCGCCAATGATGTCTTCCTTGCAGGCGGCCGGCACCGAGGGAACAGCACCGAACCAGGCCGCAACACCGGCCTGGGTCTTGGCCTCAAGCGAATGCTTCAGCCACAGATAGGCGCAATTGGGATGCGGCGACGAGCTTGCCATCATCGTCGTGTCGGCCCAACCAGTGGCTCCTTCCTGCGGGATGGTCATGCCGATCTTGACCTTCTTGCTGGAGCGCAAGGTATTGACCTGATAGGCCCAAGAGGTCGAGGCCACGACACCTTCCGAGGTGAAGTCGTCAACCTGTGCCGCCGAATCGCTCCAATACTTGCTGACCAGCTTGCGCTGGCCCTGCAGCAAGGCGACGGCCGCATCAAATTGCGGCTTGGTCAGCTCATAGGGATCCTTGATGCCGAGTTCAGGCTTATGCGCCATTAGATAAAGTGCGGCATCGGCGATATAGATCGGGCCGAAATAGGCCTCGATGCGGCCCTTGTTGGATTTGCCGTCCGGCAGCTTCTGTTCTTCGAAGACGACGCCCCAGCTCTGCGGTGCGTTCTCGAAGACCTTGGCATTGTACATGAGGACGTTCGGCCCCCATTGCCAGGGCACGCCGTAATGCTTGCCATCAACCGTGTGCCAGGGACCGTTCTGCAGTTTTGGGTCGATGGTGTCGTAACCCGGCACCAGCGAAATATTGATCTCTTGTACCGTGCCGCCCTTGATCAGGCGCAACGAGGCGTCACCCGAGGCAGTGACGAGGTCGAAACCACCGCCATTCATCAGGGAGACCATTTCGTCCGAACTGCCGGCCGTCTTGACCGTGACCTTGCAGCCGGTTTCCTTTTCGAATCCGGTGACCCAGTCGTAATTCTTGTCGGATTCGCCGCGTTCGATATAGCCCGGCCAGGCAACGATCGCTACCTCGCCTTCGCCGGCGCCAACGCTCTTCAGCATGTCGGCCATCGTCGCGCTGCTCATCGCCAGGACGCCGATTGCCGATACCAGGGCGGATGCCGCCAGCCTGGTCGAATTGGACATGATGCCTCCTCGAAAGATGTTTCCCAGATTAAGCCCGGCCTGTCGGGTTCAATGGAGCCGCCGCCGATTGCGTCCCCGGCGCCGATCCCCCCGACGGCTTTGACGCCGCTTCCTTCTTGGTCCGTCGGCGTCAGACAGCGAAACGTAGCCCGCCACGGCCGGATTGTAAAATCGGAAAGAGCGAGAAACCGGGCAAAATCAGGTAATTGGCGAATTCTGGAAATCCGCCAAAGACTTGCGAAGCTGGCCAGCGTCGAGGTCGCGCGTGATGAAAACCAGGCGGGAGCGACGATCGGCGCTGGGCCAAGCGGGCAGCACCACGGGCGGATGAAAGAGATGCTGGATGCCATGGATAGCAACTGGTTTGTCTTCATCGGCGACATTCAGAATGCCTTTTATCCGCAACAGGTTAGCCCCTTGTGTCGCGGTCAGCATCTCGATCCAGGTGACGAATTTGTCCCAGTCCAGCGGGGCCTCATGGGTCAGGCAGAAAGCGCGAATATGGTCGTCATGGCGATTGACGTCGTGGTGATGGTGGTCGTGGTCATGGTCATGATGGGTGTGATCGTCATGATCCTGCGGTTCGGCCGCTGGCATCTGGCCATAGGCTTCAACGCGCAGCCAATTTTGCACGTCCAGGCTCTTGGTCTCAGGATTATAGAGCCCGGCATTGAACAGTTGCGCGGCCAGGATCTGGCCCTGGATGATGCGGTGGATGGGGGCAGCCGGATTGAGCTGGCGCAGCCTCGCTTCAAGTCGACTGAGATCCTGCGGGCTGACGAGATCGCTCTTGGTGACCAACAGTCGATCGGCGACGGCCGCCTGTTTCACCGATTCCAGCTGGCTGTCGAACTGGCCCATGGCATTTACCGCATCAATCGTGGTGATGACGCCATCGAGGCGGTAGAAGGCCGAGAGCAGCGGGTCGCCGATCAGCGTCTGCAGGATGGGTGCCGGATCGGCCAATCCGGTGGTCTCGATCACCAGTCGGCGGAAAGCGGGGATCTCGCCGCGATCGCGCTGCTTGTAGAGCCGTCGCAGGGTGTCGATGAGATCGCCGCGGATGGTGCAGCACAGGCAGCCGGACGAGAGCAGGATGGTGTCCTCGCGCGCGGCCTCGACGAGCTCATGATCAAGACCGATTTCGCCGAACTCATTGATGACGACGGCGGTGTCCTTCATCCAGTCCTGGGTCAGCAGATGCCGCAGCAAGGTGGTCTTGCCGGAGCCGAGAAAGCCGGTAATGACGGAGACCGGCAGTTTTTCCGGTCGCTGCTCGTCGCGGGTTGCTTCAGTCATGACGGGACTCGCTTCAGGCCATGCAGCGCATAGAGCGCCAAGGTGAACAGGATGAGGGCGCCAGCTTGATGACTGACGGCCATATCGACCGGCACCACCAGCATCAAGGTGGTGATGCCAAGGGCGATCTGCGTCATCACGGCGAGGATCAGATAGATGCCGCGGGTTTTTATCTTCTGAGGCAAGGCGCTGGCACTCAGGCGCAACACATAGCTGCCGACAGCGAGGAAGGTCAGCAAGGCGACAACGCGGTGCAGGAACTGCGCCGAGCCCGGGCGCTCCAGAAAATTGCTCCACCAGGGCTGCTGATAAAGCAGATCGTCGGGGACCAGGCGTCCACCCATCAGCGGAAAGTCATTATAGATGAGGCCGCCATGCAGGCCGGCAACGAAGCCGCCAATGGTGATTTCCAAAGCGATCAACACCAACATGATCCAGCCATGCCGGCGCAAGGTGGCCGGTGCGGTCGCGGGCACGATTGCCGATCGCAAGAAGTCGAGCGCCGACCAGAAGATATAGCCATAGATCAGCAAGGCGAGATCGAGATGTGCCACCAGCCGATACTGGCTGACACTGGTGCGATCCTCGAAGCCGCTGGCGACCATGATCCAGCCCAGCAACCCTTGCAGGCCACCGAGCACGAACATCAGCGCCAGCCGGCCGCGCCATTCCCTGCGGATCTGGCCCTTGATCAGAAACCACAGAAACGGCAGCAGAAAAACAAAACCGATCAGCCGCGCCCACAGCCGATGGACATATTCCCAGAAGAAGATGCCTTTGAAGCCGGCGAGATCCATGCCGGCATTGATGTGCTTGAACTGGGTCGTCTGCTGATAGAGCTCGAAACTCTTTTGCCAGTCGGCATCGGTCAGCGGCGGCAGGAGCCCCATGATCGGCTTCCATTCCATGATCGACAGGCCCGACCCGGTCAGCCGGGTAATGCCGCCGATCACCACCTGACCGAAGATCATGAAGCAGACCAGCAACAGCCAAAGGCCGATCCGTCGGTCTTGGGACGTGTCCGGCTGGCGCGCGGTGGTGGCTGGCAAGGCTTGGCTCAAACTCAAAATCGACCTCGGGGCGGGGCGCATGTCGAACAGGGAAGACGGCGCCAAAATACCGCCGGGCGGGGCAAACACCAATGCGAATTCGGCGATGCCGTTGGGCGCAGATGTCGCAGCGAACGCCGGACAATCAAGGCTGGCGGCGGTACTTCTCCGGCAGCAGGTCTTCGACCGGTACGGTCCGCAAGCTGGCATCCGGCTCTGCGGCGGGCAGGATAACGGCGCAGCCGGGGGCGAAATCCGTGAGCATTTCGCGGCAGATGCCACAGGGCGAGACGACTTTGCACTCCCGGTGCTGTTCCCGTGGGCGGGGGGGGCGCATGGAGACGATGGTGGCAATGGCGGTCTCGCCGGCACTCAAGGCCTGCCCCAGCGCCACCGCCTCGGCGCAAACCGAGGCCCGGCCGACATAGGTATCGAGATGCAGACCGGTATAGATGCGCCCGGATGCGCCACGGACCGCCGCCGCAATATGGTGCCGATTTTCGATGTAGCGGGCAGTGATCAGCGCGCGGGCCGTCTCGATCAAAGCCAGGTCGGCTGGCGACAAAGTCTCAGTCATCTTCTGTTCATCTGGCGGCCCCATCATGCCAGCATAGTGCAAGCCTCCGTTCACCGGGTCAAGCTTGTCACCATTCATGGAAAATGAAGAAGGCGGCGCCGCAGATGAGCCCGAAGCCGACCAGATGATTCCACTTGATCGCCTCGCCGAGATAAGCCCAAGAAAAGATGCTGAAGACGACCAGCGTGACGATCTCCTGGATGGTCTTCAACTGTGCCGGCGAATAATAGCTGCTGCCGTAGCGATTGGCCGGCACCGCCAGACAATATTCGAAGAAGGCGATGCCCCAGCTGATGACGATGACCAGAAGAAGCGGGGAGGATTTGAATTTGAGGTGTCCATACCAGGCGAAAGTCATGAAAATGTTCGACATCGTCAGCATGCCGACAGGCAGGAAAGCTTGCATTCGGAGAACTCCGGAGAACGTGGTGGAGCAGGCCAGCTGGCTGGGGTAACCGTCAGCGGCCCGGATTGATCGAGTGAGCTGGACAGTCACGGCTTTCAACAAACTTGCGCAAGAAATCTATAACGCGTCAGGAACTGATTGACCGACATGGCCGGCCGATCAAAAAAACGTGTGAATAACATCGACAACCGTCCAATCGTCGTCAACGACGAAGATGTCGCGCCATTTGTCGAAGGTCGTGCAGGGATGTGAGATGCCGAGGCAGATGAGATCGCCGACCTGGACGGATCGGCCGTCGGGGATGCGCAAATAGGCGTGCTGATCATTCATCTTGTCGATCCGCCAATTAGCGTCCAGCGAGATGAGATCGCCGGATCCCGCCGGTTTATGGAATACCGGCTGTGGCAATCCGGCATCGTGGCCGGCATCGCGCTTACCCAGGGTCAGCAAGGCGCGGCCCGGTTCCGGCTGCGATTGCACCATGCTCCAGAGATGCAAGGCCGGCTCCAATCGGCCGAGGCGCTGGGCCAGATCAGCACCAAGCCGGTGCTGCAGGGCCGGGAAGTCGTTAGCATAGATGCCGTGATCATGGGTGAGATAGCAGCCACTGCGGATGACAATGCGGACGGCACCGGGCGGCGTCTTCATGGCCAGTCGTTGCGCCACGATATCGAAGAAGGATGATCCGCCTGCTGTGACGATGAAATCATCGGTGTCGCCGGCATCTGCCACGACCACGCTTTGTTGGCGACAGAGATCGACGGCGGCGATCAGGAGATCGAGAAAGGCGGCAATATCGCGTTCCGTTTCCGCCATGTCCTTGCCCTGGATCAGGCCTTCATAGCCGGCAATGCCGCGCAATCGCAGACAGTCTTTGGCATCGACCACGGCTTGGAGAACAGCGCGGACAGATGCCTGGTCGCGGCAACCGGTTCGCCCGCCGGCGAAGCCGACTTCCAGCAGGACGTTCAATTGCGTGCAGCCCTGCGCGCGGCAGGCATCGCGCAGCATCGCAACGCCGGCCGTCGAATCGACATAGCAATACAAATCGAGCAACGGATTCTGGTGCAGCAAATCGAGCACGATCCGGATATTTGCGGCGCCAACCAGCTGATTGGCGATCAGAATGCGCTGGATTCCATGAGCGGCCGCGACGGCCGCCTGCTGGGCGGTCGCAACGGTGATGCCCCAGCAGCCGTCGGCAATCTGCTGGTGGAACAATTGCGGCGCCATCGTCGTTTTGCCGTGCGGGGCCAGCGACACACCGGCAGCAGCAATGAAGGATCGCATCCAGCGGCTGTTGTTCTCCAATGCTGATTTCTTCAAGACTGCGACGGGAAAAGCAAGATCGCCCCGCAGCACATTCCATCGTCGATGTTGCAGATCAGCGACACGAATGGGGGTCGGACAGCCTTTGTCCAGTGGTGTCATGGTCAAGTTCGTGTTCGGTGAAAGGAGTGTTTGTCGAAGAGGTGTCGTCGCTTCAAACATGATATACTTCCGGTAATGATTCGGCGGCAACGTGACCACGCAATTGGGATACGGCGCGGGCAGCTGCCAGTTGCAATTGAGATAGCGAGGCAAAGATCGTATCGATATCCTCTGACATCACCGACAGCTTGCGGCTGTAATCGGCCAAACCGACGGCGCCGATTTGTAAGGCGTCATCCGCCAAGGCCTGCAGCGCCTGATGACAGGCCTCGCGATCACTTAGGCCGACGGCAATCTTCAAGCGGCGGAGATCAAATTCAAACTCCGCCTCCATGTTGCTGATCATGCGGTCGATGTCGGCAGTCGAAAGCTGCTCTCGCAGCCTGTCAAGGTGCCGAAGGTCGACCACGCCCGCATTCCCGGTGATCGCCGATGTCGAGAGCGTCATCGCCGTGTCATCGACGCCGTCCGGATGCGACGCGACATGCCGTGCGATCGTCTCCAGCAAGCGATTGGCGCGAACGGGCTTTTCAAGGTAATCGCTGAATCCCGCCGTCAGATAACGCTCGCGGCTGCCGCTCATTGTATCGGCGGCCGATCATCCAAAGCGCGAATCCATTGCGTCGCGGTGATGCCATCCATCTCAGGCATCTGGACGTCCATCAGAATGGCATCAAACTGATCGCGGCCGAGCGTGTTCAGGGCGACGCTGCCATTATCCGCCACGGTGACATGATGGCCGGCGCGGGTGAGCATCTCGGTAACCACGGCACTGTTGACGGCATTGTCCTCAACGACAAGGATACGGAATGGACCGGCGCTGACGCGGGCCTTGACGTCATTGAGCACCCGATCTTCGGGATTCTGGCCCAAGGAGCATGGCAAGGCGATATGGAAGGTGCTGCCGATACCCGGCTTGCTGTCGACTGAAATCTGGCCGCCCATCAGATCAATCAGCTGCTTGCAGATGGTGAGGCCGAGCCCCGAACCGCCGAAGCGCCGCGTAATGGATTGATCGGCTTGCTGGAAGCGGTCGAACAGCCGACCGATCTTATCGGGCGAAATGCCGATGCCGGTGTCGACCACGTCAAACATAAGATAGAACCGAATAGCTGGTGTGATGTCCCCGGCCGCATTGGTCAGGCGGGTCATCGGTGCCGCCGTTATGCGCAGGATGATGTCGCCGTCGAGCGTGAATTTAACGGCGTTCCCCACGAGATTCAGGAGAATCTGACGAATGCGCGGTTGGTCGCCGCGAATATAACGCGGCACATTGCCAGCGATTTCCGCCGACAAGCTGACGCCCTTGCTGGCGGCACGCCCGGAAAACAACGCGACCACACCATCGATCAACGCGAGCAGATCACAATCCGTCGCATCCAGGGAGACACGACCAGCTTCAAGCTTTGTCACATCCAGGATATCGTTGAGGATCGTCAGCATGTCATCGGCCGATGTCAGGGCGATGTGCGCCTGCTTCCGCTGCTCGTTGCCCAATTCGCCATCGACCAGCAGATTGAGCATGCCAATGACCCCGTTCAAGGGGGTGCGGACTTCATGGCTGACCGTCGCCAGAAAGGTCGTCTTGGCTTCATTGGCAGCTTCGGCGATGCGTCGCTGCTGGTTGAGATCACGTGCCAGGCGTGTCAATGACGCCGTCTGATGTTCGAGCTCCTGCCGCGCCGAGATCAGATCGGTGATATCGGTATGGGTCCCGACAATCCGTGTGATGTGACCATGCCGTCCCCGGTGGACGGCAACGCGGCAAAGCATGTGAACGATCCGGCCGGTCTGATGGCGGAATCGCAGGATGCATTCCCCATGCGTGGCGGCTCCCAGATCCAGGGATCTAAAGGTTGACAGGGCTTTTCGGCGATCCTCCCGCAAGATGAGCCGCCACCAGCTGGTGGTTGCTGCGCTTAAATCCTCGGCACGATATCCCAATTGCTCTTTCCAGCGTGGCGAGAGCCAAAGCCTGTGGGCAGCGCGATCAAAATCGAATAACCCGTCATTGCTGCCGCGCACCGCGAGCGACAGGAATTCCTCCCGTTCGCGCAAGGTCGCGGCGGCTTGCTGCTCCTGCCGCGCGAGGCCGCTGAGCAATTGATTTGTCGCATTCAGGCTCAGGACGAAGAGCTGGATGATGAACAGAATCTCATCCGGGCCGGCCTGTCGAAAGAGGCCAGACGACCAGCGCGCGGCGGCGATCGATTCGACACTGATCAGGAAGGTGATGGCCGTCGAGAGCTTCAGATCCAGGCGGAGTGATGCCCAGGCGATCAAGGGAAAGCAGAGGAACGCGATCGCGTCGGGATCGACCATCAGCGCGCGCAGGGCCGAGATCGGCAATCCCAAAGGCAGCAGGGATAGCAGGGCCAGGATGGCGCCAGCTTCGGCCAGCTTTCTGGGATGCCACTTTTGGCTTGCTGTGCCGTTGCGTTGAGGTTCGGTCCAGGCGAGGATCGGCACGGTCAGCATCAGGATGCCACCGACATTGCCAAACCAGAATGTCTCCAGGCAAACGAGAAAGAGATGCCAATCGATGGCGCCGGCACCACAAAGGGTGAGGGCGGCCAGAAGGCTGTTGAGAAGTGAGCCGATCGGCGCACCAATCACGGCCAACGTGACGATATCATGCAAGCACAAGAGGCGATTGTCGAAGCGACACCACTTCCGGAGGATGGCAGCGGATACCAGTGGCTCGAGGGCCGCTCCGGCACCCATCAGGAGCGTTCCCCAAATCGGCAAGGCAGCGGGTGCCCAGACGAACTGAACGGTCAGATTGGCGGCGAAAATGGCCCATGCCATTCGAAGATCGACGCGCAGCAAGACGGCGAGGGCCACCCCGCTGGCCGGCCAGACCGGCGACACGCCATTCGGTAGGATCAGCAGCAGGCCGATACGGGCCGCCGCAATATAGGCCACATAGGCAAGAGCAAAACTGATCCAAGGCAGACGGCAGAAGGCGCTCCATTGACGGCGTAGCATTTGACGCTCAGGTTCGGCAGCAAATATCATAGACACACCATACACTGGCTGCCCTTATCAGAAAAAGGGAATCGGCCCTTACTCAACCAGCAAAGATTGTAGAATAAAAGCAGATCATGGACTGGCAGTTGCAGTCACACAATCCGGCAAGGCAGCGCGGATCACGACGGCCAGGGCCTGGTAATCGGCAATGCGCGGCGATGCGCGGCGATAAACCAGCCCAATCTGACGTCTTGCCCGGCGACCAGCCAATCTGACCAAAGCGATGCGTGAATCGTGCTCGACCGCACCGGCGAGGCTCGGCAGCAAGGTGCAGCCATGGCCGGCAGCGACCAGATGACGCAACGTCGTCAGGCTGGCGGTCTGGAAGCGTGTGTCGGTCCAGGCCTTGCCACAGATTGCAATCGCCTGATCGCGCAGGCAATGCCCCTCAGACAACAGCATGAGGCCTGAGTCTTCCAGGTTGTTCAGATCCGCTTCTTGCAAGCTGGCCAAAGGGTGATCAATCGGGCAGGCCAGGAGAAAAGGCTCATCAAAGAGGGGGATTGCGACGAATTCCGCGGTGTCGATCGGCAAGGCGACAAGTGCCGCATCCAGTTCGTAATCCAACATACACGTAAGCAGGATGTCGGTGAGATCTTCGGTCAGGCCGAGATCGAGCTGCCGATGGGATTGCTGCAAAGGCGGCAGCAGCCAAGGCAGCAGATAGGGAGCGCGCGTTGGTATGATGCCCAGCCGGAGCGGACCCGCCAGGATAGCACCGGCCGATTGCACGATATCCTTCAAGCGCCCGATGCCGGCGATGACCTGACGTGCTTCGGCGACAAGCCGGCTGCCGATATCGGTCGCTGTAACCTGGCGATTGTTACGCTCGAACAGGCTTACCCCAAGTTGTTCCTCAAGTTTGCGGATCTGGATGCTGAGTGTCGGCTGGCTGACATGGCAAGCCGCCGTCGCCCGACCGAAATGCCGATGATCCGCCAAGGCAACCAGATATCGCAGTTCGGTCAGTGTCATTTCAGGCCTTGAACCTCGTCGACGATAGGCTTGGTCTATCGCGATGACTTAATAATTTAATTATACAAATCATGAGAATGCATATTAGATTAGAATTGTTATAAAATAGATGGCGACCAAGACAAACTCTGAGGAGAATGGCCGATGTCCGATAAATCTCAAACCCCGCAATTGATGACGAGCGCTGCCGGCGCCCCCATCAGCGATAATCAGAACGCCATGACGGCAGGTGCTCGCGGACCCCTCTTGCTCCAGGATGTCTGGTTTCTGGAAAAGCTGGCGCATTTCGACCGGGAAGTCATTCCCGAGCGGCGGGTCCATGCCAAGGGCTCCGGTGCTTATGGTAAATTGACCATTAGCCAGGACATAACCCGGTTTTCCAAAGCCAGCCTATTTGCCAAGGTCGGCAAGGAAACGCCCGTCTTCATCCGCTTCTCCACCGTCGCCGGCGAGCGCGGTGCCGCCGATGCCGAGCGCGACGTGCGCGGCTTTTCGATCAAATTTTATACCGATGAGGGCAATTGGGATCTGGTCGGCAACAACACGCCGGTCTTCTTCATTCGCGATCCGCTGAAATTCCCGGACTTCATCCACACGCAGAAGCGTGATCCCGCCACCAATCTGCGCAATCCGAATGCCGCCTGGGATTTCTGGTCGCTGCATCCGGAAAGCCTGCATCAGGTGACGATCCTGATGAGCGATCGTGGCCTGCCGAAGAATTATCGCGAGATCCATGGTTTTGGCAGCCATACCTTCAGCTTCATCAATGCGCAGAACGAACGCTTCTGGGTCAAATTCCACTTCAAATCGAAGCAGGGCATCACCCATTACACCGATGCCGAGGGTGCCGAGGTGGTGGCGCAGGATCGTGAATCGGCGCAGCGCGATCTCTATCAGTCGATCGAGGCCGGTAATTTCCCGCAATGGCGGATGTGCGTTCAGGTGATGCCGGAAAAGAACGCCCTGACCTATCACATCAATCCCTTCGACCTGACCAAAGTCTGGCCGCACAAAGACTATCCACTGATCGAGGTGGGCACGTTGGAGCTCAACCGCAATCCGGAAAACTACTTCGCCGAAGTCGAGCAGGCGGCGATGAATCCGGCCAATATCGTGCCGGGTATCGGTTTCTCGCCTGACAAGATGCTGCAAGGCCGCTTGTTCTCCTATGGCGATACCCAGCGTTATCGGTTGGGAATCAATCACAACCAGATCCCTGTCAATGCGCCACGCTGTCCGTTCCACAACGTGCATCGCGATGGATCGATGCGGGTCGATGGCAATAATGCTGGCGCACCGAACTACCAACCGAACACCGTCGGCGGTCCGGTCGATGACCGGCGCTACAGCGAACCGCCCTTGGCGTTGGATGGGGCCGCGGATCGCTTCGACCATCGGATTGATACCGATTATTACAGTCAGGCCGGCGCCTTGTTCCGCCTGATGTCGGCGGATCAGCAGCAGCGTCTGTTCGGCAATATCGGTCGCTCGCTGGGCAATGTGACGCGCCGCGAGATCCAGATCCGCCAGATACATCACTTCTACAAAGCGGACCCCACCTATGGCGCCGGTGTCGCCAAGGTACTGGGGATCGATCTCAACAAGGATGTCTTGGCCGCAGCGGCGGAATAATCCCGTCGCTGCTTCGAACGCCCCGCCGGGCTCTTGCTTGGTGGGTCGTTTTTTTTGTTGTGGCAAGAGGATCATTGATGCCGGAGGGATGCCCTCCAAGGTGCCAAGCGACCGAAAGGGTCGAGATCGCGCGACGCATTGAGCGATCCAGTCGCGCCGGCTGATACGTCGACGAGACTGTGCCCGAAAATCTCAGTTCCGAGGTGGTGACGATCGGCCCCGAGAAGCGAGAAGACCCGCTCTGAGAAGACCCGCTCTGAGAAAACCCACGGAGAGGATCGGGGGTCTCTCCATGGGTCAGGGATGATGCAGTTGTCAGGGAGAAAGCGACGACCGCGCCGTGGTTATATTGCAAATGAGAATTAGTTGCAAATATAAAAATGATCCGGCCCTTTGTCATGCGACCGACCTGCAGCGACGCGGGTCACGCGCGTGCCAAGGTTTCCAGGCCCTCCCACGCTTGGTGATTCCAGCCGCTGGCTGCAATCGGCCGACCGTCCCATGTCGACAATAATCGCGAATCCAGACCTCCAGCGATTCGTGGCCGTCAAATTGAAAAGGGCCGTGTCATGGTTGCCGCGACGCATTGGATCTGTCGATCCTGCCAGGCGATCGGTATCGGTCTGGCGACAACCGTCTTCGTGCCGGCGTCGCTCGCCTGGTTCGCGAGGTTGGTGACGTCGTGACACGTAGGGGCAAGATCTTCGCCACCGCCAAGCACCGCTGACGGGAGGCCTGGGCCGCCGCAATTGCGTCAACCCATGACGTTGCCATGGTGACGTTCCGCTGTCCCACATGATAGTTTTGCGCATGATGTTTGACGAATGTACCTCCGATTTGTGGGTCGAAGAGATCGCCCTGACTGCGTTGCCGGCCGACCCCATGGCCTGGCTTCAAGCCTTTGCCGACCTGCCCGGCTTGGTCTTTCTCGATAGCGCGCGGCCCGGTGGTGCCCTTGGCCGCTATTCCTTCATCGCAGCTGATCCGATCCATGTGATCGAAGCCAAAGACGGCGCGGTCAAGCTGGACGGTCAGGCAGCGGCGGGTGATCCGTTTGCCGTCGCCCGATCGCTGCTCGCCCAATACCCGGTCCAGCACCGCGCTGACCTGCCTCCCTTCCAAACAGGACTTGCCGGCTATTTCGGTTACGATCTGCGCCATCATCTTGAACGCCTGCCGCCGCATGCGATCGATGACCAGCCATTTCCCGATCTGATGCTCGGCTTCTATGATGTCGTGATTGCCTTTGATCACGTCGCACAACGTTGTGTCCTCATGTCGAGCGGCCTGCCGGCGACGGGCCCTGGCCGGGCCGACCGGGCGAGGGCACGGCTGGATGCCATGCTGGAGCGACTGCGTCAGGCGCAGCCGCCGCGATTGGCAGCGGACTGGCATGTCGAGGCCAAGGCGGATCTTGCCCGCGACCAGGTCGAATCCATGGTGCGGCGGACCATCGATTACATCGAGGCGGGTGATATCTATCAGGCCAATATCACGCATCGCTTCCGGGCGGAATTGCCGGCTGACCTCGACCGCTTGTCTCTTTATGATGCGCTGCGCCGCCGCAACCCGGCGACCTTTGCCGCCTATCTCGATTTCGGCGAGGTCGCGCTGCTGTCATCGTCCCCCGAGCGGTTCTTGAAACTGCGGCGCGAGGCCGATGGCCGCGGTGTGGTCGAAACCCGACCCATCAAGGGAACGCGGCCCCGCGGCCAAAATGCCGCCGAAGACGCCGCCGAAGCAGCTCGCCTGCTTGCCAGCGAAAAAGACCGGGCCGAAAACCTGATGATCGTGGATTTATTGCGCAACGATCTCAGTCGGGTGAGCGAGATCGGATCCGTCAACGTGCCGGTTCTCTGTGGTCTTGAAAGCTATGCCACGGTCCATCATCTGGTGTCCGTGATCACCGCAGGCCTTAAACCTGATCACGATGCCATCGATCTGTTGCGGGCGAGCTTTCCCGGCGGCTCCATCACCGGTGCGCCAAAGATCCGGGCCATGCAGATCATCGCCGAGTTGGAGCCGACCCGCCGTGGCCCCTATTGTGGCTCAATCGGCTATATCGGTGCCGACGGAACCATGGATACGAATATCGTCATCCGGACCTATTGCCTGATGGGGCGCGATCTCAGCTTCCAGGTCGGTGGTGGCATTGTCGCTGACTCGGATCCGGCGGGCGAGTATGATGAGACGCTCGACAAGGCAAAGGCCCTGATTGAAACCCTGCGGGATGGCCGCCGACATCTATCGGGCAGCGACAGCCAATCGAAGGGAACAGCGGCATGACCGGACACAACAAATCCGCGAGCCGCTCCGAGAGCGATCTGCTGTGGTTCGATGGTCATGTGATCGGGAAAACACAGGTGCGGCTTGACCCGGCCGATCGCGGTCTGCTGCTCGGCGACGGGTTGTTCGAGACCTTGCTGGCACGTGACGGCAAAATCGAACACGAAGACTTGCACCTTCAGCGCCTGCGAAACAGCGCCACGATGCTGGGGATACCGCTACCCTATGAGGCCGACATTATCTCGGCGGGACTGGCGGCATTGCTGACCGCCAGCGGGCTGTCGGCAGGCCTCTGCGCCCTGCGCATCACCTTGACCCGCGGCGTGGGCCGGCGTGGCTTGCTGCCACCCGACACGCCGCAGCCACACCTCCTGATGACGGCGGTCAGCTATCATCCGCCGCAGGAAGAGCGTTTTTCCGCGCGTATCGTCGCCATCAGGCGCAACGAGGGCTCACCCCTGTCGCGCATCAAGAGCCTCAACTATCTCGATAACATTCTGGCGCTGCAGGAAGCGATTGCCGGCGGGGCCGACGAAGCTCTCTTGCGCAACAATGCCGGCCAGATTTGCGGTGGCAGTCGGACCAACCTTTTCGTCATCCGGGGTGGTCAGTTGATCACACCACCGATCACCGATGGTGTGCTGGACGGCATCCAGCGCCAGGTTATCTTGCGCCAGGCGCGGGTCATCGGCTGTCCGGTGTTCGAACAATCGCTGTCGCCCATGGATCTGCTGAAAGTGGACGAAGCGTTCCTGAGCAATAGCCTGATGGGCATCAAGCCGCTCAGTCGCATCGATGAGCGGGTCCTGCATCCGGGGGCGGTGACACAGGTTCTGATCGATATGCTGGCGGAGCTGCAATCGGCCAATGACAGGCCGCGGGGAGTCCCGACGGTTTCCGGCGCATGAACTGATTGTACGCTTATGTATTGCAGTGAGGCGGCGGCCCGTTTAGCGCTGCTCGCGCAGGGGAACCATGGTGGTAATGACATAGACCAGGATGCGGTTGACGATCACGCCTTCATCGGAGAGCGGTAGAAACAATTCCTCGTCATCTCGTTGCAGGCCGTCTTTCGTCGTGTAGCGAACCGAATCGAAATGCGGCACCTGCCGGTCGGCGGTGATATCGTAATTTCGCAGCGCCAATTCCCGCGAGCGCCCAAAAAAAGCTTTCGGCAACACGATGCCCGGTTGGATCGTAACCACGGGCCTCGGCTTCACGGGTGCCGACCAGGCGATAGACATAGTCGTGACTGCCATCTTCCTGCGGCAGAATTTCAACGATCAACATATTGGCGATGAAATGTCGCAGTTCGATCGGATCGATATCGGCACGGCTGGGCATGCGCCGGGTACCGCATTTCGACCGCCAGTAATGCAGCACGTTGAGGATCTCAGGACGGCAATGATTGACGAAGTCAAGGTTGCCATCGCACATGGCTCTGGCGACCTCATCTGGTCCGAGACAAGACATGCTGCAGCCCGATGATGGTGTATCAAACCACGGCCTTAAACAAGCACCGCTTTTGTCGAGCCAATTCTTGCCGGCGACTTATTCCTCAACCGCCATCTGCGCCTGCAGCCAGGCCTCCTCGGCCTCACCGAGGCGACGTTTGACATCGGCATGCTTGCGCTGCCACTCGGCGACCTGATCCTGTGGACCTCTATACAGGGCCGGATCGGCCAGTTTGGCCTCGATCAGCCGCAGCGCCTGGGTGAATTTCTCGACCGCTACGCCGGATTGCTCGAGGTTGCGCTTTGACGCTGGCTTCTCCGCCTTGACGGCAGCTTTGGCGGCGCTTTCTTTGCGTCGGGCAGCCTTGCGATCCTCGCTCGTCGCGCGATTGCCGTCGCTCCGCGAGGGTGCCCGGTTGGCACCGCTTTCCAGCAGATGGCGATAGTCGTCGAGATCGCCGTCATAGGCCTTGCAGGTGCCGTCCTTGACCAGCCAGAGGCGATCGACCGTCAGCTCGATCAGGGTCGGATCGTGGCTGATCAGCACCACCGCGCCGGCAAAGCCGTTGATGGCTTCCACCAAAGCGCGCCGGGAATCGATATCCAGATGGTTGGTCGGCTCGTCGAGCAGCAGGATATTGGGGGCGCCATAGCTCATGAGTGCCAGCAACAAACGGGCCTTTTCACCGCCCGACAGATTGGTGATCTTGGTGCCGACCTTGTCGACCCCGAAATCAAAGCGGCCGAGATGGGCGCGGCATTGCTGCGCAGTCAGCTGCGGCGCCAATCGTGCCATGGTTTCCAAGGGTGTCGACTGCATGTCCAGCTCATCGGTCTGATGCTGGGCGAAATAGCCGACACGCAGTTTGGATGAGCGTCGGATGTCGCCGGACATCGCCTGGAGGCGACCGGCCAGCAGCTTGACGAAGGTGGATTTACCATTGCCATTGGCGCCGAGGAGGGCGATCCGGTCATCGGGATCGAGCCGCAAATCGAGACCGCGCAGGATCGGCCGGCCGGGTTCGTAGCCGACATCGACATGGTCCAAGGTGATCAAGGGCGGTGGCAATTCGACCGGTTCGGGAAAATCAAAGACGATCTGATGATCTTCCACAATGCTCTGGATCGGTGGCAGCTTGGCCAGCGCCTTCAAGCGCGATTGGGCCTGGCGCGCCTTGCTTGCCTTGTAGCGGAAGCGGTCGACAAAGGCCTGCATGTGCTTGCGCTGGGCGTCCTGCTTGGACGCGGTGGCGGATAGAAGTGCCAGCTTCTCGGCGCGGGTTTTCTCAAAAGTGTCGTAATTGCCACCATAGACGGTGAGCTTGTTGTCATGCAGATGGACGATGCGCTCGACCGCTTTGTTGAGCAATTCGCGGTCATGGCTGACGATCAAAATGGTGTGCGGATAGCGGCGCAGATAGTCTTCCAACCACAAGGTCGCTTCGAGATCGAGATGGTTGGTCGGCTCATCGAGCAGCAGCAAATCGGGGGCCGAGAACAACACCGCCGCCAGGGCCACGCGCATGCGCCAGCCACCGGAGAAATCGGCGCAGGGCCGCGCCTGGGCCTCGGTATCGAAACCAAGGCCGGCGAGAATTTCCGCCGCCCGAGCCGGCGCGACATGGGCGCCGATATCGACCAATCGGTGATGGATTTCGGCAATGCGATTGGGCTCCGTGCAATGCTCAGCCTCTTCCAGCAGGGAAGAGCGCTCGATATCTGCCGCCAGCACGGTATCCAGCAGGCTTTCCGGACCACTGGGCGCTTCCTGGGACAGCATGCCAATGCGGGCCTTGCCGGCCATGCGGATCTCGCCACCATCGGCATGCAATTTACCGTAGATCAGCTTCAGCAAGGTCGATTTGCCGGTGCCGTTGCGTCCGATCAGGCCAGCCCGTTGCCCGGAAGCCAAAGTGAGACTGGCCTGGTCAAGGATGGTGCGGCCGGCAATGCGATAGGTCAGGTCAGTAATGGTCAACATGAGATGAGGTGGCCGTTCAGTTGGCGGTTAACTTCGTTAACGGCTGATTTGTTGCATTGCCGTGGCAGGATTGCAGCAGCGGCGCGAACTCTATATAAGCCAGCGCCAGTTTCGCAATGGGGAGTCTTTTGACGATGGCCACCGAACGTACCCTGTCGATCCTGAAGCCGGACGCGACCCGCCGCAACCTGACCGGCAAGATCAATGCCTATATCGAGGCCGCCGGCCTGCGCATCATCGCCCAAAAGCGCATCCAGTTGACCAAGGCCCAGGCCGAGAAGTTCTACGAAGTTCATGCCGCTCGTCCGTTTTATAATGATCTGGTGACCTTCATGACCAGCGGTCCGGTGGTGGTTCAGGTCCTGGAAGGCGACAACGCCGTCACCAAATATCGCGATGTCATGGGCGCCACCAACCCGGCCAATGCCGCGCCCGGCACGATCCGCAAGGATTTCGCGGAATCGATCGAAGCCAATTCGGCCCATGGATCGGATTCGGTCGAGAATGCCAAGATCGAAGTGGCTTATTTCTTCAGTGGTCTTGAGCTGGTCGGCTGAGCCGATTGCCAGATCGACCGAATACAAAAGGCGCCGGAGCGATCCGGCGCCTACTTTGTGCCGCCAGTCGACAGCCGAAGCGATGCGTCAGATCACAAAAAACAAGGCGAAAATCGTAACAGCGGCGCAGCCGATCGTGCCCCAGAACAACAAGCGGGTGAAACCTTTCCAGGTCTCCTGGCGGTTGGTCAAAATCTGATCATTGATCGATGACGACATAGGAAGGCTCCCAAGGTCCAGACGCGAAAAAAAGACCCGCACCAGGGCCGAAAACCGCCAAGCCGAGACATGTTGACGCAGGCACGAACCGGGTCCGGCGCTGCACAGGATACGGCAATCAAGTTAAGGGCGGATTGATCAGCATTTCCGACGGCGTCGCATCCTGGTCGATCTCGGCGACCTCGCCGACCACCCGGACCCGGCCGGCGGCAATCAGGCGCAAGGCGTGGGGGTAGAGGCAATGTTCAGCCGTGAGGACCCGGGCGCCGAGGCTTTCGGGCGTATCGCCGGATAGAACGGGAACGGCGGCCTGGGCGATGATCGGGCCGGTATCCATCTCGGGGCGCACGAAATGCACGGTACAACCATGCAGTTTCAGACCGCGCTTCAGCGCCCGCTCATGGGTATGCAGGCCCTTGAGGGCCGGCAGCAGCGCCGGATGAATATTGATCATGCGATCGCGCCAGGCCGCGATGAAGCCGTCGGTCAGCAGCCGCATGAAGCCGGCGAGTGCCACGAAATCGGCACCGGCTTCGCGGATCTCGCGATCCATCGCCGCATCAAACTGGGCGCGATCGGCAAAGAGCTTGTGATCGATGATCCGCGTTGGCACGCCGGCTTCCGCCGCGCGCAGCAGGCCGGCAGCCTCCGGCCGGTTCGACAACACCAGCACGATCTCGATGGGGCTATCGGAGATCCGCGGCCCGAAGGCATTCAGGATCGCCTGCAGATTGCTACCGCGCCCGGAGATCAGCACGGCGAGGCCCAGTTTCCCGCTCATGCGGCGATCAGGACCAGGAAGTCGTATTGCCGACGACGCAGCCGGCAGAATCGGAGGACCGCGCCGCAATCCGGCCGATCTGAAGCACGGTTTCGCCTTGCTGATGCAAGACGGCCTGCACTTTGGTCGCCTGGTCCGGTGCCACGACGAGAATCATGCCGATGCCGCAATTGAAGGTGCGGCTCATCTCATGGGCATTGATCCCGGCTGTTGTTGCCAGCCAGCGGAAGACGGGCGGCAGCGACCAGGCGCTGGCATCGATCTGTGCTTGCAGTGTCGCAGGCAGCACCCGCGGGATGTTTTCCAAAAGGCCGCCGCCGGTGATATGCGCCAGGGCCTTGACGGCGCCGGTCTCGCGGATTGCCGCGAGGCAGCTTTTCACATAGATGCGAGTCGGTGTCAGCAAGGCAACGCCCAGCGACTGATCGGCGGCGAAAGGTGCGGGGGCGTCATAGCCAAGGCCGCTCCGCTCCACCACCTTGCGCACCAGAGAATAACCATTGGAATGCACACCGCTGGAGGCGAGGCCGAGGATGACATCGCCGGCGGCCACAGTATCACCTGTGATCGCCTGGCCGCGCTCCACGGCGCCGACTGAAAAGCCGGCGAGATCGTAATCGCCCTTGGCATACATGCCGGGCATTTCTGCCGTTTCACCACCGATCAGTGCGCAACCGGCCTGATGACAGCCTTCGGCAATGCCCTTGATGATCGCCGTGCCGGCGCTCACATCAAGTTTACCGGTGGCGAAATAGTCGAGGAACAGCAGCGGCTCGGCGCCCTGCACGACCAGATCATTGACGCACATAGCGACAAGATCGATGCCGACGGTGTCATGATAGCCGGCATCGATGGCGACTTTCAGCTTGGTGCCAACGCCATCGGTGGTCGCCACCAGGATGGGATCGTTATAACCCGCCGCCTTGAGGTCGAAAAACGCACCGAATCCACCGAGGCCGGCGGCGGTACCGCGTCGCGCCGTTGCTTTGGCAAGCGGTTTGATGGCCTCGACCAAGGCATTTCCGGCGTCGATATCAACGCCGGCATCGCGATAAGTCAGGCCATTGCCAGTCCCGCCGTTTCCCGTACTGCGCGCGCCGCTGGTTATGGCTTCCTCCATGGTTTCGGGCTATAAGGGCTCGGGCTGGACAATACTGGTTTCAGGGCGGTTTGCAATGGGTCTGACATATGTCGCGCGGCAGGAAAATGGCGGAAAAAACGGCCCGTTTCGGCGGCGCATGGGGCGTTCCTGGCTGGTCTGCGGCAGCTTGACGCTGACGCTGCTGGCGGCCCTGCCGATCACCGTCCTGAGCGGCTTCGGGACAGCTGCCCAGGCTCAGCAGGCAGATGTCTATAGTGCTAGCGGGATCACCGTCGATCTCACCGGAGATATCGCCACCTTGCGCGATCAGGCCTTGCTACAGGGGCAGCGTCAGGGGCTGCAAAAGGTCATCAGCGATATCGCCCCGCCCGACAAGATTGCCGGGCTGGCCTTGCCGGATGACGCCACCATTGGGCGCTGGGTGCAGGATTTCCAGATCGAGGACGAGAAGGCCTCGTCGACGCATTATATCGGCCGCTTCACCTTCCGCTTCGGCGCGCAGCCGATCCGCGATTTCCTGGCGGAAAAGGGCATCGATTTTGCCCAGGCGCCGTCGAAGCGCATGCTGGTGGTGCCGATCTTCACCGATGAAACCGGCGCCAGCGTATTATGGAGCCCGAACAATCAGTGGCTGCATGCCTGGGCGGCGAAACCGACCGCCGATGGCCTGGTGCCGATCGTGACGCCGGCGGGGAATCTCGAAGACAGCAACGCCATCACCGCGACCCAGGCCTTGGCCGGCGATCACGATCGCCTGGCCGCCCTGGCGCAGCGTTACGGTGCGGGCGATATTCTGGTGACCGAGGCGAAACTGTCGCCGGCCGGCGCCGATGGCAAGCGCGGGCTCAATATCGCGGTGACGCGCTACGGCATCGATGGCACGAAGAGCTACAAGGATTCATTGACCGGTCCGGCCGATGGTGTCGATCAGATGCTGGCCGAAGGTGTCGATCACGTGACCGCGCTGATCGGACAATCCTGGAAGACGGAAAATCTGCTCAATCCCAATCAGCAGAATGACCTGACGCTGGATGTGCCGCTGGAAAATCTCAAGCAATGGATCGAGGTCAAGAAGCGGCTGGCCGGGGTCAATCTGCTGAAAGGCGTGAAGCTGATCAGCTTGAAGCCATCTTTGGCGGTGCTTGATGTCACCTATCTCGGTGATAGCGGCCAGTTCGCCCGGGCCCTGGCGCAGAATGCCCTGACCTTCACCGATACCGGCAGCAATACCGGGACGCTGGCACTGGCAGCCGGCGCGACTGCGACGCCGGCGCCGGTACCCGATAATGCGCCGGATGCACAGCCGAGCGACACGGCTCCCGCCGATAAGCCGGCGGTCCCCGATCAACCGGCGGTGCCGCAGTGACAGCTGGCAAGCAGCTTCGCGCCTGGCTCATCACCCTTGCCGTCGTCGTCTTCCTGCTGGTGACGCTGCGCAGCATCTTGCTGCCTTTCGTCGTCGGCATGGCGATCGCCTATATCCTCGACCCGGTTTGCGACATGCTGGAACGCTGGGGCCTATCGCGCCGGTCGGCGACCGTCGTCGTGACACTCATGTTTCTCCTCCTCGTCGCCATTGTCCTGGTCTCGATCGTGCCTATTCTGGCGCAGCAACTGACCGACTTCCTGGCCAGCCTGCCGGATCTCGTTCGTCAGGCGCAGAAGCGTTTGATCCCGATCTACCAGGCCCTCCGCTGGCGCCTGCATCTGCCGGCGATCTCGGAACTGAACGGCATTGTCGAATCCAAATTCGGCAATGCCGTGAGCTGGCTCGCCCAGGCCCTGCAAAGCCTGCTCGGACAGGGCCTGGCGCTAGCCAGCCTGTTATCGCTGGTCTTCATTACGCCGGTCGTGACCTTCTATCTCTTGCGCGATTGGGATCTGCTGGTCGGGCGCATTGATGGTTTGCTGCCCCGTCAGCACGCCGCCACAATCAGATCACAGATCGCCGAGATTGACCGGACCTTGGCCGGTTTTGCCCGCGGCCAAGCCATGGTCTGCCTTACCCTGGCAATCTATTATGCCACCAGCCTTGCCTTGATCGGCTTGCCATTCGGGATCGTCATCGGCCTGGCGGCGGGTCTCCTCACTTTTGTTCCCTATGTCGGGGCAACATCTGGCTTAATCGCCAGCATGGCCATCGCCTTGGCGCAATTCGACGATTGGCAGCGGATCGGCCTGGTGGCGGGGGTCTTCCTGGTTGGGCAAGTTCTCGAGGGCAATTTCCTGACCCCAAAACTGGTCGGTGACCGGGTCGGGTTGCATCCGGTCTGGATCATCTTCGCCTTGTTATCGGGGGGCGCCTTGTTTGGCTTTCTCGGCTTGCTGCTGGCGGTGCCGACAGCGGCGGCACTTGGCGTACTGGTGCGGTTTTTCATCGCCCGCTATCTTGAAAGCAGCCTTTACCGGGGCGGCGCGGCATCAGCGGCACTTCCCGATCTGCCACCCGCGGCAACCGAAGACTGATCGCGATCGCAATGGCGCAACTGGCTCTCGATCTGCAATTCCGCCCGGCGCTGGGTCGCGGTGATTTCGTGGTCTCCGACAGCAACCGTGATGCCATTGCCTGGCTCGATCGCTGGCCGGACTGGCCGAGCACCGTGCTGGCGATTCATGGACCCGCCGGTTGCGGCAAAACTCATCTCGCCCATGTCTGGCAAACCCGGTCACGGGCCGTCTTTGTCGCCCAGATCGACGCCGCCGATCTGACACCGAATGCGGCGGTGATTCTGGATGGCCTCGACTCGTCCGGGCATGGTGCCCCGGTGCTTGATCCCGCGCAGGCTGAGCCAGGAAGCGCCGGCGCGCTGGCAAGTGACACTGCCGGATCTGGCATCGCGCCTGGCCGCCGTCCCAGCGATCGCGGTGGCGCCACCGGATGATATCTTGCTGGCCGCCGTGCTGGACAAGCATTTCGCCGATCGGCAATTGGCCGTCGGTGACGAGGTGATCGATTTCCTGGTGCGCCACATCGAGCGCTCATTTGCGGTGGCCGCCGAGACGGTCGCTGTCATCGACCAGGCGGCTCTCTCAAGCCGCCGGCGTATCACCTTGCCATTGGTCAGGGATGTAATTGCGCGTCGCGATGGAACCAGCGCGCCTCAACAAGATTGACGGCCACGCAGATTCGAGAGACGGCAATGGCTGATGATGAAATCGGCAATGGCGATCGTATCGTTGAGATCAATCACCGGGAGCCCAGATTCCGGTACCGCTCCATCTGACAACACAGCAACGAAACTGGCATCGCCAGTCGAGAGCAGTGGTTTGTCGAGATTGCGTCGAAAGATCTCCAGCTTGTCATGGGCCTCGCGTTTGAAGCCCTCGATCAGCAGCAGATCGACCGGGGTCATATGTTGCGTCAGCTCGACGGCGCTCGGTTCGACGTCACCGCGATGCTCATGCATCAAGGCCCAGCGATGCTCGGACGAGACCAGGACTTCGGTGGCGCCGGCTTCGCGATGGCGAAAGGAATCCTTGCCGGGTTTGTCGACATCGAAAGCGTGATGGGCATGTTTCATGGTTGAAACACGGATGCCACGCGACACCAATTCCGGAATGAGTTTGACAATTAGTGTGGTCTTGCCAGATCCACTCCAACCGGTTAGCCCGAGTACTTTCATCAATGATTAGCCTTCAAGGCGCTGATCGCCGGGATCAATGACGGTCGCATAAGAGCCGTCAGAAAGAATCGAACGGCAGGCGGTCAGATGGATCATGCCGCGCCGCCGCGATCATCGGCCGACATATGCTTCAGCCCAACGATCAGATAGTCATAGCCGGTGATCAAGGTGAGCGCCGCCGCGACCCAGAGCAAGGCCTGACCGATCAATGGGCAGTTAAGGGCAGCCGGACCGGCTTCACCCACGATGAGAAAGCCGAGTGCCACCATCTGCACCAGGGTCTTCCATTTTGCCAGCACGCTGACGGGAACGCCGACACGCAGTTCGGCGAGGAATTCACGCAGACCACTGACCAGGATTTCACGACACAGGATGATGAGCGCGGCCAGGGTCGCCCAGCCGGTGATGTGATGGGTGGCCACCAGGACCATGATGATCGAGGCGATGATCAGCTTGTCGGCGATGGGATCGAGGAAGCGGCCCAAGGCGGAGACCCGGTCCATGCGCCGGGCAATGTAGCCGTCAAAGAAATCCGTGATGCAGGCCGCGGCATAGAGCACGAAGGCAGCCCAGGACCAGAAATCGGAATTCAGATACAGAAAGCCGACGATCAGGGGGATCGCGGCGATCCGCGACAGGGTCAGGATGTTGGGCAGGCTCGTCATGGTCGACAGGGTCCCTCGGCAAAAGCGACGGCACCATAGCAGGAAGCAGGCGGGGCATGATAGGGGCGGGGCATCGCATTTTTTGCCGACCGACGGCATTGTGATCCGCTAGCGCGCGATCGTTTCAGATCAAAGCAGGTTGCCTCGATCTGAAAGGTGAATTGCCCTCTATCCTATTGAGGAGAGACGGATTCACGGTTCAGACGAAATCGCAAAGCGATTCCACCTGAACCGGTCCACCTCTAGCGATCCAGCTTCGGCCGCCACCGGTAATGTTGCAACGCAACCTGCTCAGCTGCTGTGGAAATGATCATAAATCTTGCGGGCGACAGTCTCGCTGATGCCATCAACGGCGGCCAGATCGACCAGACCGGCGCGGGCCACTTCGCGGGCCGATCCGAAATGCAGCAGCAGCGCCTTCTTGCGCTTGGCACCGATACCCGGCACTTCGTCCAGCATGGACTGGCCGATCTGTTTCGATCTTTTGGCGCGATGCGTGCCGATGACGAAGCGATGGGATTCATCACGCAGGCGCTGCAGGTAATAGAGCACCGGATCCTTGTGATCGAGGCTGAACGGCGGTCGATCCGGCATAAAAAAGCGTTCCCGACCGGCATTGCGATCCGGTCCCTTGGCGATCGCGGCAACCGCCAGATCGGTGATGCCAAGTTCAGCGAAAACGTCCAGGGCCGCCTGCAACTGACCCTGGCCGCCATCGATCAGGACCAGATCCGGCCAGGCACCGCGCGTGCGATCCGGATCTTCTTTCAAGGCGCGACCGAAGCGACGCATGAGAACCTGACGCATCATGCCGTAATCGTCACCGGCGACGATGGCATCGTTCAGGCCGGCAATGGCGGGCCGTGAGGTCGCCGTTGGGGCGCTGTCATTGGCCGGGCGCCCGCTCAGCTCCGGCGCAGCTGCCTCGGCAACCGCAAGCAAGGGCGACGTCTCTTCCGGCGTCGCTTCCAGGGCCTCACGATTGTCATTACCTGCACCACCCTCATGACCGGTGTTGCCCTGGCGGATGGCGAATTTGCGGTATTGATTCTTCATGAAGCCGTCGGGCCCGGCAACAATCATGGCGCCATAGGCATTCGTACCTGAAATATGGCTGTTGTCGTAAACCTCGATGCGGGCAGGCGGATTTTCCAGCCCGAAGACTTCCGCCACACCACGCATCAGTTTGGCTTGTGAGCTGCTTTCGGCGCTGCGCCGCGCCAAGGCCTCCCGGGCATTCAGTAAGGCATGTTCGACCGGCTTGCGCTTGTCGCCGCGTTTGGGCTCGATAATCTCGACCTTGCGTTCGGCCCGCAGGGTCAGGGCATCCGTCAGCAGCTCGGCCTCCGCCGGCATCTCACTGACCAGGATGAGGCGCGGCGGCGATTTGTTCTCGTAGAACTGCCCCATGAAGGCCGCCAGAATTTCCGGCAATGCCGCCTGTTTATCATGGGCGGGGAAATAGGCGCGGCTGCCGTAATTGCTGCCATTGCGGAAAAAGAACACTTGAATGCAGCTTTGGCCGCCTTCCTGGACAGCGGCAATGATATCGGCTTCGTCGATATCAATCAGGTTGATGTCCTGACGCGACTGGATCTGTGTCAGCGCCTGGATGCGGTCGCGCAATTTGGCCGCCCGCTCGAATTCCAGCTTGTCACTGGCTGCCTGCATCTCGGCGGCCAGGCGTGTCTGCACATCGCGGCTCTTGCCGGTGAGGAAATCGCGCGCCTCACGCACCAGCTCGGCATAATCTTCTTCGTTGATCCGCTGCACGCAGGGCGCCGAACAGCGCTTGATCTGATATTGCAGGCAAGGCCGCGTCCGGCTGGCGAAGATGCTGTCGGAACAGGGGCGCAACAGAAAGGCCCGCTGCAAGGCGACGATGGTGCGATTGACGGCGCCGGCCGAGGCGAAGGGGCCAAAGTACTCGCCGGGCTGGTTGCGGCTGCCGCGGTGCTTGGTGATCTGCGGTGCCCGATGGCCGGCGGTGATCAGGATATAGGGGAAGCTCTTGTCATCGCGCAGCAACACGTTATAGCGCGGCATGTAGCGCTTGATCAGATTGGCTTCCAGCAGCAGCGCTTCCACCTCGGTATGGGTGGTGACAAATTCCATTGTCGTGGTTTCGGCGATCATGCGCTGGATGCGCACGGGCTGCCGGTAGGGCTGGGTATAGGACGTGACCCGCTTCTTCAGATCCTTGGCCTTGCCGACATAGAGGACATCGCCGCCAGCATTGAGCATCCGATAGCAGCCCGGCGTCCCGGGCAGGGTGCGGACCTTGTCGCGGATGATGGCGACACCTTGCGCCAGGCGACCGACCGGCAAGGGGGGCTCGCTGTCATCCGCTTCTGCCATCGGGTCGGCATCCAACGCCGGCAGGCCATCGGAATCCGGCTCGTCACCGCTCGTCTCACCAGGCTTACCGCCGCCAGCGATCAGCTCCTCCCCGGTTGCGCCGGCAGGATCTGGCTGGCCAGCAGGCATGTCACTCGGCACGCCAGCAGGGACATCGTCAGACAGATCGTCGGTTGGGTGGTCGGGCGGGTCGCCGGGGAGTCGAGACTCATGTGTCATAGGTCGAATTGCCTGCAGCTGGTGTCTTCTGGTTGTCCCTTCCGAACCGGATCGGCGTTGCCGATCCGTTGATCGGTTCCCGCACCCCATGTCGCGTTTGGATTAGTATCTGGCGCCGGATTCGACGATTCGTCGATGCAATAATTAAGCATTAGTCGCTCTATCGACAACTTCGCCAGATATCCACGAAAGCTGTGGATAAGTCTGTCGGTAACATCTGGGGCAAATTGTGACGGGGCCGGAAATCCGCCATTTCCCCTGATTGCCCAAATTTTAGGCATCAAAAAGCAAGCCTTTGATTTAAAATGATATATATCGATCAGGTGGAAAAGAAAGAGTCACAAAGCGAATCAGTCTTGACTCTTCACCCGAGGCCCGACCGGCTGCCAGCCGATGTGAACAACTTCGCTCAGGAAGCGCGGCAAGGCTGCTGATAGGATTGGATTTTTGGCCGCACAGCAGAGGAGTTTGATCACAGATCAGCCGAGCCATTAACGACCCGGCTGATCCGCAGTCCTTATCGCAGATGACGCTGGCGCTCGATTTCAACACCGACGGCTTCGGCCTCGGCAAAGACATCAAGTTTCTCCACGCGCACCTTCGCCAGATGGACGCGGAAGTCCCGCAAACATAAGGCGGCGATGCGCTCGGCCAGGGTTTCGACCAGGTTGATGTGCTCGCCCGCAATCAGCTGTTTGATCTCGGTGATGATTTGGTCATAGCAAACGACGTTGAGGTGTTCGTCATTGATCGCCGGATGTTCGGCGCAGAGCAATTCCAGATTGATCCGGACTCGCTGGCTGGCGAGCTTCTCATGGCTATAGACGCCGATCCGGCAGGGTAGCACCAGATCCCGCACGAAAACTTTCAATGTGCGCTGGCCCGCTGTCGCCGGCAAAGCGGTGACTTTCTCGACTTGGCTCATCCTGCAAAGGCCCTCCTCAGGCCTGACGAAGATGCCGCACCCTGGGGCAGATTTCGGGGCCGCACTCTGGGGCCCGTTGGGACCCGACACCTTCTGGCGTCGGGAGGCACTGTCTTATACCGGTCAGATCGTACCAGCAAGGGACCGCTGCAAGCTATTCTTTTGGCTGATATCCCTTGCCCGGGACCTGCCAGCCAAGATGTTCGCCACCATCAAGGGCAATCATCTGGCCGGTCATCGACCGGGCAGAAAGGATGTAGAGCACGGCCGCGGCAATTTCCTCTGCCGTAGCGCCATGGCCTAGCGGCATAGCGGCAGATTGCGCCTGAAACTGTTCCGCACTCTGGCGGGGGCTGGGCAAGGTCGGGCCGGGCCCGATGCCATTAACCCTGATGCGCGGTGCGAGACCCAATGCCAGGCTGCGTGTCAGCGTCCACAGCCCCATCTTTGCCACGGTATAGCTGAGAAAATACGGGGTCAGCTTCCACACCCGCTGATCCAGCAGGTTGATGATATTGCCGTCGACTGCCGCCGGCAGCTGTCGGGCAAAGGCCTGGGACAGAACCAAGGGTGCCCGCAGATTGGTTTCGATATGCCGGTCCCAGCTGTCGCGTGTGGCGGTCTCGACCTTGTCCATCTCGAAGACCGAGGCATTGTTGACCAGGCAAGTCAGATTTCCGAGCGCGTCGATAACCCGCGGGATAATTCGCTCGACCTCAGATTCCTTGCTGAGATCGGCCTGAATCAAGGTCGCTCGCCGGCCGCGTGCCTGGATGGTCGCCGCGGTTTCCGCGGCGGCGGCCGATGATTGATGATAATGCACGGCGATGTCCCAGCCGTGATCGGCCAAAGTCAGGGCAATGGTCCGGCCAAGCCGCTTTGCGGCCCCGGTTACCAGGGCAATCTTGGGAGAATCGGGCACTGACATGGCGGCATCCTGAAGATAAGCGGCTGCCGACGCAAGAGGACCGCGGTCTGGTCGCTACCCTATCGTATCACCGTTGCCGTCTCAACCCTGGCTTGTCTTCCCAAGGCTTGACCAGTCTGGCTTAACCACCCGGAACATGACCTCGCGGCACGGCCAGAGCGTCGCTGGATGGGCCGTGGCAAATCCTGGCGACGTCAGTATGCTGACATTATCTCATGGCATCTAGTCATGTAACGGTATTCAGGTGCGACGGTTTGCTCAAAGCGAGATGTGGTCGCGGTGTGCGCAGCAGACTGTGCCTCATGCGATTGGATCGCTATAACGGGGTGATCGGACGACGGTAGATTGGCAGGGGTAGATTGGCTGGGGCAGATCGGCTGGCCCCGCCACCGAACCAAGATGGTGATGACCGATTGAGCAAGATGGGGCGGCGTGACCGCAAATGTGACAACGATGGCCGGGAAAACAATGGCATGAACTGGCTTTCACCAACGATACGATCTGCTGCCCATACGATCCTTGCGCGACCGCGATCCGCCCAACCAATAACTGCGGCGGCAGATCAGTCCGGCATCGTGCCGAGGCCCGATTCCTGCTTCGGCCCTGCCATGATCGGCTGAGCGGTTGCAGAAGACGTTTTCATGACCGAGCTTCACCAATCGCGGCCCCATAAGGCTCGGCTGCCGGCTTCCGGCAGCTTCATGGAGCGCTGGCGCCCGGTGGCGTCCCGGATCCTGGTGCCGGTGCTGGCCGTCGGGTTGTTTGCCTTGGCGATATGGACCATTCATCACAGCATCGCCGCCATTCGTTTTACCCAAATCCGCCGTGAGATCGTCGCCATTCCGGGCAATGTGCTGCTGCTGGCCGGCGGTCTGACCGCGGCCAGTTTTCTGGCGCTGGCTTTTCAGGATTATGTCGCCTTATGGTCGACCGGGAAGAGGATTCCCTTCGCCCGCGCGGTGCTTGGCTCGTTCATCGCCCAATCCGTCGCCCATTCGACCGGTTTCTCGATCCTGATCGGTGGCGCCTTGCGCTGCCGCTATTACATGTCCGAGGGGCTGAGCTTCGCCGATACGATGAAGGTACAATTGTCGTTCAGCGGCACCTTCGGCATGGCTACTTGCATCCTGCTGGGCCTATCCTTCCTGCTGGATCCCAGCCTGGCCGCTGCACAGACCGCATTTTTGCCGGCGGAGCTGGTCCGTGGCATCGGCGTCGCCTTGCTGCTGGGCCCGGCGGCTGTCTTCACTTGGCGTGCGGTACATGTCGGACCCTTGCGCCTCCTGGGACGCCAGATCGACATGCCGGCGACCCGGCATCTGTTGCCACAGACTTTGCTGTCGCTGACGGACGTCTCTTGCATGGGCGCCGTGCTCTATGTGTTCCTGCCGGCGGATCTCCATATCAGTTATCCGGCCCTGATCGGCCTGTTCGCCATCGCCATGACGATTGGCGTCACCAGCCATGTACCCGGTGGCCTCGGTGTTTTCGAGGCGACGATCCTGTTGCTGGTGGCGCCACCGCCGGCCTTGCTGCCGGCACTGGTCGGCGCACTGGTGATGTTTCGCTTCGTCTATTATTTCCTGCCGCTGGTGCTTGGCGGTGTAACCGTCGCCATTACCGAGGGACTAAGGCATCGCCGGCGGTTGCGAGCGCTGACCGAAAGTGTTGCCCAGGCCGGGTCGCCAGTGGTGCCCCTGGTGTTCGCCATGCTGGTTTTCATGGCTGGCACCATTTTGCTGGCCTCCAGTGCCCTGCCGGGGACAGCCTGGCGGATCGCTTTTGTGAGTAACTACCTGCCGCAAAGCGTGCTGCAAACTGCGCATCTCCTGTCGGCGATCGCCGGCACCTTGATGCTATTGCTGGGGCGCGCCTTGTCACGGCGGTTGACGGAGGCCTGGTGGGTGACGGAAATACTGCTCGCCTGCAGCAGTGTTCTCGCCTTGGCCAAGGGGTTCGAATACGAAGTCGCGGCTTTATCCGGCCTGCTCTTCATCGCCTTGTTGCCCTGCAGGGACCAGTTCTATCGCAGCGGCCGGCTGATTGATCAGCGGCTGACGCCGGCTTGGATGCTGGGGATCACCGCTGTTGTCGTCTTCATGTGCTGGCTGCTGGCCTTCGTCTATCGTCATCTCGATTACAGCCAGACCGCTTTGCTGCAATTCGACCTGCAGCATCATGCGCCGCGATCGCTGCGCGCAACCGTGGCGATGCTGGCGACGCTGGCCATGGTTGTTCTGTGGCAAGGCTTCCGGGCGACGCAACAAAGCGTCATCACCAATGCCGACATCGATTATCGCCGGTTGCGCCGGATCGTTGCCGGTTCGATCAGCAGCAACGCCCATCTGGCGTTGACGGGTGATAAGTCATTCCTCTGGCATGGCACGTCGGACGCCTTCCAAATGTATGGTGTGAGCGGGCGAAGTTGGATCGGCATCGGCGATCCGGTCGGGCCGGCGATCGCCAGCAGCGATCTCATCTGGGATCTACGGGACCTGGCGGACCAGCATAGTGGTCGCGTCGTGTTTGCCGATATCGACGGCGAGGCCTTGCCGATCTATCTCGATCTCGGGCTGCAGGCGGCAAAGCTTGGCCTGCGCCTGTCGCTGCCGCTGGACCAGGTCGATCCGGTCGGCTGGCGTCCAGCATTGGCCAATCTGGTCGAGAGGCCCAACCCAGCCAATCTGGTGCTCGGCATCTGTCGCGGCGAGGCGGTTGATCACATCATGAGCGAGATCGCCAGCATTTCCGATAACTGGCTTGAGGCGATGCAATTGCGTGAGCAGCGCATCATGCACGGATGGTTCTCCCGCGATTATGTTGCGCAATGTCCAGTTGCCGTCTTGCGGCAGGCGGGGCGGATTATCGCTTTCGCCGTTCTTTGGTGTGGCGACAAGCGTCGAGACATTGCGATCGATCTGTTCCGCTGGTTACCCGACGCACCACCCGAGACGCCATATCGACTGCTCGCCGAGATTCTTGTCTGGGCCAAGCGCGATGGCTATCGCCGGCTCAATCTCGGCTTGCAGCCGCAACTGGAAGGCATTGATCCCAAGCTGGCAGCACTCTGGCAGGATGTTGCCGCGGGTCATGGTCGGAATGTGACGCCAGAACCGCATGTCCCGGTGACAAGTGTGACCGGGTTGCTGCAGCAACTCGATCCGGATTTGCCTTTGGTCAGCGATACCACCTATCTGCTCTATCCGATGGGTCAGCTGGCGCCAAGCCTGCGCGATCTGATCGATCTCATCACGATCGGCAGACTGGCCGCCTGATCCTGGTCAATCATGCGATCGCGACCGCGGCCGCTCATGCTGCTTGATCCAGGGGCCGGCCCAGGTCACGAAGGCCGTGGCCAGCGGCGAGCCCGGATGGTCGCCGAGCTGGGCCAGCACCACGCGTTGCGGCGCCAGTTTGTCGCGGATCGGTCGACAGGCGATCTGCTTGCCGTCATAGCTGCGATCGCCCTTGGGCCTGGTGCAGGACAGCGCCACGCCATGGCCATGGGCGACCAGGCCACGTTGCATTTCAAAGGTCTGGGTATATTGGCTGATGGTCGGGCGCAGGCCATAGGCCCAGAACAGGGACATGAAATATTCCCGTGACTGCGCCATGTCTTCGAGGATCAGTGGCTGCGCCGCCAGCTCGGCCAGCGACACGGTGGATTTCCGCGCCAGGGCATGATTGGCCGGCAGCAAGGCGTAAGGCGGCAGTTCGGCCAGAATCACACGCTGGATATCCGCTTCCAATCCCAGCTCATAGGTGATCGCCAGTTCGACCCGGCCGCTCATCAAGGCATCGCGCACCGCCGTGAAGTCGCCCTCGACCAGATGCAGGGTGATATCCGGATGGCGCTGGCGGAAGGCCGCCATCAGGCGTGGCAGGATATAAGGAGCGAGATCCTTGAAACAGGCAAGCGCCAGGCGACCCTTGAGCGGCATCTCCGCCATCGGTGCTGCTCCGGCGACCTGCTGGGCCAACGTCATCAGCGCCCGACATTGCGCCAGAACACGATGGCCATCCTGGGTCAGCGTGAGGCCATGACCGGGGCGGCGATGAAACAGCTTGATACCCAGCAGCTCTTCCAATTGGGCGATGGCCATTGACATCGCCGGCTGGGCGATGTGGCGCGCCCGCGCCGCTTCGCTGACATTGCCATGCTCGGCAACGGCGATGAAATAATCGAGCTGGCGGAAGGTGAATGGTATCAATTTTTACTGATGCCTCTTTATAAGCATCATCTATTTCTCATGATGGCTGGTTTCTGGCAAGAATGTTCGCGAGCGGCCGTTGGGTTATCGACTGCCAGGATCAACAGGGATGACGTCATGATGCAAAATGTGACAGCCGAGCAGCGCGCCGATTACCAGCGCGAGGGCGCCCTGGTCCTGCGGGGGGTCTTCACCGACTGGCTCGAGGCCTTGCGCGCGGGCTGTGCCCGCAACATGGCGGAACCGGGTCCCTATGGCACAGAGAATGTCCGGCCGGGGGAGGGTGGCGGCAGTTTCTTCGATGATTATTGCAACTGGCAGCGGATTGGCGAATTCGGCGATTTCATGCGCCAGTCCCCGGCCGGTGCCATCGCTGGCCAGCTGATGGGCAGCGGGACCGCGCAGATCTTCCATGACCATTTGCTGGTCAAGGAACCTGGCACGGCGAAGCGCACACCCTGGCATCAGGACATGCCGTATTATTGCGTCACCGGCATGCAGACCGCCAGCTACTGGATTCCACTCGATCCAGTCAGCGAGGCCAATACCCTACGCTTGGTGCTCGGTTCACATCTTTGGCCAAAACTGGTGCGGCCCAAGCGCTGGGCTGGCGGCGAAGACTTCTACGCCAATGACAAGGATTTCATGGATCTGCCGGCGATCGATGACGGCGGCTTCGAGATCCTGGCGCCGGCCCTGGAGCCGGGCGATGCCATCATCTTCAATTACCGCACGGTGCATGGGGCCAATGGCAATGACGGCGGCAATCGGCGGCGCGCCTTCTCGGCCCGCTATCTCGGTGATGACGCCGTCTTCATCCAGCGTCCCGGCCGCACGTCGCCGCCTTTCCCTGGTCTCGTCCAGCAGGATGGTGAGAAGCTGCGCGAAGACTGGTTCCCGGTGGTCTGGCGTCAGGATGCCGTTGCAGCTTAAGCGGAGACGGATTTAAGCGTCAGCGCTTCGGTCCCTTCTTGCCGACATGTGAGCCGGCGCGGCCACCGACCGAACGGCCGCGAATGGCATTGCCCATCGAGGGTTTGCCGGGCTTGTCGCGATTGGCGTAAGGGGCGCCCGGCGCCGACAGGCCGCTGCCGCTATGATACTCGACGGGAATGCCGAGATCGAGGGCTTCCAGGCGCTTGATCTCGTCGCGCAGCCTGGCCGCTTCCTCGAATTCCAACTCGGCGGCGGCGGTGCGCATCTTCTTCTCGAGATCGGCGATCGTCGTCTTCAGGTTATGGCCGAGCATATGCATCTCGCCGGCGAGGCCGGTATCGACCGTCACGTGGTCGCTTTCATAGACCGATTGCATGATGTCGCCGATCTGTTTCCTGACCGATTCCGGGGTGATGCCATGGGCGGCATTATAGGCCTGCTGCTTTTCGCGC
>WNFM01161865.1_pt1 | contig 66303 bp, 68 predicted proteins | sample 5400271 | NCBI WGS metagenome assembly WNFM01 (sample SAMN13153352, study PRJNA577476) | soil metagenome | isolation source: 60 cm saprolite on Douglas fir-dominated hillslope | place: USA:California | collected 2013-09-17
GCCACTCTGTTCGTCTCACGGCGCACCCCCTTCAGGGCACCACCGTGAACCGGACAGATCACGTGCTACAAGACCGGACAGATCATGGGCTACCTACAGACTACTAACGTCATAGTTGACGAGCGCGGCGGGATGGACTAACTTCTACTAACACTCTAGTAGGCGAGCCCATGAACATTACGCTGACCAACCGTGAAGCCGACGTGATGCAGGTGCTGTGGGACAAGGGCCCGTCCCTCGTTGCCGAAGTCCGTGCACACCTGGACGATCCGCTGGCCTACACCACCGTGCTGACGGTGCTGCGGATTCTGGAATCCAAGGGCTACGTTGGGCATGCGGAGGAAGGGCGGGGACATCGCTACTTCGCGAGCGTCGAGCAGCAGACCGCACGCAAGAGCGCCCTTCGCCACCTGACCGACAAATTATTCCAGGGATCCAGCGAGTTGCTCATGACCCATCTGGTGACCGAGCAGCGGCTGAGCCCGGAGCAGATCAGGCGCCTGCGTAGGCTCCTGGCCGCCCGATCCGGCCGGGACCCGCGCTGATGCTCGCCTGGGTGGCCGGCGCGTTCGCTTCCGCCGGAGCGCTGTGTGTCGCGGCGCTCCTGGCCGAGCAGGCCACGCGGGCGCGGCGCCGGCCCGGCCGCTACCTCTGGATTGCGGCGATGGCTCTGTCAATCCTGCTACCCGTTTTGGGGCCCTGGTTGCCCGCGAGCACGTCCGGACACCTGCCGCTGCTGCAAATGCCGCTCGCCGGTGCGGCCCCGGCCCTTGGACTGCTGCAATTCAATGAGCTGGGTCCTCCAGTGTGGCTGGCCCTGTCCGTCGCCAGCCTTCTCCTGCTGTGGCTCGGCGCAGCCCTGGTGCAATGGCGCTCGCGCACTTGGCGGCGGACGAAAGTGGGCGAACTGGAGGTTTACCTTTCCATCGAGGCAGGACCCGCCGTATTCGGCCTGTGGAAACCGCGCATCGTATTGCCCGAGTGGCTGAGCCGCGCGCCGCCGCGGCAGCGCGAGCTCGCCATCGCCCATGAACAGTCGCACCTCCTCGCCCGCGATCCGCAGTTGCTCGCCTGCGCGCTCGTATTGGTGTCGATCATGCCGTGGAACCTGCTGCTGTGGTGGCAATTGCACCGGTTGCGGCGCGCCATCGAGGTCGACTGCGACGAACGTGTGCTTCGCGCCGGCGGCGATCTGGTCGACTACGGCGAGACGCTCATCGAGCTGAGCCAGCACCAACCCCGGTTGGCGGGTCTGATGGCGGCCACTTCTGTACCCCGGTCCTTTCTTGAACGGAGAATCCAGATCATGTCAGCAGAAATGTCTCGATGGAGCCGCCTCTCGGCGGCACTGTGGCTGTGTCTTGCCGTCGGCGCAGTAGGCGTCGCGGCCGAACTCGCTCCGCCGCCGGCCAGTGCAGCGCCGTCGGTGGCTGGGTCGAAAGCTCCGGACTCGACCTCGGCAGATGCCGCCAAAGTCGAGGCCGAAATTGCGGCGGCACGGGCCAGGGAGGCGAAGCAGCACGCCGAGCGCGTCGTGGACGCACGGGAGGCCGAGCCTGCGCTGGACGCGGAGGACGCCGGGGAAGCCGAAGCAGCCGAGGAGGCAGAATCCGCAGCGCAAGAGGCGATGCACGAGGCCGATGAGCAGATGACCGAGGCCAATGAAGCGATGCACGATGCCGAAACGCAGAGGGCCGAAGCGACAGTCGCCAAGCGCGAGGCTGAGGCCGCCGAAGCCGAAGCGCGCGCCAAGAAGCAGGCTGCGGAGGCCGCCGCAAAGCACTGAGGCGGTGGCGCGCTCCTACTTTGCAGGAGCCGCTGGGGACCTATCCCGGCCAGCGCCGCAGGCCCGTATCAATTGGGCTCGCCGCCATAGCCCAGGGGATCAAAGTGATCGGCCAGCATGAGCATCCACGCCGTGGAGCAGGTGCTCGGAAGGGGATTGGCATACCAGCCAAAGGGAATGAAGTGACGACGGCTCGCATACAGATAGGGTCGCAGAGTCTGCGTATCAAGACCGATTGAGTCCGGCGGTTTGCCCGGAAAATCCGTGTGCGGATATCGATCGACGCGCAGGGTCTGTACGCCTTCGAGCATGTCCTGCTCATCCCTCAGCAGGGACTGGAGCATTGCCTTGGCTTCCCCTGGGTGGTCGGATCCGGTCGCCGCCGGCCCGTAGTGACGGATCATGTTGCGGACCGCATTGATTGCACCGGCCGTCCACTCCGCCGACAGCACGCCCTGCAGGTAGCTTCCGTCGGGGCGCTGGCCGTTGCCATCCTGATCGGAGTAGCCGACGCCCCAAAGGGTCGACCCGGCGCCGTATGCGCCCCAGCGCTTGACGGATTGCCACGCCCTGTACGAAGCTCCGAAACCGAACCACTGATCGAGCGTGTCGGTGCCCAGGGCTGCTATTCCCCAGGTGTTGACGTCGACCGCCTTCGGTTCCAGCGTGGGAACCCACGCGCTTGCCGCGGCAGGGTCATCGGCAAGTCCGCCCACGACAAATGCCCCGTCGAGCCAGGCGGAAGTCCTGAAGAAATCGAGCAACCCCCGGGTTGAAGTTCCGCGCGTGATCTCGCCGCCGTCGATCAGGGTGCCGAGGGTCTTCAGCGCGGTCTGGATGGCCGATCGGTCGGCGCGACCCAGGTCCTTCTCGTTTGCCGCCTCCGCGCGCAGCGTCTGTTGCAATAGGCGCAGTCCGGCATAGAGCGAGAGGTTGTTCTCGACCGACACCACATGTGGATTGAGTGGTGTCTTGTCCTGATTCGGTGAGGTCCCGGAGGGCGCGTAGTACACGCCCCCAATGGCCGACTGCATGGCGGCAAAGGCGGGCAGGACGTGCAGTGCATTTTGCACCGCCAGATCCTTGAGCGGGACGTACGCATGGTGCCCGTCCCGAATGTAATGCAGGAATGCCGCCTGCAAGGGTCCGACGAGAAAGGCCCACGCGTTTTCTCCGGTCACCGGCTTCCAGTCACTCCAGGTCACCTTGCCGGCCCGATACTCCGGCTGATCGTCGGGCAGCTGGCTCGTCGAAATCAGCGACGCGTAGCGTGTACCCATGAAGGGATCCGGCGAGAGCCAGACCGGGGATAGCATCCGGAACGCGTAGGCGTCTTGTGGATTGGCGATTCTGCGGCCGTTGTACGCAAATGGGGCGGACGTGCCTGTAGCGCGCAACGCCGACGCGCGGGTCATGTCTTCGCTCAGCAGGCGGTTCTGGGTACTCGCGAGCGCATAGGCGTCGTGCCTCGAGTAAGTTCGATAGTGATGGCTGACGTCTCCCAGCACGACCGCAATCTGCCAGGTCGCGGCGTCGTAGATATTCGTGCCATTGTGGACATCGACGCGCTCGGTCTGCAGGTCGCCGGCGTGACCGGGCGGCGGCGTCAGCGTATAGGTCACCGGGTTGTAGATATCCATTACGGCGCAGGAGTTGCCGGGCAGGGTGCAGACGTAGCCACCCCAGTAATCGGCACTGTCGCTAAAGCTGCGCGGCAATTCGAGTCCGGCCAGCGATCCGGTGTCGATGGTGTAGAGGACGCCGCCGTGCGTGGCCCGATCGCTGACGAGGAAACCGTAGCTGGGCTCCAGCTCCGAGAACCAGTCCAGTGCCAAGGCCTTATGCGGTACTGCGCATCCCAGCACCGGAAAAAGAAGGACCCAAGCCGCTCTCGTCCTGTCTGTCACGGGCCCATCCTACAGCGGAACGGATAGCGGGCAGTATCGACGCTGGACGATCACTCGTCCGGGCCGCGCTACGTTTTCGACGGGAAGGATCTGCGCGTCGGCATCCACTGCATCAGCGCCGCCGCATTTTGTGTCCGCGCACCGTTCACCGGCCGGTGCACGCTCCAGCCCATGCGCTGCAGCGTCCGCCACACCGAACTGATCGCCAGCCGCACGCCAAATTCGCGCTCTATCAGTCTCCTGATTCGCGGCAGCGTCCATACCCTGCCACCGGCCGCCGCCGATCCTGCCTTGAGGCGCTTCGCCAGCTGTTCGAGCTGCCGGTCCGTCAGCAGCGGCGGCCGCCCAAATCGTGGCGCTCGTCGCAGACCCCGCAGACCGTCCCGCTCAAGCAGCCGGCCCCAGCGCATCACCGACTGTCGCGACGACTCGACCCATCGGGCCACTTCGGCCGGCCGGACGCCCCGCCGCAGCAATTCCGCCGCCAGCCGTCGGCGCTGCTCCAATTCCTTCAGCGCGCGCGGATTGCGCTTCATTCCCATGATCTCCTCCTGCCGCGGCCACCGCACGCCATGTCACGCAATTACGCAATGATAACCGAGCCGCAGACACATGTCATGCATTTATGAAAGTTATGATGGGCTGCGGATTGCGCGCGCGCTTGTCCGAACTGCCAACAGGGTCACGCAGGCCGGATTTCGAAAACAGAATAATCCGCCGCTCGTCGCAAGCGCCTCGCGGCTGCTGCGATGACATCGGACCCCTACAAACCAGGATAGGAAGTTGAACATCATGAATTCAATTGCACTGAAGGGCTTGCTGTGCAGCGCGATGCTGGCAGTCCCGCTCATGGCGTCCGCCGAGTCGAACTTTCAGACCGGTGCCGCCACGGCGAGCCCGGGCGCGACGGCCCACGTCGACTTTCAGATCACCATTCCAAAAATTCTGTACTTGCGCGTAGGTACGGGCTCGACCTATACAACGGGCACCTACACCAACAATGCGGCCGTAGACCAGATTGCATTTGCGCCCACCGCCACCACGGCGGGCAACGGGACTGCCGTAGCCGGTACGGGCGGCGACCTGACCGGTGGCGTCGAGACTGCCGCCGTCGTCAGTAACAGCGGCAACGTCACGCTGAACGCTACGGCCAGCGGAGCCCTGAGCGATGGCGCCGGCGACAGCATCGCCTTCACTCAGCTCACCACCACCGCCTGGACGCTGACCTCGGGCACGGCGCTGCCTGCGCCGGTGCTCGCCAATGGCACGAGCAGCAACGTGGTGCTCGTCGCGCCGGCGACGAAGGTCATCAACCTGGACGCGAAGTGGACCTACGCGTATGCCAACACGACCCTGCCTCCGGCGGGTACCTACGGCGGAGTCAATGTCAACAACAGTCGCGTGGTCTACACGGCCACGATGCCCTGAGCCCACGGTTCCGCTGCTGAGGCCGATGATGCCCCGGATCTGGAGCACCCTGGTGCTCGCCGGGGCGCCGCTGGCCGCGTGGGCGTTCACGGTCGCGATCTCTCCCGCCTCGCCACAGGAGGTGTACCTGCAGGTCGGGGTCGGCAGTTTTGCAGGCGATTACAATGCGGGCGGCACGCCGGGCAGTAACGGAACCGTCAACAAGGCGTCCGTGACCGTGGCGGCGGCGGCCGTCGGCAACGGTACCGCACAGGCACTGGCGACCGATAGCACGGCCGGAGCGAGTCCGTACGATGGCTATATCTACTGCAGCACACCGGCGCAGCTGTACATTGGCGGGTTCTATCGCCGGACGACGTCGGGCACCAACACGGCGAGCGTGACAGCCACCGTTCCCGCCTCCCTTGTCGACGCGAGCGGGGACCAGATTGCGTACTCACGCATTTCCTGGACGACCGGTGGCAATGGCGACACGGGCAGCGAGCCCTTTCCCGCCGGCACCTTCGTCAATGGCGGCGTGCAGACCGTCGGCTCGATTGCGCAGAACCAGTGGGCCGAGAGCTGCTGGACGTTCCGTTACAGCAACACCACGGTTCCACCGCAGGGAACCTACACCGGGCGCGTGCTCTATACGCTGACCGCGCCATGAGGCCGCATCAGCGCACGGCGCTCCTGCGTTTCGCTCGCGCCGGGTGGGCGGCCGCCTTAACGGCGGTCTGGGGCGTCGCGGGCGCGGTGACGACGGCGATCGACGATAGCGGCACACTGGTCCTTTCGCCGTCCGTGCCGATGCGCTGGCAGGCCCTGTCGCCGCGGCAGCGCGACGGTGTCCTGATGGCCGGTTCAACCACGGTGAGGGTACGGCTCAACCTGACACCGTGGTTGCAGCGCGCCGGGCGCATCTACCTCGTGTTACCTGTCCAGCAGCCCGGGGCCATCCGTGCGTCCTGGTCCAGCCAGGGTCGCCTGCTGAGCGGTGAAGTCAGCTCCGGCAGCAGGGCGCTGGTGTACTCAGGGCCGATCAGCACGCCGTTTGTCGAGGATGTCCTTCAGCTCGCGATCTTCGTCGACGGTCGGCAGATGCACCGGGGGTACGAGCTCAACTTTCACTTCGAAATGGAATCGACCTGACCATGCGCCAGCCCACGCGGTATCTGCTGACCGTGGTCCTTGCCCTGGGCAGCACACCGGGGCTCGCGGACGGGTTCGCGGCAGTGGTCTCGCCGCCGCGCTTTGAGCTCGCCGCGAAGCCCGGACAGACGCTGCGCCAGGTCTTCGAGCTGAGCAACCGGTCGGGTGCGCCCGCGCCGTTCCTCTTTCACACCGCCGATTGGACGCTGACTCCGGACTTCGGCGTGACATTCAGGGACGAGCTGCAGCCGGACAGCTGTCGGCCCTGGGTGGCCCTCGAGCGTCCCGAGGCGCTCCTGTCCGCCGGGGCAACGATGCGTTATCGCTTCGAAATGGCCGTCCCCGCTGATGCGCCGGCGGGCGAATGCCGCTTCGGTGTGCTCATCGAGGGCAAGGAGCCGGCGATTGCCAGAACCGCCGGACTGCGGCTGCCGATCGCGGGGCGCATCGGCGTCATCGTCTACGTCACGATCGGCGATGCCACGCCGCGCCTGGAAGTAATCGGCCCCAAAACTGTCAGCCTGAACGGACGGCTGCTGCCCGCGCTGCGCGTTCGCAACGCCGGCACTGCGCACGGGCGGATGTCCGGCTTCCTGTCCGGTACCGACGCCACGGGGGCCAGGTACGACTTCAATCCCTCCGACTTCCCGATCCTGCCCGGGGCGGAGACGGACGTGTACCTGACGCCGTCCACCGCGAGCAACGATCAGCCGACGCTTACCTTTCCGGTCACCGTGCAGGGCACGCTCGAATGGGGCCAGCAGAAGACTGAGATCAATCAGCGCTTCGAATGAATCCGATCGCCGAACGCACACGCCGTGCTGCGTCCTGGCTGTGCTGCCTGTGCGCACTCGGAAGTCTGCCGTCCCGATCTCAGGAATCAGCGCCAGCACTGCCCGCAACGGACGCGCTGTCGCCGGCGCCGTATCGCGATCACTACATCGCCGGTGGCGAGCTCGCCTCGGACATGGCGGATGACAGTTCCGTCAGCAGCGATGCGGCCGGCCTGGCACGTGCGCTGCGCTTCGACGGCGTGCTGAGCGTACTGAGCGGCGGTGGTGCCGCCGCGCCGAACCGCGTCGACGAGTACGGCATCGTGCTCAACTCACAGTGGGACACGGCGTCCTACGGAGCGTGGTCGGCGGAGCTCGCCGCGCGCGCCGGCGGCTCGCAGGTCGGTGCGTTCGGCCCCGGTCGGAGTGTCGTGACGGTGGCCGAGCGCGGCATGCCCTTCGAGGGTTCGTGGAACGCGGACGGGACCTTGGGCGACCAGAATCTGCCGAACATCAGCCTCGCGCGGTTTCAATCGCGTTTCTTCCTGCCGACCGGCCCCGTGCTGGGCCTGGCGACGCAATGGCGCGGCCCCTCCGGATTGCAGCTCGTGGCCGGCGGGGGTGAACCGGGCATGTACCAGGGCATCGTGGTGCCCACCTTCGATACGCTCGGCGGCTCCACCGCAACGGTCGGCGCACAATGGTCGCCTGCGCCGCAATGGACCGCGGGTGGGCAGCTCGCCGCAGCCCACGACATCACGGTATTCGCGGATGCGCTGTCCGCCGTCCCCGATCGCACCTCGTCCACCACGGGATTTTTGTCCGCCGCCTGGCAGGGCCGATCGGCGCGCGCGCAATTCAATCTGATCGACGGCAGCATGAGCGGCACAGGCAAGTCATTCGGCACCTGGCTCGACGCTTCTACCACGCAGGGCCGATTCCTGCAGAGCTTCGGGGCCTTTCGCATCGGCCCCAACCTCAGCTGGGGCAACCAGCTCATCACGGACGATCTGCAGGGGGGCTACTATCATCTCGACTATCGGAGCCGGCGCTGGTTCGCCGACATCGGTGTCGATCAGGCCTGGTCGGTGTCCGGGTTCGGCGCAGACACGACGTTTTTGAGCGGCGATGCACGCTACCAGCTATCGCGCGACCTCGGCATCGGCGCGGTCGCGAATCTGCGCCGAGCCGAAGGCGCACTCGGCTGGTCGATTGAAGGCTACCTCGACGAACGCAATGCCTTCGGCATCGGCCGCGGCCAGGTGGACTATGCGCGGGACGATGGGGGAGCCGAGGCGGCGATGACCCTGAGCCAGGCCTGGAACAGCGTAGCCGGCACGCGCCTCAGCACTACACTGGCGTACCTGCAGTCCACGGCCAGGGCGCCATTTGCCCGGTCTCGATCGAACTCGGAGGCGAGTCTGTCGATCAACGGCGGCGGGGAGCTGACGGCGCGTCTGGGTGTCGACGCCAACGTCCGCTGGGGCTTCGCCCTCAGTGGTGCGGGTGCCGCGGCCGTCATGGCCAGCATCTCAGTAACGTGGAAAACGGCGCGCGACTGGCTCCTGCTGGCCAGCTACTACGAATACCGCACCGGCTCGTGGACCGACGTGACCGTCACTTCCCCGCTCGCGCCGCCGCTCGCGACCGTCAATCCGGCGCTGAGCCAGCGTGGAGTTTTCCTGACGATTCGCTACGAGCGCGCCGCGGGCACGCCCTTTGTGCCACTGGGCGGCGTGGCAGGCTCCGGCTCGGGCCAGCTCACCGGCACGATCTATCTCGACGCCAATGAAAACGGGCGCATCGACGCGGGTGAAGACCTCGCGCCCAACCTCACCGTGGTGCTCGACGGCCGATACAGCACCCGCACCGATGAGAATGGTCGCTTCAACTTTCCGGCCGTGGCGGCCGGCCACCACGCGCTCACGGTCGTGCCGGACAACCTCGCACTGCCGTGGACGCTCGCCGACAACGGGCGCGTGGACGTCGACGTGCGGACCCGGGATCACACCGACGTGAGCATCGCGGCCCACCGCGCCCGATTAGGGCTGTACGCGCCGGCCCCGGCACGCTCATAGCCCGGAGCTACGCCGGCTGGAAGCACTCGCAGACCAGCACGGTGCCGCCATCCTCGCCGGGCCCAATCGATAGCTGAGCGTCGATCATTTCAGCCCGGTAGCGCATGATCTTGAGCCCGAGGCCGGCAGACTCCAGCGCCTGGGGCGAAAATCCGACGCCGTCATCGCAGACTTCCAGCCGTATGGCGGCGGGCTGCACGTCGATGGTGATTTTTATGGATCGCGCCCCTGCGTGTTTGAGCGCATTCGCCAGGCCCTCCTGGGCAATGCGGTACAACTGGTCCGTGGACGGCCACTGCAGGCGGATCGGCGCAGCCTCGATCGCCTCGAAGTGTACAGCAGGGCCGCCGGACTCGTCGTGCCGGTCCGCCAGGTCGTGCAGCGCCTGCACGAGTCCGCCATGCGACTCGCTCAGGGGTGCAAGACCCTGCGCAATGCCATGACAGGTACTGACCGTCCGGCTCGCCAGCGAGGAGAGCCGGTCGAGATCTTCCGCTTTCGGCTGATGGCCTTTGCGCGCCGAGGCCGCCAGCCCGCGGGCGAGCAGCGCAACGCTCATCAGTTCCTGCCCGAGCTCATCGCGAACCGCTTCGCCGAGCCGCTGCTGTTCCTCGTGCACCGCCGCGGCGAGCGCCTGCTCGAGGCTCTTTCGCTCCGTGATGTCTTCGGCGACGCCGAGGACGCGCTCAGCCCCGGTTCCCGGGCCTGCGCGTACGCCGCGGGCAACGATCCGCAGCCAGCGCTGTACGCCATCGGTGCCTTTTAGCGGCACATCGACACTGAGATCGGACCCCTCGGCGACCGTGGACGCCGCCGCACTCAGACGCGCGCGAGTGGTCTCGTCATAGAAATTCCTGCCGCCCAATTCAATGAAGCGCTCGAGGCTACAGCCGTAAACGCGCTCAAAGCCACTGCTCACCCAGGTCGGATGCGGTTTCCCTTCCCTGACCACGCCTTCGAATACGAAGCCCGGTACGAGATTGGCGATGGTCCGATAGCGGAACTCGCTGTCGACGAGCTGGCTCTCCGCGTCCTTCCGCGCGGTGATGTCCTGGATCTGCGAAACGAAGTACATCGGTCGACCCGCGTCGTCGCGCACCAGCGAGACGGATAACAGGACCCAGACGATGTGCCCATCCTTGTGAAAGTATCGCTTCTCCATGTCGAAGTTCGTTCGCGACCCGGCCAGCATCTGGCGTACGAGGTCCATGTCCGCACCGAGATCATCCGGGTGGGTGATGGCCTGGAAGGTCGTCGCCAGCAACTCCTCGGCCGTATAACCCACGATCCCGGTCAGCGCCCGGTTCACCCGGATCCAGCGGCCGTCCGTGCCCACGAGCGCCATGCCGATGGCGGCGAACTCGAAGGCGCCGCGGAAGCGTTCCTCGCTCTCGCGCAGGGCCATTTCTGTCCGCCGGCGGGCATCGATGTCGAGGGAAATGCCCGCGACCTTGCGCGGCGCGCCGTCTGGAGCCCGCTCGATCACGCGGCCGCGATCAAGCAGCCATTTGTACTCGCCGTTGCTGGTCCGGATGCGAAACTCCGACTGGAAGAACCCGGTGTCGTCGGCGGCATCGCCGGCCAGGGTCCGCTCGAGTACCACGCAATCATCCGGATGCACGTCACTGAGCCAGGTTTCGGTGCGCCGGCGGGCCTCCTGTTCTGTCAGCTCGTGGCCCAGGGTGCTGTGCCAGTACACATTGCCGGTGACGGTGTCGCTGGTCACGTCGTATTCCCACACCGGCAGCCGCGCCGCGTTGATCGCAATTTCATAGCGATCCTCGGCGGCACGCAGGGCCGTTTCCATGTTCTTTTTCTCGTCGACCACGAAGCATACGCCGACATATCGTTGCGCCGTGCCGCTGACGTCGCGGGCCGTCACCCGGCCGCGCTCGTGCAGCCAGGTCCATTGCCCGCGCCGGTTCAGGATCCGATATTCGACGACATAGTGCTCGGTGATACCCCGTGCAGTGTCGTCAGTTGCTTTGGCGTAACGCTCGACGTCGTCGGCATGAATGTTCCCGCACCAGCGTCGATTCTGGTCGGGTCCGTCACATGGTTCGATATCGAAACGCGCGCACCAGTTGTCGAGCCAGGCGTAGTCGCCATCAATGCCTCTGGCCCAAAGGCCAACATCCGTGCCCCAGACGGCTGCCTCGAGCCAGGCATCGGTCGTCCGGCGTTTTTCGGCCTGGCGCCGCCGCTGGATGACAAACGCCGCGAGGAATGAGGCGAACTGGATGAGATCAATCTCGTGCGTCGATGGTGCCCGGCGTTCGTGGTAATACAAGGCGAGTGTGCCGAGCAGGGTGTGCGCGTCGTCGATTATGGGCACCGACCAGCAGGCCCGCAGGCCGTGCGACAACGCGATCGGTGCAAAGCCGACCCAAAGGGGAGATTGTGCGACGTCCTCGACGACGACCATCTCGCGACGGGCGGCGGCGGTGCCACAGGAGCCCATTCCATCGTCAATCGGTACCGGACCGATGGCATCCATATACGCCGCGGGCAGGCTCGGAGCCGCCCCGGGCAGCAGCAGTTTGCCCGATGGGTCGACGAGCAACACCGTGCAATGAAGCCCCTCCGCCCAGGTCTCGACATAGGTTGCGAGTCCGTCGAGCAGCACATTGAGGGGCGCAGCGGAGTCCAGCAGCGCAAGCAACCGGACTTGCGCACGAAGACCATGCGGCTGCCAGGCTGACGGCGGCGTACGGCGCACGATCGCGTCGACGGTGTTGACCCAATCGCTGCTCGCTGCTGCGGGACGCATGCGAGTCGCCTCGCTCGGCATGGATTTCACCGTTCCCCTTAATTCGAATTTTGGAATGACGTGAGATCGATCCTGCCGCTACCGAATGAGCCCACGGTGTGTCGAGCGCGCACGCCGGCATCCGCCCTATCGATTATCGGTGCGTAGGTCAGCGCACTGTAGCGATTGGGGGCTGGCGCAGCAACCGCCCGGCAGGGCCCGAAGGAGCCAAATGGCTGGCCTCGAGCCAGCTTAGGTTAAATCACTCGGACGGCGACGGGCGAGTGGCGGTTCCTGTCCCATGATCCCGGGCGAGGCGGCAGACACCGGCGCGCCAAGGTGTGCCCGGTCAGCACAGGAGGGCCAGGAATATCCTGGCCCTCCTGCTTCGGCAAGCACCGCGCCCCCAGGCGCGCGGCTTGGGCGGTCCGATTCCGCGCTCAGGGCTCGGTTGCGACGACCGTGTCCTGATTGGGGGTCGTGGCCGCGGGATCGCTCGCGACTCCGGGACGGCCGCGGGAGTCGGTCCAGACCGTGTGCGCCTTGCCGTTCGGATCCACCGCAACACCCGTGTAGTCACCGATAAAGCTGCCGGAGAACTGCATGTACGGATTGGATGACTGCGTTGAGACGCGTGTCTCGCTGGCAAATCCGTCCGTGGAGCTGCTGAACGCGTAGTCCAGGCATACCGGATTCAGATCGACATACACGGCCGGCGATGCGGGGTATGACGGATCGCTGGTGTCCAGAAAAGCACGCCCGCAACTGTGATCCGCCGTCGTTGGCACGGGCGAAAAATCGCGCGTGAAATAGCCCACCACTGTCCGCCCCGCCTGGGCCCCTGCCGCCGGATAAGCCTTGTCGGCGCCAGAGGTAATGATCCTTGGGGCAGTCCAGGTCACTCCATCACCCGAAGTGACCAGCTTCACCTGATTGTTGGTGAGCCCGCTGAACGCCGCCGCCCCTGCCGCACAACCCGCATTGTTCTGATCGTCTGCCCACGTGATCGCGAGGCCGCCGTTACTCGGGTCGATGGCCAGCGAGGGAAAGCTGCTGACACGGAACTGCTCGAAGCTCAGGCGAGCGCGGCCCTGGGACACATTCAGCGGGTAACAGCCCACGTCGTCGTACACCCGGCCGACTTCGGTGTTCCTGAAGGTCTTCCCTCCATCGGTCGAACGCGCGACTACGGTCTGGTCCCTGGAGAAATTACCGGCCTGATTGCCTACGTAGGCGACATAGACCGTTCCGTCCGGCGCGACCGCCGGCGACGAACCCTGGTCGTAGGGGTGGGCAGCGTCGCTCACCGTGATCGGATCGGACCAGGTGGCGCCAAAGTCGTGCGACACGGACTCCACGATATTGGAGGAAATGTAGCCGTGGCCGTTGTTGCTCTTGAAACTGGTCCAGGTGACGTAAACGTTGCCGTTAGCGCCCGCAGCGACCCATTCCTTATCGTTGAAATAGCCATTGCTGGTCTCGTAGTGGACCATCACGGGCGCGGCCCAGGTGGCGCCGCCGTCGCGCGACCTGGCCACCGCGACCCCGCTCGGAGTGCGATTCAAGTAACTGAAATCGTAGACCAGCGCGGCATAGTAGAGCGTGCCGTCCGGCGCAAAGGCCAGGGCCGGATCACCACCCGCCTGCACATGTGTGAACAGGCCCGTGCCGCCCGTGGCGGGATCCCAATGTGGAAGAAGGACATTCGAGAAGTTGCTGCCGCCGTCGGTGCTGACGTAAACCAGGGCGCGGAAACCGTAGCGGTAGTCATTAGCTGAGGTGACCACATTCAGCGGGTTGCCCGGATTTAGGACAATGTTCTGTTCATTTTGCGGTTCATAGCATTGCGTGCCATCGACGAGCGTAAAAGTCGTGTCGTGCACGATGGCGTCCGCGTTGGCGCCGGCGATCGGCGCGTACAGGGTCGTCGACAAAAATGGCGCGCGTCGGCACAGCGAAAATAACGTGAGGCCATTGGGGTCCGGGTGGCGTGCCACCGCAGCCTCGAAATCAAGCGGGAAGAAGAGCGCATCGTCCGATGCCTGTCCCTTGTCAGGGCCAAGCGCCTTGAAATGGTCAGGCGGTTGCGCCGCCGGCGCCATCGTGGAAAACGCGAGCAGCGCCGCAGCAAATCCGCATAGCACTGGCTTGGTCAAATTGTCGATTTTCATTGGATACCCTCTATAAATTGCATTGACGGATGGCATTGCGGACCGTCCCGCTATCGGCGTGACGCAATACAATCCGGATTACCTCGGGGGCGCCTGGGGCGCCCCTCACTATTTATGATCCGGAAAGCGCCTTATAGACCCAGGCGTGACTGCATTGCAACGTAAGGTGGTCTATCTGACATAATGTGGCGGCGCCCACCCAGGCTGCGGGGGGCCCGCTCTACAACTCCCGCCCGCGGTCGCCATCGGCCAGCTCGAAACGGGCCCGCCAGCCGTCCGCAGCCACCGGGATGCGAGGATAGACGGTCCGCAATAATCGGGGAGGCGCCCAGATGAATGTCTATTTGTTCTGTTCCGCGATACTCGTGATGCTCTATTTCCTGCTGGCGTTCAACGTCTCGATGCATCGCATGCGTGCGAGGACCGGGGTCGGCGGGGGGAGTGATCCGTCCGGGCCGCTCAACAGGAGTATTCGTGCCCACGGCAACGCCGCGGAGTACATCCCGCTGTTCGTGCTGCTGTTTCTGTACTTCGGTTTCGCCGGAGCAGCGAGCTGGATCCGCTGGGTGGTGGTCGTCGTCACCGTATGCCGGCTGCTGCATCCCCTGAGCCTGTACCTGTCCGCGGATCTGAATAAGGCGCAGCCCCTGCGCTTCCTGAGCTCGGTGGGCACCTACGCGGGCGGCTTGACGTTCGGCGTGGCGATCCTGCTGCGCGCCTGCTGAGTCGCGGCAAATCTGGGTAAGCCCGCCGCTCAATATGGGTAGTTCTGCCGATTTGAACTGAGTTCAGCCGCGGCACGATTCTCCCGCCTGGATTTCCCCTCAGGCGCCGGAGATCGCGAACATGAGCCGCTACCTGATCGAACGGGAATTTCCCGACGGCCTCAGCATTCCGCAGGACGAGGCCGGTGCCCGCCTGTGCCGCCAGGTGGTCGAAAACAACGCCGAGGACGGCGTGACCTGGGTCCATTCCTACGTCACACCCGATCACAAGCGGAGTTTCTGCGTCTATGACGCGCCGACGCCCGAGGCCGTCCGCCGCGCCGCAACCCGCAACAAACTGCCCATCTCACAGATCACCGAGGTCCGCGTGCTCGATCCCTACTTCTACAAATAGCCCGCCGTCAACGGTCGGCCCAGGAGACTACCCATGAACAATCGGAACCCTTTCATCGCCCGCTCGTCGGTGCTGACCCTGCCACTGGTGGTGCTGGCGATGGGGCTGCCCGCCTTAAGCGCCGCAGTCACCAGCCCCGTCGCGCCGGCCGCCACGGAAGCGACGCTGCCCCCGTCGCCACTGATCAGCAAGGTGCGTGAAGCGACGGCGCGCTACCGGGACATCAATGTCGCGACCGCGGAAGGATTTGCGCAAGCGACCCCCTGTGTCAGCGGACCCAACTCGGGCGCGATGGGCGTGCACTTCGTGCTCTTCGATCGCGTGACGAACGGCGTGCTGAGCGCCGACCAGCCTGAATCGCTGATCTATGAGCCGATGCCGGGTGGTGCCATGCGGCTGGTTGGCGTCGAATTCATCGTGCTTGTGGCCACCTGGGAGAGCATGCACCCGGGTGCCGGGCCGCCGGCCCTCGACGGGCACCTGCTGAACCTTGTCAGCGCGCCGAACCGCTATGGGCTGCCGGCGTTCTACGAAATGCATGTTTGGGCCTGGGAGCGCAACCCGGTCGGAAGCTTCGCCGACTGGAACACGCACGTCAGCTGTGAACAGCAACCGGGCCATTGAGTCACCCCAACCCGCCAACGGAGATACCCATGAAATCCCTGATGATCGTCATGTCGCTGCTGCTCTGCGCTCCTGCGTTTGCTGCGGAGGCTCCCGGGCAGTCCGGAGCGATGGTGGCGAAGGCCTCCGCCCATCGCTACCTGGTCGAACGTACCTTCCCGCCCGGCGCGCTGGCGGGGCTCGATGCCGCCACCAAGGAAAAGGTCAACGCCAACAACGCCTCGGTCGGCGTGCGCTGGGTGCGCTCCTACGCCAACGCCGACAAGACGAAGACCTACTGCATCTACGAGGGTCCGAGCGAGGCGGCCGTGCGCAAGGCCGCGGTGCTCAATGCCTTGCCGGTCGACAGCATCACGGAAGTCCCGGTGACCCTGCTGCCGAAGTAGTCGCAGTGGCGCAGGGCCCGGCGCCGCCGGCGCCGGGCCCGCCGCTCATCAGGCCTCGTCCGGTTTGCGGCGTGTCTGCGCGATGGCGGCGGCGCGCGAAGGCACGCCGAGCTTCGCCAGGATTGCCGAGACGTGATGGTCGATCGTTTTCGTCGAGACAAACAGTCGCCGCGCAATCGCCGCGTTACGCAACCCCTGGCTCATCAGCGCGAGGGTCTCGGCTTCGCGCCGCGTGAGTCCGTGGGGATGATGCCGGGTCGATTTCTGCGAGCCGCGCGGCAGCCCCCGGATGCCACTGGCGCGCATCCGCTGGCGCAGGGCCTTCGCTGCCGGCGCGGCGCCGAGCTGTTCCAGGATCGCGAGTGCCTCGCGCTGTTCTGTATCGGATCCATGCCAGGCAAGGAGGCTCGCGTACTCGTAGGGGCAACCCAGCTCCTTCCAGCCCTGTGCGGCGCCACGCCAGTCGCCTGAAATCTCCAGCGCGTACGGTTCCGCGATATCCGGAAGCGACCCCTCAAGAGCATCCACTCGCTTCAGCCAGGCGGCGAGCTCGCCGTTCATGCGCGGGTCGCGCCGCTCTCTCGACCTTTCATAGGCGGGTTGTACCGCGCGAACGACCGCCCCCCGATCCCCCGCCAGCCAAGCGGCTTCGGCGCACGCCGCGGCGAGCATGCCGATCTGTTGCAGCTCCGGCATTGGTCCGGCCAGAGCTCTTGCCTCCTCCAGCAGCTCGCTCGCGCCAGGATCGCCGCGCCTGATTCTGAGATGACCAAGTACCCTCACGGTCGGAGTCCGAGTGACGGGCGTGATGCCTGGATGATTCAGCACAGCCTCCGCATCCAGGCTCGCCCCGTTCCAGTCGGCCTGCTCGAACTTCAACCGTGCGCTGTACGCCGTCAGGTAGAGCCACCAGGAATCCAGGTCGTTCCGCTCACAATACTCCAGGCCCTCGCGCAGATAGCCTGATGCCAGACCGTATTGCCGGCGAGACACGGCCATGGCGCAGGCGTTCGAGTAGGTGCGAGCCACCTGCTCCTGGAAACCACCCGCCACTGCCAGTTTCAGACTCCGCTGCAGATCGGGCCAACCGGCGGCATCGCCCACGATGAGTCTCGTGGTGCCCAGGGTATTCAGTGCACTGCTCAGAATCTCATTTTGCCCCCAGGGTTCCACCATGGCGATCACGCGTTGCGCGTAGTGAATTGCCGAGCTCGTCTCGTGCGCCTCCAAATCGAGCTGTGCGCGGGTGTCATAGGCCATCGCCAACGCGGGGCTCGGTGGGAGCGATTCGAGTACTGCGACGGCCTCGGCACAGTACCGGCCGGCCTCGGCGCGCCGTCCGGCATACCAGCTTGAACGGGACAACCACCGCAGCGACTCGCCCTCATTCACGCGCGCACCGGTGGCGCGCCAGATTTCCAGCGCGAACCGCTGCGCATCGACGGCGCGCTCATGCTGGCTCGTCAGGTAGCACTCATAGGACAGCTTGCCATACAGCTGCGCCCGTTCCTCGGGATCGAGTTGCTGCGCGTAGCGGAGAGCGACCTGATAGTACGAGACGGCTTCACGATGCGCCCCCACCGACGCGGCCTGAGTGGCGGCAAGGGGCGCGAAGCGCAGGACTTGCTCCGCATTTCGTGCGCCAATCGCGTGGTGTGCGAGGCGCGCGGTAGCGGCATCTGGCCGCAGCGCCAATACTGCAAGCACCTTGGCATGCAGTAGCTGCCTGCGCGGCTGCGACAGGGAATCCTCGAGCGCGCGACGGGCAAGTTCGTGTCGAAAGGCGATCGCACCGTCAACGTCACGCAGCATGCCGATGCTGAGGCAGCCTTCGATGCTGGCGTCGTCCGGTGCGACGCTCTGATCCAGCAGCCAGCCTTCGGCCTTGCCGGGAACGATGCACACCAGCTCGGCAACCGCACGTGCGCCGGCGGACAGTCGGGCAGCGCGCGCCAGTACGGCGTCGCGAACTGTGATCGGCACAGAGTCGGTCGTCGCGGCGAGCGCCTCGGTCACAAAAAACGGGTTGCCTCCGGTAATACCGTGCAACCCCTTCGCCGGCTGGCCTGCCTGACGGGCGAGCTGGGTGACGGCGGACTCGGACAGCGGCGAGAGCGTCATCCGGCGGACATTCGCCCGTGGCAGGTCGCCAATGACCAGCCGGAGCGGGTGCCGCGGGCCCACTTCGTCGTCTCGATAGGTCACCGCCAGCATGGCGCGCGTGCGGTTGATGCGGCGGCCGACGTATTTCAGCAGATCAAGCGTTGCCTCATCTGCCCAATGCAGGTCCTCGAAGACAGCCAGGGTCTCGGTCCGCTCCAGCTCATCGAGCGCGGCCGAGAAGATCGCGTCGCGGCTGGCACCGCTCGTGATGGCGGCCAGCAGGACACCCTGCGTCTGGCGTGCGATGTCGTGGAGCGGTGCGAGCGGCCGGGGCGTGATCAGTGCGTCGCACGCGCCCCACAGGACCCTCCTGTCGTGCATTTGCCGGGTAAATTCCTGCAGCAGGGCCGTCTTGCCTATGCCGGCCTCACCACCCACCAGCACGATGCATCCACCGAGTTCCTTTGCCGCGTCGAGCCAGGCAGCGAGATCGGCGAATGATCGCTCCCGCTCGAGCAATTCCATTCAATGTTTCCCGGGACTATTCCAGGGCCTCCCTGGCCCGGCTGTCAGCTTTGCTGCATGAAAACGCGCGCGGCCTTTTTGGCCTTCTTTGCGGCGCGCTTTTCGTCCAGCGTCTTGGCCGGCTTCTTTTTCTCCTGCTTCTTCTGGTTCATTCCCTTGCTCATGGCGGTACTCCCAAGTGGCGTCCGGGCGGGCGCTGAATACTGTACGCCAAAATGCAGGCTAAGTATTTTCCGTCATGGTTACGGCCGGATGGAACGGCTAAATTTGCTCCCGGAACGTCCACGGGAATGCCGGACAGCAGCCGGCCGGGAGTGGTGTGATGAATTCATCCAGGGCTCTGCAGGTCGCCAGCGGCAACAATCCGCCGTGCCGGCTGGCCTGGTTCAACCACTGGAGGCGCCATCCATGAAGACCACGCCTGCCATCATCGGCGCGGCCCTGCTGCTGCTGGGCGCGCGGCGCGGCCCGGCCGGCGAAGTCAGCGTCGCGGCGCAGGGCGCCGCACAGCGCGCTGCCCTGACTACCTGCGCGAGCTGTCATGGACCGCAGGGGCGCAGCATGGTGTCGACGTTCCCTACGCTGGCGGGCCAGCACCGCTCCTATCTGGCCGCGCAGCTCAAGGCCTTCAAGGCGCAGAAGCGCGGTGATCCGGATGCAATGGGCTACATGTGGAGCATGGCCGCTCCGCTCGATGACGAGATGATCGAAGCGCTGTCGGCCTACTACAGCGCGCAGGCGCCGGGCCATGGGCGCACGGGCGATGCGGCCGAGATCGCGCGCGGCGCTGACATCTACGCCAACGGCGTCGCCGCGGAGGGCATACCGCCCTGCATAGCCTGTCATGGCCCCGGGGCCGCAGGCACCGATCAGTTTCCGCGGCTCGCCGGCCAGCACGCGCCGTACCTGCTGAAGCAGCTGCGCTCCTTCCAGAACAACCTGCGCAACGTCGCCGTGATGCACGGCGTGGCGAAGGAACTGCAGGCCAGGGAAATGAGCGCGGTGGCGGCCTACCTGGAATCACTCGGCGGCGCTTGATCTCGGCCAGGCCGCGCGCTTTACTACGCGGCATGAGTGAAGAGTTCGAGGTGCACGGCCAGCACGACGAGGCGGTGGAACACGCCGCGCACGCCGATTCCATGGGGCGCAACGTCGCCATGTTCACGGCCGTCCTGGCCACCATCGGCGCCATCATCAGCTATCAGAATTCCGGCAGCGAGTCCCTCGGCCTGGAACTCAAGAACGAGGCGATACTGAACAAGGCCGCGGCCTCCGATCAGTGGGCCTATTACCAGGCGAAGGGCATCAAGGAAATCGTGGTGGCGCATGCGCCGGCCGCCAACGAGGCCGAGCGCGCGGCGTTGGCCACCGAGGCCAGGCGCTACGCGGACGAGAAGGCGGACATACAGAAGGCGGCACGGGCATTCGATGCCCGGGCGCAGGCGGCCGATGCGTCCAGCGCTCGTGCCTTCGAGCCGCACCACCACCTGGCACAGGCGCTCGCGCTGGTGCAGGTGGCGATCGCCCTCGCAGCGCTCACCGTACTGACGCGACAGCGCTGGCTGCTGGGTTTTTCCGGGCTGTGTGCCGTCGCCGCCGTCGGTTTCTGGATTGCCGCCTGGCTGTAGTTCAGGGCTGGGCCGGCCAGGATCCCTTCATCGGCAGCGCGAGCAGCGCCGCCACGATCCCGCCCAGCAGCTCGCGCAGGGGCGCTGCCCGGGCCGGCTCATAAGCCGTCCCGGTCTCGTCCATGTAGGCGCTCTGGGCGAGCTCGATCTGCACCGCGTGGACGCCGAATGCCGGGCGTCCGTAATAGCGCGTGATATAGCCGCCGGTGAAGCGCCCGTTGTAGACCCGGGACCAGCGTGCCTGGCTGTCGATCGGGGCGCTCAACGCTTCCGCGAGCGCAGGGGTACAGGCGCTTCCCTGGTTGGTGCCCACGTTGATATCCGGCAGGCGGCCATCGAAAAGCCGTGGCACGACGCTCCGAATCGAATGGGCGTCCAGCAGCAGCGCGTAGCCGAAGCGCTCGCGGGTCCGCGTGAGCAGGGTGCTCAGCGCAACGTGGTACGGCAGCCAGTACTGTTCGCGGCGCTGTGCGATTTCCGCAGCCTCGAGCGCCTCATCGCCGGCCAGGTAGAGCGGCTCGCCGGCAAAGCTCCTCGTCGGACACAGGCCGGTCTTCGGCGCTGCGCTGTAGAGCGCGGCGTCGTCGGGCGGGCGGTTCAGGTCGATCAGATAGCGTGAGTACTGCGCGATGAGCATCGTGGCACCGAGCGCGGGCGCGAAGTCGTAGAGCTCGGCGACGTGCCAGTCGGTGTCGGGCAAGGTGAGCGCCAGCGGCGTCAGTCGCGCCGCCAGTTCCGCCGGAATCGCCGTACCGGCGTGCGGTACGCTGATGATCAGCGGGGTGCTGCCCGTCACTTCGATGTGAGTGGCGGCATCCTTTCCGGCAAGGATCATCGGGCGCTTATCCGGAGGCGGCGCTGCCGCCGTCAACCAGTCCGGGCGCCAGCTGCCGTCGCAACGCACCGCTGGTGATGAGGGTACGCGCCGCCTCGATATCCGGTGCGAAGAAACGATCGCGTTCGAGCCGCGGCACCTTCTGGCGCAGCAGGCGCAGCACAGCCTCGAGCGGGCGGGAGCTGCGCAACGGGCGGTGGCATTCCAGCCCCTGCGCGGCCGCGAGCAGTTCGATGGCGACGATGCCGGCGGCATTGTCGGCCATGCTCAGCAGGCGGCGCGCCGCATACGTGGCCATCGACACGTGGTCTTCCTGGTTGGCCGAGGTGGGAATGCTGTCGACGCTGGCCGGATGCGCGAGCGCCTTGTTTTCGGCGGCCAGAGCCGCGGCGGTGACCTGCGCCACCATGAAGCCGGAATTCAGGCCGCTGTGGGCGACCAGATAGGCGGGCAGCCCGCTCATCTTCGTGTCGACGAGCAGCGCGATGCGCCGTTCCGCGATCGAGCCCATCTCGGCGACGGCAAGCGCCAGCTGATCGGCGGCGAAGGCGACCGGCTCGGCGTGGAAATTGCCGCCGGAGAGCACCTCCCGATCGCGCGCGAAGACCAGGGGATTGTCGGTGACGGCGTTGGCTTCGCGCAGCAACGTGGCGCTGGCGGTGCGCAGCAGGTCCAGGCAGGCGCCCATGACCTGCGGCTGGCACCGCAGCGAGTAGGGATCCTGCACGCGGGAACAGTCCAGGTGCGAAGCGCGCACCTTGCTGCCCGCGAGGAGCCCGCGCAGCTGCGCCGCCACCTCGATCTGGCCCTGCTGGCGGCGGATCTCATGGATGCGCGGATCAAAAGGCGTATCGCTACCCTTGAGCGCATCGACCGACATCGCACCGCTGAGCAGCGCAGCGGCGTAGACATTCTCGATCGCGAACAGGCCCGCCAGCGCCAGGGCCGTGGACACCTGCGTACCGTTGAGCAGCGCGAGGCCCTCCTTCGCGCCGAGCTTCAGGGGCTCCAGGCCGGCGAGCTTCAGGCCCCGCTGCGCGCTCATGACGCGGCCCCGGTGACGCACCTGGCCGACCCCGAGCAGCACGGCCGACAGATGGGCGAGCGGTGCGAGGTCGCCCGAGGCGCCGACCGAGCCCTGGCTGGGGATGAGGGGATAGACGCCGGCCCGCAGGAGGGATTGCAGCGCCTGCAGTGTCTGCGGCCGGACGCCGGAATAGCCCTGCGCGAGGCTGGCGATCTTCAGCACCAGGACCAGGCGCACGACCTCATCGCTCAACGGGGCGCCGGTACCCGCCGCGTGCGAGAGCACGAGATTGTGCTGGAGCTGTTCGAGATCGGCGGCGGATATGCGCTCGCTCGCCAGCGAGCCGAATCCGGTGTTGACGCCATAGGCGACCTGGCCGCGCGCGATGAGCCGCTCGATGAGCGCGCGCGCGCGTCGGACGCGCAGCAGGTCGGCGCGGCTGAGTCGCATGGCCAATGGTGCCGCCAGTGCGCGGCGCAGCGCCGGCAGGGTGAGGTGGCCTGCGATCAGTCCCGCGTGCCGCGTCGCGCGGCTCATTGTCGCGCCGCCCCGGTCAGCATCGGCAGCTGCAGGTCGTGCTCGCGCGCACACTCCAGCGCGAGTTCGTAGCCGGCGTCGGCGTGGCGCATCACGCCGCTCGCCGGGTCGTTCCACAGCACCCGCTCGATGCGGCGCGCGGCGGCGGGGGTGCCATCGCAGACGATCACGAGACCCGCATGCTGCGCAAAACCCATGCCGACGCCGCCGCCGTGATGAATCGAAACCCAGGTCGCGCCGCTGGCGGTGTTCAGCAGCGCATTGAGCAGGGGCCAGTCAGAAACGGCATCGGAGCCGTCGCGCATCGCCTCGGTCTCACGATTGGGGCTGGCGACAGAGCCCGAGTCCAGATGGTCACGGCCGATCACGACAGGTGCGCTCAGCTCGCCCGTGGCCACCATTTCGTTGAAGGCCAGCCCGAGCCGATGCCGGTCGCCCAGGCCCACCCAGCAGATGCGCGCCGGCAGGCCCTGGAACTGGATGCGCCTGGCGGCCATGTCGAGCCAGTGGTGCAGGTGCGGATCGTCCGGAATGAGCTCGCGCACTTTCTGGTCGGTGCGGTAGATGTCCTGCGGATCGCCCGAGAGCGCCACCCAGCGAAACGGGCCGACGCCGCGGCAGAACAGCGCCCGGATGTACTCCGGCACGAAGCCGGGTATATCAAAGGCATCGCTGACGCCCTGTTCGAGCGCGACCTGGCGGATGTTGTTGCCGTAATCGAAGGTCGGAATGCCGCGTCGCCTGAATTCCAGCATGGCGCGCACGTGCGTGGCCATCGACGCGTTCGCCGCGGCAGTGACCCGCGCCGGATCGCTCCCCTGCAGCGCCTCCCACTGCGCCACGGTCCACCCCGCCGGCAGATAGCCGTGCACGGGATCATGCGCGGAGGTCTGGTCGGTCACCGCGTCGGGCGCGACGCCGCGCCGCGCCAGTTCCGGCAGCAGTTCAGCGGCGTTGCCGCACAGCCCGATGGAACGCGCTTCGCCGCGCGCCGCCACGCCAGCGATGCGCGCCAGTGCGGCATCGAGCGTCGCGGCCTGCTCGTCCAGGTAGCCGGTCGCCAGCCGCTTGTCGATGCGCGATTGGCGGCATTCGATCGCCAGCATCGAAGCACCCGCCATGGTCGCCGCGAGCGGCTGGGCGCCGCCCATGCCGCCGAGCCCGGCCGTCAGGAACCAGCGGCCGCGCAGATTTCCGCCGAAATGCCGGCGGCCCAGTTCCACGAAGGTTTCGTAGGTGCCCTGCACGATGCCCTGCGAGCCGATGTAGATCCAGGACCCGGCCGTCATCTGGCCGAACATCATCAGTCCGCGCCGATCGAGCTCGTTGAAATGTTCCCAGGTGGCCCAGTGCGGCACCAGGTTGGAATTCGCGATCAGTACGCGCGGCGCGTCGGTGTGCGTGCGAAACACGCCCACCGGTCGGCCCGACTGCACCAGCAGTGTCTCATCGTCGCCCAGCCGCCGCAGCGTCGCGACGATGGCATCGAAACAGTCCCAGTTGCGCGCGGCCTTGCCGATGCCGCCGTAGACCACCAGATCCTCGGGGCGTTCGGCCACTTCCGGATCCAGGTTATTCATGATCATGCGCAGCGGCGCCTCCGTCAGCCAGGAGCGGGCGCTGATGGTGGAGCCGCGCGGAGCGCGGATCACGCGATTCGTCCTGGTGCGCGCCGATTCCGGCGACTTGACCTCAGCCATGATGCAACCCCTCGCGAATGATGGCCCGCAGACGTCCTAATGTCTCACGATAGCGCGCCTCGATGGCGGCCTCATCGGTGTGGACGCCGTCGCGGATCACCCAGCGCCCAGCCACCATCACCTGCCGGGCGCGCGCTGCAGGTGCGTCGAACACGAGCGTGCTGAGGAAGTCGTCCGGCTCCTGCATCTCCCAGTCTCCTGCATCCTCGTCGTAGCTGACGAAATCGGCGCGCTGCGGCGCCGCGGCTCCGGCAGGGGCGGCCTGGCCGATGGCGTGCAGCCCGCCGGTGGCGGCCAGCTGATAGAGGCGGTCGGCGACGGCCGGCGCCTGTGCCGTCGCCAGCACATTGCGGCGTCCGCGCGCCAGGCGCTGCGACCATTCAAGCTGCCGCAGCTCACCCAGCGCGCTGCGTGCAATATTGCTGTCTGAACCGATGGCCAGATGACCGCCCGCTGCCAGATACGGCTCGATAGCGGGACAACCGTCGCCCAGATCGGCCTCGGTCGTGGGGCAGAGCACGAGAGTCGCCCGCGAGGCGCACAGCTGTGCCAGTTCGGCCTCGGTGGCGTGCGTGCCGTGAATCAGCGCCCAGCGCGCCGACAGCAGCCCACGCGCAGCCAGCAGCGCCACGGGCGGCAGCCCGTGCCGGCGCACGCAGGCGGCGACTTCGGCGGGCTGTTCGGCCACATGGATGTGCAGGCAGCGGCAATGCGGGTCGTCCTGGAGGGATTGCGCCACGCTGGTGGTGACATCGATGTCGACGGCACGCAGGCTGTGGAAAGCGACGCCCAGTCCGATCGGGCCGTCGGCCGGGTAGCGGCTGCGCAGCTCCTGCCAGTCCTCGAGAAAGCGTTCGGTGCTCCGCACGAAAGGGAGCTGGCCGGGGTGCGGCGGCGCGCCGCCAAAATCGGCATGCTGGTACAGCGTGGGCAGCAGCGTGAGCCCGATGCCTGCGCGCCCTGCCGCCGCCGCGATGGCCCGATCGGCGTTCGGCTCGCGCGCCACGCCCAGGCGATGCAGGTAGAGAAACTCGGCGACCTGTGTATAGCCGCCACGCAGCAGTTCGAGATAGCAGCGAGCGCTGATCGCTTCGAGATCATCGCACTGCAGCCGGCCCGCGAGTGCGTACATCGTCTCGCGCCAGCTCCAGAAATCGTCGCGCCGGCTCGCGGCGCGTTGCGTCCAGGGTCCGAGCGCGCGCTGGAAGGCGTGGCAATGCGCATCGACAATTCCCGGCAGCGTGAGTCCGCCGATGAAGGGCGCGCCGCGGCGCCGTCCCTCGCTCAGCCCGATGCAGTGGCCGGCCTTGTCCATGCTGGCCGTGGCGTCGCGCAGCCAGCGGCCTTGCCACCACAGGTTGGCAAAACTGACCGCACTCGGCGCTATGCCTTCGGCCTGCATCGACACGATCTTAGCATCGGCTTGGCGTTGACGGCGCGAGGCGGGTAATCTCGCGCTCATGCCCGCACGCCTGTATCTGAACGCGCGGATCTGGTCTGCCGCGGCCGGGCCGACCGCAGCGCCCTCCAGCTCCCAGTCCGCGCCGGACGCCATCGCGGAGCGTGACGGCAGGATCGCCGCGATCGGGCCGGCCGCGCAGCTGCAGCGCCAATATCCAGAGGCTGAGCCGTTCGACCTCGGCGGGCGGCTCGTGACGCCCGGTCTGATCGATTGCCACACGCACATCGTGCACGCCGGCAACCGTGCGGGGGAAATCGGGCGGCGCCTGGCGGGCGAATCCTACGAAAGCATCGCCCGCGGCGGTGGGGGAATTCTCTCGACGGTGGCCGCGACGCGCGCCGCTACCGAGCAGGAGCTGATCGACTCCGCACTGCCCAGGGTGGATGCGCTGTTGGCCGAGGGCGTGACGTCGCTCGAGATCAAGTCGGGCTACGGCCTCGAGCTGGACAGTGAGTTGCGCATGCTGCGGGCGGCACGCGCCATCGGTCAGGCGCGCCGCGTGTCGGTCATCACGACCTACCTCGGCGCGCACGCCCTGCCGGCGGAGTTCGCGGGCCGTGCCGACGGCTATGTGGAGCGATTGTGCCAGGAGTGGATTCCGGCGGTGGCGGCCAGCGGCGCGGCGGATGCCTTCGATGCCTACGGCGAGCACCTGGCCTTTACGCCGGCTCAGGTGAGTGAGGCTTTCGCGGCCGCGCGTGCTCACGGCCTGCCGCTGAAATTGCACGCGGACCAGCTGTCGAACCAGCAGGGTGCAGCGCTGGCCGCGCGCCATGGCGCGCTGTCGGCTGATCATCTGGAGTACACCGATGAGGCGGGCGTTGCGGCCCTGGCGGCAGCCGGGACCGTGGCGGTGCTGCTGCCCGGCGCCTACTACTTCCTGCGCGAACGCCAGCGTCCGCCCGTCGAGACCCTGCGGCGACTGCGCGTGCCGATGGCCCTCGCCACCGACTGCAATCCCGGCACCTCGCCGCTGACCTCGATACTCCTGGCCATGAATCTCGCGGCGCTGGAGTTCGGCCTGAGCGACAGCGAGTGCCTGCACGGCGTTACGCGCGAGGCGGCGCGGGCGCTGGGGCGCGCGCAGAGCACTGGCACCATCGAGACCGGAAAGTGGTGCGACCTGGCCGTCTGGAACGTGACCGACCCGGCCGAGCTGGTGTACAACCTCGGTGCCCGCCCACTCCATGGCCGCGTCTGGCACGGTCAGCTGGACGCATGAGCGCGACTGCGGGCAGCGAGCGACGCATCGCGCATCTGGACATGGATGCGTTCTACGCCTCCGTCGAGCTGCTGCGCTATCCGCAGCTCGCCGGCCAGCCGGTGGTGATTGGCGGGCGTCGCGGCGGTGCCGGGGACCTTGCCACCGGGGGATTCGAACGCCTCGCCGATTACCAGGGCCGCGGAGTCGTGACGACCGCGACCTACGCCGCGCGCGAATTCGGGGTGCATTCGGGCATGGCCCTGATGCACGCGGCGCGCCTGTGTCCGCACGCCGTGCTGCTGCCGGCCGACTTCGAGCGGTATCGGCATTACTCGCGCCTGTTCAAGGCGGCGGTCACGGCGCTCGTACCGCGCATTGAGGATCGCGGCATCGACGAGGTGTACCTCGATTTCGACGCGGCACCCGGCGGCGGCGAGCAGGGGGGGCGCTCGCTCGCCAGCCGGATCCAGCAGGCCGTGCGCGCCAGCACCGGCCTGGGCTGCTCGATCGGCGTGGCGCCCAACAAGCTGCTGGCGAAGATGGCCAGCGAACTGGACAAGCCCAACGGCATCACTGTCCTTTACACCACCGATCTGGCCGGGCGCATCTGGCCGCTGGCGTGCCGCAGGATCAATGGCGTGGGTCCCAAGGCCAGCGGGCGCCTGGAGCAGCTGGGCATCCGCACGATCGGCGAGCTGGCGCAGTGCGAGCGCGACTGGCTGGTCGGGCATTTCGGCCCGCATCACGGCGGCTGGCTGCACGAGGCCGCCTGGGGGCGCGACGCGCGCGATATCGTCACCAGCAGCGAGCCGGTGTCGATGAGCTGCGAGACGACCTTCGATCGCGACCTGCATGCCGTGCGCGATCGGGCGGAACTGGGCGCGGTGTTCACCGCGCTGTGCGAGCGGCTGGCCGCCGACCTGCAGCGCCACGGCTACGCCGGACGCACCGTCGCCATCAAGCTGCGCTACGACAATTTCCGCTCCGTCACGCGCGCCCGGACGCTCGATTTTCACACCGCCGACGCCGTGGTCATCCGTCGCGTCGCGGGTTTGTGCCTGAAGCGCGCGCCGCTCGAGCGGCGGTTGCGGCTGCTCGGGGTACGGGTCGGCGGTCTCGTCACGGCCGAGCTGGCGCGCATGCCCGCGCCGGCGGCCCCTGATTCGCTCGATTTATTCTGACGCGACGCGCGGCCGCGCCAGGCGGCGCTGCACGAACAGGAAAAACAGCGGCGCGAAGAAGACGCCGAACACGGTGGCGGCCAGCATGCCGCCGAACACGCCCGTGCCGATGGCGATGCGACCGGCGGCGCCGGCGCCGCGGCTGAGCACCAGCGGCATCACGCCGAGCATGAAGGACAGCGAGGTCATCAGTATCGGCCGCAGGCGGATCCGCACCGCCTGCAGCACCGCCGCGACCAGGTCGGCCCCGGCCTCGTGCAGGTTCCTGGCGAATTCGACGATCAGAATGGCGTTCTTCGCCGACAGACCGACCGTCGTCAGCAATCCGACCTGGAAGTACACGTCGTTCGACAGTCCACGGCTCCAGGCCGCGAGGAGCGCGCCGATGACCCCGAGCGGCACGATCAGCATCACCGAGAAGGGCAGCGACCAGCTCTCGTAGAGCGCCGCGAGGCACAGGAACACGAACAGGACCGAGATCGCGTACAGGGCCGGTGCCTGGGAGCCGGAAAGTTTTTCCTGGTACGACAGACCGGACCAGCTTGGCCACGAGCTGTTCGATCGCCCGCAGGGCGGTGCCGGAGCTGACCCGTTCGGCCGGTTCACCCACGATCTCGACGGACGAGGCGCCGTTATAGCGCTCCAGGCTCCGCGTGCTCATGGTCCAGCTGCCGGACGCGAAGGCCGACATCGGCACCATTTCGCTTTTCGAGTTGCGCACGAACCAGTTGCCGATGTCGGCTGGCTGCATGCGGTAGGCGGCGTCGGACTGGATGTACACCTTCTTGACGCGACCCCGGTCGATGAAGTCGTTGACGTAGGTGCCACCGACCGCGCTGCTGAGGGTGTCGTTGATGTCGGCGATTGACAGGCCCAGTGCACTCGCCTTGGCCCGATCGACCTCCAGATGAAATTCCGTCTGGTCCGCCAGGCTATTGATGCGCACCCGCGCCAGGCGCGGGTCCTGTGCCGCCAGCTCGAGCAGCTGGTCGCGCGCGCTCATCAGGACCTCGCGCCCGACGCCGCCGGCGTCCTCGAGCTGCAGGTCGAAGCCGCTGGAGGTGCCGAGACCCCGGATGATCGGCGGTCCCTGCACGAAGACGCTGGCATCGCGGATCGCGCCGGCCGAGCCCATCGCGCGCTTCGCGACCATGGAGGCCGCCTTGCCCGCCGCCCGCCGCTCGCTCCAGTCGCGCAGGCGCACGAAGGTCATGCCGGCATTCTGGCCGTTGCCAATGAAATTGCGGCCGGCCACCGACAGGACCGCCTCGACCGAGTCGCGGTCACCTCGACGGTGCGCTCGAGGGTGGCACCGGCGGGCAGCTGGATCAGCGCAAACAGCGCGCCCTGGTCCTCCTCGGGCAGGAACGCGGTCGGCAGCTTCACATACAGCAGCGCGAGCAGCCCAAGCAGCACCAGGTACACGAGCATGCCGCGGTTCTCGTACGGCAGGAGCCTGCGCACGCTCGCCTGATACTGCAGGCTGAGACGGGCGAAGCCGCGCTCGAAGCTCGCCAGCGGTCCACTGGCGTGGGCCGTGCCGATATCGGCAGGCCGCAGGATGCTGGCGCACAGGGCCGGGGTCAGCGTCAGTGCCACGATCACGGACAGCGCCATGGCCGAGACCAGGGTGATGGAAAACTGCCGGTAGATCACGCCGGTGGATCCGCCGAAGAAAGCCATCGGCACCAGCACCGCCGCCAGCACCAGCGCAATGCCGAGCAGTGCACCCGTGATCTGGTCCATCGACCGGCGCGTCGCCTCGCGTGCGCTCAATTTCTCCTCGTGCATGATGCGCTCGACGTTCTCCACCACCACGATCGCGTCGTCGACGAGCAGCCCGATCGCCAGCACCATGCCAAACATCGTCAGCGTGTTGATGGAATAACCGAGCACCGCGAGCACACCGAAGGTGCCCAGCAGTACCACCGGCACGGCGATGGTCGGTATCAGGGTCGCGCGCACGTTCTGCAGGAACAGGAACATGATCAGCACGACCAGCGCCACCGCCTCGAACAGCGTCTTGGCGACCTCAACGATGGAGATGCGCACGAAGATCGAGCTGTCGTAGCCCAGCAGGTACTGCAGCCCGGCCGGAAAGTTGCGCGCGAGCTGGGCGAAGCGCGCCTTGACCGCATCGGCCGTGGCCAGCGCATTGGCACCGGAGGCCAGCGCGACCGCCACGCCCACCGAGTCCTTCCCATTGGCGTGCAGGGAGACGTCGTAGCTGTCGGCGCCGAGCTCGACCCTGGCCACATCGCCCAGGTGCACGGCGGAGCCGTCGGGGTTCACGCGCAGGACGATGTCGCGGAACTGCTGCGGCGTGTTGAGTTTGCTCTGCGCCGTGATGATCGCGTTGAGCTGCTGGCCGGCGATGGCCGGCAGCCCGCCGAGCTGCCCGGCCGCGACCTGCGAATTCTGGGCATTGATCGCTGCCGTGATGTCCGCCGGGATCAGGTGGTACTGGTTGAGCTTGTAGGGATCGAGCCAGATCCGCATGGCGTAGCCCGAGCCGAACATCTGCACCGTACCCACGCCGTTCACGCGGCTGATCGGATCGATCAGGTTCGAGGCCACGTAATCGCCGACGTCCGCACGGGCCATCGAGCCGTCGGCCGAATAGAAGCCTGCGAAGATCAGGTAGCCGTTGGTGCTCTTGGTGACCGTCACGCCCTGCGCCTGCACGGGCTGAGGGAGCCGTCGCAGCGCCTGCTGCAGCTTGTTCTGCACCTGCACCTGTGCGACGTCCGGATCCGTGCCCGCTTCAAAGGTCAGGGAAGTGCTGGCGCTGCCCTGCGAGCTGCTGGAGGAGGACAGGTACAGCAGATGGTCGATCCCGGTCATCGCCTGCTCGATCACCTGGGTGACCGATTCCTCCAGCGCGCGCGCCGAGGCGCCCGGGTAGACGGCGTTGATCTGCACCGTGGTCGGCGCGATGTTCGGGTACTGCTCGATGGGCAGTTCGCGGATCGCAAGCGCTCCGGCCGCCATGATGATGATGGCGATGACCCAGGCAAAGATCGGCCGGTCGATGAAGAAGCGCGCCATCGGAGCGGTTCCTAGCCCTGCGCCGCGGCCTGCAGGGTTACGACGACCGGCCTGACCGCGGCCCCGACATGCGCCTTCTGCTGACCCTGCACGATGACGCGATCGCCACGGCTCAGGCCCGTGCTCACCCGCCACAGGTTGGCGCCGGCGGCTTCCACGTTCAGGTCGCGCTGCTCGACCCTGTCTCCGGCGCCGACGAGGAGCGCGAAAGCGCCGCCGCGGGGGTCGCGGTTCACCGCCTGCTGCGGCAGGAGCAGTGCGCTGTCATCGGTGGCCTGGTCCAGCTCCGCGCGCACGAACATGCCGGGCAGCAGGGTGCCCTCCGGATTCGGAAATACCGCGCGCAGCGTGATCGCTCCCGTGCTTTCACTGACGGTGACGCCGGTGAATTCCAGACGCCCTTCGCGTGGATACAGGGAGCCGTCCTCGAGCAGCAGCTGCACGCGGGCGCCACGCTCGTCGGTGCGTTTGAGCCTGCCGGCCGAAAACTGCTGGCGCAGCCGCAGTACATCCGCCGCCGGCTGCGCCAGATCGACGTACATGGGGTCGTACTGTTGCACCGTCGTCAGGGCATTGTCCTGGTTGGCCGTGACCAGCGCGCCCTCGGTGTACGTCGAGGTGGCGGTGCGCCCGGCGATGGGTGCGACGATGCGTGTGTAGCCGAGGTTGATCTGCGCCGTTTCGACGGCGGCGTGCGCCGTGGCCTGGTCGGCCTCCGCCTGCCGCAGATTCGCGGTGACGTCGTCGCGATCCTGCTGGCTGACATCCCCGCTGAGTGCGAGTTTCTGGTAGCGTTCGTACTTCTGGCGCGTGGTCAGCGCATTGGCGTCGGCCTTGGCGAGTGCGGCCCGTGCGCTGTCGGCGGCGGCCTGATATGGGGCCGGGTCGAGCTGGTAGAGTGGCTGGCCCGAGGCGACCAAGGCGCCCTCCGTATACAGCCGTTGCTTGATGATGCCGCTCACCTGCGGGCGCACCTGCGCGATGCGATACGCGACCGTACGTCCGGGCAGCAGCGTGGAGATCGAGGTCCGCTGCGGCTGCACGACGATGATCCCGACTTCCGGTGCCAGGCCCGCCGCGCCCTCCTTGCTCGAGGCACCGCAGCCGGCGCCGAGCGCCGCGGCTAGCGTCAGGGCAACGGCACCCGGCAGGCGCAGGTGGATCATCGATTGACTCCCAGGAGCGCGGACCGGTGCGCCGCTTATTTGAAGGGCGCGACGGTCATGGCCGGATCGACCATCGCGGCCCACGCCAGCAGGCCGCCTTCGAGGTCGGCCAGCTCGGTCCGGCCGGCGCGCGCGGCCAGTTCGCGGGCCGCCTGGCTGCGGTTGCCGCTGCGGCATACGAACACGACGGAGGAGTGCGGCGGTATCTCCACCAGGCGTTCTGACAGGCTGGCGAGTGGAATGTTCACTGCACCGGGCAGGTGGCCGACGGAGAATTCCCGGGGTTCGCGCACATCCACGATGGCCACGGCTTCACCAGCCTGCCCAGGGCTTTCCAGCAGGCGGCGCAGCTGCTGGGGTTTCAGCCGCGCGGCCCTGTCCGGGGCCTGGCCTGACTCCCCCGTGGCGTCCGTCAGACCCAGGATCGTCGGCTGCGTGCCGCACACCGCGCAGTCCTCGCGGCGCGCGAAGCGGAACTCGCGCCACTGCATGGCGAGCGCGTCATAGGTCAGCAAACGCCCGATCAGCGCCTCGCCCAGGCCGAGGACCAGCTTGATCGCCTCGGTGGCCTGCAGCGCGCCCAGCACTCCGGGCAGCACGCCCAGCACGCCGGCCTCGGCGCAATTGGGCACGAGGCCTTCGGCCGACTCCGGAAACAGGCAGCGGTAACAGGGGCCGCGGCCGGGCACATAGCTCATCGCCTGGCCCTCGAAGCGATGGATCGCCGCCGAGACCAGCGGCTTGCCGAGCAGCACGCAGGCGTCGTTCACCAGGTAGCGGGTCGCCAGCCGATCACTCCCGTCCAGCACCAGGTCATAGGGGCGCAGGACCTCGAGCGCATTGCCGCCGCGCAGCTCCAGCTCGTGGGCGATGACGGTGATGTCCGGGTTCAGCGCACGCAGCCGCGCCTGCGCGATCCGGGCCTTGCTTTCACCGACGTCGGCCGTGGCGAACAGCAGCTGACGCTGCAGATTGGACAGATCGACCCGATCGTGATCGACGATGCCCAGGGTGCCGATCCCGGCGGCGGCGAGGTACAGGCTCGCCGGCGAGCCGAGGCCACCGGCGCCGACGACCAGCACGCGTGCGCGCTTGAGTTTTTCCTGGCCCGCGGCGCCAATCTCCGGCAGCAGCAGATGCCGGCTGTAGCGTTCGCGTTCGCTGTCGCTGAGGGTCATGGCAGGCCGCGCGGGCAGCTCTTCAACCGCCGCTCAGGGCGCAGATCAGGTGCACCTCATCGCTGGAGCGCAGATCTTCGTTCAGGGCGTGCACCTCGCGCTGATTGATGAAGATGCGGATGTGCGGCCGGATCCGTTCCTGCTCATCGATCATCCGGAAGCGCATGCCCGGGTGGTTGCGCTCCAGATCGCCGAGCAGCTCGGCCACGGTGCGGCCGCTGGCGCTCACCTGCGCCGCGCCTGCGGTATAGGAGCGTAGGGGCGAGGGCACTCTGACTGTGATCATGTGTGCCGCCCTCGATCAGGAGGCGTAAGTCAGGGAATAGATCTCGGGCAGATGACGCGCGACGCAGCGCCAGGATTTCCCCTCGTCGATGCTGGCCCAGACCTCGCCCTGCGTGGTACCGAAATACAGCCCGACCCGCGGCGCCTCGTCGGCGCACATCGCCTGGCGCAGCACCGTGAACCAGGCCTGCGCACGCGGCAGCCCGCCGGCGAGCCGCTGCCAGCTCCTGCCCGCGTTGCGGCTCCGGTACACGGCGGGCTTGCCATCGATCGAGGTGCGCGGCCACACCGTCGAGCCATCCATGGGAAACACCCACACCGTATCCGGGTCGCGCGGATGCGCCACGATGGGAAAACCGATGTCGCCGATGTTCTTCGGCATGTGCTCCCCGATCCTGACCCAGCGCGTGGCCGGCCGGTCGAGGCGGTAGCTGCCGCAGTGGTTCTGCTGGTAGAGCCGGTCGGGCTGCTGCGGGTGCAGGATCACGCAGTGCGGATCGTGCCCGTAGGCGGCCTTCGGATCGGGGAGGAAATCCGCCGCGACGCCCTCGTTGAGCGGTGCCCAGTCCGCGCCGCCGTCGGTGGACTCGAACACGCCGCCGATCGAGATGGCCAGGTACAGGTGCCGCGCATTGCGTGGATCCACGCGCACCGAATGCAGCAGCTCGCCATCCGGGGTCCGCAGGCCAGCCGCCCATTTAGGGTTCATGGGATGATCGTTGAAGCCCGCGACCGGTAGCCAGTGCAGGCCGTGGTCCTCGGAACGAAACAGGCCGGCCGGTGAGCTGCCGGCATACCAGGCGCCCGGCTCGGAAGGATTTCCGGGCGTGAGCCAGAAAACCCGCTCGACCGCGCGCGGCTTCTCGCCTTCCTCGGCTTTGCGGAAGGCGGGTGGCGATTTCGCTTCCTGCCAGTGCCGGCCGCGATCGATCGAGATGTAGACCGTGGGTCCCAGGTGCCCGGTCTTGGCGGCCAGCGCCAGCCGTCGTGGCTCGCGCGGATCCTGCACGACATGGTGGATGATGTGGCCGAGCATCTGCGGCCCGGACAGGCGCCAGCTGCGCCGGCGCGCGTCGGGGCGCAGGCTGAACAGGCCCTTGCGGGTACCGATCCACAGGGTACTGGCCATAGGGGCTTAAGAATCCACGCCGTGGCGGATAGCTGTCAAGTGTGGCCGTAGAACTGCAGGGCCGCGAGCCGCGCGTACAGGCCGTCGCCCTGGATGAGCTGCGCGTGATCGCCCTGGGCGACGATGCGGCCCTGGTCCATGACGACGATCCGCCGTAGCCGCTGGATCGTCGCCAGGCGATGGGCGATCACCAGGGTCGTGCGGGCGCGATCCCCGCGTCCGGCCATGAGATTGGCCAGGCCGCGCTGCACCAGGCGCTCATTCTCGGCGTCGAGTGCGCTGGTGGCCTCATCGAGCAGCAGCACCGGCGCATCGCGCAGCATGGCGCGCGCGATCGCCAGGCGCTGGCGCTGGCCGCCGGACAAGGTGATGCCGCGCTCGCCCAGCGCCGTGTCGTAACCCTGCGGCAGGCGCTGCACGAATTCATCCGCTGCCGCCGCGACGGCGGCGGCGCGCATTTCGGCCTCGCTGGCCGCCGGCCGCCCATAGCGGATGTTGTCGGCAATCGTGCCCGCGAAGATCACCGGATCCTGGGCGACCACCGCAATGTGGCTGCGCAGCTCGCCCGGATCGAGCCGCGCGATATCCACACCATCGAGAAGAATGGATCCGGCGCCGGGGTCGAAGAAGCGCAGCAGCAGCTGGAACACGGTGGACTTGCCGGCGCCAGACGGTCCCACCAGCGCCACGGCCTCGCCCGGGGCCACCTGCAATCGGAACTGCGCGAGCGCGGCGTGATCGGGGCGCGTCGGATAGCTGAATGTGACGTCGGCGAACTCGATGCGTCCCTGCACCGGCCGCGGCAGCTGCGCCGGGGCCGGCGGTGCGCGGATCGCCGGCTCGGTGGCGAGAATTTCCATCAGGCGCTCGGTGGCGCCGGCGGCGCGCTGGACCTCACCCCACAGCTCGCTGAGCGCGCCCACTGAGCTGGCAAGAATCACGGCGTAGAGCACGAACTGCCCGAGCTGCCCGCCGCTCATGCGTGAGCCCAGCACGTCCTTGGCCCCGACCCACAGCACCAGCACGATGCAGCAGCCGACCAGCATGAATACGGCGGCGGTCATGGCTGCGCGCACCCTGGTGCGGCGGATGCCCGTGGCGAAGGCCAGCTCGGTCGCGGCGGCGAAGCGCTCCCGGTCCACGCGCGAGCGCCGAGGTCTCGGCGATGCGATCCTGCGCGGCGCGCGACAGGCCGCGCACGCGCCGCCCCATGAGAATGATGGATATCAGCACCACCGGCACGCTCAGGAAAGCCAGCGCCGTGAGCTTGGGGCTGGTCACGGCCATCATGAGGAAGGCGCCGATGGCCATGACGATGCTGCGCAGGGCGAAGGAGGCCGATGAGCCGACCACGGTCTGCACCAGCGTGGTGTCGCCCGTGAGGCGCGAGAGCAGCTCGCCGGTGCGGGCGCTCTCGAAGAACTCGGCCGACAGCGCCAGCACGTGGCTGAAGACCCGCTCACGCACGTCGGCCACGACGCGCTCGCCGATCCAGGTCACCAGGTAGTAGCGCGTCGCCGAGGCGAGGCCCATCACCGCCGTCACCGCCAGCAGACCCAGGAAATACCGGCCGATGTGCGCGGACTCCCCGGCATTGAAGCCGCGATCGATCACCTGGCGTGCCGCGATCGGCAGCAGCAGCGAGGCGCCGGCCGCCACGCTCAGCGCGAGCAGCGCCAGGATGATCAGCCGGCGGTGCGGCCGGACGAAAGGCCCCAGCGCCGCGAGCGGCGCCAGCTTGCGCGCACCGGCTCTAGGGTCCGCGATATTCGCAGCCACTGGTACAGGTTTCATGTATGAGGACTCGCGACAAGCCGGCGAGCCGCGGCTGGAGCCTGTCCCAGATCCACATCGCCAGCACTTCGCTGGTCGGGTTCTCGAGGCCGGCGATGTCGTTGAGGTAGCGGTGGTCGAGGGTCTCGAGTATGTCCTGCATTGCGGCGCCGAGGTCGGCAAAGTCGCACACCCAGCCGCTGTGGGCGGCTACCGGGCCGGCCACGTGGACGCCGATGACAAAGGAATGACCGTGGAGGCGGGCACACTTGTGCTCTGCGGGCAGGTTGGGCAGGCGATGCGCGGCCTCGATGCGGAACGCCTTGTGGATCTCCATTGGGCTATTCTAGGGTCTCCGGCTCAGGATACTTTGGGAGTTTCAATGACCGTTTCCATGTACCAGGCTTCGGCCCCCGTCTTCGACACGATGCTGGGGAACCTCGCCGCCATCCTCGCCAAGGCCGCGGACTGGGCCCCAGGCCGCAAGATCGACCCGGCGGTGCTGCTCGCTGCGCGACTCGCGCCCGACATGTTTCCACTCACGCGCCAGGTGCAGATCGCCTGCGATTTCGGCAAGGGCACCTGCGCCCGTCTCGCCGGCCAGGAACCGCCCAGTTTCCCGGACAACGAGACCAGCCTGGCCGAACTGCAAGCGCGCATCTCCAGGACCCGTGCCTACATCGCCACGATCGGCGCGGCCCAGATCGATGGCTCGGAGGAGCGGCAGATCCGGCTCAGGGCGGGCCCGCGGGAACTGGAGTTCAAGGGTCAGGCCTACCTGACCGGTTATGCGCTGCCGAACTTCTATTTCCATTGCACGATGGCCTACGCCATCCTGCGCCATAACGGCCTGGGCCTCGTGAAGGCCGATTTTATCGGCGCCTGAGCGGGCCGCTGCGCGCCGGCAGCAGCGCCACGCGCAGGCTGCGCCATTTTTCATCCCAGCCGACGCGTTCGTCCGAGAGCACGTCGAGAAAATCCGCGAGTCGTTTCGAACGGGTGATGGTGTAGACGGTCACGGCCAGCGTCAGCGCCACCGTGACCAGGAAGATCAGGATCCGCCGGCCGAATGGCGATCCGGTCTCATCGAGCAGGTTCATGCCCAGAACTCCGGTCGCGACGGTGCCGATCAGTCCGAAGATGGTGACCACCGTGAGGCGCAGCACCGTGTTCGCCTGGCGGCGGAAGCTGTCGGAATCCAGGTAGCTGTTCATATCGACCACTTCGCTGCGCACCTCGTGATAGATCTCCGCGGTCGCGAGCTGGCGCCGGAGCCGCGCAAAGATGTCGCGCGCCACGCCCTGGTTGGAGATTTCGTGGAACCAGTAGCGATGCGTGAAGCGCAGGAACACTTCCATCATCTGGCGGATCGTGCGCTTGAAGGCACGGACCGAATCCGGAACGCCGACCGTCAGGCGATTCATGGCCACCGCCAGCTCATCGGACATCGACAGCAGGGCCGCCTTGTGGAAATGCGCGATCAGGAACAGCCAGAGAAACTGCCCGCGGAACTGCGAGAGCAGCCCGGTCTCCGGACCGGAGAAAAAGCGGTCGCTGTGACTGCCCACGAAAATCAGTGCGGCGTCGGTGACGATGATGCGGGTGTCGGCACGGGCATGCCCGCCGCTGCGGCCCCAGAAGCTGTCGTTGCAATATTCCCGTTCAAAATCCTGGAGGGTGGCGGCCGAGTAGGGCAGGTCATCCTCCCCACCCGGGCCGGTCACCAGGCCGAGCCGCACGAACTGCGCGCGCGTCAGCTGGTGCGGGTCGTCGCAGGCGAGGTAGGCCATGAGCGGCATGCGGTAGTACTCCAGCTGCCGGTAACGGAGCGGCGCGCTGGCTCCGGGACGCTCGAGCAGGAGCGGCTGCAGCAGGAATTCCCAGTGCGAGGCGATTGCCGCGACCCGGTGCTGGGCGACGAAGTCCAGGAAGTGGGCCGTGTCGCCATAATTTGAGGCCGCCAGCACCTTTCCCTGCGCGTCGCACAGTTCCACCAGGTGCGGGCAGTTGCCGCCGTCCCCGCATTCGTCCCAGAAGCCGGGGTAGGCGCGGGCGAAGCGGAACAACACGTCCTGGGCCAGCTCCAGGGGCAGGTCCGACGCGTGCATCTCGAAAACCAGCAGTGCGATATCCGCATCCAGGAAGAACAGCAGCTCAATGCGCCCGACTTCCAGTTCGACTGCCGGGCTGCCCTGGCTCGAGATGACGCGCAACCGCCGCACGTCGTCGCGCGCATAGCGGTGGATGCTGCAGTCCGCCCGCGCGGTCGCCGCCTCCTGGCCGGCGGCCGAGCCGTAGAGGAAGCGGCGGACGTACGGCAGGAAGGTGACGAACTCCTTGTAGTGGCGCTTGCTCAGGCTGCCGGAGCTGCCCGCACTCGTCTCATTGACCGCACGCCAGGCGCCGGAAGCGCCGGCCGCATCCAGCTGCTCCCAGTGGCGTTGCACCTGCTGGCCGGGCCGGACCGGCATGAGCTGTACCGGCCAGACCGCGATCTGGCGAAAATGCTTGACGGTGATCTTCGTCATTGGGCCGAGGATCGCAGCGCCGGCGAGCCCTGACAAGCCTGCCACGGCGGCTTGCGGGTAAAATCGCCCGCAGGCTGGAGTGAAACTCATGCGAATCGTCCGTTTTGCGCTGCTGGGACTGGGTGGATTGCTGCTGCTGCTGCTGGCCGCCGCGGTCTATCTGGCCCTGTTCTTCGATCCCAACGCCCACAAGGCCGAACTGCAGCGCCTGGTGCATGAGCAGACCGGCCGCGAACTGGAGCTGCCCGGTGAGCTCAGCCTCAAGCTGTTTCCCTGGGTGGCCATCGAGACGGGGCGGGCGACTCTGGGCAACGCGGCCGGCTTCGGGGCCGAGCCGATGGTGGAGATTGAGCACGCGCGCCTGGGACTGAAGCTGCTGCCGCTGCTGCATCGCAAGGTCGAAGTCGCGGCCATCCGGCTGGATGCGCCGACGATCCGCCTGGCCGTGGACGCCACCGGCCGCAGCAATTGGGCCGAACTGGGCGGCAAGAGCGCAACGCCAGCCGCGGAGGGCGCAGGGGGCGCGCTGTCGTCCATATCGGTGGCCGGAGTGGAGATCAACCGCGGTACCGTGCTTTACGTCGATCGTGGCGCGGGCACGGAAATCGGGGTCCACGAGCTCAATGTGTCGACCGGGGCACTGGCGCCCGGCAGGGCCTTTGACCTGCAGGTGTCCGGCACCGTGCAACGGGGCCAGTCGCTGAGCGTGGCCCTGAGGCTCAGCGGCCAGGCGACGGTGAACTCAGCGGCGTCGCGCTACCAGCTCGCCTCGCCCGTGCTCGCCCTGCAGCTCAGGGGCAAGGGCTTTCCTGCCGCCGGACTGCCCGTGCAGCTGCGCTTCGAGCGCATCGATGCCGACCTTGCCGCGCAGACGCTCGAGCTGCCCGGACTGGACGTGGGTGTGGCGGGCGCGCGGCTGACTGGAGCGCTCCGGGGCACGACGATCGTGGATGCGCCCCGGCTCAGCGGACCATTGCACCTGGCGGACGTTTCATTGCGTGAGTTGCTGCGCCAGCTCGACATCAGCCTGCCCGCGACGCGCGACGCCGCCGCTTTCGGGCGTATCGGACTGGACGGCCAGCTGGAAGCCAGCAGCCATGCCGTGATGCTCAATGCGCTGAAACTACGCTTCGACGGCACCACCGCCAACGGTCACGGCGGCATTGCGAATCTCGACCGCATGGCCCTGGCCTTCGACCTGGATCTCGATCGCGTCAATGCCGATCGCTATCTCGCGCCCGCCGCGCCCACCGCGCCGGCTGGGGGCGGCGCGGCGACGGCCCGGAGCGCGACGCCCCTGCCGATCCCGGTGGCGCTGATCCGCAGCCTCGACGTGCACGGGACGCTGGCCGTGCGCGAGGCGGTGTTTTCCGGTATTCAATACAGCCACCTGCGCCTCGGCATCAATGCGGCCGGTGGCCGCCTGCGGATCTTTCCCTCCGAGGCCCAGATGTACGGGGGGCAGTATCACGGCGACGTCACGGTTGATGCGTCAGGCAAACTGCCGCGCGTCAGCTTCGACGAGCATGTCACGGGCGTGGATTTTGCGCCGCTGTTCAGTGATATGTTCGAGACCAGGCGCGTTTCCGGGCGCGGCAACGCGGCGATCAAGGCCAGCGGCACGGGCGCGGATTCCGCGGCCCTGCTGCGTACGCTCACCGGTACGCTGGAGTTTCACGTCGACCATGGCGCCCTGGAGGGCGCGGACCTCTGGTACGAAATCCGTCGTGCACGCGCCCTGCTGAAGCAGCAGCCCATTCCTGCCCGCAGTGGTCCGGAGCGCACGCCCTTCACCGCGTTTTCCGCCACCGGCCGTATCATCAATGGAGTCGTGTCGAACGAGGACCTGATCGCCGCGCTGCAGTACCTGCAGGTGAAGGGCCGGGGGTTGGCGGATATCGCCGCCGGCACGCTCGACTACCATCTCGACGTGCTGGTCCTTAACATTCCCGAAGAAGGCAGCACCGCCACCGATGAGCATGATCTCGTCGGCCTGAAGCTGCCCGTGTTGATCTCGGGCACGTTCAGCGCTCCGAAAGTGCGGCCCGATGTCAACGGCCTCGTCAAGGCGAGGGTGCAGGAGGAACTCGACAAGAAGAAAGAGGAGCTCAGGCAGAAACTGAAGGACAAGCTGCAGGACAAGCTGAAGGGCCTCCTGGGCGGCTAGTGCCGCCACCGCGGTGCGACGCCGAGGTAGGCGGGCAGGGCCGCGTTTGCGCGGGTAGGATGCGTGGATGTCCCCGCGGCTATGGCTGGCAGCGTTCCTCGGAGCGATGGTGATCTGGTTCCTGCCGCTGGGTTCCTACCGGCTGTTCAATCCCGACGAGGGCCGCTACGCCGAAATTGCGCGGGAGATGGCCGCCAGCGGCGACTGGGTGACACCGCGCCTGGATGCGCTCCGGTATTTCGAAAAGCCGCCGCTGCAATACTGGGCCACGGCCGCCGCCTTTCGGGCCTTCGGAGAGAGCGAATGGAGCGCGCGACTGTGGGTGGCACTCACCGGGTTCCTGGGCCTGCTGTTGACCGGATGGATCGGCACCCGGCTATACGGAACGGCCGCCGGGACGCTGGCGGCCCTGGTGCAGGCCGGCGCACTGCTGTATCTGGGCCTGGCCCGGATCCTCACCCTCGACATGGGCTTGACGGCCACCCTCCAACTGGCGCTCTGCGGCCTGCTCCTGCTCGTGCAGCCCGAGCGCAAGGAGGCGGACGACAGGCTCGGCGCCCTGCTGCTGGCCTTGGGCGTGGCGCTGGCCTTCCTCGCCAAGGGCCTCGTCGGTATCCTGATCCCGGGCGCAGTCGCGCTGCTGTATCTGCTGCTGCGGCGGGATTGGGGGCTGATCCTGCGCGCGCGCCCCTGGTGGACGCTGCTCGCCCTGGCCGTCCTGGCCGCGCCCTGGGTGCTGCTCGTGGAGCGGCGCAATCCTGGCTTTGCGCAGTTCTTCTTTGTGCACGAACACTTCACCCGCTTCCTGACACGCGTGCACCAGCGCTATGAACCGGACTGGTTCTTCATTCCGGTGCTGCTGCTCGGCTTCATGCCCTGGACGCCGCTGCTGCCCGCAATCGCGCGGGGCGGCTGCCGGGATTGCCGGGAAGGGCACGGCCCGAGCCTGATGCTGGCGATCTGGCTGGTTTTCGGTCTGGTATTTTTCAGTCTTTCACAATCGAAGCTCGTGCCCTACATCCTGCCGCTGTTCCCGGCGCTGGCGCTGCTCGCGGGGCGCAGCCTCGCGGTGCTCGAAGCCCCGGTGGTGCGGCGCGCCCTGCGGCTCGGCGCCGCCTTCTGGCTGCTCCTGGGCCTGTCCGTAGCGCTGCTGTGGCGCGAGCCCGGGATGGCTGTGCGGCTCGATGTCGCCGCGGGGCCGGCCATTGCTGCCGGCTTCCTGCTCGCGGCCCTGCTCACCGCAGTCGCGGCGTGGCTCGCGCCCCGGCGCGGCGTGGTGGCCAGTGCCGCGATGGCAACGCTGGGGAGCCTCGCCCTGCTCACCGTGCTGCTGCCGGCCGCGAAGCAGATGCCGCGCCAGCGAGGGCTGGAAGCACTGATCGCGGCCGCCGCGGCGCAGCTGCAGGCCGGCACCACGATGTACTGCGTCGATGACTACGAGCAGTCGATACCCTTCTATCTGAAGCGTCCCTGCACGCTGGTCGGCTACCGCGGCGAACTGGATTTCGGCCTGCGGCAGGAGCCGGAGCGCTGGATCCCCGATCTTCGACAGTTTGCGCTGCGCTGGCAGGGCGAGACGCAGGCGCTGGCCGTCATTCGTGCCGAAAGTTACCCGGAGCTGCGCCGGATGGGACTGCCGATGCGCGTGATATACACTGCGCCGTCCCTGGTAGCGGTAGTCCGGAGATGAAGGGTCCACAACTTGCGCTGGTGCTTTCGGGGGTGCTGCTCAATGCCATCGCCCAGCTGCTGCTCAAGGCCGGGTCCGGCTCGCTCGCGAATCTGGAGCTGCGCGCCGGCAACGCGCTGGTCATCGCCGGAAGACTGGCGTTCAGCCCGCCGATCATCGCCGGCCTCGGCTGCTATGCCCTGAGTGTCGTGGTCTGGATCCTGGCGCTGGCGCGCGTCGAAGTCAGCGTCGCCTATCCGATGCTGTCGGTGGGTTACGTCGTCAATGCCGTGGCGGCGTGGTGGCTGTTCGGTGAAAACCTGAGCGGTGCCCGCATTGCCGGCATCGGCATCATCCTGGTCGGGGTGTGGCTGGTGGCGCGCAGCTCCGGCGGCAGCTGAGCGCCATGGCGACGAGTCCGTTTCTGCCCCTCACGCGGCCCTCGATCGACGAGGCGACCATCGCCGCGGTGGGCGAGGTCCTGCGTTCCGGATGGATCACCAGCGGGCCGAAGGTGCGTGAGTTCGAGGCGCAGCTCTCGGCGTTGTTCGGGGGTCGGCCGGTGCGCGCGCTGAGCTCCGCCACGGGCGCCATGGAGATCGCACTCGCCCTGGCCGGCGTCGGCGCGGGCGATGAGGTCATCACCACGCCGCTGTCGTGGGTAGCCACCGCGAACGTGGTGCTGCGCGCCGGGGCGCGGCCGGTGTTCGTCGATTGCGATCCGCACACGCGCAACATCGATCTGGAGCTCATCGAAGCGGCGATCACGCCGCGCACCCGCGCGATCATGCCGGTCGATCTTGCCGGACTCCCGGTGGACCGCGATCGCCTGTACGGGATCGCGACGGCGCGACGCCTGCGGGTCATCGAGGATGCCGCGCAGTCAATGGGTGCCAACTGGGCCGGGCGCATGATCGGCAGCTGCGGTGACCTGGTCTCCATCAGCTTTCACGCCAACAAGAATATCACCAGCGCGGAAGGCGGCTGCCTGGTGCTCAACGACGAGGAGGAGGCGGGACGCTGCGAGCTGTGGCGATTGCAGGGCGCGGTGCGGCACGGTGACAGCTGGGAAGGAATGGACGTCACGCTCGCGGGCGGCAAGCACAACCTGACGGATATCGCCGCCTGCATCGGCCTCGGGCAGCTGCCGCAGCTGGCCGCGTTCACGGCGCGCCGGCGCGCACTGGCGCGGCGCTATTTCGCGCGCATCGATCGGACGCTCGGTTGCGAGTTGCCGCCCGAGGACTACGCGCAGTCGAACTGGCACATGTTCCAGCTGCTGCTGCCCAGGGAGGCCGAGCGCGGCGTGTTCATCAGGGAAATGCGTGCCGCCGGCATCGGCGTCGGCGTGCACTATCCGGCGATGCATCTGTTCACCCTGTTTCGCCGCATGGGCCATGGCCCCGGCGAGTTCCCCGTGGCCGAGCGCATCGGCGCCGGCATCGTCAGCCTGCCGATGTTTCCGGCCATGCAGGACAGCGACGTCGATCGCGTGCTGGCGGCGCTCCCGGGGGCGCTGGCCGCCGCCACTGGGGCGCGCGCGGCGGCTGGGGCCAGGCGCGCATGAGCGGGAAGATGCCGGAGATCTCGCTGGTCATCCCGGTCTACAACGAAGAGGCGGCGCTGCCGCCACTGTTCGCGCGGCTGTATCCGGCGCTCGATGCGCTGGGGCGCAGTTACGAGGTGATTTTCGTCAACGACGGGAGTCGCGACCGCTCGGCGGCGATTCTGCGCGAGCAGTTCGGGCGGCGCCCCGGGGTCACCCGGGTGGTGCTGTTCGCGGCGAACTTCGGGCAGCACCGCGCCATCCTGGCCGGCTTCGCCTATGCGCGCGGCCGCTACCTGATCACGCTCGACGCCGATCTGCAGAACCCGCCCGAGGAGATCGCGCGCGTGGTCGATGAGCTCGACGCCGGCCACGATTACGTCGGCACGATCCGCCAGCAGCGCCAGGACGTCGCCTGGCGCCGCTGGGCCTCGCGCTTCATCAACATGCTGCGCGAACGCACCACCCGCATCCGCATCACCGATCACGGCTGCATGTTTCGGGGCTACGCCCGCAGCATCGTCGATGCGATCAATCAGTGCACGGAGAACAACACCTTCGTGCCGGCGCTCGCCTATACCTTCTCCGGCCGGCCGACCGAGATTATGGTGCGCCATGAGGAACGGAGCGGTGGGGTCTCGAAATATTCCATGTACCAGCTGCTCAAGCTCAATTTCGACCTGATGACCGGCTTCTCGATCGTGCCGATGCAGATGTTCTCGGCGCTGGGCTTCGCGGTGTCCGTCCTGTCGGTGCTGTTTGGCATGGGGCTGGTCGTGCGGCGCCTGGTCTATGGCGCCGATCCGGCCGAGCAGGGGGTGTTCACGCTGTTCGCCATCGCCTTCCTGCTGATCGGTGTCACCCTCTTCGGACTGGGACTGCTGGGCGAATACATCGGCCGCATCTACGAAGAAGTACGCCGGCGGCCGCGTTTCATCGTCGACGCGGTGCTCGAGCAGCAGCCAGACTCCTCGTGACGCGCGCGGTCGTCTTCGCCTACCACGACGTGGGCGTGCGCTGCCTGCGCGTGCTGCTGGCGCAGGGCGTCGAGGTGCCGCTGGTCGTGACCCACGAGGATGCGGCCGGGGAAGAGATCTGGTTCGACAGCGTCGCGCGCCATGCGCGCTGGCACGGCCTGGAAGTGGCTGCGCCTGCGAATCCCAACAGTCCCGATTTCCTGGCGCGTGTGGCCCAGGCCCGGCCGGATTTCCTCTTCTCCTTCTATTACCGCGAGCTGCTTGGACCCGAGTTGCTGGCGCTGGCGCCGCGGGGTGCCTACAACATGCACGGCTCCCTGCTGCCGCACTACCGCGGCCGGGTGCCGGTCAACTGGGCGGTATTGCGCGGCGAGACCGGGACCGGCGCGACGCTGCACGTGATGACGGCCAGGCCCGACGCCGGCGCCATCGTCGCCTCGCGCGCCGTGCCGATCCTGCCCGATGACACGGCCATCGAGGTGTTTCGCAAGGTGTGCGTGGCCGCGGAACTGACGCTGCACGGCGCCTTGCCGGCGCTGCTGGATGGCACGGCGGTACTCCAGCCCCAGGATCCCACCCAGGCCAGCTATTTCGGGCGACGCACCCGCGCCGATGGCGCGATAGACTGGCGCCTGGGGGTCACCGCCGTGCACAATCTCGTCCGCGCCGTGGCGCCGCCCTATCCCGGGGCCTACGCGCAGGCGGGCGGACTGCCGCTGCGGGTGCTGCGCTCGCTCACTTCCGGGGGTCCGCGCGCCGCAAGCCCGGAGCTGCGCTGGATCGAAGGTGAGTTGCGGGCGCTGTGTCCCGACGGGGCCCTGCGGCTGCTCGAGTTCGAGCTGGACGGCGCGATACGCGACCCGGAAGCGTTTCGTGCGCGCTTTGGCCTGGAGGCATTGCCGCTCGCGGGCGGACAGCCATAACCAATCAAAATCGACGGACGAGCCATGACTACCAAAGTACTGATCCTGGGCGTGAACGGCTTCATCGGCCATCACCTCTCGGCGCGCATCCTCAAGGACAGCGACTGGAGCGTGTTCGGCATGGACATGAACTTCGATCGTATCGAGCCGCTGCTCGCCAACCCGCGCATGAAGTTCTTCGAAGGCGACATCACGATCAACAAGGAGTGGATCGAGTACCACATCCGCAAGTGCGACGTGGTGCTGCCGCTGGTGGCGATCGCGACGCCCGCGACCTATGTGCGCGAGCCGCTGCGCGTATTCGAGCTCGACTTCGAGGCCAACCTGCCGATCGTCCGGCAGTGCGTGCGCCATGGTAAGCGCGTGCTGTTCCCCTCGACCTCCGAGGTCTACGGCATGTGCCGCGACAGCGCCTTCGATCCGGCCAGTTCCGAGCTGGTCTACGGGCCCATCGAGAAGCAGCGCTGGATCTACGCCTGCTCCAAGCAGCTCATGGACCGTGTGATCTATGCCTATGGGTCGGAGGGCAAGCTCGACTACACGCTGTTCCGCCCCTTCAACTGGGTCGGTGCGGGCCTCGACAACCTGCATTCCGCCAAGGAGGGCAGTTCGCGCGTCATCACGCAGTTCCTCGGGCACATCGTGCGCGGCGAGCCCATCAAACTCGTGGACGGCGGCGGCCAGAAGCGCTGCTTCACCGGCATCGGCGATGGCATCAACGCGCTGATGAAGATGATCGAGAACCGCAATGGCTGCGCCACGCGCAAGATCTTCAACGTCGGCAATCCGGCCAATAATTTCTCCGTGCGCGAGCTGGCGGAGCAGATGCTGCAGCTGGCCGCGGAAATCCCCGAGTACCGGGTGAACGCGGCGAAGGTGAAACTCATCGACACCACTGCCGGCGAGTATTACGGCAAGGGCTACCAGGACGTCTCCAATCGCGTGCCGAAGATCGACAACACCCGCGCCGAGCTGGGCTGGGAGCCGCGCATTACCATGCGTGAGGCCCTGCAGCAGATCTTCGAGGCCTATCGCGGGCAGCTCCCGCAGGCCTCGCACCTGCTGGACTGATTGCCGGGCGGGCGCGGGCCTGCCGCGCCGACTGCATGCAGATCGCACTCAAAGTCGACGTCGATACGCTCCGGGGTACGCGCGCGGGCGTGCCGGCGCTGGTGCGTGCCCTGCAGGGCGTGGGGGCGGGGGCGACTTTCCTGTTCAGCCTGGGGCCGGATCACACCGGCCGCGCCATCCGGCGGGTCTTTCGCCGCGGATTTCTCAGCAAGGTGTCGCGCACCTCCGTGCTCGAGCACTACGGTCTGCGCACTCTGCTGTACGGCACGCTGCTGCCCGGCCCGGACATCGGCCGCCGCGCGGGGACCCAGATGCGCCAGGTGCGCGACGCCGGCTTTGAAGTGGGCGTGCACTGCTACGATCACGTGGCCTGGCAGGATTTGCTCATGCAGCGCGATGCCGCCTGGACGGCCCGCCAGATGCGCCTCGCGGTGGAACGCTACAGCGCGGTGTTCGCGACCGCCCCGCGCGTGCACGGCGCCGCCGGCTGGCAGATGAACGCCGCGGCCCTCGCGCTCGAGGAAGAGCTCGGCTTCGCCTATGCCTCCGATACACGCGGCACCGGGCCGTTCGTGCCGATCATCGACGGCCGCCGGGGCCGCGTGCCGCAACTGCCGACCACCCTGCCGACACTGGATGAGCTCATCGGGCTCGACGGCCATACGGCCGGCAATGTGCACGAGACCTACCTGCAGCGCACCCGCAGGGTCATCGGACCGCCGCAGGTCTTCACGCTGCACGCCGAGCTCGAGGGCATGAAGCTGCTCCCGGTGCTGGAGCGGCTCCTGCGCGGCTGGATGGCCCAGGGCCACGAACTGGTGTCGCTGGGCACGCTGTGCGCTACCCTCGATATCGACGCGCTGCCCGCCTGCGCGGTGTACTCCGGTGCCGTGCCTGGCCGGAGCGGTGACTTAGCGTGCCAGCAGAGCTGATGCGATAATCCCCGCCCCATGAGCCTGCCGACCGGCCCCAAGGTCTATGCCACTGCCGCGAGCGCGCTGGCCGGCGTCGTGCGTGACAACATCACGGTGATGTCGGGCGGTTTCGGCCTGTGCGGCATCGCCGAGAACCTGATCGTGGCGCTGCGCGACTCGGGCGTCAAAGGCCTGACGGTCGTATCCAACAACGCGGGCGTCGATGAATTCGGCCTCGGGATGCTGCTGCGGACCCGCCAGATCCGCAAGATGATTTCTTCCTATGTCGGGGAGAACAAGGAGTTCGAACGCCAGTACCTGTCCGGAGAACTCGAGCTCGAGTTCAACCCGCAGGGCACGCTGGCCGAACGGATACGAGCCGGCGGTGCGGGGATCTGGGGCTTCTACACGCGCACCGGCGCCGGCACGCTGGTCGCGGAGGGCAAGGAACAGCGCGTCGTGGACGGCGCGACCTACGTGCTCGAAACCGGACTGGTGGCGGACCTGGCCATCGTCAAGGCCTGGCGCGGCGACACCGAGGGCAATCTCATCTATCGCAAGACCGCGCGAAATTTCAATCCGATGATGGCGAGCGCCGGGCGGGTCACCGTCGCCGAAGTCGAGAAACTCGTCGAGCCCGGCGAGCTCGATCCCGACCAGGTTCATACCCCGGGCATCTTCGTGCAGCGGATCATCCAGGGCGCGAGCTATCGCCGGCAGATCGAAAATCGCACCACCCGCAAGCGCTCCGCCGCGGGAGCCTCCTGATGGCCTGGTCCCGCGATGAGATCGCAGCGCGCGCCGCCGCCGAGCTGCGCGATGGCTACTACGTCAATCTGGGCATCGGCATCCCGACGCTGGTGGCGAACTACATCCCCGCCGGGATGCGCGTCGTGCTGCAGTCCGAGAACGGCATGCTCGGCATGGGCCCGTTCCCCTACGAGGGTGAGGAAGACGCCGATCTGATCAATGCCGGCAAGCAGACCATCACCGAGCTGCCCAGCTCCTCCTATTTCTCCTCGGCGGACAGCTTCGGCATGATCCGCGGCGGCCACATCGACCTGTCGGTGCTCGGCGCCATGGAAGTGGGCGAAAACGGCGACCTGGCCAACTGGCTGATTCCGGGCAAGGTGGTCAAGGGCATGGGCGGTGCGATGGACCTGGTCGCCGGCGTCAAGCGCGTCGTCGTCGTGATGGAGCACAATTCCAGGGACGGCTCCGCCAAGTTCAAGCCGCGCTGCGAACTGCCGCTCACCGGTACCAATGTGGTCGACAAGCTGATCACGGACCTCGCCATCTTCTCCAGGGCCGATCGCCGCTCGCCCTTTCAGCTGCTCGAGATGGCGCCGGGCGTCAGGCTCGATGAGCTGCACGCACGCACCGCCGCCAGCTTTCTGAACCCAGCCTGATGCGCGCATGATTCGCGAAGTGGCCGGCGATCTGCTGCTGTCGCGCGCGCACGTGATCGTCCACGGCGTCAGCCCGGGCGATGATTTTCATCAGGGGCTCGCCCTGAAGCTGCGCGAGACGTGGCCCGCGATGTACAAGGATTTCCGCCACTACTGCAAGACGCAATCCCCGGACCCGGGCGGACTGTGGGCCTGGATGGCGGCCGACGGCCGCCCCATCGTCAGCCTGTTCACGCAGGACGCGGCGCCACCGCACGGGGGCCGCCCCGGCCGCGCCAGCCTGCAGCACGTCGCCCACTCGCTCAAGGCGCTGCACAAGCTCGCCGAGGCGGAGCATTGGTCGAGCATGGCGCTGCCGCGGCTCGCGACCGGTGCGGGCGCGCTCAGCTGGGTCCAGGTGCGGCCACTGATAGACCAGCATCTCGCCGGCCTGGCGGCGACCGTCTTCATCTATTCGACCTTTCACGCCGGCGTCGCGGCGGCCGAAGGCCTCTAGAGTTTTCGGCGGTTCGCGAGGCATTCTGTGAAATTGGTGCTCGCTCCAGCCTCTGCCTTGCTGTAGAGTGCGCCCGAGTTTGTCGAATGCGCGGGCGTCGGTCCCGCGCGCCGAGGTTCTACTGCGTCCCGACCGGGACCAATCTGCCCCTCCTGCAAACCTTCTACGCCAGGCGGCCCATGCGCCGTCTGACTGGCGCAGGATCCTTAAACGTGTTGATGTTTTGCCCGTACCGACAGTGCGGTTCGCGCTCCGGGCATATTTGGAGTAATGACTTGTCCTTTGAAACGTTCAATCTGCATCCCTCACTGCTGCGCGCCGTCGGCGACGCCGGCTACAGCGTGGCCACCCCGATCCAGGAGCGTGCCATCCCGGTCGTGCTCGCAGGGCGCGACCTGCAGGCGGCGGCCCAGACCGGCACCGGCAAGACCGCCGCCTTCGCCTTGCCGCTGCTGCATCGCCTGCACGAGACGCAGCCGGCGCCGCGCGGCCCACGCGCACCGCGTGTGCTCGTGCTGGTCCCGACCCGAGAGCTGGCCGCGCAGGTCGCCGAGGCCTTCCAGGACTACGGCCGGCATGTCGCGCAGCACACCGTGCTGATCTTCGGCGGCGTCAGCCCGAAACCCCAGGTCCAGGCTCTCGCACGGGGCGTCGACATCGTCATCGCCACGCCCGGCAGGCTGCTCGATCACCTGCAGATGAAGCTCGTCGACCTGTCACGCATCGAAGTGCTGGTGCTGGATGAAGCCGATCGCATGCTCGACATGGGCTTCATCCGCCCGATCCGCAGGCTGATTGCGGCGCTGCCCAAACAGCGGCAGAACCTGCTGTTCTCGGCGACGTTCTCCAACGAGATACGCGAACTGGCGCGCGGTATCCTGCGCGACCCGCAGACCATCGACGTGGCGCCGCGTAACGCGCCCGTGGACCTGGTCGATCATCGCGTCTACCACGTCGATACCGCCCAAAAGCACCCGCTGCTGTCGCGCATCATCAGCGACGGCCGTGGCCGCCAGAGCCTGGTGTTCACACGGACCAAGCACGGCGCCAATCGCCTGGCCGAGCGCCTGGAGCGCGACGGCCTGCGCTGCGCGGCGATTCACGGCAACAAGTCGCAAGGCGCGCGCACCCGGGCGCTCGAGGATTTCAAGCAGGGGCGCATCCAGGTGCTGGTGGCGACCGACATCGCCGCGCGCGGGCTCGATATCATCGAGCTGCCGCACGTCGTGAATTTTGAGCTGCCGCATGTGCCGGAGGACTACGTGCATCGCATCGGCCGCACGGGTCGGGCCGGGCGCACCGGTGAAGCCGTGTCGCTGGTGAGCCGTGACGAGCGCGAGCGCCTGCGGGCGATCGAGAAGATGCTCGGCCGTCCGATCCCGGTGGCCGCCTGAGTCAGCAGTCCAGGGCGACGATTTCCGCGGTCTGGGCGCCGAAGGTCACCGTGTCTCCCACACTCTTGCCCATCAGCAGCCCCGCCATGGGTGAGACATAACTGATCAGGCCGGCCGCGGGATCGGCCTCATCCTCACCGACCAGCTGAAAAGTGCGCTCCGTGCCGTCGCTGAGTCGCAGCCGCGCGCGCGCGCCAAAGCGCACCTGTCCGGGGTGCGGCGCGGCTTTGACCAGCCGGGCACTGTCCTTGCGCGCCTGGAAATACCGCAGGTCACGCGCGATACGCGCCAAGGCTGCCTGGTCCGACGCCGCCCGCGCGGCGCTGCGTTCCGCTTCGAGTTCATGCACCCGGGCCTCGAGCAACCCCAGCCCGCGCGCAGTGACCAGGTTCGGATGCGCGCTGATGGCCCGTTCGGGCAGGGTGTCCGTGTCCTGGTCCGAATCCTTGACGAAAGCGCGGCTCATTCTGTGGCAATCCAGGCCATGTCGTAGACTTATACTCCGAAGTCAGTCGTCTGTGCTCCGGGAAGGGCGATGAAGAAACTCAGGCACGAGGCCGAACTGTACAAGGCGGCGCTGGCGGCGGGTGTCGCCTATGCCGTCAAGCGCGGCGCCGTGGTCTTTGAACCGACGGATTCAGCGAGCGCCAAGGCTCTCTATGTATACCGTCTGCTCGTGCATGACAAGAAAATACAGCCCATGCCTGAAGAGCAGGTGGCTGAAAAGACCATCCGCCATCGGCTCGCGACCTGGTATGCCCACCAGCTGCCGAAGGACGACCCCCTGCTCGGCTGAGGAGCCTGCGGCCGCCTCAGGCGGTGAGGGCGAACTGCGCCAGGTCCACGTTGCCGCCGCTGACGATGACACCCACCCGCGCTCCACCTACCGGGACTACCTGGTTCATCACGGCCGCGGCGGCCAGGCAGCCCGTGGGCTCGACGACGATCTTCATGCGCTCCGCGAAAAAGCGCATCTGCGCACGCAGCTGATCGTCGCTGACGGTCACGATGTCCCTGACCAGCCGCTGCATCACGGGAAAAGTGAGGTTGCCGACGCACGGCGTCTGCGCGCCGTCCGCGATGGTACGCGGCACCGGGATACGCACGATGCGGCCGCTGCGGAGCGATTGCTGTGCGTCATTGCCGGCTTCCGGCTCGACACCGTAGATCTGGCAGCCTGGCGACAGCTCTCGCGCCGAGATGGCGCAACCGGCGAGCAGGCCACCGCCGCCGACACAGACGAACAGGAAGTCGAGCGGCCCTGTTTCTTCCAGCAATTCCTTCGCCACGGTGCCCTGTCCCGCGATCACGTCGGCATCGTCGAAGGGCACCACCAGGGTCGCGCCGCGCTCGGCGACAATGCGCCGGGCGATCGCCTCGCGATCCTCGCTTTCGCGGTCGTAGGAAATCACCTCCGCGCCGTACGCCTCGGTCGCCGACCGCTTGACCGGCGGCGCATCGCGCGGCATCACGATGGCGGCCTTCATGCCCAGCAGGCGGGCGGCCAGGGCGACGGCCTGGGCGTGGTTGCCCGATGAGAAGGCCACCGCGCCGCCGGATTTCTGTGCCGCGGAGAAACGGCTCAGCGTGTTGTAGGCACCGCGGAACTTGAACGCGCCGGCGCGCTGGAAGTTCTCGCACTTGAAGTAGACGCGGGCGCCCAGCTGCGCGTCGACCTGCCCTGAAGTCAGCACCGGCGTGCGCAGCGCGACACCGGCGATCCGCTCGGCGGCGGCCGCGACCTGTGCAAAGGTGATTTGAGGCATCGGTCCCTACTGCAGCTTAGAGGCAGGACGCAGCCGGCGTCGCCGGCGTGGCGAGCGCCTCAATTTCGCGCAGGCTGTCGGCGATCTCGCTCTCGAGAGGGCCGCCGGCCGCTGCCATGCGTGCGCTCTGGAGCATCGCCAGCGCCTCCGTGCGGCACCCGCGGCGCGCCATCAGCAGCGCAAGGTTATTGCGCGCGGGCAGGTCACCGGGGGCCCTGCGCAGCACTTCGCGGTAGGCGGCCTCGGCGGCGCTGCCCTGGCCCAGCGCCGCGCGGCTGTTGCCCAGCGCGAACCAGCCGAGTGGTTCGGCCGGCCAGCGCTGCACGGCCATCTCGTAGGAGGGCGCGGCGGCCTGGTGATCGCCCTGCGCGTCGAGCGCGTCGACGGCCTCGAGGAAACGCGTCGCTGTGGCGCCGGCGGGCAGCTCCCCGGGGCGCAACGCAATGAAGCCCCAATTCCCTGCGCGCCCCCAGGTGCCGAGGAAGCGCACGGCCGCAATCTCCTCGCGCGCGTGGCGACCGCTGCGCAACAGGAAGGTCTCGCGTTTGCGGTCATACCCGATGACCACGGCGTAATGCCACAGGGGCAGGGAAGGAAGGCCGAAATTCTGCAGCACAAGCACCGGCTGCTCACGCTCCAGTTCGGCCAGCAGATCCGGCAGTGTAGGATCGATCACGTAGGCGACGCGCAGGTGACGGCGCGCCGAGGCCAGCAGTTCCGCCTGCAGACTGCCTTTGCGCCTTGGAAGGTACACCTCCTTCGTCAGCGATTCAGGGGTGGCATCGGCGCCCGACGCCACCAGGATCGTGGCCAACGCCGCGGGCCCGCAATGGTGGTCACTTTGCGGAAAGAAGGGCGTGCGGCTGATCTCGACGCGAGGGGGCGTGGGCCCGGAGTCGTGCAACAGTTGCCGGCTGCAGGCCGCCAGGCCAAGCAGCAGTGCGGCCAGGCACAGGCGCGCGGCAGGGCCGATCAACGGTGGTGGTTGCTGAAGACGTGTATGACGCCGAGGTAGTCCAGCAGCAGGAGCACCAGGAACACGAAGCCGATCAGCGCCAGCAGCCCGTCGTCACCACCCACCGGCAGCTTGTCAGCGCGTTGGGCAAGCTGCGCAAGATCCGCGTCCGGCAGCGCCGCGGCGCGAGCGGCGGCATCGGCGGGATCGACGCCGAGGGCCTGCAGGCGATCGCGGACGTCGGCGCGTGCCAGCATCGCCTGCACTTTGCTGAGGTTGACGACCCGTTCGGGTGCGGCCTGCGCGGCCAGCGCCTCGTGCGTGGAAATCATGCCAGCACGGGCGCGGGTCGGGACTGCGGTCGCAACGAATGCCGCCAGCGAAACCCCGATAACCGCGCGAGTCAATCCAAGTCGCATGCTCATGATGACCTCCAGCCCATCCTGCGAAGATTGTGGTGGATCGAGTCGCTTGTCGCAACCCGGGGCGTCGCCAATCGGCGACTGGCTGGCGCGCTAGGCGAGCACTCGGCGCGACAGCCCGGCCAGAGCGACGACCACGCCGACGGCGGCCAGGTGCGTGGTCAGATCAATGACCGTCGTGTCGAAGGGATGAAAGAACTGCAGTACGAACGAGGCCAGCGCGGCGACGCCCAGCGCGGCCGTGAGCGCCACCGCCAGCGGCTCGAGCGGGCGCGCCCGCCGCAGGACTGCATACAGCAGCAAGGCCAGCGGCGTACTGACCAGCACGATGAACAAGAAGCAGTGGCCGCTTTCCCCCAGTCGATGACCGGCAGGTCCGAGCCCGCCGCCGTACTGCAGGCAGCCCAAGCCGCTCGTGGCGATCCAGAGCAGGAGCGGGGGGAGCGGTGCGTAGCGCCACAGGCTCGTGCGATCCGGCAGGCTGAGGTAGAAAGCGGCGAGCACGGCGGTGATGCCGGTGAGGAGCGTCGCGGCGCACTCGAGTGCCAGGCGCGGATCAGCCGTGCGCGCGGATATGACGGCGAAATCGGCCCAGCGCGAAACGACCGCGCCGGCGACCAGCGTCATCACGCCCAGCCACAGCAGGGCGCGCAGCGCCGGCGGGCGCAGGGGCTGTACCGCCGCCAGGCCCTGGCTCAGGCTGCCGATCAGCTCGTCAGTCATTCGTTCATTCATCGTGCCGGCAACTATTCCTCTTCGGCTTTGTCCACAGTACCCACCAGGGTGCGCAAGGCCTTGACGGCGCGATGCACATTGACCTTCAAGGCGCCCACCGACTGGCCCGACTCGCTGGCGGCCTGGGCCAGGGACAGCCCGCGGATCTTGATCGCCTCGAGGGCCAGACGCTGGCGCTCCGGGAGCGCGGCCAGCAGCGGCTCGATGGCCTCCACGGCGCGCAGTGCTCCCGATTCGTTATTCGCCGCGGGGGCGGCAAAGGTTTCAAGCACCAGCTCGTCGCTGACTTCATGGCGGGCGATGCGCGAGTCGCGCCGTATCCGATCGATCCCGCGGCGGGCGGCAATCGCGGCGAGCCAGGGGCTGAAGGGGCGGCGCGGGTCCCACGTATGGCGAATCCGGTGCACGGTCAGCAGCACGTCCTGCACCACGTCCTCGCTCAGCTGGGGATTTCGGCAGTAGCGCCGGGTCAGGCTTCTTATGAACGGCGTGATGCCGCGAAGCAGCTGCTCATAACAGACCGCGTTACCCTGCTGAGCGGAGCACATCAGACGCGCCCATGCCGCCTCCTGCTGCTGCGATTGGGTTTCGGAGGCCATGGCGCCGATGATGTTGTAACCTTTGTCATACTGCAACGATATACGGGTAGCCGCGGTCTGGCCGGAAGATCAGCCCGGCGCCGCGGAGCATTGACAACCAACCAACGGAGTACGACACATGTCAGCGACTGCATTGAAGAGCCTCACCGTTTCCGCGATGTTTGGCGCCGCCGCACTGGCCCTGGTCAGCACGGCCTCGTTCGCCGACGAAGCCAAGAAGATGGACAAGCCCGCCATGGAGAAGTGTTTTGGCGTGGCGAAGGCAGGCAAGAACGATTGCGCCGCCGGGACGCATTCCTGCGCCGGCCAGGCGACGAAAGACATGGACAAGGCCTCGTTTGTTTCACTACCGGCCGGCGTGTGCGGCAAGCTCGCTGGTGGCAGCCTCACGAAGATGTAATGAGCGAGAGCTCTGCAGTGAACCCGATCCCGGCACGGGCCGGGATCGGGTTGCGCATGCCGCACCACCGGCAGGTGCTGGCGACACGCCCCCAGGCCGCGTGGTTCGAGGTCCACCCCGAAAACTACATGGCCAACGACGCTGCGCTTGCTGAGCTCGAGCAGCTGCGCGCGTGCTATCCGCTCTCATTGCACGCCGTCGGCCTCTCGCTGGGTTCCGCGGCGGGCGTCGATCGGGTGCATCTCGAGCGCCTGTGTCAGCTCAGGCGCCGCCTCGAGCCCGGCCTGGTGTCCGATCATCTGTCCTGGAGTATTCACGGCGGACAATATCTGCCCGACCTGCTGCCGCTGCCGTATTCCGAGGAAGCCCTCGGCGTCGTTTGCCGCAATGTCCAGCAGGTGCAGGAAGCGCTGGGCATGCCAATACTGGTCGAGAATCCTTCCACTTATCTGCGCTTTGCCGCCTCGGTCATTCCGGAGGCGGAATTTCTCGCCGCGGTGGCGCGCCGTACCGGCTGCGGCGTGCTCTTCGACGTGAACAATGTCTACGTCAGTGCCTGTAACCAGCGCAGCGACCCGAGCGCCGTGCTGGCGGACTGGTGCGGTACGCTCGACGCCGCCAGCGTAGGCGAGATTCATCTCGCCGGGCATGCCGTCGTGCCGGCCGCAACGGGCGGGGAGTTGCGCATCGACGATCACGGGGATCGTGTCTGTGCCGAGGTATGGGCCCTGTACGCACAGGCCATCGATTCCCTTGGCGTGCGCCCGACGCTGCTCGAATGGGATACGCGATTGCCGGCATTCGAAGTGCTGCAGGATGAAGCCGCGCACGCGCAGCGGCGCCTCGATGCCATCGCGCAGCGTGTGCCCGCAGCGCTCGCACCCCGCCAGCTGCCGGCTGCTCATGCCAGCGCCGGTTGATCCGCGCCTGAGTCTGCCGCTCGCCGCGCTCCAGGCGCAGGTGGTGGCGGCGCTGCTCGCGGCTGACCCGCGCGCGCAGGAACTCCCCGAACAGCTGTTCGCCGGGGCCCACCCGGGCGCCGTCGGCCTGCGTGTTCATCGCAATACCGTGCTGGGCGCGCTCAGCAATGCCCTGCGCTCCAGCTTCAAGTCCGTCGGGCACCTGGTGGGCGAGGCCTTTTTTGATCGCATGGCGGTGGCCTATGCGCGCGCCCGCCCGCCGCAGGCCCCGCAGCTGGACGCCTATGGCAGCGATTTTCCGGCGTTTATCGCCGGTTTTCCCGGTACGGAGGCGTTGCCCTACCTGGCCGAGCTGGCCTCTTTCGACTGGCAGCTCGATGAACTGGGCCGACAGTGCGCGGGCGGCCCGGCCGGGGCACCCAGCATGCTGCTGGAGGGCGGTGCGCGGCTGCACTTTGCCGCCTCGCTGCGCCTGCACGAGGCGCGCTACCCCGTCGATGAGCTGCGCGAGGCGATCCTCGCGGAAGACACGGAGACTCTGGCCGTCATCGGCCGCCGGAGCGGGGACTTTCACTACGCGCTCTGGCGCGCGGAGCGGGGGGTGAAACTGTCCCGGCTGGGCGCTGCCGCCGCGGCTTTTCTCGGGGCCGCACTCCACGGCGCCGATGTCGAGCGGGCGATCAGCGCTGCGGCTGCGGCGGGAGCAGGGGAAGAAACCGCCGCGCTACTGGCGGCGGAAATCCTCCCGGCCGGGTTCCTGTGCATCGAGGCGGCGACGCCGGACTAGAAAGGCTGAGGGAGGTCCATAACGATGAACACGACACTGCACAACGCTGCAGCAGGCAGGGGCGACGGACTCATTTCCACCGCGCTGAGCTGGCTGGAGCGCATTCCCTACAGCTTCATTGCGCTCGTCGCACGCGGCGCGGCTTTCGAGGTGTTCTGGCGCTCCGGCTCGGTGAAGCTCGATGACTGGGCGGGCACGCTGTCCCTGTTCGAAGCGGAATACAAGGTGCCGCTGGTGCCACCGCACATCGCGGCGTACATGGCGGCGGGGCTGGAACTTGGCGGCGCGGTCCTGATTCTGGCTGGCCTCGGCACGCGCCTCGTGGCGCTGGCTTTTCTGGGCATGACCGCCGTGATTCAGATCTTCGTTTATCCGGAATCCTGGCCGACCCACATCCAGTGGGCGGCCTTCCTGCTGCTGTTGCTGGCACGCGGACCGGGCGCGATCTCGCTCGACGCCCTCATCTGCCGGCTGCTGGCGAAGGGCCGCCCGTAGGGGCCAATTCGCCGCCATTCGGCACCACACGGAGAATTGGCGTGAATGCACGCCTAACGCCGTCTCGACGGCCTGAGTCTCTTGCCGTACATGTACCTTATGTGGTACACCCCATCCAGTATTTGCCGGCGTGCCGCTTAAGATCCCACTGGCCTTTTATCGGGGCGCCAGTGGCGCCGAGCCGGTGAGGAAGTGGCTGAAGGCGCTCCCTGTGGCCGAGCGCCGGGTGATTGGTCTGAATCTCATGCACGTTCAGTGGCGCTGGCCCGTAGGCATGCCGCTTTGCCGGCCGATGAGGCAGGGTTTATGGGAAGTACGCTGCAGTCTGCCGGGCAATCGAATCGCACGAGTGTTTTTCTGCGTACATTGCGAGACATTGGTGGCAGTACACGGAATGCTCAAGAAATCGTCAACGACACCAGCAAGTGATCTTAAACTGGCGCGCAGGCGCGTGAGAGAGATCAAGGCATGAGTAAACCCAAGAATCGTCGTATCGGGACCAGCCTGGATGATCTCCTCAGGGAGGAAGGAATTTACGAAGAGACGCAGGCGCAGGCCATCAAAGAGGTCGTGGCTTGGCAACTCGCCGAAGCGATGAAAGCGCGCAAGCTCTCGCGTGCACGTCTGGCGGTCTTGCTCAGGACAAGCCGGACGCAGGTGAACCGATTACTCGACCCCACTCACGACAGTACACTTTCCAGCTTACAGCGCGCAGCGAAACTCGTAGGCCGCAAGGTGCGTCTAGACTTGGTTTGAGACCCGGGCGCCGACTTCAACGATCGCGAAAAGCCCAGTCGCCACGGCCGCGCCGGCAGGCGACGACCCGTTCCTGGCCAAATCGTCCGCCGTAGCCGCGCCGCAGTTCGAATTCGCGGCAATCGGACGACACGTCCCGCAGGGGTATGACACGCCAGGCCACGCGGCTGCGCGGGTTCACCCACACGACCGGCTGGCCGACACGGGCCAATTCAAAGGACTGACCGAGGCAACCGCGATCGCCGTTATCGATGGCATCTCCGACGGCGCTGCCGATGATGCCGCCGGCAATGGCGCCAAACACGGTGGCGATGCCGCGGTTCTCGGGCGCGGCGTTGTTATTGCCGATGATGGCCCCGGTCACGGCGCCGGCGACTCCGAGCACGGCATTCGTATCGCACCGGCCGCCGTAGACACCGTAGTCGTAATCCCAGTCGTCACCGCGGTAGCCGCGGTAATAGCGATGTCCTTCGCGGTGGTAATACCCGCCGTAGCCATGATCTTCGTCCCGGCGGTCATCCCGCCGCTCATCCCGGCGGTCACCGCGGCGCTCATCCTGGCGGTCATCCCGGCGCGCATCCTGGCGCTCATCCCGTCGGTCATCGCGGTGTTTGTCGCGGTGCTTATCGCGCTGGTCATCCGGCCGATCGCCCTGGTCCCGGCCCTCGCCAGCCGGCGTCCAGGCCGGCGGGTCGGCATAGGCCGGCATCTGCAACGCCAGCGCCGCGACGGCAGCAACGGAAGCAATAACGGTACGGTAATAATGGGTCACAAGCGCACTCCCAGGGCCTAAAACACCAGGGGGACGAGCTTAGCCCACCAGGCCTTAACAGTCCGTGAACCGCTCCTGGGACGCCTGGAACCGCTACTGCGTCATGGTTTGGCAGTGGCAACAGCCGGGCCAATCGTTTATGCTTCAAATGAGAGTCATTCTCATTTAGCTGGATGGAGCCATGGCCCCCCCTGAGCACAGCACGCCCCCTGACCAGGTGCCGCTGGCCTCCCTGCACAAGGGCGCCCGCGGCGTGGTGACGCAGGTGCTGGAGGGGGACGCGGGTATCGTGGGCGACCAGGCCGGCGCGACGATCGGGCGGCGCCTGATCGAGATCGGCTTTGTGCCGGGCGAGCGCGTCCAGATCGTCGAAGAAGTGTGGCCGGGCGGCGATCCGATGGCGGTGCGCATCGGCTCGACCGTGTTCGCCCTGCGGCGGCGTGAGGCCCGGGCCGTACTGGTGCGGGTGGACCCGTCATGACGGCCACTCCCGGAAGCGCAACGACCTTTCGCCTCGCACTGGTGGGAGTTCCTAACTGTGGCAAGACGGCGCTGTTCAACCGCCTGACCGGAAGCCGCCAGAAAGTGGCCAACTATCCGGGAGTGACCGTCGAGCGCAAGGAAGGCGCATTCGCGAGCGTGAATCGCCAGCGCCACTTTCAGCTCTTCGATCTGCCCGGCACCTACAGCCTGGTGCCCGCAACGCTCGATGAGGCGATCACCCGCGATTTCATCGTGGGCAAGCTTCATGGCGAGGAGTCGCCCGACCTGATCATCTGCGTCGTCGATGCGACCAACCTCAGATTATCGCTCCGCCTGGTGCTCGAGCTGCGGCGCGTCGGCCGCCCCGTGATCGTGGCGCTGAACATGAGCGATCTCGCCCGCGATCGCGGCTATACGCTCAACCGCACGCGCCTGGAATCGGAGCTCGGTGTGCAGGTGATCGAGACGGTGGCCGTGCAGCCTGCCGGTGGTCGCGCCCTCGTGGCGGCGATCGACGCGCTGTGTGCCTCGATCGAGGCGGAACAGTCGGCCACGCAACGGCTCCGCGATGAAGACCTGACCGTGGCCCTGCGCCTGGCACCCGCGCCCGAAACCGTCGCGCCGCCGGTGGTGCCCGCGCAGACCTCGGCGGAGATCGAGGCCACGCAACGCGAGGCGCGCCGCATCCTGCGCGTCTCCGAATACGTCGAACCGCTCCGTACCCGCGCGCTGATGCGGCTCGATGCCATCGTGATGAATCCGGTCGCCGGCCCGCTGCTGCTGGCGGTGCTGCTGTTTTCCGTGTTCCAGGCGGTCTTCAGCTGGGCAACCGTGCCGATGGCCTGGATCAACAGCGCCATGAGCGGGCTCGGAGTTGCCGTGAGCCGAGGCATGCCCGCCGGGCTCCTGGAGAGCCTGCTGGTCGACGGCGTGATCAGGGGCGCCGGCAGTGTGCTGGTATTCCTGCCGCAGATCCTGATCCTGTTCTTCTTCATCCTGCTGCTGGAGGACAGCGGCTACCTGCCGCGCGCGGCCTTCCTGCTCGACCGGCTGATGGGCAGCATCGGATTGTCGGGCCGATCGTTCATCCCGCTGCTGTCCTCCTACGCCTGCGCGATCCCGGGCATCATGGCCACGCGTACCATACCCAACGTGCGCGATCGCATGGCCACGATCCTGCTCGCCCCGCTCATGACCTGTTCGGCGCGGCTCCCGGTGTACGCCCTGATCATCGGTGCCTTCATCGCCGACCGGTCGGTGGGTATCTTTAATCTGCGCGGCCTGGTGCTGTTCGCGCTCTACGTGGCCGGAGTACTGGGCGCGGTGCTGGTGGCCCTGGTGATGAAGCGCGTCACGCTGCGAGCCGGATACCATCCGCTGCTGCTCGAATTGCCGGAGTACCACTGGCCGAATCTGCGCAATCTCGCGCTCGGCCTGTATGAGCGCACGATGATCTTCATCACGCGCGTCGGGACCGTTATTCTCTCGCTGATGATTGTGCTGTGGTTTCTCGCCAGTTTCCCGGGCGCGCCCGCCGGCGCCACGGGACCTGCCATTCAGTACAGTTTCGCCGGCATGCTGGGCCGCGGCCTGCACGCCGTGTTCGCGCCGCTGGGTTTCAACTGGCAGATCTGCGTGGCCCTGGTGCCCGGCCTGGCCGCCCGCGAGGTCGCCGTCGGCGCGCTGGGCACGGTGTACGCGCTGTCCGGAAATGCCGATCAGGTCGGCACGGCGCTGCGGCCGATGATCGCGTCCAGCTGGAGTTTTGCGACCGCGCTTTCGCTCCTGGCCTGGTATGTGTTCGCGCCGCAGTGTCTGTCGACCCTGGCGGCCGTGCGCCGCGAGACCAATTCCTGGCGCTATCCGCTGATCATGGCCGGCTACCTGTTCGCGATGGCCTGGGTGGCCTCATTCGCCACCTACCACATCGCCAGCGCGTTCGCGGCGGGAGCCTGAGCCATGTGGCAGAACATCATCGTGGCTGCGCTGGTGATTGCCGCGACCGTGTATGCCGCGCGGGTGCTGGGACCGAGGCGCTGGCGGAAACGCTCGACGGAGCCGGCTGCAGGCGCCGTGAAAGGCGCGGCGGGTCAGTGCGGTTGCGGCAAGGATGATGGCGGCTGCCACTGATTCCGCCTAGAAGGTGGATATCAGCTCCGTGATGCCCTGAGTCCGGAACAGCACCTCGTGCCTCCGGTAATCGATCGTCAGCTCCTTCAGCGTGCCGAGCACGTCCATCCCCAGCAGCAGCGCGGGCCGGTCCTGCAGGCCCCAGAAACTGAACACCTGAAAATCACCAAAGGTCACGGCGGTGTCCGTCACCCGGATCGGTCCCAGCTCGATCGGTGAGACGATGCGAACGTTGCCGATTTCGATGGTTTGAGTCGCATCGATGACATCGGCGGTGGGGGACGCGCCGAGATCTTGCGAGCGGCGCGTCAGCGCCGCGTACAGCGCCAGGTTGCCCAGCGTGTGGCTGGCGCCGGTGTCGATGACGGCCGTCACCACTGATTTGTCAGCGTGTCCGTCAACCACCAGGAGCAGTCCCGAGACGGTGCGCGCCGCCAGCACCAGATCGTGCAAGCCGGCATGCTGGCCCCTGGACTCGCTGACGGTCACGCGATCGTGGATGAAATCCGCCGTGATGCGCTTGTTGGCCAGATGATCCATGCCGAGTATGCCGTCAAGACCCTCGAGCACCAGCCCTCCGAGCACGGGCAGCCGGGGGCGCGCAAAGGAAATGCTGCCGAAGCGCAACGTCTCGAACGAACAGGCCTGGGTCGACACCAGTCCGGTCACGCCGTGGACGACCAGTGCCGGCCCACTGTCGGCGGTGAGGTGCAATTCCTCGACCAGCCGGTCCGACACCGCCGAATGCGTGGCGCCCGTATCGAGCAGGAAGCGGTAGGGGCCGTGCTCGTCGATATACACCGGCACCACGATGCGGCCCGCGCGATCCAGCCGGGTGGCAATGGCAAATTGTGATTCGTCCGGCGGGGGAAGATGACTGCCCGTGGCGGCCAGGCCTGGCGCTGCGCCCAGGCCGGTGAGGACACACCAGAGCCCTGGAGTTAAGCGCTTGCGCATACCAGGAATGCCGCACGCGCGGTGCCTGCACTGGGCCTGATCATTCTGCTCCAATAAAAAGGGCTCTGGGTTGCCGTCCGCGTCGAGTGTACGCGATTGTCAAGCAGGCCCTGTTGAAGTAGTTTGATTCGTATTATGCCCACGCGTTCCCCGGCACTGTGATGTTCGACATTCCCGGTCATCCGGAACTTGACAAGGCCACGCTGGTGGGCGGCTGCGTGCGCCTGCCGCTGGCAGTCGATGGCGAGCGCCTGCGGTGGGACGTCGATGGGTTGCCCGCATCGGTCTGGGGCTCGCGCGGCGGCCGCGTCGGTTCCGTGCGGCTCGCGGGGGCCGTCTTCCTGCGCGGATTCGCGCCGGCGGAAGGCGACAAGCCGGTAGATGATCGGCCGGCACTGCAGTACGTGCCGTACGTGCGCGAAATCATCGAGGCTTTGATTCCCGCCCCGCCCATGCGCTGTCTGCTGGCGCGGCTCCCCGCGGGCGCGGTCGTCGGCATGCACGTGGATACAGCGCCGTATTTTTCCAAGACCCTGCGTCTGCACATTGCCGTGACGACACATGAGGCGGCATGGATGATGGCGGGCGGGCTGGTCTACCATATGCGTCCTGGCGAAGTCTGGGCGCTGAACAACAGCGGCATGCACGGCGTCTGGAACGCCGACGAGTCGCTTTCCCGCACGCACCTGATCTGCGATTTTCTGCCGACCACCGAGCTGCTGGCCTTGCTGGCGGGTGGTGAGCGGGGACTCGGGCACGAGAATCCCGCGATCGAGGCGCATATCCGCAGCTCGGCCCTGAGGGCATCCTGACCATAATCAGGCTCGCGCGCAGGGGGCGGGATGGTGGCGTGAACGGGCGGCTGTTATCATCGTGGGGACATCATTGGATATAAGGATTCCCATGACTGCCCCGAGAACCCTGCTGCTGCCCCTGTCGTTGTCCCTTCTGGTTGCGGCGTGCGCATCGGCGCCGAAGCCGGACGCGGCGCCCGCGGCAGCCAATACGCCCCGCTATATCACGCCCGTAGACAAGTTGACGGGCGATCAGATCGTGGCGCTGCAGCGGCAGGGCTACAAGCTGGTCGACAGCAATGGCCAGACGCTGTACTGCATGACCGAGACCAAGACCGGTTCGCGTTTGCAGAAGGACAATATCTGCATGACGGAGCAGGAAATGGTGGCCCTGCGCGAACAAACGGAACGCGGCCTGCGGAACACGGAGATGCGGGTACCGCCCAAGCAGGGGCTCTAGGCCAAGACCGCGAGGGGCGGGTTGGCCCCTAAAAAGTCCACCGGATGATCACGACCAGCCGCCTGGTATTCCTGCATCTGCACAAGTCCGGTGGCACCTTCGTCAACGAATGCCTGTTGCGCTTCCTGCCCGACGCTCGCCAGGTGGGCTATCACCTGCCGAGGAGCATGATCCCGGCCGACGCCCGGGCGCTGCCGATCCTGGGCTTTGTGCGCAATCCCTGGAGTTACTACGTCTCCTGGTTTTCGTTTCAGCAGCAGCAGACCAATCCGAATTTCCTGTACCGCATCCTCAGCGATGACGGTCGTCTGGATTTCGCAGCAACGCTGCGCAACATGCTCGATCTCGGCGCCGGCAGCATCCGGCTGGACCTGATCCTGCGCGCGCTGCCCTCGAGTTACAGCAATCAGGGACTGAATCTGCCCCGATTCGCCCTGGAGCCGATTCGCGGCACGCGGCTCGGCTTCTACAGCTACCTGTATCGTTACCTGTACGGTGGCGTCGGCGGTCCGGTGCGCATTGGTCGCATGGAGCAGCTGCGGGACGAACTCCCCAGGCTGCTGAGCGCGGCGGGTGAGCCTCCGACCGGGCCGATGAGCGAATTCATCGCCGCCGCGGCCCCGCGCAATACCTCGCAACATGATCTGTACGCGCGCTATTACACCGACGAACTGCGCGAGCTGGTCGCGGAGCGCGATGCGCAAGTCATCGGCAACCACGACTACACGTTTGGCAGCGAATTGCCGGCCTAGCTGTGAAGTCTCAGGACGTTATTCCTGGTTAAGTAGTTGCCCATTCGGGGGTCTCCGATGAAGCTTGTGGTTACCAGGCCTCAAGTGACAAAG
>WNFM01321886.1_pt1 | contig 65583 bp, 62 predicted proteins | sample 5400271 | NCBI WGS metagenome assembly WNFM01 (sample SAMN13153352, study PRJNA577476) | soil metagenome | isolation source: 60 cm saprolite on Douglas fir-dominated hillslope | place: USA:California | collected 2013-09-17
ACCACGCGCAAACTCAAGCTGGCAGATATTGCGGAATTGAGTCCGGCGTTTGATCCGGATGGGAGGACGGCGCGGGTGGCGGCGAGGGTTGCTTGGAGGATTACGCGTTAGCCACCAGGACAGCTATCTGGTTTAACCTTGCAACGAAGCACTGATCATATAGCTCGCTTCCAATGAAATCAGGATATTGCTCGTGACCCAAAAAGCGTTTGGATACCTTCGAACGGACCATTGGATTGACGCCGTCTCGTCGCTTGAAGCGGCCCATGAATTTTCTGCTCAAGCTGCCTCTGATGAACGTTTCTGGAAATGGCTCTTGATTGCTGTTCACTCTTCCGTTCAGGGATTTATGGCCTTGGCGCTAGAGCGGGGAAATTCGCTTCTCGTGATGAGAGACGACGTCTTGAGTAAGTGGCAAAAGGCACATGAAGCCGGCACACCCTATCCAGACGAAAAAATGGATTTCTTTCTGTCGCTTTACGAAAAGGTGAAGTCAGACGCTGTATGCGGATATGTAGGTAGCAAGCCTTTTGTTCCCGGCGCCTCACATAACGACAGCATGAGGAAACTCAATGAAATCCGGAACAATTTTATTCATTTCTTTCCAATGACATGGTCAATTCAATTAGCGGGGCTTCCAAAAATATGTACTGATTGTCTGGACGTGGCACATTTTCTTGGTTGGGAATTCATGACAATTATTTGGAACGATTCGGTCCTTTCCGAGCGGGGCCAAAATGCCTGCACTCAGCTTCGCATCGCCTTACAAAGCTTGGATGCACCTTACTAGGGAAACACCCGGGTTCAGTATGAATTTTTTCACCCGACCCGCATGCAGAAATTCGTTTATCTAATCGGCAAGTGCCTAACATCTCATCCGCACCCACCTTCGATGTCCGCCGCCTTTATTCGGCGCTGGAAAATAAACTCTGACCCGCAACTTTCAGATTACGCGTTGGCCGGCAAAAAAGGCAGCATCTTGCAGGCAGTTGTGCGGCACCGATCACGGCCACCAGAGTACCGTTAGCTCAATTTGAGGAATCAACATGAACGACTCCCCAGTGCAACCCCTTTATGTGCGTGCAAAAAGTGAAATTAGCCGAGACTTTCCTTTCGAAGGGGACTTGTTCGAGCGGAATGCTTTGGCAACTAGATTGACGCAGCTTCTTGAACGCTTACCGGATGGTGGCGTCATTGCGATCGATGCTCCATGGGGCGAAGGAAAGACATGGTTTGGCAACCGATGGCACGCGACACTCGTCAAGGAGGGCTTTCGTTCGACGATTATCAATTGCTTTGAGCATGATTACCTGGAAGACCCGTTTTTAATGATCGCTGGTGAGTTATTGGAATTAAATAAGGCAAGGCAATCAGCAGCGCAGAGCAAGCTATTGGAAGCAAGCAAAAGGGTCACTTTTGCATTGCTCCCGGCTGCAACAAAGCTCGGCATCAACGCTTTAGGCCGGGTCGTTTTGGGAACCTCAAACATATCTGAAGACTTGGCGGAACTTGGCGAGAAGATACAAGAGAGCGCAGCAGAAGGGTTGGAGAAGCTAGTCTCGAAGCGACTTGAGGAATTTGAGGCCAACAAAAAGAACATGAACGGCTTTCGTAAGACGCTGGAAGAGATGGCAGCGGAACAGGCGAAACCTATTGTCATATTTCTCGACGAGCTAGACCGATGTCGTCCCGATTTTGCGGTAAGAACGCTTGAACGCATAAAGCATTTCTTCGATGTGCCCGGTATAGTCTTCGTTCTGCTTATGAACAAGCAACAGCTAGCCGCATCCGTGGAAGGAATCTACGGACCAATAAACGCAGATGCCTATTTAGGCAAATTCATTCAGCTCTCGCTGACGTTACCAAAGCGGCTCTCTTTCATTCGTGGTAACCGTGACGACAATCGCTCGTTCTGCGAAAAAACGCTCGAACGATTTGGCTTCACAAACATAGACACCAACCACGATTTCTCACTCATTATGGGTAGCCTTGCCACCTATTTCTCGCTTTCGCTACGAGACATTGAACGTGCAGTCGTTCTATATTCAATCGCACAGCCGCTGAACGCATCATCGGCGATAGTCGCTTGGCCAATTGCATTAAAACTTGCGGATCCCGACTTATTCCGCAAACTAATTGCAGACGATATAACGGCACATCAAAAGGCCGCCTCGCTTTGCGCAGAAATATCCGGGCGAGTTAGGGACTTGGAATTACACGGTAAGAGAGCTTCCCTCTCGGACGAACCCTACACTACCGAAACCAGACAGTTTCTCGGTATGCTCGGTAGCAGAACAGCCAACGCTTTCTTAGCGTGGATTTTTGAACGAGTCGATTTGGCGGTGAAGCTTTAGAGAAAACTTCTGATCGACATCATAACCACTGACGAGCATGCTTAACGTCAGAACAAACATCGGGGTAAGATCAAAACATCGCACGCAAAAAAGGCATCGGGGTCAGTTACCGTCTTGAAATGTAACAAATGTGGTTTTGCGACACCTGACCAAATTCCCATCAAATGAATCGGAATACCTCGCAATAAATACCTGCGCGCGACCCGACAATTTGAAGCGGCTCGATTTTCGAATTACTATCCTTGTGCCGCCAGAGTGCCCTAACTTCTGATTGCATTTCGAAGACTTCTTTCCGTTTTAGCAAGGCGGGATGAAACAGCCCATCGAAAATTTGGTTTGTCGCTGTCGCATCAACGTAATGCACTGGTCCAAATCCGATAAATTCAGCCGATACGAGCTTTTCAGAGAGCGTACGAAAAAACAATCTTGCAGAATTGATGCGATAGCAAGCGTCATACCCTTCTTCTTCAAACCATTTTTGATGCTCGTCTTGCGAATAGCTTGATGACGTGGAAAAAGTGTAGACGTTTGGAGAGAGCATTCGATCATTGGTAAAGTGCCGGACTTGATTTGCGCCTTCCCCCTCCACTCGAACCGTGCTTTCAATTTCTAATGCTGCAATATTCTTATAGTCATAAAAAATAATATTGCCAGAGGACTTGGTTATCCCTTCAGATTCGTCTTGGGTCATCTCTCCGTATTTGCCTTGTTGCCGCCAGTCAAACAAGGATCCAATACGTGCAGAGCCATTCTTCAACATGGCGTCCATATGGATCTTCTTGCAATATTTGTAAAGCTGCATATTTTTTGATGTGGCATTAAATTGGGCCCCAGACCGAATCCGGGGCGACATCTCGTTTATATTTTACTCTGCATAAAAACGCAGATCGCCATTCCGCGCGACTTTCCAGACATTTTTGCTCGGAAACCCGCGCCAATGCTGGAGTTTTAATTCCAGAACTCGCGCCCAGCAATCGGCTGTGTCTCTAATTCACCCAATAAAAATGCCGCAAGATCATCCACTCGCCCGAGAGATTTCCCGTCCCGCCGGCTGAATTTCGCTTGATCGAGGCATCGATCATTGAGGCTAGCCCGGTAAGCGGCAGCGCCGGTGTGGCCTTTTTGCATTTGGTCTGCCATTCGCTGCGTTCGGTGGGATGGACGATGGGGTTCTGGAAAAGATCATGCACATCCACGCCCTCTCCCGGCTTGCACAAGCCCATCGACAGATCGCGCACGGTTGAATTCTGCACCGTGACGCTGCCGCCCAGCAGCGTCCTGCCGCGGAACAGTTTGTCCATATGGCCAAGCAGTTCGCCCCAGGTGGCGAAGGTCTGTTGGTCCATCAGCAGCGGGAAAGACGTGTTCTTCTGCCGCGCATTGGGTATCCATTCGTTTTCATCGCTGGTTTCTTTTTGCAGTGATTCGCGCAGCTTGCGCGAGTAAGCGATGCCGCCAAGCAGGCTCGGATAGGCAACGCTCTTGACGCGCTCCGGGTCGGCCAATTGAATTTTGAATTGCTGGGCGTCGACGAGTTCGTAGGACAGCAGCAGATTGAGCGTTGCTTCCGCGAAATGGCAGTAGGCAATGGCCCAGTACACATCGGATTGATCGACCTTGATGGTCGGGCGGATGAACATGGCTTGTTCATACTCTTCCATGGAGTTGAACGAGGGCAGCTGGCGATTGAGATCGGCGCCGCGCTTCGGTACCCAGAAAAAATGTTTCTCGAAGGGGCTGATGGTGCCGTCGCCATCCATATCCAGTTCCCATTGGCCGGGCTGGATGGTCAGCAGGGGCTTCGTTGTCTTGATGGTCTCGAGCAGCTTTCGGGTGGTTTCGATGGTGACGAGATAACCCTCAAGCTTGGCGCGCACTTCCTTTACCGCGCCTGGGCCATTCGCGTTCATTTTCGGCGCATTGATCCGGTACCAGCCCAGGGCGTCGCGCGCCATGTCGATGCCGCTGCAGATCGCGAAGGCCACCTTGTCGGCATCGCGGCTTACTGATTGAGGCGCCGCGCCACGGAACTGCGTACAGGTCTGCTCAAGACCCTGTGTCGTGGAAAGGTCCACCGGCCAGTCTTTGCCCTGGGCGCTAGTGGCGCAGAACAGGGCGAGTGAGATGAGGAATACGGACCGTTTGTTCATGGCTTCCTTGTACGAAAATTGAACACGCTGGTGATTATTCGCCATTCGCCGACAGCTGCCCCCACCCGCAGAGGTGGGATTGCGTGCATGCGGGCCCTTGGCTTTGCAGCAGCAAATCGCGAAACATGTTTAGATGCACTGTAGCCGACTCTTTTTATCATCATTTTGCGAGGTATCCACTTCACATGATTTTTTGAATTTCCATCTCCTGGGAGAGAACAATGAAAACCCTACTCACAATCATATTGGCGTTCGCGGCCACAATCACAACAACGGCTGCCCAGTCGGAAGAGAAAAAAAGCGACGCCGAGATCGCGGTGCAAGGCGCGATGGTCGAGTTGCGGGAAGTGCCAAACGACATGAAGCTGATCGACGACTCTAACAAGAAGCTGGCGATATCCAACCAGACCCAGACCGACACGACCAAGATGATCAATGCACTGGAGCAGAAGATCCGCAACGATGACGCACCCGCTCTGATGACCCGGGCCAGGAAATTCGACGAAAGCGTTCAAAACGCCCTTAGCCGCGGCTGCGGCGCGAATCAAACCACGGACCCGAATCTGGCCAATTACTGCAACACCGAGAACGAAAAGGCCCGGCTTGAACGCGATGCAATTCTGGCCGCGCAGGCCGCCATGAGCAAGCAGATGCAGATGATTGCCGATACGCGCAAGGCGGTCGCGGATACCACTGTTGCCAATGCGGCGCAGACGAAGAAAAACAACGCGGCCTACAATGATTTGCTGGCGAAAAAAATGGGCCTCCAATCGGTGGCCATTACGCGTTCGATGAGCATCGTCAAAAACCGGGCCATGGCCGGCAAGGCCTGCAAGACGCTTTCGCCCCTTGAGAAGGCCAGTTGCTGCCTGTCTGTGGTCTCCGACGGACGCGACCCAGCGCAGTGCGATGTCGAGCTGCTGTTCAACCTGTTCGAAGGGGCCGGTGCGTTCGGCAGCAACGTCGTCAAGCCAGGTGCCAAGAAATAAATAGCGGCCCGAGCAGGACAGAATATCAACGCGACATGCGGAGGCCGGGATGAGCGGCGCAATCGGTTCAACGTTTGGCGGCAGCGGAATTTGGGGTCTGGTCTGGATCGCGCTTTGGCTGGTATTCGGCCCGGTGATGTTTCTGCGGCTGCTTTTCAGTTCGCGGCGCTTTCGCGAACGCAATCGCAATATGTGGTGGGCGGCGGGTATCACGCTCGCCCCGTTTTTCTTTGCCGCATGCGGCAAATTGCTCGGCTGAATGGCAGCCGCGATTGCTGCGGCTTCAAACCGCGCCAAGACTGAAACGAAAATTGGGCCCCGGACCTCCAACAAAAATGAGCCGGGGCGACAATCAAGTTTTTGATTTCGTCATAAATAGCGGGCAGCTAATGCAGGCAAACTCTTGGGCCACGCAAGAGAAGAGAGCTGTCATCCCGGATTCAGTCAGGGATCCAATCTGGGCTCCGCGCGAGTACCGAGAAAATTGGGCGTCGGTCCGCCAACAAAAAAGAGCCGGGGCGGCATCTCTTTCTTCGCGATGACTTCAGCACGAAAATTCCCGCTTTTTTCCGATTGGATCGACAAGCTTCAGCAGTTCAAAGTTCCACCATCCCCTTGAAGCCGCCCCAGAACATGCGCTTGCCGTCGAAGGGCATGTTCTTCGGATCCATCATCGCGGCCAGGCGCGGGTCTTTCATCACCTTGGCGTTCACCGTATCGCGATGCTTGCGCGATTTGTAGACGATCCAGGCGAACACCACGGTCTCATCGGCTTTCAGCTTGACGCTTTGTGGAAATGAGGTGTGCTTGCCGGGTTTGACATCGTCGGCGATGCACTCGCGGTATTCCAGCGCGCCATGTTCGCGCCACACCTTGCCAGCCTTGCGCGCCATGCGGCGGTAGGCATCGAGTTTTTTCTTGGGAACGGGTACGACAAAACCATCAACATAAATAGCCATTTGATTTCCCCTTGGATAGAGTCGTTGAAGGACTGCGGAGCGAAATCAAATTGTAGGCCGATAAAAAAATCGCGTTGGCGCGGCCCCGCACAGTGAACTACAAGGTGTACTTGACGAGGATGCGCGCCTGGCGCGCTTTCTGGCTGTCCCAATCGATGAAGCGCTGACAGACTTCCTTGGCGTCGGCCTGTGGCCGCTCATACAGGGCGTCGACAAACTTTACGCCGCCGGCATCCTGCCCGATCTGCACTCTCGACTCCGGCCAGGGCTTGGCGGAATCGTCGGTCTTGCTGAAATACTGGACTTCGGTCACGGTTGCCGCAGCAGGAATCGTGGCGCATACCGAGGCGCGCAGTGCGCCGGCTTCGTTGCATCCCGCAGGCGTTTCCGGCGCGCCCGGTCCGCCGGCACAGGGCGGCAGGCTGATCAGCGCGACGACGCCCTCGGCACCGCGACGGCGTTCGGCGGCGAGCTTGTCGTCGATATCGGCTTGTTCGTTTTTCTGCTGGCCGACGCGCTCGAGCCGCACAGCGGCGTCGCCGATATCGCGCAGCCGCGTTTGCATTTCCTGGCGGATGAGCGCATCGGCCTCCCGCTCGCGCGAGTTCTTGTATTCCGCCGCGGCATAGCCACCGACGGCGGCGGCCAGCATCAGCGCAAAAATGGACAGCCAGGTGCCGGACTTGCTCGAAGCCGGTTTGCCGGCTTTCCGCTCCGCTGCCTGGCGGCGGGCATTGACATAAAGCTGGAACATCGCGCTCACGAAGGTCGCCGTCGCGCCGATCAGCGCGGTAATCATCGAGTCGGATAATTGCATGGTCAGGTCAACTTAAAGGAAGGGAAAGGAAGGGAAGGGTTCAGGAGCCGGCGCCGTTCAGGCGACGTTCGATTTTATGGGAAATTTCCGTCGGCCCCGTGCAACCCGCCCAGCGGTGGATACGGCGCGATAAACGGTGCGATAGGCGGTGCGATAGGCGGTGCAATAAGCGGCGCGACGGGAATGGAATGTTATGCTCCTTTCAGCGGCCTCGGAACGTTTCCATGCAGTACTTTACGGGGCGGAAACCAATGGCGCAAATTTCATTGCTGCCCCGAACATACAGGAAGCGCATTCGTGAATCTGGCATTCATCCTCGCGGTCGGCCTCGTCGCCGGAACGCTCAGCGGCATTGTGGGTTTCGGTTCGTCGATCATGCTGATGCCGGTATTGGTGATCGTCTACGGACCGGTCAAGGCGGTGCCGATCATGGCGATTGCCGCGATCATGGCCAATCTGTCGCGCGTCATGGCCTGGTGGCGCGAAGTCGATTGGCGCGCGTGCGCGGCTTACTCGGTCACCGCCATCCCCGGCGCCTTGCTGGGGGCGAGAGCGCTGCTGGTGCTGCCGCCGCGGCTGATCGAGGGCGGGCTCGGGCTCTTCTTCATTTTCATGATCCCCGCGCGGCGCTGGCTGGGGTCGCATCGCATCAAAGTGCGGGCCCGGCATCTGGCCATGATGGGCTTTCCGATCGGGTTCCTGACCGGCGTGGTGGTTTCCACCGGGCCGATTACCACGCCCATCTTCCTCGCCTATGGCCTGGTCAAGGGCGCCTTCCTCGCCACCGAAGCGGCGAGTTCGCTGTCGATGTATATCTCGAAGGTGATCGTCTTCCGCAGCTTCGGCGCCCTGCCCTGGGAAATCCTTGTCGATGGGCTGATCACCGGCAGTTCATTGATGATCGGGGCCTTCGTGGCCAAGCGCTTTGTCATCAAGCTCGACGCCGCGCACTTTCGCCTGCTGATGGAGGCGATGATGCTGATCTCCGGCCTCACCATGCTCGGCACCGCCCTGTTGTGAAGGCCGGCGTCACCCCGCGCGTACCCATGCATACCCCATGCATAATATCGCCATGATTCGCATCGCCCGCATCGATCATTTTGTGCTGACCGTCGCCAGCATCGAGGCGAGTTGCGCGTTCTATGCGCGCGTGCTCGGCATGCCGCGCGTGGACTTCGAATCGATGGGCAAGCACCGCGTCGCGCTGGCCTTCGGCAACCAGAAAATAAATCTGCACCAGGCCGACGCCATTCCCGACCCCAATGTGCTCAAGCCCACGCCGGGCTCGGCGGATTTCTGCCTGATCACGACCACGCCGATCGCGGAAGTGCTGGCGCATTTGCAAGGCGAGGACGTCGCCGTGATTTTGGGGCCGGTGGTGCGCACCGGTGCGGTGGGCAAGATGACTTCCGTGTATTTTCGCGATCCGGATTTGAATCTGGTGGAAGTGGCGAATTACGATCTGCGCTGATTGTCTGCGCTAATTGCCGGACAGCAAACTCAAGCACTGGCGCGGTGTTTGGGGCAAAAATGGCTGAAGAAGCGCGCCAGTTCTTGAGTTTCGTTTTCGAGGCAGCCCTGACTAATTTGGCGGCGATGCCTCCCTCAAACCACCTCTTATCAGATCAGCTCTTTACGGGCAGTCGTTGGCAGGCAATGAACCACTCACAACACAACTGGCTTCTGTGCCTGTTGCGCACGCGGTGATGCCGCCCAGCAAAAAGATCGATGACGTTGTCGTGCTGGTGCTTACCGAGCGCGCCTGAATGTCGACGCTTCGATAGAATGCGCCCGGATCAAAAGTGAAATTGGTTGTCGTCGGCGAATTCCGGCAAGACTGTTTGGTAATTTGACTGACCACAGTGTTGCCGCTGTCATAGAACGTCATCATTACGCGCTCATTTGCGCCGCCGCCACTTGTGTTGAAATTCAACAAGGTAATTCCAAGGTAACGATAGTCGGCACCGAAAACAAAGTGCAATCCCTCGTTATTGCTGGTCGAGAGCGAGGTTCCGCTTCCTCCGGTTGTAATCGCGCCGATGCCTCCCCCCGAAGCAGCAGACACGTTCCTCACATTCGGGGGATCTGCAAACGCGGTTACCGTAAAGGCTGAAAAGACGATGCTGTTGAGGCCGGTATTGCTTGTTGTGATGGTCGTGCCGGTGGCGGCGCCGACTGTCGAGCGGTTGAGAATATTGTCAATTGTTGGCGGTGGCGGTGGAGTCACGGTGTAAGTTGCGCTGACTCCGGCGCCATTCCAGCCAATCGTTTTGGTCAACAAGCCATTGCTTGTCGTATCGCTGCCCGCAAGTATCGTCGCTGTGCCTGTTGCAATTGCATTGACACCCACCGTTACAGCGCAACTCCCGGGTGTATTGACAGAGGCCGCAGGAATTTCCATACCAGCCAAAATTGAAATTGTTGCTGTGCCAGGATTCACCCCAACCAAGGACACACCTGGATTGCAAGTGGTTGTCGCAGCTGGCGATGCAGCTACGGTCAGGCCACCGCTCAAAGTGACGATCAGCGGAGATTGAAGTGCAGGCACCGTTGCCCCGGAATTTTTTAGCGTTATGGTCAGCAAAGCATCTGGGGGCGGCGTGGTTACAGCTGAAAAACTCAACTCTGCAAAAGCGAAACCCCAATTGAATCCTTTTAATGCAGTTTCTTGCATCAAATCCGCCAGGTATTTATAGCGAAGAATGTCGTCGAAATGCGCAGGATCGCTGGCAGGAAGCGAGGGATCGGAAAAAACTTTAATCCAGTAAGTATTGTCTGTTGGCGCCGAGGCATTTGCCAATTCTGATACGGCAGTTGGCAGCGGCGTTAACCGGTTAGCCGTCGTGGAATTCGGATAGGCGCCATCCCCGGTTGCACCGTGGCTGATGAGAATATAGGCAATATCCGTCTTGATCGTGTCAAGCTCATTGACCTTCAAACCTTTGTTCGCGAGGAACTCAGAATATTTTGTTTCATGGCGCATGCTGCTCGCCGCAGAAGTCGATGATTTAACTTGGCAGGCACCATCTACGACGGACACTGCTGGCAGCGGAGCAACCTGGCTCGAATTGCATGCCGTCGCGTCAAGGCCGCCGGGTTTGGTAAATCCAGCTGCACCTGAAAAAACTCGGTAAGAAATTTTTCTGCCCCAGGCGTCCAGCGCGTCATCAAGTCGAATGCCGAGCGTCCCCCATGGCACAACACCATCTAGTAACGTACAGGTGTTCGTTGGGTCATTGGGAACTTCGAGACCCGCAGGATCAGTCGGTGCCCCGGGACAAGGCAAACGCTTGTTATTGATGGCATACGCCACGATGGCTTTATCGATCAATGCAAATGACGCGCGGGTAGTTTTTTCTTGCGCAGTTTGCGCGACCGCGCCAATGCCAGATCGATTCGTAATTAGATAGAGACCAGCAACGAGCAAAATGACAATCGCCAGTAATAAAAAGGAGAACCCCGATTGCCGGCGCATGGCTTCGCTCATCATGGCAATTAATACGCGCGCGGCCCTAGCTGTGCTTTTATCGCGACGGTAAGAATGGACGGACGCAATACAAAATCGTCGAAATGAGTAGTGCCGTCGCCATAGGAAATTGCCGCATCTACATACGCCAAGGGGGATCCATAAGGTAGTGCAGCATAATTATTTTTTTCCATCTCCCCAGATCCCGGATTGCCCGAGTTTATGTACCCGCCTTCTGGCTGACAGGAACCAAGCTGATTTTCGCCATGACTGATCAGCACATAGGCGGCGCCTGTTGATGAAGGCATTGCTGCTGGGTCGGCTAGAGGATTTCCGTTTGCATCGACGATGCGCAGACCATGCGAAGCGGTAACAAGGGTTGGTTTTGTACAGTTAATGGGGAAGTTGCTTGCAGAGCAAGTGCTATCGCAGGTTTGAAATAACGGATTGCTGGTCAAGGGCACAGTACCGGAAAGGCCCGCTGGAGAACAAGACGTAAAATTCATCGCGCCTATGCTAGTTAGTGCAGCGTCGACGCGATAGGTAAAGAAATTTCCCCAGCCATCAGTGCCGTCTGTCGTACTGATTCCCAGTGCTGCAAAAGGAACGACTCCATACGCTTGGTTTGAGCAAACACCAGAAACAATATTTTCTTTTCCGTAATTTGCGTTCGAACTCGGCAAAGCACCATCGGCAGGACAAGGCAGACGTTGGTTTTGTGAGACAAAAAGATTGATCGCCGCCTCGATTGCCGCCTGGCGGGCCAGGGTCGCCTGCCGCCGCTGCTGGTTCAGGTAGGCCGCCGTCAGGGGCAATGCCATCGACGCCAGCAATGCAATGATCACCAAGACGATGGCAATTTCAATCAGGCTGAAACCCATGGAATACCGGTTCTTCGTAACGGGAACGGTCATTGAGTAGCCTGTCGAAACTAGGTAAAAGTACTAAGCACTCTATCCTATTCAACTGACGATCACCTGACGAAATCCGGATATTTGCAATTGGCAACAATTGAAGAATCTTCGCCAATTTCTCGCGCGGTGTTCAACAGCTGGCTTCGGCCTATAGAAAGCGCCGGCCTAGATACGTCAGGAGAGGATCTTTCTCAACTCATTCGCAACCAGATTGCGCATCACTCGTTCACGCATTGTTTTCGGCTGATCGAGTTGCATGCGTTGCAGATAGGGGCGCACATGGTTCGGCATAACGGCCGGCATCAGGGCCGCGGCGACGGCAAGGGCCTTGCCCGCAATGGTCGAAGTGCGCTCCTTGAGACTCTTCAGCGCCCGGCTCAGCACAATTTCCTCGGCGGTAAAATCGGTGCCGAAGGGAAATTCGGGAAACAGCCCGTCTTGGCGAAAGGGCATTAACCGGTGTTCCAGCGCCTGCGGCGTATTGTTACGATGCGCTTCGGGAATCCGATACTCGCGACTGATCTTGCCCGCCGCTTTGGCCTTTGCCAGCAGCGCATCCTGAAACCGCGTATCGGCGATATTCAGCAACGCGGCGACGATTTCACTGTCGGTCTTGCCGCGCAGATCGGCGATGCCGTATTCGCTGATTACCATGTCGCGCAGATGGCGCGGAATCGTCGTGTGGCCGTAGTTCCATACGATGTTCGATGTGACCTTGCCGGCATGCGTGCGGGTGCTGCGCACCGCGATGATCGAGCGCGCGTCGGACAAGGCATGCGCCATCGACACAAAATTGTATTGGCCGCCCACCCCGCTGACGACCTGCCCGTCTTCCAGGCCATCCGAAACCGTCGCGCCGAGCAGGGTCACCATCATCGCGGTATTAATGAAGCGCGCGTCGCCGCGCTGGAGCATCTTCAATTCGCTGTCCGCGCCATAGAGCTGATTGACGAATGCCACTCCGGTCATGCTGAACTGGCGGCGCTCACTTTCGGGCAGCGCGCGCAACGCGTCATAGAACGCCTTGGGCCCGAGAAAAAATGCGCCGTGCAACAACACGCCGCCTCGCAGCTTCGGGGCCAGGCAATGCCCAAGCAGTTTGGCGCGGCTGAGCGGGTCGGCAATATCGGCGGGATAACTATTTCCGTCCGGACCGGCCAGATGGCCGTTCGCGAATTTCACGCCATCGCGAAACAGGCCCGCCCGTTCCAGCGCCGTGAATTCGACGGCATTCAGGCGCGGGCCCACGCCGCATTCGAGCAGCCAGTCGAGACACGCCGGGCCGATGATTTCGTCGATGCTGCCGCTGTTGAGCCCGCGCTGGATCGCTTCGTGCGCATACACCCGGCGCTTCAGAACGCCGCTGCGATACAGATCGAGAAAACCGTCGACGAACATTTCGCTGCAGGCGTAAAGGCCTTTTTCAAACGCTGTCGATGCGCCGCCGACAGCGGCGATCAGGCCGCGCCAATTCCGGTTCGCGCCGATCGCATCGAGCACCCGCCTGTAAGCGGCATTGTTACGGTGGCGCAGCTGCAGGCTGTACACGATCGCATCGCCCAGTTCGCCGATACCGAGCTGCAGTGTGCCGCCGTCCTTGACGAGGCTGCTGGCATGCAGGCCGATCATATGGTCGACGCTGCTGATCGGCATATTGGGTGGGCAGAACAGATCGTGCTCGCCGGCCGGGTCCGTGAGCAGAAAATCGATGCTGTCGGCGGCGATCTCGGCCTCGCCGGGCATGAAGGGCAGCCGGTTGTTGATCGCTGCAATGGTCACGATTTCCCGGCCGCCTGCGCGCAGCGCCGCCAACTGCGGCAACAGGTCGAGCGTTATATCCGGGTTGCTGCTCAGGCTGAATTCGGTCCGGCCATCGATGACGCGCGCCGCCACCATCTGCGCAATGACATTGACTTGCTTGAGAACCTCGCGCGCCACATGGGTGTAGTTGGCGCTGAGGTAATGCTGCTGCGCATGCTCGCTGTTCAGATAGGCGCCGGGATCCAGGAAAAATTCAACCACTTCGATATTGGCCGGCATGCGCCGCGCGCCATGGTTCGCGCGGTTCACGCGCAGGGCCGCAACATAATCCAGTTCGGGATAATCGCCAAACACGCGCGCGACAAAGGATTCGAGAAAACGCCGTTCAAGATCGTTCGACCACGTCGGCCTGCTTAACGACAGCGCGGTATATATCTTCAGCCTGATCGTCGGATCGGCCCGGGCGCGCCGATAAAACGCATTGATGAGGGGAATGGGCTTACCGAGGCCCAGCGGAACCGCGAGCACCACTTCCCGGCCGACGCGCTCGAGCACGGCATCGACGCATCGGCTGGCAGAATCGATCCGGAACGGAGGAACACGCATGGTGATCCAGAAGAGACTAATGACTAATGAATAGGCAAGTTCAGTCTATCCTGAATCGAGTGCCACGCCGGCGGATGATGCCGTATTAACCGACTACACCCGCATGGCTCAGGTGCAAGTTCGCAAACTGGCCATAGGTATTGGTCATTTCCAGCTTGATCTTGCCCGATGTGCGGGTGCTGCCGCTGCCGATTTCCGCAAGGCGATATTCAAAGCCGTTCGGCAGATCGATACGCACGCGATGTTCGGCGCCGGTCACCGGGTTTCGAATCGGCTCGCCGCGCGTTTCGACCACCCCCTTGATCTTGAGATGGCCGCGACGGCCGTCGACATCGGCCTCGAAATCGATCGGCAGGTACAGCGTCTCCAGCTTGGTTGGACTCATCGCGGCGAACACCCACCACATGGTCGCCATGTCCATGGTGTCCTGCCCGGTCATGATCTTGACCAGCGCTTCGCGCTGTTTCGCATTGGCACTTTCGTCGATGATGAGTTGCATGGTGCCCTTGCCTTCATGCACCGGGCCCGGCCACGAATAGAGGCCGGCGGCGCGTGTGCCATCCAGTTTCACGTCGCCGAAACGCCCCTCGTCAAACTGGAATCCGACTGCGGCACAGCAGAAGCCATGTGTCGGCAACGCGTTGAACTGGCAGCCGCAGCCATACGCACAATTGCAGTTCGCAAACTCTTTACCCTTGATATACCACTCGACCATTGCCATATTGACCTCCCTTGTTGATAGCCGCCACGCCTGCGTTGAAACTGCCCCGCCTCAATTTGTCCTGCACGAACATCAGCCCGGAATCCACAGCAGAACGCCGGTGGCGATCATCAGCACCGCGCTTATCGTCGCCGACAGCGTCGTCGCCGGTGCGAGTTTCTCGACCAGCACAAACAACGAAATCACCGCGACCCACAGCAGGTTCATCACCCCGAAAGTGAACAACAGTGCCATCAGTGCCCAGCAACAGCCGGTGCAATACAGGCCATGCTCCAGCCCCGTCAGCAAAGGCCCGAGTGCCCCCGCGTGCCGATGCCGCACCAGGAATTCGGCGGGCGAGCGGCAATAACGCAGGCAACCCGCCTTCATGGGCGTGCGCTGGTAAATGCCTGCGGCAATGAACAGGGCGCCACCGAAAATCGGGCTGGTGCCGACCATGGCGGGCGAAAGCAGCGCAACCGTGGCAAGCCCCCACTGCGCAAAGGTAGCGGCGAGACTGAAGGCGGTCCAGGCCAGCAAATAACCGGCCGTAAACCAGGCGGTACCGGGAAGAATTCTGCGCGCCCCGGGATTTTTATGGCGCTGCAATGCAGTGAACAGCAAAATAGCCGGCATTGCGCTTGGCAGCATCATGCCGACCATCATCACCACCCACATCAGGAAAGTGGCGAGGAAATAGCCCAAATTCCATGGCGCTGCATGCATGGCGACGAGCGCGGCAGCGCCTGGATCGGGCATTTCCTGCGCCATTATCGCGAGCCAGACCCAGGCCAATGCGGCGAGGGTCACAAGCGCTCCCGTCGCGATCAGGCGATCGCGCTGTAGCGGCGAACCTTTCAGCGACAGGCCTTGCAACATCCGTCCTCCCGGCGAGGCAATTCGGACAGGGCTGACAATTCGGGGAAATGATACTCCTCGCGGTGCCATAACGCCGGGCATGCCACGCGTGGTGTCAGGCCGCGGCGGCAATCTACTGCACTGTACTGCTTGCGCCAGTCGACTTGTGTGGCAACTGACGTAGCATCGAGTGCGTTTTGCCACGCCGGCATGCGCCGGTCGGTTTCGTGTATTGGGTCGGCAGGACGATCGATTCCAAATACTACCTGTACGGGTGGGTTCGACACGCGGCAAACGCTGTAGTTTTGTCATGGAAAACCCGCGATCAGCATCCGACACCGGGTCAAAAGAGCGAGCGCAACGGAAAAGGCACGATTATGGTCGGCGCCGCACAGAAAAATGTAGTCATCAGGCTTTGCGATTCCTGTTAGCGTGAGTTTCGCTCAGTGCCGATTCTTCATGGCGACACGATTGGAAAACCTCAGGCCTTTGCCCTGGCATTTGATTCGGGAGCCTCGATGGATACATTAACCTCTCTTCTCGGACGCGGCGGCTATCTGCCCCACGGCTATTGCTTCACCTGGACGCCCGGCCTGCTCTGGTCCATGGTTGGCGCCGATGCCATCATCGCCATGGCGTATTTCTCGATCCCGCTGGCAATGGTGAGTTTTGTACGCAAACGCGCCGACACCGCCATGAACTGGGTGATGTGGTTGTTCATCGCGTTCATCTTCGCCTGCGGCATCACGCACGTGATGGACATCTGGACCATCTGGCAGCCCGATTACGCCTTGCAGACCCTGACCAAGATGATCACCGCGGCAATTTCGCTGGTGACCGCTGTTGCACTGTGGCCGCTGATTCCGAAGGCGCTGAAAATCCCTTCGGTGACGCAATTGCAATCGGTCATCGGTTCACTGGAGACGGAAATCCAGAAGCGCCGCAGTGCGGAGGAACATCTGATCGACGTCCAGCAGAGCCTGGCGGTGACGCTTTCCAGCATCGGCGCCGGCTTCATCGCCACCGACCGCAATGGCCGGGTGACGCGCATGAATGCCGTGGCCGAGCAGGTGATGGGCTGGTCCCAGGCCGAGGCGCAAGGACAGAATCTCTGGAAGATATTTGACCAGGAAGACCGCCCGGCTTCGCATGCAATCATGAACCCGGTGGACTTGATGATCGAACAGGGCATCACCGTGGACAAGGTTCACCACATTGTTGCCATCGCGCGCGACGGAAAACGTACTGCGCTCGAACTCAAGGCGTCTCCAACCTATGCCGACGACGGCGCCGTCCGCGGCATGGCGATGATCTTTCGCGATGAAAGCGAGCTGCTCAGGGCCGCCGCCGAAGTGAACCGCCTGGCGGCGATCGTTGAATCGTCGTATGACGCCATCATCGGCAAGACCCTTGACGGCCGCATCTCCAGCTGGAACGAAGCAGCACAGAACATGTTCGGTTACAGCGCCAGGGAGGCTATCGGACAGTCTGTGCAGATGCTGATCCCGCCGGAGCGAAGAGATGAGGAAATCCACATAGTGGCCGAACTCGCGCACGGTGCCAGCGTACCGCCGTTCGACACCGTCCGCCTTGCCAAGGGCGGCAAGCAAATCGAGGTGTCGCTGACCATTTCGCCGATCCGCGACACGCAGGGGCGCATTATCGGCGCCTCAAAGATCGCACGCGATGTTTCCCGTCAGCGCAAGGCCGAAGCGGCGATGCGCGACAGCGAAGCACGGTTGCGATTCACCCTCGAAGCCGCTCAACTAGGCGATTGGGACCTGGACTTGGCGACCGGCACGACTCAACGCTCGCTGCGACACGACCGCTGTTTTGGCTATAGCGAGCCCCAGGCGGAATGGACATTCGAGACCTTGTTGGGTCATGTCCACCCTGATGATCGTGCAGATGTGGTCCGCAGTTTTCAAATCGCCACCAATGAGTTGCGCGATTGGCGCGTCGAGTGCAGGGTCATCTGGTTGGACGGAAGCGTGCATTGGATCGGGGTAAACGGCAGCATCCGGCACGAAGATGGCGAGCCTACACACATGCTGGGCATCATTACCGACATCACGCAGCAGAAGCAGGCCGAAATCGCGCGCCATCATGCGCAGCGCCTGGAGGCGGAAAACCGGCAGATTCAGGAAGCCAGCCGGCTGAAAAGCCAGTTCCTGGCCAATATGTCGCACGAGCTGCGCACGCCACTGAACGCAATCATCGGTTTTGCCGACCTGCTTCATTCCGGCGCAGTTCGCGAGGAATCGCCGAAGCATCATGAGTTCCTGGGTCACATCGGAACCAGCGGGCGCCATCTCCTGCAATTGATCAATGATGTGCTTGACCTGTCCAAGGTCGAGTCCGGCAAGCTCGAGTTTTATCCGGAATTGGTCAACCTTCACCAGTTGATCAAGGAGGTCAGTGGGATCCTGCATACGAGCGTCACGCGCAAGCAAATCGTTTTCATCGCCAACATCGATCCGACGCTTACCGATCTGGTGCTTGATCCCGCAAGGCTGAAGCAGGTTCTGTACAACTATCTGTCGAATGCAATCAAGTTCACGCCGGACAGCGGAAAAGTGATCATTCGGGCGTTTGCCGAAGGCCCGCTGCATTTTCGCATTGAAGTCGAAGATAGCGGCATCGGCATATCCGATGCCGACCTGGCGCGTTTGTTCGTCGAATTTCAGCAGCTCGACTCGGGTTACAGCAAGCAGCATCATGGAACCGGTCTTGGCCTGGCGCTGACCCGCCGCCTGGTGGAGGCACAGGGCGGCAACGTTGGTGTGCGCAGCGTTCTGGGAAAAGGCAGCGTGTTTCATCTGGTGCTCCGCCGCAATGCCGACAATGACCTGGTGCCAGACTACCACGCTCCCGCGGCTGCAACGGCGGGACAGGGACACCGGTTTCTGGTCATTGAAGCCGATTGGGGCGAGCAGCTGCGTGTGGCCCGGGCACTTTCCGAAGCGGGATTCGACGTTGATGCGGCCTCGACCGGCGAGCAAGCGGTAAAACACGCTGCATCGAAGACCTATGACGCGCTCACACTGGATTTAATGTTGCCTGACCAGGGAGGGCTTGATGCCCTGGCGAAAATCCGCGGCCAGGGCTCGAGCCGCCAATCGCCGGTGGTGAGCGTGAGCATGCCGGCAGAGGTGGGCTTTGCCGCTACATTTTCAATTGCCGACGTACTGAGCAAGCCCATCCGCAGCGAGGAAATCATCGAAGCAATGACCCCATTCCAGAATGGCGGGGCGCGCTCCGCGAAAGTGATGGTGATTGACGACGATGCCATGGCGCTGCAACTGATGCGGGCCACGCTGAGGGGTATCGGCATCGAGGCCATATGCATGCTTGACGGTCGCACCGCACTGCGCGAAATCACCACGCACAAACCTGACGCGATTATCCTGGACCTGATGATGCCGGAGTTCGATGGCTTCGAAGTTCTCGATGCGCTGAAGCGTTTGCAGGCCTGCAAGGACACACCAGTGTTTATCTGGACCAATATGATCCTGACGAATGAGGAATACGCGCGGTTGGCCCAGTCCGCCCGGACCATCATCAACAAGGGCGGGGGCGCACTGGCGCCGATGCTGGATAGCCTGAGACGCTGGCAACCCAAGAAGGACAGGTTGCTCGACGGGGGCTCGACATGACGATGCCGCGCATTCTGATTGTCGACGACAATCTCATGAATATCGAACTGACAACGTTTGTCCTGGAGGCGAATGCCTTTATGGTCGAAAATGCCGACTCCATGTCGGCCATTGCGCGCATCGAGTTCTTTCGGCCCGATTTGATCCTGATGGACATACAGATGCCGGGTATAGACGGCCTGGAACTGACGCGGCAGCTAAAAGGCAATCCGGCAACATCGCATATCGTCATCGTGGCCTTTACCGCCTTTGCCATGAAAGGCGATGAGGCGAAGTTTCTTGCCGCCGGCTGTAACGGCTATCTTTCCAAACCGATCGATGTGGCCACTTTTGCCGCCCAGGTTCAACACTGCATGACGATGACACCGCACTAGCGGACCTTACTTCGGAACCACCTCCATCACCTGCTGAATTGGCTGGAACCGTTCGCGCTGCATATGTGGCGCGTCGACATCGCTGACTGGTTGCCGGACGCCACGCGGATCAGCAAGCTGCTTTTCTTTGACGAGCCCTACCAGAACCGTCTGATCCGGCCCTTGGCGGGATGCCGCCAAGCATACCCAGGCCGTCGACACCGCCGCCTCGACTCTCTCCGCACGCCCCGGTGCGGACATTTCCTTGCCGGTTGGCAGAAACCCGCCATGTCGAATCTCGAGCCACAGGGGCTTGACAAATTTTTGTCGAAGCTTTATTTTACCATTTGGTTAATTAATAAATTCGATCTTCAACTTCATTCATTTTCACCATCGCCATGCCTGCCGACCGTCTCAGTGCCACCTTTGGCGCCCTCGCCGACCCGACCCGGCGCGCGATCCTTGCGCGCCTGGCCTTGGGCGAGACTTCGGTCACCGAACTCGCCGAGCCGTTCGAGATGAGCCTGCCCGCCGTGACCAAGCATCTCAAGGTGTTGGAACGCGCCGGGCTGATCACGCGCTCGCGCGAAGCACAGTGGCGGCCCTGCAAACTGGAGGCGGCGCCGCTGCAGGGAGTTTCCAGCTGGGTCGAACAGTACCGCCAATTCTGGGAAGAGCGTCTCGACCGGCTCGGCGATTACCTGCGCGAATTGCAGGCACAGGAAGCCGCGCAGGCCGCCAGACCAAAACCGGCCGTCACGCCAAACCGCAAGGGGAAGAAAAAATGAACGCGAAAAGCACTGCCGCTGCCGCCAGCGTCCGCTCCGCGCAGCACGACACCTTCGTCATCGAGCGCCGTTACGAGTTTGCGCCGGCGAAGGTATTTGCCGCCTGGGCCGATCCGGCCGCCAAGGCGCGCTGGTTCGTGGGCCCACCGGACAAATGGACGCTGATCGATCGCGCGTTCGATTTCTGCATCGGCGGCAGCGAGCGACTCAAGGGGACGTTTGCGGGCAGCGGTCCGGTCTCGGCCTTCAGCAGTCATTATCTGGACATCGTGCCGGATGCGCGCATCGTCTACAGCTACGCAATGCATCTTGACAACAAACTTATCTCGATCTCGCTGGCCACGATCGAGTTCGCGCCGGCGGGCAATGGCACCCGGCTGGTGGTCACCGAACAGGGCGTATTCGTCGACGGCTTCGACGATGCCGGCGGCCGCGAACGCGGCACCCGCGCCCTGCTGGACAATCTGGCAGCCGCGCTGCAACGCTAACCATTTACCCGTTTTTTTTGCTTCAGGAGATAACCATCATGTCAGCCTGCAAAACCCTGCTCGCCCTCGCCCTTGCCGCCAATTCCGTCGCGGCGATCGCCGCCGACTACAACATCGATCCGGACCACACTTACCCCAGCTTGGAGTTTTCGCATATGGGCCTGTCCGTGTGGCGCGGCAAATTCGACAAGACGTCCGGGAAGGTCATGCTCGATCGCGCCGCCCGCAGCGGCAGCGCCGAGATCGTGGTCGATACCGCCAGCATCAACTTCGGTCACGACAAGATGAAGGAGTTCGCGCTCGGCGAAGACTGGCTGAACGTAAAGAAATTTCCGGCGATGAGCTACAAGGGCACGCTGCGCTTCAAGGGCGACACGCCCGTCGCCCTGGATGGTGAGCTGACCCTGCTGGGCGTCACGAAGCCGGTGCGGCTGACGCTTAACAGCTTCACGTGCATCGACCATCCCTACTACAAGAAGGAGGTCTGCGGCGCCGATGCCGAGGGCGACCTGAATCGCGCCGATTTCGGCATGACAAAGTACAGCGAGGGCGAGGCCGGAAAAATCCATCTGCGGATCCAGGTCGAGGCAATAAAGGTGAACTAAGAGGCGAACTAAGCAGACAAGAAAGCGGGAAGACTCGGGTTTGCGTCAGAGTCAAATCAAAAAACAATCAAGGAAAATCGACATGCTCAAGATCATCATCATTGCCGTCATCGTTTTGTTAGCCGTGATACTCGCCTACGCGGCGACCAAGCCCGACGCTTTCCGGGTCGAACGCAGTATCAGCATCAAGGCCGCGCCGGAAAAAATATTTGCGCTCATCAACGATTTCCACCACTGGACATCGTGGTCGCCTTACGAGAAGCTGGACCCGGCGATGAAGCGGACCTACAGCGGCGCTGCCAGCGGCCAGGGTGCCGGATATGCCTGGGAAAGCAACGGGAAAGCCGGTGTCGGCCGGATGGAAATCATGGCGGCCTCGCCGGCGAAGATCAGCATCAGACTGCAATTCATCAAGCCCTTCGAGGCCACCCACACCGCCGAATTCATTCTCGAGCCGCAGGGCGATGCCACCCGGCTCACCTGGGCCATGTACGGCCGCGATCCCTATATCGCGAAAATCATGTGCCTGTTCTTCAACCGCGACAGGATGATCGGCGACGACTTCGAAATCGGCCTGGCAAATCTCAAGGCTCTGGCCGAAAAATAAGCGCCACAACATCATGGACAAGCCATTTCAGAACAGCGGCAGTACGGCCGATCGCGAAATCGCCACCAGCAGAATATTCGACGCGCCGCGCGAACAGGTGTACCGCATGTGGATCGATCCCGCACATATCGGCAAATGGTGGGGGCCCAAGGGTTTTACCACCACAACCCTGTCCATCGATGTGCGCGTCGGTGGCGCATGGCGCTTTGTCATGCACGGGCCCGACGGTACCGATTACCCCAATCTCATCGTCTTCAAGGAAGTCGTCAAGCCCGAGCGCCTGGTCTATGTGCATGCCGGTGAAAGTGAAGATGAGCCCGGCGTGTTCCAGACCACGGTGACCTTCGAAGAACTTGACGGCAAGACGCGGCTGTCGATGCGGGCCTTGTTCCCATCGGCGGCCGAGCGCGATCGCGTGATCCGGGAGCATGGCGCCATCGATGGCATGAATTCAACACTGGACCGGCTGGCGGCTTATCTTGCGCAATCCTGATTGCACAACTTCGCCCGTGGTTCGGTATTGCACGACTCAATCTGGAGAACCCCATGAACGACAGCAAAGCAGCCGCCACTTCCGAAGCCTTCGTCATCACCCGCACCCTGGATGCGCCGCGCGAGTTGGTGTGGAAGGCATTTACCCAGGCCGAACATCTGATGCAATGGTTCGGGCCCAAGGGCTTCACCATGCCGACCTGCCATCTCGAGCTGAAGCCGGGCGGGCTGTTTCACTATGCGATGCGCTCGCCCGATGGTTTTGAAATGTGGGGCAAGTGGATCTTCCGCGAAATCGTGGCGCCTGAACGCCTCGTCGTCATCGTCGCATTCTCCGACAAGGACGCCGGCGTGACCCGCCATCCGATGGCGCCGGACTGGCCGCTGGAAACCCTGTCCACCACCACCTTCACTGAAAAGGGCGGCAAGACCACGATCCGCATCGAATGGGCGCCACATCAGGCCACTCCAGCCGAGCGCAAAGCCTTCCGTGATGGCCATGCCGGCATGCAGCAGGGCTGGGGCGGCACCTTCGAGCAATTGGAGGCTTACCTGGCGAAGGCGCAGGGCCGAGTTTCAACATGATCGATTGCACCCATCTCACTGCGCTTTCGGCGCAAAGCATCCTGGCCGCCCTGCCCGATCCGACTTCCTGTCGCGACGATAATGTGCAGGTCCGTGTCACCCTGCCCGGCGGCGATATCGGCATTGTGGAATTTTCCCGACTGCATGCGGGCGGCAATCCCTCGCGCAATCGCGGATGGTATTGGGTACCGGTGGAAATTCCCGATGAGTTGCTGCAGGCTGACCCGGCAGCGGATTGACGCTTGCTGTGGCTTTTCCATTTCCTTCACCACACCGAATGCGTTGGCGCCAACGCTGAGGGTTTTTGTTCAATCAACCGGCGCAGGAGAAAAATCGATGGTCGCTGATCTGGAAAGCCGCAAACGCTGGCTGGCTTTGATGGTGCTCTGCCTCGGTGTGCTGATGATCGTCCTCGACACCACAATCGTGAATGTCGCCCTGCCCTCGATCCGCAGCGACCTCGGTTTTACGGAAACCTCGCTGGTGTGGGTGGTCAATGCCTATATGCTGCCATTCGGCGGCTTCCTGTTGCTCGGTGGCCGACTGGGCGATCTCTACGGCCATCGCAAGCTGTTCCTGCTCGGCATTTGCCTGTTCACCCTCGCTTCGCTGGCCTGCGGCCTGGCCAACTCGCAAGTCTTGCTGGTGGGCGCGCGTGCGGTGCAGGGCCTCGGCGGCGCGGTGGTGTCGGCCGTGGCCCTGTCGCTGATCATGAATCTGTTCACCGCGCCCGCCGAGCGCGCCAAGGCGATGGGTGTGTACGGTTTTGTCTGCGCCGGCGGCGGCAGCATCGGCGTGCTGCTGGGCGGCCTGCTCACCAATCTGCTCAGCTGGCACTGGATCTTTCTCGTCAATCTGCCCATCGGCATTGCGGTCTACGCGCTCTGCCTGCGCCTGGTGCCGGATACGCGGGGCGAGGCGGCCGGCGAACGCCTCGATATCGCCGGCGCGATCACGGTGACCTCCTCCCTGATGCTGGCGGTCTATGCCATCGTCAATGGCAACGAAGCCGGCTGGTCGTCAATGCAGACTATGGCACTGCTGGCTGCGGCACTGGTACTGATGGGCATTTTTCTCGCCATCGAGGCGCGCGTGCGGCACCCGCTGATGCCGCTCGGCCTGTTCCGGCTGCGCAATGTCGCCACCGCCAATATCGTCGGCGTGCTGTGGGCCGCCGCCATGTTTGCCTGGTTCTTCATCTCCGCCCTGTACCTGCAACTGGTGCTCGGCTACAGCCCGATGCAGGTCGGGCTCTCCTTCCTGCCGGCCAATCTGATCATGGCGGCGTTTTCGCTGGGCTGGTCGGCGAAGCTGGTGATGCGCTTCGGCTATCGGCGGCCGCTGGCCGGCGGCCTGCTGCTGGCGGCGCTGGGACTGACACTGTTCGCGCACGCACCGGTCGAGGGCGGCTTCCTCGTTGATGTGCTGCCCGGAATGGTTCTGCTGGGGCTCGGCGCCGGAATCGCCTTCAACCCGATGCTGCTGGCGGCGATGAGCGACGTCAACCCGAATGAATCGGGCCTTGCCTCGGGCGTCGTCAACACCTCGTTCATGATGGGCGGCGCGCTTGGTCTCGCTGTGCTCGCCAGTCTCGCCGCCTCACACACCGAGCAATTGTCCGCGGCCGGGAGCAATGCGCTCACGGCGCTCAACAGCGGCTACCGGCTGGCGTTCATGACGGGCGCCTCTTTTGCCGTGATCGCGGCCCTGCTGGGTGCTGCCCTTCTGCGCACGCGCAGGGAAGCAGAGCAGCCCTCGGCGGCAAGGAGCGAAGTCAAGGCCTGATCCGGCAAGCGGCCAGATACGCAGGCGGCGAATACAAAAGTCCTTTATTGACGCGGCGTTTGAGGCATTTTTGCCCGGAAAGGCGCGCCAGCTGGCACTTTCAGCCAATGTAACCCGAACGTAAAGCAAGCGTGGCGGCAACGGGGGGCGCCGCTGCTGTGAATGGTTTTCACAGGCTATCGCAGTGCGCCCTTTGCAAGAATTAGGCATAATCTTCGACCTACGCATTGCAGCCCTCTTTCGTTCGCAACCCTCCGGAGCAAATCGCATGATCACTCTTCAAACGCTTCACAAAAAAGTTGCCGCCGCCGTGGCCGCGATGGCAACGTTCGCCCTGCTCGGCAGCGGCATAGCGCAGGCTGCCGCCCCCATGGTCAAGACCTCGGCGCCGGGCTATTACCGCATGATGCTGGGCGACTTCGAAATCACCGCACTGTCGGACGGCACGGTCAATCTGCCGATGCGCGATCTGCTGACCAATATCACCAAGGCGCAGATCGACAAGGCATTTGCCAGATCGTATCTGCGCAACCCGGTGGAGACCTCGGTCAACGGCTTCCTGGTCAACACCGGTGAAAAGCTGGTGCTGATCGACACTGGCGCGGCCGGCCTGTTCGGCCCCACCCTGGGCAATCTGGTCAACAACCTCAAGGCGGCCGGTTACCAGCCCGAACAGATCGACGAAATTTACATTACGCATATGCACGCCGATCACGTCGGCGGACTGATGGCGGGCGACAAAATGGTGTTCCCTAACGCCGTCGTCCGCGCCGACAAGCACGACGCCGATTTCTGGTTGAGCCAGGCCAATCTGGACAAGGCGCCGGAAGACAAGAAAGGATTTTTCAAAGGCGCCATGGCCTCGATCAACCCCTATGTCAATGCCGGCAAGTTCAAGGCCTTCGACGGCAACACCGAACTGGTTCCCGGCATCAAGGCGATCGCTGCTCACGGTCACACCCCCGGCCACAGCATCTATGCCGTCGAAAGCAAGGGGCAAAAACTGCTGCTATGGGGCGACCTGATGCATGTCGCCGCGGTGCAGTTCGACAACCCGGCCGTCACCATCAAGTTCGACAGCGACAGCAAGGACGCCGCCGTGCAACGCAAGAAAGCCTATGCCGATGCCGCCAAGCAAGGCTATCTGGTGGCCGGCGCCCATCTGTCGTTCCCGGGCATCGGCCATTTGCGCGCCGAGGGCAAGGGCTACGTCTGGGTTCCGCTCAACTACAGTCCGCTGAAATAAGCCGCGCTTCAGTGCGCGCATAAAAAAGGGGCCGCAATTGCGGCCCCTTTCCTTTCGCTTCGCGGCTGCCGGTTGTTTATTAGCGCTGCAGCAGGGCCACGGGCTGCGTACCGAGAGAGGCGCTATCCCAGCCGCCGCCCAGGGCGCGTATGAGGCCCACGGATGCCACCGCGCGTTGCCCGGCGCTGCGGCTTTCCGCACGTTCCGCCGCGAGGCTGGAGCGTTGCGCGTCGATCACCTCGAAGTAGCTTGCCGAACCATTGCGATAGCGCGATTCTGCCAGCCGTGCGGCAAGCTTTGCCGAACTCACCGCTTCGCTCTCGAACCGGATCTGCCGGTCCAGCGTGCGCAGCGCGCTCAGATTGTCCTCAACCTCCTGGAAACCGAGCAGCACCTGTTGCCGGTAGTTGGCCACCAGCGATTCATAGCCGGCGTCGGCACGTGCCAGATTGGCCCTGTTGCGCCCGCCGTCCAGTATCGGCAGGCTGAGCGCGGTGCCCAGCACCGGCCCCAGCACCCAACTGCGACTCGACCACTTGAACAGATCGTGCAGCTCGGTGGACTCGTAACCGGCGGTGCCGGTAAGGCTGAGACTGGGAAAGAAGGCCGCCTTGGCGGCGCCGATGCGCGCGCTGGCCGCGGCCAGCTGGCGCTGCGCCTGGGCGATATCGGGGCGCCGTTGCAGCAGGTCCGAGGGCAATCCGGCGGGAACGCTGACCGGCACGTATTGCAAGGGCGCGGCCGCCAGCGTGAACTGGGCCGGCGCCTTGCCGAGCAGGATGGCGAGCGCATGATCGCGCTGCGCGCGGCTGCCATCCACCCGCTCCTGTTCGGCCTGGGTGGTGGCAAGTTCGGTCATGGCCTGCGCCACATCCAGTTCGCTGGTGTCGCCGGCGTCATAGCGATGCCGCACCAGGCGCAACGCCTCCTTGCGCAGCTGTATGGTTTTGTCGAGCACATCCAGTTCCGAATCCAGCGAGCGAATCGCGAAATACTGCTGCGCCACATCGGCCTGCAGGGCCAGCAGCACCGATTGATAGGCGGCGGCCTGCGCTTCGGCGTCAAGGCGTGCCGCGCGACTGCTGTCCGCGAGGCGCCCGAACAGATCGACCTCGTAGGACGCATTCACCTGTCCGCGCCACTGCGTGCCGGTCGAGTTCGCGTCGCCCTGGCGGGTGGGACCGAAGCCGGCGTTCAGGTGAAAGCCGCGGTCGGAATCGACCAGGCCGGCAATGGCGCGCGCTTCCTTGACTCTCGCCAGCGCTATCGTCAGCGTGGGGTTGGCGCGCGCGGCTTCGTCGATCAGGCCGTTCAGCCGGTCGTCGGCAAACACCAGCCACCATGCGCCGCGATCACTGCCATCCGCCGGACGGGCGGCTTGCCATGCGCCGTCCAGCGCAGACGGCGATTCGCGATACTGGGCCGGCAAATCCAGATTGACCTGTGCGGGCGGTTTGGCGGTGGAGCAGCCGGCGAGGACCAGGGCGGCGACCAGCGCCGTGAGTGGAAATTTGATGGTTTTCATAGTCGATATCCTTTATTCGTGCCGCGACGATGCGCTGGATGAAGGCGCCATCAGCAAACCGGCGCCGCCGGTTTCCGCGCTGCGGCGGCTGCGGGTGACCAGGGTGCGCAGGATCACGTAAAAAATCGGTGTCAGGAACAGGCCGAAACTGGTGACGCCGATCATCCCGGCAAACACCGCAACCCCCATGGCATGACGCATCTCGGCGCCGGCGCCGGTCGACAGCACCAGGGGGACGACGCCGGCGATGAAGGCGATCGAGGTCATCAGGATGGGACGCAGGCGCAGGCGGGCCGCTTCGACGGCGGCTTCGTAAATGCCGCGCCCCTGGTGCTCGAGCTCGCGTGCAAACTCGACGATCAGGATCGCGTTCTTGCAGGCGAGGCCGACCAATACGATCAGGCTGATCTGCGTGAAGATATTGTTGTCGCCCCCAGTCAGCCACACTCCGGCAATCGCCGACAGCAGGCCCATCGGCACGATCAGCAACACCGCCAGCGGCAGCGCCAGGCTTTCGTATTGCGCGGCCAGCACCAGGAACACCAGCAGCACCGCCAGCGGCAGGATCACGAACAGCGTGTCGCCGGCGATCTTGTCCTGATAGGTGATCTCGGTCCATTCATAGCTGATCCCGCGCGGCAGGGTTTCGGCGGCAATGCGTTCGATCGCCGCCTGTGCCTGGCCGCTGCTGTAGCCTGGCGCCGGACCGCCGTTGATATCGGCCGAGGGGAAGCCGTTGTAGCGCGCGGCGCGATCCGGGCCGTGGCTCTGCGTCATGCGCAACAGCGAGGACAGCGGCACCATCTCGCCCTTGTCGTTGCGCGCCTTGAGCAGGCCGATGTCTTCGGCGTGCGCGCGGAACGGCGCGTCGGCTTGCACGCGCACCTGGTAGGTGCGGCCGAATTTGTTGAAGTCGTTGACGTACAGCGAGCCCAGATAAATCTGCAGGGTGTCGAACACATCGGGAATGGACACGCCCAGCTGCTGCGCGCGGGTGCGATCGACATCGGCATACAGTTGCGGCACATTGGTCTGGAAACTGGAGAACATGCCCGCCAGTTCCGGCGCCTGCCTTGCCTTGGCGAGGAAGGCTTTCACCGCCTCGTCCATGGCCTGATTGCCGAGCGCACCCCGATCCTCGATCTGCAGCTTGAAGCCGCCGATGGTGCCGAGCCCCTGCACCGGCGGCGGCGGGAACACCGCGACGAAAGCGCCCTGGATCGCGCTGAACTTCTGGTTCAATTGCTGGGCGATGGCAAAGCCGCTCTGGTCGGCGCGGGTGCGCTCGTCGAAGGGTTTGAGCGTGACGAAGACGATGCCGGAGTTGGGGCTGTTGGTGAAGCCATTGATCGACAGGCCCGGGAACGACACCGCCGATTCCACGCCCGGATGTTTCATGGCGATTTCACCCATCTGGCGGATCACGTCTTCAGTGCGATCCAGTGAGGCGGCATCGGGCAGTTGGGCGAAGCTCACCAGATATTGCTTGTCCTGTCCGGGAATGAAGCCGGCAGGCACCGTGTGGAACAGCGCCAGGGTCGCGCCGATCAGCACCAGATACACACCGAGCATCACGGATTTGCGTTTCAGCACCGAAGTTACGCCTGTGCCATAGGAGTCCGAACCGCGATGGAACGTGCGATTGAACCAGGCAAAGAAACGGCCGAACAGCTTGTCGAGCAGGCGCTGGAAACCGTCCTTGTTGGCGCCATGGCCTTTCAGCAGCAAGGCCGCCAGCGCCGGCGACAGGGTCAGCGAGTTGAACGCCGAGATCACTGTCGAGATGGCGATGGTCAGGGCAAATTGCTTGAAGAACTGGCCGCTGAGGCCGCTGACAAAAGCCAGCGGCACGAACACCGCCGTCAGGGTGAGCGCAATCGCCACGATCGGGCCGGACACTTCGCGCATCGCCTTGTAGGTGGCTTCCTTGGCCGAGAGCCCGTTTTCGATATTGCGTTCGACGTTTTCCACCACCACGATGGCATCGTCGACGACAATGCCGATCGCCAGCACCAGTCCGAACAGGCTCAAGGCATTGATGGAAAAACCCATGCCGAGCATCACCGCAAACGTGCCGATCACCGACACCGGCACGGCCAGCAGCGGGATCAGCGAGGCGCGCCAGGTTTGCAGGAAGATGATGACCACGATCACCACCAGCATGATGGCTTCCAGCAGGGTATGCGTCACCGCCTTGATCGAGGAACGCACGAATTGAGTCGGGTCGTAGACGATGGAATATTCGACGCCTTCGGGCATGTCCTTCTGCAACTCGGCCATGGTGCGGCGTACGTTGTCGGAAATTTCCAGCGCATTCGAGCCGGGTGCCTGGAAGATGGGAATGGCCACCGCCGATTTATTGTCCAGCAGGGAGCGCAGCGCATATTCGCTGGCGCCCAGTTCGATACGGGCGACGTCCTTGAGACGCGTCACCACGCCGTCGGCCGAGGTGCGGATGACGATATTGCCGAATTCCTCTTCCGAGACCAGGCGGCCGCGCGCGTTCACCGAAATCTGGTAATCCACGCCCGGGGCTGAAGGCGAAGCGCCGATGACGCCGGCGGCGACATTCAGGTTTTGCTGGCGGATGGCGCGCACCACATCGCTGGCGGCAAGGCCGCGCTCGGCGACCTTGCGCGGATCCAGCCAGATGCGCATGGAATAGTCGCCGGCGCCAAACAGTCTCACCTGCCCTACTCCGGGCAGTCGCGCCAGCCGGTCCTTGACGTTCAATACCGCGTAGTTGCGCAGATAAGTCATGTCATAGCGATCGTTGGGCGAACGCAGATGCACGACCATGGTCAGATCGGGCGAGCTTTTGACGGTAGTCACGCCGAGCCGCTGCACTTCTTCGGGCAGGCGCGGAATCGCCTGGTTGACGCGGTTCTGCACCAGCTGCTGGGCGAGATCGGGCGGGGTGCCCAGCTTGAAGGTGACCGTCAGCGTCATCAGGCCATCCGAGGTGGCCTGCGAGGCCATGTACAGCATGCCTTCGACGCCGTTGATCTGCTCTTCAATCGGCGCGGCGACCGTTTCCGCGATCGTTTGCGGATTGGCGCCGGGATACGTGGCGACCACCACCACCGACGGCGGCACCACCTCCGGATATTCGGAGATGGGCAGATTCTTCATCGCGATCAGGCCGGCAACGAGTATCAGCGTGGAAAGTACGCCGGCGAAAATCGGCCGGTCGATAAAAAATTTGGAAATATTCATTGCTTTGCTCCCTGCAATTGATGCTGATTGTTTTTTACTTGAGACTCGCTGCCGCCAGTCGCGCCGGGCCGCGTCCTTCCATGGCCACTGTTTCCGGCGTCACCACATCGTTCGGGCGTACGCGTTGCAGGCCGTTGACGACGATGTGTTCACCTTTGCGCAGGCCGCTGCGGACGATGCGCAGGCCGTCGACAATGGGGCCCAGCGAAACTTCGCGGTAGTTCACCTTGTTGTCGGCATTCACCACCATCACGTATTTCTTGTCCTGGTCGGTGCCGACCGCCTTGTCATCGATCAGGATGGCCGTTTCCGTCGAGGCGCCGCCGGTGCGAACGCGCGCATACATGCCCGGTGTCAGTTCGCCGTTGGCGTTGTCGAGAATGGCGCGCACGCGGATGGTGCCCGAGGTGGTGTCGAGCCGGTTGTCGAAGGATTTGAGGTGGCCCTGGTGCGGATAACCCTCTTCGCTGGCCAGCCCGATCGCCACCGGGATGCGGTCGATGCCGCTATTGCCGGCGGCGCCTTTGGCCGCATAGCGGATGAAGGCCTGCTCGTCGATATCGAAGTTCACGTACACCGGCGAGACCGATACCACGGTCGTCAATGGCGCGGCACCGACACCGGCGCCGACCAGATTGCCGGCGGTGATCTCGGCGCGCGACACGCGGCCGCTGACCGGCGCGGTGATCGCGCTGTATTGCAGATTGAGCTGCGCAGTCAGCACGGCGGCCTGCGCGGCCTTGAGATTGGCATCGGCTTCGCGCAGGGCGTTTTCACGCTGGTCGAGTTCGCGCTGGGCCACCGCATGCTCCTCGATCAGGCGACGGGTGCGTTCCAGTTCGGTCTTGGACAGCGCGAGCCGGGCGGCGGCACCGGCCTGCGCGGCCTCGGCGCGCGCGAGCTCGGCCTGATAAGGACGCGGGTCGATGGTGAACAGCAGATCGCCTTTCTTCACCAGCTGGCCCTCGCGAAAATGCACGGTGTCGATGGTGCCGGAAACGCGCGGGCGAATTTCGACGCGTTCCACGGCTTCGACGCGGCCGGAGAAATCATTCCATTCGGTGACTCTCTTTTCGAGCACCGATGCGACGGAGACGGAAACAGGCGCGGCTGCCGTTGCCGGTGGCTTGGCGGCGCGGCTCAACAGCGATGCCGTGCCGGTGGTGCCGATTACCAAAACACCGATGGCGATGGCGATAGTCTTGCGTGAAAAACGGGGTATGAACGTATTCATGCTTAATCCTTGAGTAGTGGTGACAATGGTTTAAAGCGGGAGAATTGAGCGGATTGAAAATGCGGCGGCGGACTGTTGGTCCGCGCTAATAAAGGAGGCTATGGCCGAGATAGCGCGACTTGCCGAAGCGGCCCAGCGCGATCGTGAAGTTGGCGATCAGCAGCAGAAGCACCGCCAGCGGATTGCCGCCGACGACCCAGATCTGCGCGATCAGGGCGCCGAGCATGAGATAGGCGAGCAGCATCGCGGTCACCGCCGCATAACCCTCGATCAGCAGGGCCAGGGCGCCGAACATCTCGATGGCACCGAAGAAGTAGCGAAACCAGTCGCCGAAGCCGATCTTGCCGAAGGCCGCGACCATGAATGGAAACGAGGCGATTTTCGCGGCGCCCAGCACCATCAGGGCGAGCGCGGTGAGTATTTGCAGCGCCCATAAAGTTGTGTTCTTCATTTGAATTCCCCTTTTTCTGTTGTGAGCTGTTCTGAGAGCTAAAACTGGTTGAAAACTGCTTGACATTTGTTAATAAGTTAGTTAGCTAACTATAAAAATCTTAAAAAATGGTTGGAAAAAAATCACATTCCGCCGATCCAGCTTTGCAAGCGCGCAAGCTGACGGCCCACCATCTCGGAACTCTTCATGGCATTGGCAAGCAGGCTGATGCCTTGCAAGGTCGCGACCAGTTGCACGCCCAGATCGGCTGCATCTTTCTTGCCCATCAGTCTGAATTGCTCGGTCGCCCATTTCACCTCGGCCTTGAAGATGTCATCGGCCTTGCTCGCCAGCGCGGTAGTGTCCTTGTTCAGTTCCTGGCACAGACTGCCCACCCGGCAACCGTGATTGGCAATTTCGTCTTTCGCGCCGCTGGTACGCTTGACGTACCACAGCAGGCGCTTCTTGGGATCCGGTTCGGCTTCCTCGATATCGCCGAGCCAGCCGACAATATGCTGGCGATACTCCCCGATCACCGCCTCGGCGATTTCGTCCTTGGTCTTGAAGTAGTAATACACATTGCCCAGCGGCACACCCGACTCCTGGGCGATATCCGCCAGGGTCGTCTGGTTCAGGCCTTGGCGATGGATCAGCTCCTTGGCTGCTTCCATCAAACGGTCCCGCTTGTCGCTGACGCGTGCCATAAGGGTAGTGTGTCTAGGTTCAAAGTTAGTTGGATAACTAACATAATAGGGATGCGACAAACCGATGTCAAGCCCCCTTGCTGCTGACGGCAGGAAATCGCGGTGAGGCCAGTATGAATAGTCAAACTCAAGCATTGGCGCGGTGTTCCAGACAAAAATGCCTGAAAAACCGCGCCAAATGGCGATCCGCATAATTGTTTGACAGCTTTCGCCGCTCCGCAGAAGATGCAGCACTTCCTTCTCTTCTCAATCAACTACCACGACCATGTACCTATCGCGCCTGCTCATCGCCACCGTCCTTGTCCTCGCAGCTGGTGCTGTCGCCACTTCGCCGGCCCATGCACAGGCCCTGCCCTCGTCCGCACAATTACTGAAAAGCACACAGGGCAGCTTCAAGGAGTATTTCGAACTGCTGGCGATGCCCAATGACGCGGTTGTTCCGGCCGATATCGTCAGAAATGCCGCCTGGCTGGAAGCCGCATTTGCGAAGCGTGGCTTCGTCACGCGACAGTTGCCCAATGCCGGCAAGCCCCTTGTCTATGCGGAATATCCGAAGCGGGTGGCCGGTGCGAAAACGATCCTGTTCTATATGCATTTCGATGGTCAGCCGGTGCTGCCCGAGCAATGGGCGCAGAAGAGCCCCTGGCAGCCGGTGGTGAAGCAACGCAATGTCAAGGGCGAGTGGGAAATCGTTCCCACCGAACGATTGATGGCGGACAAGCTCGACCCGGAACTGCGCGTATTCGCGCGCGCTTCATCCGACGACAAGGGTCCGATCATGATGATGCTGGCGGCCTTCGATGCGCTTAAATCAGCAGGCCTCGAACCCGGCATCAATGTGAAAGTGCTGCTCGACAGCGAAGAGGAAAAAGGCTCGCCGACCATCGATCGCGTTGCCACCGAACACAAGGCCCTGCTGCGCGCCGACGGCATCGTCATCCATGACGGCCCCATGCATGCCAGCGCCAAGCCGACGCTGGTGTTCGGCAATCGCGGCAATACCACGGTGACGCTGACGGTTTACGGCCCGAAGAGCCCGCTGCACAGCGGCCACTACGGCAACTATGTGCCGAACCCGGCGCAGCGCCTGGCCGCCCTGCTGGCGTCGATGAAAGACGATGATGGCCGCGTCACCATTCCCGGCTATTACGATCGCATCAAGCTCAGCGAGACCGAGCGCAAGATTCTTGCCGAGGTCGACGACAACGAAGCCGCGCTGAAAAAGCGCGTCGGCATCGCCAGGGCGGAAACCGTCGGCAGCAACTATCAGGAAGCGCTGCAATATCCCTCACTCAATATCCGCGGCATGGCCGCAGCCGCGATCGGCGACAAAGCCGCCAATATCGTGCCCGCGAAGGCGATTGCCGAACTCGATCTGCGCACCACGCCCGAGGCCGGGCCGGAATATCTGTTCGCTCTGATCGAGGCGCACATCAAAAGCCGCGGCTGGTATCTGACCAAGGGCGAACCGACGGACGCCGAACGCGCCGGTAACGACAAGATCGCCTCGCTGTCGCTGGGTCGCGGCAGCCGCGCCGCGCGCACACCGATCGATTCGCCATTGGGCGCCTGGGCCAGCGGCGTTCTCGCCAACAGCGTCAGCGGCTCACCTGCGAGCGTGGTGCGCATCCGCATGATGGGGGGCAGCGTACCCACCGACAAGCTGGTGGACGCACTGGAAATCCCGTTCGTGATCGTGCCCCTGGTCAATGGCGACAACAACCAGCACAGCTACGACGAGAACATGCGCATCGGCAATTATCTCGACGGCGTCGGCACCTTCACGCGCCTGCTGCGCACGCCGTTCTGAGACGGATCCGGGCGTAACCACGGCGCCGGCGGCAAGGCGCGTTGGCAAAAGTAAAGTGCCCGACTGGCGCGGCATTCGGAGCAAAAAGGCTTCAAACACCGCGCCAAATGGCGTTCTACAAGAATTTCTCCCTCAGGCTGCCGACGTTTGGGCCCGGTCGAGAAATTTCAGCAGGCGCGGCGGTGAATTCGATTCGGTCTGTTGTTCCGCCGGCATGTCCCAGTATTCGGCGCCGGGGATGCATTCCTCGAGATAGCGCGCCGCCGACGTGGCATGCGAGGCATCGCGACCGGGCACCACCAGGGTCGGGATCGTCAATCGCAGCAGATCTTCCGGCTCCGCTCCCGGCGCGGTGTCGCGGTCGAGCAAAGTACGGACCATGCCGGCAGCCACCAGTTTGTAGTGATCGACATTCAGTTTGACGTAACTATCCGCGAAGGCGCGATCATGCCTGAGCACCGAAGCCCAGGGCCCGCCGCGCGGATCGCTACCGAAGGGTTTGCCGTCCTTCGCCACCAGTTCGGCAACGGCAGCCAGCCCATGCTGATGCACAAAGGCGAGATGCTCGGCAAAACGCTGGTGGCCGCTGATGCGATATTTGGCGCCGCCCACCGGCCAATACAAAATCATGCTGAGCGTCGCTGCGGGGTAAGCCACGCCGAAAGCCGTCACCGGGCAGCAGCCCATGCAGCCGCCCATCAGATGCGCCTGTCTGATGCCGAGATGATCGAGCAGACCCTTGCCTTGCGCCACATAATCCATCCAGCCGATGCGCTCGACGCGTCCCCCGGACTGGCCGCATTCGCGCCGGTCAAAAATGATGCACTGATAATTTTTGGAAAGATGGTCCAGCGGCCGGGTCCTGGCGTACACGCCGAGCGAAGACCATTTCTCCAGCGTGGCGTCAAAGCCTCCCGGCGAGAACATCAACAAAGGCGGTCCCTCGCCGACCACTTCGTAGCGCGTATTGATGCCGTCGATGATGGCGAATGGCATGGCCGATTCCTTCCTGGCTGCGATCAGTATTTTATTTGACGCGCGGCACGCACGTCTTCGCCCAGCGCCGTCAGCGCCTCGAGCGTGGTCCTGGCGACATTGGCATAAGTGCCCGGCTTGTCCACCGTACTGGCCGCATAGCCGATCGCGGCATGCGCCATGCGCACGCGGCCATCGAGCCAGGGGCCGCCACCGAAACCGCCGATCACCGGCACCCCCACCGCGCCGACCACGGCCGGACCGGCGACCGGGCCGGAGTTGGTGAAATCGAGCAGCACCGCGCCGGCCTGTTCAAGACGCCTGGCCTGCTCGACAAATTTTGCAGTCATGCCTTCCGGCACCTGCGCATCGGGCGCCGATTGCGCGCTGTAGGGAATACCGAATTCGAGCGCGGTCTGCGGAGTCAGGCCGAATTGCGCCCACACCGGGATGCCGGCGCGGGTGATGGCCGTCACCGCCTCGGGAAAGTTGGCGGCGCCATCGAGCTTGACGATGTCGGCACCCGCTTCCTTCACCAGACGAATGGCCGCACGCACCGCGGAATCAACCCCTTCCTGCAAGGGACCGAACGGGAAATCGCAACTCACCAGGGCGCGTTTGGTGCCGCGGCGTACCGCCTTGCAGACGACGATCATTTCTTCCATCGTCACTTCCAGCGGATTGGCGTGCCCCCAGAGATTGACGCCGACCGAATCGCCGACCGAGACGATGTCGACGCCGGCGCGATCGGCGATCTGCGCGATCTGGTAATCCCAGACAACCACGCCGAAGATTTTCTTGCCTTCGCGCTTCATCTGCTGCAGCGCCGGGATGGTGACTGCCGATTGTTTTGAATCCATGCTGCTCCTCGTTATATTTTTAGCCGCTGCATGCCCAGCCCAATTGCCCTTAAAGCACTTCGCCGTCTTTCAGTACGCCGGCCGCGCGCAGCGAGCCTTCCAGCCATTTGGGGCGAATGCCCTTGCCGGACAGGATATCGGCAATGCGCTGCTGCTCATCGGCCACCTTTTTCGCGGCCAGATCGAGCATGGCTTCCGCTTTCTCGCGCTCGATCACCACCACGCCGTCCGCGTCGCCGACCACCAGATCGCCGGGACTCACCGCCACGCCGCCGCAGGAGATCGGCCAGTTGATGCGACCGGGCACAAACTTGGTCGGACCGTTCGGGTTCGAGCCGACCGAATACACCGGGAATCCCAGAGCCAATAATTCCTCGGTATCGCGATGCGCGGCGTCCAGCACCACGCCACCGATCCCCAGTTTCTTGCAGGCATTGAGCATGATCGAGCCCATCAGGGCGCAGTTGCGATCGGCCTTGCCGTCCACCACCAGGATATCGCCGGGTTTGGCCATCGCCATGGCGGCGTGGATCATCAGATTGTCGCCGGGACGAATCTCGATGGTGAAGGCCGGGCCGCACAGGCGTGTGGTGGTCGACAGCGGACGGATGCGGCCATCGACGGTACCGCGGCGGCCGGCGACATCGGCCAGAATCGACGCTGCAAATTTGGAGGCCTTTTGCACCACATCGGGTGCAACGCGTTCGAAGTCGCGGCGGATATCGGAGAGATCAACAGGGCTGCTCATGGAATGTCCTCGTGTTCGGTCGTGCTCAGGAGAATTGCTTGGCCGCGTGGCCCCGTTTGGCAAGCAGCGCATCGAGGCGCGGATACACCTTGCGCGCATTGCCTTCAAAAATTTTGTAGCGCTCGGCTTCCGTCAGGGCCGTTACCTGATCGATATAACGCTTGGTGTCATCGAACGGAAAGCCGTTCTCCGGATCGATGCCCGGCACTGCGCCCAGCATTTCGGACGCGAACAGAATATTGTCGATCGGCACCACCCTGGTCAGCAATTCGATCCCCGGCAGATGATAGACGCAGGTATCGAAATACACGTTCTGCATCACATGTTCGGCCAGCGGCGTTTTCTTGATGCTCAGGCACAGCCCGCGGTAACGGCCCCAATGGAACGGCACCGCGCCGCCGCCATGCGGAATGACAAACTTGAGCGTCGGGAAATCTTTGAACAGATTGCCCTGGATCAGTTGCATGAAGGCGGCGGTGTCGGCATTGATGTAATGCGCGCCGGTATGGTGGAAATTCGGATTGCAGCAGGAGGTGACGTGGATCATCGCCGGCACCTCGAGCTCGCAGAGCTTTTCGTAGATCGGATACCAGTGCCGGTCGGTCAGGGGCGGGCCGGTCCAGTAGCCGCCGGACGGGTCCGGGTTCAGGTTGACGCCGACGAAGCCGAGCTCATTGACGGTGCGTTCCAGTTCCGGAATGCAGTTTTTCGGCGACACCCCCGGCGATTGCGGCAACTGGCCGACACCGACGAAATTGTTCGGCAGCAGGGTGCACAGACGATGGATCAGGTCGTTGCTGATCGTGGTCCATTGCCTGCTCACCTCTTCGGTGCCGATGTGGTGCGCCATGCCGGCGGCTCGCGGCGAGAAAATGGTGAGATCGCTGCCGCGCTCCTTTTGCAGCTTCAGTTGCGGCGCAACGCTGGCGATCAATTCTTCATCGCTGATGCCAAGGTCCAGCGAAGACGGCTTGCGCGCCGGATCGGCGAGGCCGGCGAGCTGCTTGTCGCGGAATACATGCAGGGCCTTTGGCTCGGTGGTGTAATGGCAATGGGTGTCGATGATCATGGAATGAGCGCCGGTTGAGTGGGCGTTGCAATGGAAGGCGATGAGCCCGCTGCGACAGCTGCAATGAATACCAAACGACTGTAGCGCGGCTCGTGCGGCTGCCACGCTTTCTGTAAATCGCCCTCGAGCAGCATATGCACGGCCTGAAACACCAGCCGTTGCGGCTCGCCGCCGACATCGATAATACCCTTGGCACGCAGGATATCCTGCCCCTGCCTGGCTACCAGGCCAGTCAGCCATTCGCTGACAAGGGCACGATCCATCGGCGCATGCGAAACGAGCGCGACACTGGCGATGCCGCCGTCATGTGCATGGTCGGCCTGATCATGATGCGCGCAATGCTCATCGTGCACATGGCCGGGTTCGCCATGCACGGCATGCTCGCCGACGCCGAGGAAATCCGGCTCCAGTGACACGATACGCTCCAGATCGAAACCGCCGCGCCCCAGCACTTTATCCAGGACAACATTGGCCCGCTGCGCGCGGTGGATCGGCGCCAGCGGATTGAGTTTCCGCAGACGCGTTTCGATTGCAATCAGTTCATCAGTGGATACCAGCTCGGTCTTGTTGAGCACGATCTGATCGGCAAAGGCGATCTGCTCGGCCGCTTCGCGACTGTCGGCCAGCCGCAGCAGAACATGCTTGGCATCGACCACGGTGGTGACCGAATCGAGCACCGCGCGCTGCTGCAAAAAATGATCGACAAAAAACGTCTGCGCCACCGGCCCGGGATCGGCGAGGCCGGTGGTCTCGACGATGATCGCATCGAATGGTTTTCCAGTATCGTCCTGGCGCGACAGCAGGACATGCAGGGTCTGGATGAGGTCGCCGCGCACCGTGCAGCAGATGCAGCCGTTGTTCATCTCGAACAGCTCTTCTTCGGCGCTCAGAATGAGATCGTTGTCGATGCCGATTTCGCCGAATTCATTGACGATCACGGCATAACGACGGCCGTGATCTTCCGAGAGGATGCGATTCAGCAATGTCGTTTTGCCCGCGCCGAGATAGCCGGTAAGGACGGTAACGGGAATGCGTACAGTCTTCAACTCGTTCATCGCATGTCCGGATCGAATATGGCGGCAATGAGCGAGGCGCGTGGATTACAGCCAGGGCATCAGCGACGCGTGAATCACGTCCGGCACGCCCGCATTGCCGACCGAGCGAATGGCAAGGTCGACGTCCTTCAAACCGAACTTATGGGTCGTGACCTTTTCCAGCGGGAAGCGCTTTGAGGCAAGCTGCTGCAATGCCAATTCGCAGGCACGGTAGCTATGGCCGCGCGCACTTTTGAGCGTGATGAATTTGACGGTCATCTTGCCAATCGGAAAATTGGGGAAGTCGCCCATTTCGCCTTGCACAACCATGGTGCCGCCCTTGCGCTTGAGCGCCTCAATGCCGAGCAAGATCGGAAAGGTGCCGGCGCCGGCAGTGCAATCGAGCACCACATCGACACCGCGGCCGCCGGTGATCTCCATGATGCGCGCCAACGGGTCTTCCTTGTTGACGTCGATGATGAAGTCCGCGCCCAGTTGCCTGGCGACTTCCATGCGCGCGGCGTCCTTGGTCGTCCCGGTAACGATGATCAGCGCCGCGCCGGCCTGTTTGCAGATCACCGTCTGCGACAGCCCCTGCTGGCCGGGACCCTGGATCAGCACCACCGAGTCATAGCCCACGCCGCCGTCGAACAGCGACCATTCGATACCGTTCGCCATCGGCGTGACCAGGCCGGCCAGTTCCGGGGTGACGCCATCGGGGACCTTGTGCACCACCGCATTCCAGGGCAGGTACACATACTCGGCAAAGCCGCCCCACAAATGGTGCGGATTGTTGGAAGTGGTATAGCCGTAGCGGCGGCCGTCTGGGTTGGAACGCCAGTCGGTGTTTTCGCAAAGACGGTATTCGCCCTTGTGGCACCACTCGCATTTGAAGCAGGGAACATAATGCTCGACGAACACCAGATCGCCTTCCTTGAAACCCTTGCGGCGCGTAAATTCGCGTCCAGCCTTGGCGATGTAGCCGATGTTCTCGTGCCCCATGATCACCGGGCCGTCGCGCAGCGGTTCCTTGTACATCTTGACGTCGGTGCCGCAGATGCCGGCGACTTCCATCTTCATCAGCGCGCTGTCGTCGGCGATCTCGGGCATCGGAAATTCCTGGATTTCAATCTGGCTGGGCCCTGTCTTCACCGCTGCTTTTACTTTTTCCACTGTTGCGTTCCTAACGGGTTATTTTTGATTTTCGGGCGGACGCGCATCATCGGCGCCGGGTATTCAGACAGCGGCATCACTGCGCTCAGACCGAGGTCTGGGCGACGCCTTCGCGCGCCTGCAGCGCTTCCTTTGCCGCATCCTTGAAGGCCACGCCGGCGGGCAGCACCACCGCCGCCGAACGCACACGCTGCGCGACCGGATCGATGGCCGGCGGCGGCGTACCCTTGTCGCGCAGGGCCTTGGCCGCTTTCATCAGACGATGGCGGGCCATGATGATGCCGTTGTCGGTGGACACCAGGTTTTCCTTGGTGCGGTCGCAGATCGGCCCCATGCTTTCCTGCAGCGAGGCGTCCTGCATGCCGATGCCCTCGATGCCACTGTAGGTAGTGCCCGCCCTCTGCGCCGCGCGGTCCATCAGATAATCGTTGTCCTTGTTCTGCAACGGACGATAGTTGGCATCCACCGCAACGTGAATGCCCTTGCCGGCTTCCATGGCGCTGCGTTCTTCATGCGTCAGCGCGCGCACCGGATGATAGTCGAAACTCCAGGCCCAGTTGCTCTCGTCGTCGATCGGTACCCAGAAGTGACCGTGAATAGGGTGATCGCCGCGCGGCGGCACCATGGTGAAACAGGGCATCACCCAGGGCGTGATGCGCCAGTAGTAATGGCCTTCTTCCGCATTGCGCCGTGCGCCGATATACAGACCGCCGTCGCTTTCAACCACCTCGAACACCGGCTTGCGGTCGTTCAGATTGTACTGATTGCCCTTGGCACCCTTGAACAAGGGGTCGGTATTCAGGCTGCCGCTATGCAGAAACGAGACATGGCTGGAGTCGATCCCGCCTTCCATGGCCTGCAGCCAGTTGCACTCCTGAAAGCGTTTGGAGGTATAGCTCTGTTCCGGCGGCACGGTGGCGAATTCGAATTCCGGAAACGGCGGCTGATGTTCGGGCGGCCCCATATAAACCCAGATCACGCCACCACGCTCGATCATCGGATAGGATTTCAATTTGATCTTGTTGCAGTAGCCGCTTTCGGCGGGTTCGGAAGGCACCTCGGTGCATTGCCCGTTCACATCGTATTTCCAGCCGTGATAGGGACCGCAGAATTCATCGACCAGGCCGAGGCGTCCCTGCGTATCGCGAAAGGCGACCATGCGCTCGGACAGCAGCTTGAGGCGCACCGGCGGGCAATCCGGCACCGGCAATTCCTGCGAAAGCAAAGCGGGTAGCCAGTAGCGGCGGAATAAATCCCCCATCGGCGTGCCGGAACCGGTTTGGGTGACGAGAATATTCTGTTCAAGTTTCAACATGCGGAAATTACCTCCAAAGAAAGCGACTGCTTGCGCAGCGAGCCGTTCATCGCAACACCCGCATGTGCCAAATATCATCGGCTGAATCGGCATCTGCAACGACAGCGGTCGCTTGTTCTTTTATATGGAACATCGTTCCTTTTAAGCAAGATTACGTTATCATTTCCGCACTGGCAGTGTCAATTTGAAGCTGCAAAAAACTGCGTTTTCATTCTAGCAATTCACGCATACTCCAGCGCTTACACCCATTCCAGAACGATGAACGACACCACCACACTCCTAGAACTTTGCCCGATCAGCGACGTACCCGAAGGCAGCGCCCTCAAGGTCGAAGCCGCCGGCCTGACCCTTGCCGTGTTCAACCTGGGCAATAATTTTTATGTGACCGACGATGCTTGCACCCACGGGCCTGGGTCGCTGTCGGAAGGCTGCATCGAAGGCGAGGAAATCGAGTGCGATTTCCACAACGGCGTCTTCAATATCCGCACCGGTGAAGTGGTCGCGCCGCCGTGCATGGTTTCGCTGCGCACGTTTGCGGTGACCCTGGCCGACGGCAAGGTATTCATCGACCCCGCCGGCAGGCCCCTGGCCTAAGTCCGTTCCTGGGCGGCGGAACTGCCGGGTTCGATACCGCATTCCTTCAGCGCCACGAGCGCCTCGGCGAATGCGCTGTTGGCGGCAGGCACCCCGGCGTATACCGCCGCATGCAGGATGACTTCCTTGATTTCATCGACGCTCAGCCCGTTGTTCAGGGCAGCACGCACATGCAACCTGAATTCGTCCCAGCGCCCCAGTGCGATCATCATCGCCAGCGTCATCAGCGAGCGGCTGCGCCGGTCCAGCCCCGGTCGCGACCATACTTCGCCCCAGGCATAACGGGTAATGAAATCCTGAAAATCGCTGGTGAACGCATTGCGCCTGGCCTGGGCGCGATCCACCCACTCGTCGCCGAGCACCGCGCGTCGCACCGTCATGCCCTGCTTGAATCGTTCTTTATCATCCATGTAAGGGTCTTTATTGTTTGAGAAAGTCGTCGAGCATGCGGTTGAAGGCGGCACGACTTTCGATGTTGGAAAGATGCGCGGCAGGTAATGACTCAAAGCGGCTGGCGGCAATCGCCTGTGAAATTTGCATTGTCAGCTGCGGTGGCGTGGCCGGGTCCGCGTCGCCGGCGATGACCATCACCGGCAGCGTGATGCCGCCCATGTCTTGCCTGACGTCGAAATCGCGCACGGCGGCACAGCAGGACACATAGCCGTCCAGCGGCGTATCGACAATCATGCGCTTGATGGCGTTCACCGTATCCGGTTCGCGGGCGATGAAACCGGCAGTGAACCAGCGCTGCACAACACCTTCGGCAATGGCCTGCATGCCACCACGGCGCACCGCGGCGATGCGCTCGTTCCACAACTCGGCCGGCGCGATTTGCGGGGCGCTGTTGGCGACGATGAGGCGTTTGAGCCGTGAGGGTGCACGCATGCCCAGCCACAGACCGATCATGCCGCCCATCGACAGGCCGCAGAAATTGACCTGCGGCAGCTCGAGCACATCCATGATGGCGACGACATCGTCAGCCAGGTCGGCAATCCGGTACGGGCCCGGCGTTGCCACCGAGGCGCCGTGACCACGCGTGTCGTAGCGCAGAATGGTGTAATGCTCGCCCAATGCCTCCGCTTGGCCCGCCCACATGTCCAGCGTGGTGCCCAGAGAATTGGAAAACATCAGCACCGGCGCATCGCGCCGGCCTTCGATCACCACATTGAATACGCCGCGCGGCGTGCTGAGCATGGCCACGATCAGCCCTCCTTCAGGTTTGCGCGCATCATGCCTCGCGCTGGTCCAGCCAGGATTTGGCGGCGCGCGCCGCCGCTTCGATGGCATCGTCATGATTGAAGACTGCGGCCATGCCTTGCTCGCCCAGTTGCCGGCCCAGCTCGGGCATCGCCGCCGCCCGCTCGGCGAGACTGCCGCCACCGGCGCGGACCTCGTCGCACAGGCGTTCCACCAATTTTCGCGCTGCGATCTTGCCGGAGCCCTTCGCCAGCGCCGCCGTAAGCGCTTCGGCGGCGACCAACCCACCGCCGCTCTCCAGATTGCTGCGCATACGTGCCGGCAAAAACGCGATGCTGCCGACGATATCCGCCATGGCACTGGCGCTGGCGTGCGCCATGGCGGCCAGCTGCGGCAAGGCAAACCATTCGCCATGCCATGCGCCGGCGGCGCGCTCGTGCTCGTGAACTGCATTGTTGAAAAGCGCCGCCAGCAAGCCGCTGGCGTTGGCCGCCGCGGCGACCGGCACCAATGCGCGCACCGGATTGCGTTTGTTCGGCATCGCGGACGACCCCCCCGCACTGACCGCACTCTCCATCGCCTCGCTCACTTCCGACTGCATCATCAACATCAGATCCGTGGCCGGTTTGGCGCAAGCCATCACGGCATCCACCATGGCCGCGCCGATCGCGCGCATGCGATCGCGCTGCACATGCCAGGTCATGGCCGGCACTGCCAGGCCAAGGTGCCGGGCAGCCGACTGCCGGATCGTCGCCGCATCGGCGCCCAGCACGCTCAAGGTGCCGACGGCACCCCCCAACTGAATGGCAAACGCGTCCTGGTGAAGGGCCTGCAGCCCCAGCCTCGCGCGCTCGAGGCCATGGCCCCAGATCGCCAGCTTGTAACCCAGGGTAGTGGCGCTCGCCTGCTGCAACAGGGTGCGGGCGACCATCGGGGTATGCAGATGATGCACCACGAGCTGTGCAAGCCGCGACTCGGCTGACTTCAGTTGCGCAACGATGAGGTCGCAGGCCTCGCGAAGTTGCAGGATCATGCCGGTATCGAGCACATCCTGGCTGGTCGCCCCCCAATGCACCCAGGCGCTGGCCGCGGGATTCTGTGCCTCGACTGCCTTGGTCAGGGCACTGACTAGCGGAATCGCCGCATTGCCTGCGCTGTGTGCCGAATTCAGCAACATATCGGCATCAAAACGGTCCGCGCGGCAACAGGCCGCGATGGCGTCGCGCGCCGCGGCGGAAATCAAGCCGGCTTCATATTGCGCCACAGCCAAAGCGGCCTCGAAATCCAGCATGCGCTGAATGCGCTGCGCCCCGGAAAACATCCGCTCGATGTCCGGCGTGGTCAGCAGCGTTTCGGTGGCGGGCAAGCGAATGCTTTCGGGAGAGTCAGAAATCGAAAAAAACCGTTTCGCCCTTGCCCTGCAGGCGCACATCGAAACGCCAGACGGCTGGCTTGCTGCCGGCTTCCCGCCGCGCCTCCAGGGTGTGGCGACGATCGCCCGGCACCTGGGCAAACACCGGGTCCTGCGCATTGGCGGGGTCGCCTGCAAAATAGATTCGCGTGACCAGGGGCTTCAGCAGTCCGCGCGCAAACACCATCGCATCGAGATGCGGGGCCTCGTTTGTCCCATCCGCCATTCGCACTATCCCCGGATAGACGGTGACGAAGCGGAATCTTCCCGACTGGTCGGTGCCTGCGCGCCCGAATCCGCTGAACCGGGACGCAGACCTCGCCTCGGCACTGTCGGCGACATAACAACCAGTCGCGTCGGCCTGAAAAATTTCGACGATGGCATCGTTGACTGTATTACCCTCGGCATCGAACACCTTGCCTTCGACAATAATCTGTTCGCCGACAGTGCCTGCTTTTGCAACGATTTCATCGCCGCTATGAATGAGGGACTCAAGGAAAAATGGGCCGACGGTTTGCGAAGCAGAACGTTGCATGCTCATTTCTCCATCGGCGTTGCCGCGGCGCCGCGCAACACGATATCGAAGCGATAACCCAGGGCCCACTCGGGTTCGGTCAGATCCAGGTCAAAGCGCGAGACCAGCGATTGTCGGCCTCTTTCGCCGGGAACGGAATTAAAAATCGGATCCAGCGCCAGCAGCGGATCGCCCGGAAAATACATTTGCGTCACCAGGCGGGAAAGATAGCCCAGGCCGAACAGCGAGAAATGAATATGCGCAGGACGCCAGGCATTGGCATGGTTGCGCCAGGGATAGGCGCCCGGTTTGATGCTCACAAAGCGATAATTGCCCTCGCCGTCTGTCAGCACGCGTCCGGTACCGCTGAAGTTGGGATCCAGCGGCGCACCGTGCTGATCACCTTTGTGGATATAACGCCCGGCGGCATTCGCCTGCCAGATTTCGATCAGGGCGTTGGGAACAGGCCTGCCGTCCTCATCCATCAGACGCCCGGCGACAATGATTCTTTCACCCAGCGGCTCACCAGCGTGCTGCCGGGTCAGGTCCGCGTCCTGCGGCCTTACCTCTCCATAGCCATACACCGGTGCGCGCAGGGACTTGATCGCATTCGGCATCGCCAGCAGGGGCTCGCGCGGTGAACGGAGAATCGTGCTCTTGTAACCTTCGGCCAGATATGGCGGATCGACGACTTCGTTTGTAGCGCTCGCTGCCAACAACGAGCGCTTCGGGATTGACTGCATGGCGTGCTCCGTAGAATTTCTGTTTATGATGCACGCCTTCGAGGCGCCAGCATCGGTGAATTCCTGCATATGGAACAGCTTTTCTCTATGAGAAAAGTATACAACAGCTGTCTCAAACCGCCGCGATGGCAGGTGCCGCTCATCCACTGTTGAGATTGCGGAATATCCACGTGACGGGATGATAACGGGTGCTTGACGATGGCAAAGCCGCCGAAAAATTCGCCCATGCCGCGGCTAACGATCATGCTTCGACAATTTCACGCCGGGCGTGGTCTTGCCCATATCCGGGATCAGGAAGATGAACATATTGGCGATGACGATGGTGCCGGCCAGAAAATAGAAGGTCGACATCAGCCCGTATTTGTCGGCCAGATAGCCGCCGATGAGCGGCGAGATCGCCGAGCCCGCCGCCTGCACCGCAAACAGGATGCCGATGCTGGTGCCGCCCATGTTTTTCGGCGTCGATTCGAGCAGCCAGGCCTGCAACACCGGCCGGATTGCGTAGAGGAAAAATCCCAGCACGGCGATAAAAAAAACAAAGGCCGCACTGCGCCCGGCGAACGCCATGAACAGCAGCACCACGGCTGTCATACCCATGCTGGTCATGATGATCTGGCGGCGCCCCATCCGGTCGGAGAGGTGACCGGAAATCGGCGAGGCGGCAAAGCCTGCCGCCTGCATCATGAACATGCACAGTCCGACCCAGAACGGGTTGTAGTGCATTTCATAGGCCAGGAATACCGGCAGGAAGGTCAGCAAGGCATTCTGCGTCATCGCCCGGAATGCCGAACTCGTCGACAGATAAATGAGGTTGCGATTTTTCAGCAGCTCTCTGAGGCCGGTGAAATATTCTTTCACGCTCTGCCCTGAAGCAGCCGCCTCGGCAGACTTGTCGTTTTTTTTCTTGCGGCCCAGCGTGACTGAACCCAGAAACACCACGATCAAACCGGACATCAACAGGCCCGGAAGGACATTCACCATCACAATCTCGCGCCAGGTGAGAAAGGTCAGCAGGGAACCGATTGCCAGCGGCGCGAGCGCATCGCCGATATTGCCGCCCATGCCGTGAATCGATAACACCAGGCCCTTGTTGTCGGGATATCGGTTGGCGAGCGTAGGTATCGCCGTGGGGTGCCACAAATTATTGCCGATACCGACCAGGGACATGCACAGCAGCAACATCACATAATTGTGCGTAAAACCGATCAGCAGATAGGGAAACCCGACCCAGAACAGGGACAGCGCCATCAGGAAACCCTTGCGACCGACCGTATCCACCACCATGCCGCCCGGCACATTGGCGATCGCGCCAGCTGCGTACTGGCAGGTCATCACCAGGCCGATCTGGCTGTAACTCAGCCCGAGTTCCTTGCCGATCAGCGGCAACAGCAAATAAAATGTGGCCGGGTACCAGTGCGTGAGACCGTGTGCGGCGGTGATGATCCAAACGTCGCGAAACGATTTTTTCGGTGTGGACTCGGGTGAAACGGTAATCGCAGTCATGTTCGGGCCCTCCTGATACAAAAAAATATGATCGACCGGCTCTCGCTGATATCGTAGTCCGCAGGACCGGCTGCCGAGAAGCGTTGCATTCGGCTATCTGCCGGCGGAATGCGCGCTCCTGTAGACAGCACGGCGGCTAATCGCGGATATCCTGCAAGAACCAATCGGTGGGTATTTCGCGTCCCTTCCCCAGCCTCATGGCCGCTTCATAGACGGCCCCGGCCACCGCGTAAAACTGGGCGCCCTGAATATTGCCGCGCTCCGAATAGGTAATTTGCGTATCGCTGCTTCTGCCCGCTGCGCGGCCGGCCAGCACATCGGCATAGCGAATTTCGGTTCCGCGTGACCCGACCGCGCGCGCCGCCTTGCCGCCCTTGATCTCGTTCCACAGCGGATTTTCCGGTTGTGCGATATAGCCCAAGTACTCATCCGCGGTTCCAAGAGCGGGCCGGCCAACCGGCGATGGCGAAACACCGAGGCGAAGTACAACGTCAAACCGCCCATCCGCCGCCACATCGGGACGTCCGCCAATTGAAATCACGTGCATCCCCGGCTCCAGCCATTCTCCGCGGATAACCGGGGCAACGGAGTCGGTACAGGCGGCGAGCAAATCTGCACCGTCATAGACCTCGCGCGCCTCACTGCAGACCATCACATCGATGCCGAATTTTGTGCGCATTTCGCCCGCAAAGCGCTCCCGATTGGCGGGCGTTGGACTGAATACCTTGATGCGGCGTATATCGCGGACTTGCAGCAAAGCCTCGACATGTGACCGGGCCATCTCTCCCGATCCCAACAGGCCAAGCGTGGCGCAATTCCTGCGCGCCATGATGTCGGTACCGAGGGCGCTGTCGGCGGCAACCCGCATATGCTGCAGATGGCCATCGTTGATAAAGGCCAGCGGCTCGGCGGTCTCGATCGATGTCAGCAGGATAAAGCCGCAATAAAGGCCCGGCCTTCTGGCAAATTTTTCCTGCGTGCGCGCCCCCCGGTATTCCCGTTCGACCAGCACATCGGACTTCATGCGGATGGCGAAATAGCCGCGCACCGATCCGCCTTCCATGCTGCCCCATTGGTAAATATGATCCGGCTCGCTGGTCGGGATGCGGATATCGATGCGCGGCCGGCATACCGCGTCCCCCCTGGCCAGCTCGTCATAGGCGGTGCGCAGCGCTTCGCGCGTCATGCCCGGCGTCAGCAATTCCTTGACCTGATCGTTGTTGATGAGCAGCACGATCAGTGGTTGCAATCGTCTGCGCGCTGACGCGGTTCGAGATCTTCCGCCCCGGGCGCAGGATCGTGCGGCTTGGGCAGCACGCGTTTCTGGAACAGCATATTCATGAACATGTACATCGGCTTGCTCTTGATCACCAGGGCGCATGCCGGCGACTGCGGACCGGCATTGAAGTGCTGGTGGATCGTGTCCGGCAGAATGTAGTGCACGTCCCCCGCCTTCCACTCTTTCGATTCGCCCCAGGACATGATGTGCCTCCCATCGGTTACGCCGAAACCGGCACGAAAATCAATCTTCGTGATTCAAATTGGTGTCAAAGTGACGCGGTACAAAGCCTTCGCCCCCGGAGGTCGATTCGGTGGGACGCGGAATCACCTGCTTCTGGAACAACAGGTTCATGAACATCATCATTGGTTTCGGTTTCAGGACCAGTGCCCGCGCCGGCTTGACCGGGTCCGCGTTGAAATGCTGGTGCACACAGTTGTTGTGCACGATCGCAATATCGCCGGCCTTCCAGTCATAGCGGACGCCGTCGTGGATCTCGTAACCGACGCCGTCCAGGATGTAGAACGCGGCTTCATTGACATGGCCATGTTTCTGCGTGCGCCCGCCCGGTGCATATTCCTCGAGATGTACATGCAGCGTCTGCGTGTATCCATCGACCGGTTCGATAAAGTGCTTGCTGAAGGATTGCGGCCCGTCATTGAACAGCAGGTCTTTGCCCTTGATCACACGCGGCATGGAACGCAACCTGATCAGTTCATCCTTGAGGTTGTACGGACCGGCGATCCCGCGCAGAAAAACGCGGTCTTTCTTGCTGTTGTAATGCGATTCTTTTCCCATCGCGATTCCTTGGTTGGCTGACGCGATTACTTTGATTGTTTGGTGATGATTTCGTTGTACAGCTTGGTCCACTTTGCGTCGTCATCGAGCGAGGTTTTCACATCGATGAACTTGAGCGGAATTTTGGTGAGCGGCGTCTCGAGTTTTTTGCTGGTCGGCACAAAATCGCGCTGCATGAAAATCGGTTGCGCATCGGTCAGGCAGAATTCGTAAAACAGCACGGCCGCGTTGGGATGTGCGGATTTGCGCGCCACACCGATGCCGTTGGGACGGGCGATCGCATTCTTGCCGATCACGAACCATTCAATGGGAGCGCCCTTGTTTTTCAGTTGCTCGGCCTTGTAGTTGTAAACCGTCAGCGCAATCGGCACTTCACCCGACGCCACCAGATTGGTCAGCAGGGTGTGCCCCTTGCGTACCGACAGGCCATTGACGGCAACGATGTCGCGGAACAGTTTTAGACCGGCTTCCTCGCCAAGATCGGCAATTACGCCGGCAAACCAGTCGGCATCTTCGGCTTCAATGCCCAGCTTTCCCTTCCATTTAGGATCGAGAAGGTCATGATAGGTTTTTGGCAAGTCGTCCTTCTTGATCAATTTCGGGTTGTAGGCGGCCGTAAAAATATTGACACGCGTGCTGACCCACTCCCCATGCGGCAGGATGGCTTGCGGAATAAGGTCGGCCAGCGCCGGCGATTTCACCTCCTGCAGCAGTTTCTCGCGGTGCAATGCTTCAAGTTCGGGGCCATTGGTTTCATAAACGTCGGCATCGAAACGGTTGCCGCGCGCCTCGGTAACGCCCCGCTGCAACACTTTCTCCGAGCTGGCGCGCCATACCTTGGCCTTGATGCCGTACTTTTTCTCGAAAGCCGTGGTCAGCGCTGCCATATCATCGGTGGGCGCAGACGAATAGATGGTAATTTCCCCTTCCTTTTTGGCGCCTTCAATCAGCTTTTGCAACCGGTCTGCTCCGGCGTAAGTGGCGGCAGGCGCTGACGGCAATACATCTGCAGCCAGCACAGGCAAGGCAGCGGCGACGAAAAACGTTGCGAGCGCGCCCACAAGCCGGTGTCGCATCGAAATATAAATTGGAATCAAGCAAGACATATAAACCTCATGAAATTAGCGTTGCAACGAGCATCGATGCGCTCGCAGGGATTTTAAAAGGGGGGCGTTTACTGCGCCTCCTTGCTGACGGCTTTCCCTTTCAGAAATAGCTCAGACCACAACTTGTCCCACTTTTGCCCTTCGTCCAGCACGATTACCGGATCGATCATCTGGAAAGGAAAATCGTTGAGTCTGGTCGAGACCAATTTGCTGGCCGGTACGCGGTTGCGCGCCTTGATCAATTCCTGTCCCTCCTTGGACAACATGAAGTCGACAAACAGCATGGCGGCATGCGGGTGGGGTGCACGCAACGAAACCCCGATGGCATTGGGACGCCCGAACGTGGGCAAAAGGGGTTTCCATTTGATCGGCGCGCCTTTTTCAACCAGGCGCTCGGCGTTATGGTTGTATACGGCAGCAGCAAGCGGAATCTCGCCCGAGGCCACCAGTTCGGCGATCAGGGTATGCCCGGTACGAATCTCGGGCCTGCCCTCGGCCAAGCGCCTGAAGTAGGCCAAACCCTTGACCTCCCCCATCCCCTTGACGACCGCCCCGAACCAGTCGGTATCGCCAGCCTCAAGGCCCAGCTTTCCCGCCCAGCGAGGATGCAGCAAATCCTCGTAAGTATTCGGCACATCCTCTGGCTTGACCAGATTGGTATTGTAAGCAATTGTGAAAAAATTGAAGCGGTCGGGAATCCACTGCCGATGTGCGGGAATGGACTCGGCCGGAATATCCTTGATCCCGGGACTGAAAAAATCCGCAAGCAGTTTCTCGCGGTGCAGGATCTCCATTTCCGGGCCATTGGTCTCGTATACATCCGCGGAATATCTTCCTGCGCGCGTTTCGGTCAGGGAACGCTGCACCACTTTTTCGCTGCTGGCGCGCCAAAGAACCGCCTTCACGCCATATTTTTTTTCGAATGCCTCGACAATCGGCATCGAGTCCTTCAGATTCAGCGAGGTGTAAACCACCACGCTGCCTTCCTTCCTGGCGTTCTCCAGCAATTTTTTGTCGCGGTCAGCGCCTTGATATTTGAAGACTTCGAGCGCAGACGGTTTGTCCTGCGCGTGCGCCATGCCGGACGACGTCACCAGCAGTGCGCAAATAAAACTGCCCAGCAATCTTGCGGACTTTCGATAGGCCATCATTTCGAATCGCTCTCTCCGTAATTGCGCTCTCGCCTCGCTATCGGTCGGAGCGCAAATTTTTTACTCCCTGTTTCATTCAACTTCACCTGCCGGCGATCGCGGGAGGGCGCCGTGCAGCCAGGCGGAACGATGCAAAAGCCGGAATGAAAAGGCGCCGAACTGCGGCGCCTTTTCATTCCTTTCAGTTGAACCTGGACTCAGAACGCGTGCTGTATACCGATTGCAAATTGGGTAACGTCGGAACCGTTGGATGGATTACCGCTGGCCAAGGGGTTGTAACGGGCGGCAAAGCCGTTGAACACCTTGTCGTACATCGCAAAAATCGACGAGCGCTTGGAGAAGTTATAGCGGCTGCCAACCGCCATCATGGTGCCTTTCAGGCCGTCAGTAGTACAAACCGCACCACCAACCAGGGAGCAGCTACCCTTGGCTGCCTGTACGAGGGAAGCCGCGAACTGCCAAGGCCCCAGATTGTGTTCAAGCGAAACGCTGAACGCATTGTGCTTGTAGTTGTTGAACCGGCCCACCAAGCCGCCCGTCTCCTTGTACTCCATGATCGCGTAATTGACTTCGACCGTGGTCTTCTCAAAGAAGGTATACGAGCCGGTCAGACGCAAGGCAGTATCCTTGGATCTTGCATTCAGATTGGCCGCATTCGACAGAGCAGCAGGCGCGTTGTTTGAGCCGCCAAACAGATCATGGTGGATCTCATAGGCGGCCGCAACGAAGAACGGCGAGCCTTTGCCCCCACCATATTTGACGCCGGTGGAAACCAGGTCCGCATTGCGGTTGGTCGTTTTCGCTTCATCCGGCGAATAGCCCACGGCAAACTCGAAGCCCCCCAATACCGGCGAATCGTATTGCGCGGTGTTTGCGCGACGCAAATGGAAACTGCTTGAAGAACTAGTGCCGAAACCGCCCTTGGAGAGTACATTGCTGTTGGATACGAAGTTGCCGCTCGATACGCCCAGGAAACTCAATTGGTCGCCATAGGTTTTATAAACAGTGTCCATATTGCCCAGTTTGACGCTACCGAAACCGCCGCGAACGCCGACGAAAGTATCGCGGGTGCCGAAGTTGCCCCCCCCGGCATCCACCGGAACAGTCGATTCAATCTGGAAAAAGGCTTCGTAGCCACCGCCAAGGCTTTCCTTGCCGCGAAAACCCAGACGCGAGTTGGATGCCTGTACCTCGTTGTGCCTGACCAGTTCAACACCGGATGGCGCCCCGCTGAGCGTATTGCGCGGTCCGGTGGCGGCGGTAGCGCCACCGGAACTGATGACTGTGAATTGCGGATAAAGACGGCCATACATGACTACGGGAGCATCCTGAGCACTCGCCAGAATCGGCGCACCACAGGCACCAGCAACCAGCACTGCAAGCATTTTCTTGGTATTCACAGACTTCCTCCTTGGGGTTAATTTTTTTTAGAATCAACTTCAACAGCGGTAATAATCTGGCGACTGAATTCGATCACTGCGGATTCAATCGGATGCACGCAAATCATCGTTCTTTCAGGCAGAACAGCGATCTGCCTGACGCCTACTTGTATCGGAACGTAACAGAGGGTCTATACCCTGTCAAGCCACGTTCCGCCATATGAACTCAGGCCGCTTTTGGCGGCAAATCCGCAAGTTCTGCCTGATACGCCTCGACCATTTTTGGCGCCATATTGTGTCGCGCCAATGCGTCCGCAAACAGCTTCCTGACCACCGGGCTTTCGTCCGCGTAGTCGATCTGGTCACCGCCGATACGTTTGCTGATCCAGGCCTTGGGAACACCCTGCGCATTGCGTATCGACACTACCTCATGTTTGAAGGCGAGATACCGCGCCGGTGTGGTGCCGGTGTTGAAATGCTGATGGAACCACATATTCGGCGGGACGATCATCGACCCCAGTTCCCAGTCGTATCGCTGCGGCTCGCCGCCCTCCGGCCACATCAGGCTGTAACCTTCACCCGACAGAATGATGACGTGCGCACCGGGTCCGTGGCAGTGGCCTTTCTTGTAGGTGCAGATCGGGAATTGCGAGATATGGCAGTTCATCGAGCCCTTGGCCAGATTAAAGCGGATATGTCCGCCGCCGGCGCCGCGTTCCTTGGCGCTGATCAGCGGCAGGTTGACCGCGTCGGCAACGAAATTGGTGTCCAGCAGCAGGCCCTTTTGCTCGCCCTTGCCGCTGAAATAATCGGGTTCGCCTGAAAAGCGGTTCTTGAAATCGTATTTGGTGTTAAACACGAAGTCGATATCTTCATAGAGATTGACTACCGGCGGCGCATTGGTAACCGCCACAAATCGCGCGGCATCCTTGCCCGAGCCGTTGAAATGCTGGTGCCAGGCATTGAGCGGAATGGCAAACAGCGCGCCCGCCTTCCATTCGAAAGTAATGCGCTGGCCGGCGTCGTTCCAGACCGTGGTCGAACCGCCGCCTTTGAGTACATAGATCATTTCCTCAAACAACTGTCGTTGCGGCGCCAGACTTTTGCCTGGCGGGATCTCGCAGACGTAACAGTCGTTCGAGGTGCGTGAGGCATCATGATTGAGGTAGACGCCGTTGCCGCCGCGGCGCGCCCAGGGCTTCAGCTCAACCGTGTGCAGGCTGGGCACATAGAAAGAACTGATGATGTCCAATCCCTCGTTTTTGACCCAGCGCGTATACGGCGACTCTTTTTCGGTGGCGAATTTTTTCGCCAGTTCGTCGGAGACGATTGCATCTTTTGTCATTCTGCTGCTCCTGCCTAGATTTTGATCGGAGTTGAAAACTACGCGCCTACCAGCGTCTTTTTCTTCAGGTATTGCTCGATCTTCTCCGCCGTCAGCACAACCCCCGGCTCGTACTCCGGCGCATTCTCGATCTGCTCCAGATCGTTCAGCCCGAACTTGTTGTAGATCCGGTTGATCGCCGAGATCAGCCTCACCGGCTTCTCCGGGTCGGCGTTGAAATGCTGGTGGATCGTGTTCGGCGGGATGTAGATCACGTCCCCGGCCTCCCACTCGTAGCGCTTGACCTCGTCCTGCGCCTTCCAGTGGTAGGTGTCGGTGATCTCGACGTCGCAGTCCTGGTGCAGGTCGTAGCCCCGCCCTTCCAGCACATACAGGCATTCTTCGGCCAGGTGCCGGTGCTTGCCGGATTTGCTGCCCGGCGGAATGATCTGCATGTACGCGTCCACCGTCTCCATGCGCGTGTTCATGGCTTCGTTGATCAGGTGCTTGAGCAGCCCTTGCCTGGCCATCTCCCATGGCATGTTTTCCGGGTGCACCACCTTCGCGCGCTTGGCGTTGCGCACTGGCGCGCTCGCCGCGTCTTCCAGCAATCCTTGATACAAAGGACGGTTCTCCGTCCCCTTCTTCCATGCTTTCGATTCGCCCCAGGACATGTTGGTCTCCTTCAGTTCGTTCAATGCGGTTTCAAAATCGGATGGATGTTCGTGTCCGGCTTATTCGGGCAGGTGGTTGTAATCCTGCTCGCCTTCACGCGCCTCAAAGCCCACGCCGCCCGGCATCGGCTCGGTCGCGCGCGGCTCGACCTGGTGCTGGAACAGCATATTCATGAACATGTACATGGGCTTGGTCTTGATCACCAGAGCGCGCGCCGGCTTGACCGGGTCCGCGTTGAAATGCTGGTGCACACAGTTGTTGTGCACGATCGCAATATCGCCGGCCTTCCAGTCGTAGCGGACGCCGTCGTGGATCTCGTAACCGACGCCGTCCAGGATGTAGAACGCGGCTTCGTTGACATGGCCATGTTTCTGCGATTTTCCGCCGGGGCCGTACTCTTCCAGATGAATATGGAAAGTCTGGGTGATGCCGTCCTTCGGTTCGACATAGTGACGGCTGTAAGCCTGCGGGCCGTCGTTGAACTTGATGTCCTTGCCCTTGCGCACCCGCGGCATGGAGCGCAGGCGCTTCAATTCATCCGTCAGATTGTAGGGGCCGGCAATCGCGCGTACGAAAGTGCGGTCCTTCTTGCTGTGATAGTGCGATTCATTTCCCATGATGTTCCTTTCGGTTTGGCTGCATGATTCTTTTGACAATCAGTACGTCGAAAAGCTTCGCCCATTTCCGGATTCCCGGTGCCACTAACGGCGATGAGGCCGCACAAAAAACCTGCTCGAAATCAGTCTCGCCCTGCTCCAATTCGATTTCACCGTTTCTGCGTGATGGTATCGATAAGCGCCGGCTGACCGGCCTTCACCTTGGCGATAGCCCGACTCAGCGCGGCCGCAATATCGTCGGGCCGGTCGATCGGCCCCTCCGCATACCAGCCCATGGCGCGTGCCAGGCCGGCAAAATCCGGCGCGGGATCATCCAGGTCCATGCCGATATGCGCACGCTCCAGCGGTGTGCCGCGTTGTCGGGCCATGCGAATCTGATGCTCCCAGTCGTTGTAGTAGGCGCGATTGTTGTACATCACGCAAAGCATCGGAATCCGGTGCTTGGCCGCCACCCATAGCGAGCCCGCATCGAACATGAGATCGCCGTCAGGTTGCATATCCACCACCAGCCGCCCCTGGTCGCGATGAGCCAGTGCCACCCCCATGGAAATGCCGATTTGCGTCGATGTTCCCAGCGATTTTCCGGCATGCCGATAGGGGCGATCGAAATCCCACAATTTGCGCGTCCAATCCTCCAGGGTGCCGGCCGTAAGCACCCAGTCTTCATGCCTAATCGCCTGCCACACTTCGGACGCGAGGCGTGGCAAGGTGATTGGCGAGGCATCCCGGTCAAGCTGCGCCTGCGCTGTCCACTTGGCGCGGAGCGCGTCATGACGCTTGCCGATGGCGGCGATTCGTTTTCTGATCCGCGGAGCCAGCTTTTCGGAGGCCGCGATCTTGCGTTTGCATAGCTTGGTCAGCAGCGGTATTGCCACTGCCGTGTCGGCCATCACCCGCAAGTCGGCATGCAGCAGACGCTGATAATCCATCGCCCAGCTGGACAATTCAAGATCGCCGAAGCCGATGTCGATCCAGCGGCAGGTCGACGGGACCAGGCTGCTCAGGGTGCGGGTGGTGCTCACCAGTTCCGTGGTCGGTTTTTCCCAATCGCGCGTATCCAGGCAGAGAACCAGATCGGCATCGCGAAACACTTCCTTGTCCATGCTCATATTGAGCGGATGGCAACCCGGAAAATTCAGGCGGCTGTTGACATCGTAGACAGCGGCGCCGACTGTTTCCGCAAACGCAACCAGATCGTGAAATCCCTGCGCATGACGTCCGACGTACTCGGCCAGTATCACCGGGCGCTTCGCCTTGAGCAGCATTTCGGCAACGCTTTCCAGCGCGGCCGGGTCCGGCGCCAGCGGCGTCGGCACGCTCATGGCGCTCCGGGGCGGCAGGGGCACTTCGTGTGTGAGCGGCGCCTCTTGCAGCCAGGCGTCGTAGCACATGTAAATCGGACCCTGCGGCTCGGTCATCATGACGCTGTAGGCGCGGGCAAACGACTCCGGCACGCCATCAACCACTGTCGGCTGATAGTCCCACTTGGTGTAATCGCGCACCGCCTGGCCCTGTACATTCGCGGTATGCGTCCAGTCGATCCGCGGGCGCCGCTTGGTTTCGTCCATCGGACCGGTGGCTCCGACGATAAAAATCGGCGCGCGGTCGATATAGGCGTAATACACCGCCATATTGGAATGCAGCAGGCCCACCAGGTTATGCACGATGGCCACCATCGGCTTGCCGCTGGCTTTGGCGTAACCGTGCGCAATCTGCACGGCGGTTTCTTCATGCTGGCAAAGCATCATGTACGGATAATTGCGTCCGTAGTTGACGATGGAATCGTGCAGGCCGCGATAGCTTGCGCCCGGATTGAGTGCGGCGTAGGGCAGCTGATAACGATGCAGCAGATCGACGATGACGTCGGAAGCCCAGCGCTGCGCGGCGGGCTTTTTGCCGGGGGGCTTTTTAACGGCGGTTTGAACCGCTGCTGCTTTACGCTTGGTCATCGATGCGGACAATTTATGCGTGCGTGGCTCAGGTTGCCGAAGACTCGGGGATGGCGACACATTTGTCGGCATTGATGCGAACGTAGACCTTCTCCCCGATCGGGGTGCGCAGCGAAGGATGCGCCTTGGCCAGCAGCGTCCGGTCCCCCACCTTGACCTGATAGTCCATGTATTCGCCCAGAAACACTTTGGCATCGACGGTGCCTTGGAAGGTGTTGGGGCCGGTGTAAGCCTGTTCGGCCAGCTCCACATCCTCGGGACGCAGCGACAGCACGACCTTGTCTCCACTGCGCAGCACGTCCGCGCTGCTCGCCGCCAGCCTGCCGATCGGCGACTCGACCATGTACCGGCCCGGCTGGGTTTCCACCGAGGCAGTCGTCGCCTCGAGAAAATTCGTGGTGCCGACGAAATCGGCAACGAATTTATTGCGCGGGCGCTCATAGATATCGCGCGGCGAGCCGATCTGCATGATGCGGCCTTCGCTCATCACCGCAATTTCATGCGACAGGGCCAGAGCCTCGCTCTGGTCATGCGTCACATAGATCGTCGTCACCTGCAATTCCCGCTGCAGGCGTTTCAGTTCGAAACGCATGCGCTCGCGCAGCTTGGCGTCGAGGTTGGATAGGGGTTCATCGAGCAACAGCAGGGACGGCTCCATCACCAGGGCGCGGGCCAGTGCCAGCCGCTGCTGCTGTCCTCCGGACAACTTGGTCGCTTCGCGATCGGCCAAGTGCCCCAGGTCAACCGCAGTCAGCACCCGCATGACCTTGTCCTGGATTTCCTTTTTGCTGTATTTTTTGGCGCCTACTTCCAGCGGGAAGGCCGCATTCTGGAACACATTCATATGCGGCCAGATCGCGTAGGACTGGAACACCATGCCGAAGCTGCGCTTGTTGGGCGCAATGAAAATATTGCCTGCGGATGAATAGACGACGCGATGGCCGAGCGCAATCTCGCCCGATTTCGGCTTCTCGAGGCCGGCGATCGAGCGCAGCGTGGTTGTCTTGCCGCAGCCCGAAGGGCCCAGCAAGGTAAACAATTTGCCATCGGGTACCTCGAAGGTGACGTCCTGCGCCGCCTTGACGATCTGTCCGCGATCGTTTGGATACTCCGTGAAAAGCGCCTTTACGCTAAGCATGCTCCACCTTTCATTATTTTCATCTTTATTCTTCTGCCTTCATTCTTCTTTGACGCCAAATTTCCTGCCAATTGCCTGGGCCACCAGTACCAGACAGAACAGGGCCAGGATAAACATCACCCCGAGGGCCGAGAGCTCGACATACTGGCCGTTCTCCCACAGCTCCCAGATGACGATCGACACCACCTCGGTCCCCGGGCTGTACAGCAGAATCGACGTCGACAATTCGCGTATCGACACGATGACGATATAAATCCAGCCGGCGACCAGACCCGGTTTCATCAGCGGCAAAATGATCCGATAGAACATGGTGAACCAGGAGGCCCCGCTCATCGCGGCCGATTCTTCCAGTTCCTTGTGGATCTGCAGCATGGTGGTGGTGTTGTAGCGCAGCCCATAGGGCAGGAAACGCGTGATATAGGCAATGAACATGATCCAGATCGTGCCGTAAATGCCGATGTCGAAATTCAGATAGAAAATCATGATCGACAGACCCAGCACCAAACCCGGAAACACCATCGGCAGCGAGGCGATGTTGTCCAGCAACCAGCGGCCAGGCGTCTTGGTCTTGATCACGATCCAGCAGATCACCGAGGTGACCAGCATGATGATGGTGGCGCTGCCAAGGGACAGCAGCAGGCTGTTGACCACGGACTTGATCAGCGTGGGATAGCTGAGCACGAAGCGATAGGGATCTAGCGTCAGGTTCTGCAGCGCCGCCATCGACGGCACGCTGTAGAACTTCTGGAATGAGGACCACAGCAACACCAGGAAAGGCATGGCCACGATCAACAGGAAATAGCAGATGCAGAACGCCGCTGCGACCCAGCGCCACGGTCCCAGATCGATGGCGCGGGGGCGGAAGCCCTTGCCGGTCATGGTCGAATACTTGCTGCCCTGGTTGGAGAGCTTCGACTGGTAGTACACGCCGAAGGTGGTGATCAGCAACAGGGTGACCGCATAGGCGGAAGCGAGGCCGACCTGGCTGGGATATTCGTGGATCGCCTGGTAGATCGAGGAAGTAAAGACCTGGATACCCACGGGCAGGCCAAGCAGCGCCGGCACTTCGAACGATTCGATCGAGCGCACAAACAGGATCAGCACCGTGGCAAAGATGGCCGGCATCACCAGTTTCAGGGTGATGCGGGTGACGATCTGGAACATGCTGGCGCCGCTCATCATCGCCGATTCTTCCAGAGAAGGATCCATGGAGCGAAACGCCGCCGTCATCAACAGAAAGGCCATCGGCGAGTAGTGCAGGCCATCCACCCAGATCATGCCCCATAGCGAGTACACATTGAAAAACACATAGTCGGTGTTGAACCAGCTTTGCAGCAGCAGGTTGACCAGGCCGATCTTGGGGCTGCCGAGCAGGATCCAGGCGACGGTGAAGAGGATGCCGGGAATGATCAAAGGGATGATCGACAGGGCAAAGAACAACGATTTGAACGGCGTATTGGTGCGCTCGTTAAGCCATGCAAGGAAGGTGCCGAGCGTGAACGAAAAGATCGAGGTGCCGATCGCAAACTGAACGGAAGTGAAAAACAGTTTCAGCGTTTCCCAGCTGCCGTAAGCAGTCACGTAGTTCTGCAGGGTAAATTCGGCCGCCTTGGTACTGGTCTGTGGCGTGAAAAAGCTCTGCCAAAGCAGGAACAGCAGCGGTACCGCCGCCAAAAAAACCACGAACAAGACGCAGACACCGACCACCAGCCACTTCACGTCGAAGCGTTCCTGCCAGCCCGGCCCCTCCTGCGCGGGCAACGCTTCCAGCGGCCCTGTGCTGATCGACATGCTGTCTACTCCTCCAATAAATCGTATGATTTGTGCCGATTTTTTATGTTCCGTTATATGGAACATCGGTCTATATAGCAATACAGTCGAATCTAACGCCCCTTCATGCCGCTGTCAAGAAAGGCTTGATGATTTCAGGCAAGTTTGGCGTGGTGGTAGTCCCAAACCTTCTTGACGAGATTGGGTTTCCACAGATTGCCGCCGATTAGCGCAATCTCTTCGCGGCTGAGCACATGCGGTTCTCCCAGTTGCGCGGCAAGAAATTGACGTTCGGCGGTTTCTTCCAGGTAGCAGCCCAGAACAAAGGCCTCCATCACATTACCTGCCGCGACCACCGCGCCATGCGCGCGCAACACGCAGACGCGATGCTCGCCAAGCGCGGCCGCCAGGGCCTCGCCCAAGGGCTTGGTGTTGATCGATGCGGTCTTGTCGAAGTACTGGATCTCGCCCAGTACCGCCGCCTGCATGATCACCGGCAGAATCCGCTTGCCGGCCATGGTGAACAGTGTCGAATACAAAGGGTGCGTATGCACCACGGACTGGACATCGGGACGTCGCCGGTAGATTTCGGCATGAATATGAAATTCCATCGGCGGAACATCCGTCCCCCCGACCGGTTTTCCGTTCATGTCGATGGTAATGATGTCCGCCGCGGTCAGCGCGCTGCGCACCGACTTGCCGGCGTTGATCAGCATGAAATCGGTGCCGGGCAGGCGTGCGCTGAAGTGGCCGTTGAAATCGATGACGCCGGCGCGCTCCATCATCAGGATGGCGTCGGCAAGCGATTGTTTGAGCTGCTGGGTGGATTGCTCCGTGTGCATGGCCGACTCCTTGGGTTCAACTCAGCGCGCGCTGAATACCTGCTGATACAGATGACTCCATTTTTCTCCTTGTTTGACGAGCTCCGCGGGATCGACGAACTTCCAGTCGATCCCGGGCGGCAACCCGCGCTCGGCGCGCCCCGCCGGAATCAGATCCATGGCCAGCAACATGCGCTGCGCATCGGACAGCATGAAATCGATGAACAGCACGGCGGCATAAGGGTGCGGAGCGCGGCGCGACAGCGCCAATCCACTGATGCGCGCAACAGCCGGCGCGACTGCCACCCAATCGACCGGCGCCGATTTTTCCCGGCGCAGTTTGTCGATGAAGTAGTTATAGGTTGCGATGGTCGCGGTAACTTCGCCGGAGGCGGTCAGGCTGGCGAGCAGGGGGTGACCCTTGCGCAGTTGTACGCCATTGGCGCGCACGATCTCGCTGAACAATTTTCCGGCGTTTTCCTCGCCCAAGACGCGGCCCACGGTAAAGAACCAGTCGATATTGTCGGCCTCGGCCGCCAGACGGCCTTTCCAGCGCGGATCGAGCAGATCGGCGTAGGTCTTCGGCAGCTCGTCGCGACGGACTTTCTGCGAGTTGTAGGCGAACACAAACAGATTGGCGCGATTGCCGATCCATTCACGATGGGCAGGCTGCGCCTCGGCGATCATCTGCGCGACATGGGGCGTGTCGATGGCCTGAACGAGCTGTTCCAGATGCAGGGACTCCAGTTCGAAGCCGTTGCTCTCGATCACATCCACTTCGAAGCGCCCGCCCCTGGCCTCGGTAACGGTACGACGCAATACACTTTCCGAATTTGCGCGCCAGATGTTTACCTTGATGCCGTATTTTTTCTCGAACTCTGCCGCCAGAACGCTGATCTGCTCCTGTCCCATCGTGGCATAAAGGTTGAGCACGCCCTCTGCGCGCGCCTTGACCAGCAACTGAACGTTGCGATCGGCCCCTTGCAGCATGGCGGCCGTTTTCACCTCACGGGTCGGCTCAATGGCCATCGCGGAAAACACCGCAAGAATGGCGGCAAAGGCGCCCGCCCGCATTGCCCGCCTGCGCCATGCCCTGCATTTCATTATTCGATTTTGACCGCAGCGGTCATTCATGATCATGGCCGTGTCCGTGTTCGCCGGGGTGATGATGGTGATGACCATGCCCATGGCTGTGTCCACGGGCATGACGGCGCAGGGCGCGCGGATCTTCATTGAACACCAGCGATTTCACCGTCACCGGAACGGTGAACGACGGCATGCGGATGCGGCCCAGGTCGATATAGTCAAAATCCCATAACGTCACGCCGTCGATGACCAGCAGTTCGCTGCCGATATCGAGTTCCTCGCGCAGCAGCCTGCCCAGCGTCTGCGCAATATCGCCATCGAGCACCACAAACAGCGGCGCGCCGCGCGCCAGGGTCTTTTCCATGCCGCCGACGATGCCCTGGGCAAAGGCATGGATGCGCTCGTAGGATGGCGCGCCGCGCCAGCGAAACGCCAGCGCCACATCGGCTTCGCCTTCAGTCAGGTCGAATGCCTTGAAGTGGTGTTTGATCGCCGTCGCCACCTCTGCCGGCACCACGACAGGCCCGAATTCGCAGGATGGCGTCAGCACCTGCAGGTTGCGGCGCGGCAGCAGCTCGGCCGGATTCGAAATATAGGTCGTATTGCCGCTCAGCTGGACGCTGTATTCCGAGGCGCCCAGGGCCGTGGCGCGAATGCACTCGCCCGCCGGCAGCAATTCCCAGGGGAAGCCGCCCGACGCCAGTTTCTGCCGCACGGCGATGCCCAGCAGCTTGCCCAGATCGCCGAAGTCGCGCGGCTCGCGGTCATAGACATACTCGGCGACACCGCCCGAAAACATCACGCCGGAAACCGCGCCCAGGTGCGGCAGACGGTCAGTCAGGTAAAGCTGCGCGATGGCATCGGGCAATTCATCGCCGTATATCGCAACCAATAATGCATTGGCCATGCCGTCAGCCACCTTTGCCAGTTGCTCGCGAGTCACCAGATCGCCGAGGTTCCAGTCAAAGCCGGCCAGTCCGGCGTGATACTTTCCGGTCGGATCGAGGCGCGTGATGCGGTTGTCCTTGTCCACAACCAGCAGCCTGCCGCCGATATGCACTGCGGCCGTATGCAACACCTTGCCGCGTTCGACCATGGCCAGCTTGGTCGTGCCGCCGCCGATGTCGATATTCAGGATTCGCTTGCCACTGTCGTGGGAGGCCCTGGCGGCGCCGGAGCCATAAGCCGCCAGCATTGCCTCCATATGATGCCCGGCCGTCGCGCAGACAAATTCGCCGCCCTGCTCGGCAATCACGCCGGCGATACCCTCGGCATTTTCGCGGCGCAGGGCCTCGCCAGTCAGGATCACCACGCCGGCGTCGATATCGTCCGGGTGCAGCTTCGCGGCGCCATAGGCCTGATCGATGATCTCGCCCAGCGCGCGCTCATCGATGCGGGTCTCGCTTTGATAGGGCGTCAACACTACCGGCGATTGGTAGATGGTTTCGCGCGACTCGACAATGTAGCGGCTGGACAGGTCCTCGCCACGGCGACGCAGGGCAAGCCGTGCCGGACGAGCCGATATCGATACCGACGCTCAGCAGACTGACATTATCCGCAATCCAGATCGGGTTGTTTTCAATCGAACCGTCCGCGGCGAAGTCGTCGTGATCGTGGTCGGCGCCTTCCTCGTCATCATGGGAATGATAGAAATCCTCCCCATACTGATGGTCGCTGATGGTATGCGATTTCCGGTCCGGTTTTTTGCTGCTGTCGCTCATGCCGAAATTCCAGTCACCGTCAGATTTTGAATGCCTCAAGCGCCTCGGGCGCGAACAGATCCTCGGGGTTCAATTTGCACTTCGACAGCCCCTGCTCGAAGGAATAGCGCAGGAAGGTATCCAGCGTGGCATGATTTTTCTCCAGCCCATAGGGCCAGAAATCCTCGCCCATTTCGGCACGCGCATCCTCGATATGCGCCGTCAGCCAAGGCAGCATCGCCTTCAGCGCGGCGGTTTCGTAGAGGTCCTTGTAGGTTTCCGCCTGCGCCTCGCAGAATGCCTTGTACAGCGACTGCGCCACCCAGCGGTTCTGCTCGTAGACATCGCGCCGAATCACGATGGCGTGCATGATCGGGAAGATTTTCGTCTTGCGGTAATAGGCCTTTTCAACGTCGACATAGTTGTCGAACAGGCGCTTTACCTTGCCGCCGCTGTTGAGATACGACGACGGCATGCGCGCGGTGTAAAGAGCGTCGATTTCGCCGCTGGCCAGCATCGCCGACAGCGTCTGCTGCGGACCGATGCGCTCGACCTT